>Ga0075421_100003940_pt1 | contig 17853 bp, 15 predicted proteins | sample SoiMetdeltSBSDD5_FD_75292 | JGI IMG/M metagenome (GOLD analysis project Ga0075421, IMG submission 75292) | Bulk soil microbial communities from a Populus tree surrounding site in Tennessee, USA - Soil MetaG P. deltoides SBSDD5 | ecosystem: Environmental > Terrestrial > Soil > Tree plantation...
GGAGAACGACTTCACGGCGACGGGCGGCGGCGACACGCCATCCGACTTCCAGACGATCGGCTCCGCCGCCTACTGGGTGTTCCGCGTCAACGTTGGCTTCTGACCCTAACGACGAGCAAGGTACTAATGAAGCGATATATGACCCTGTCGGGACGCTTGCGTGGCGCCGCGTTCATCGCGGCCGCCGCGCTCGTGCCCGCGCTCGTCGCCTGCAGCGAGGTGACGGACAACCTCCTCGAGGCGACCGATCCGGACATCATCAGCCCGGAGAACGCGCAGTCGGCGGAGGGCGCGCGTGCGCTGTATAACGGCGCGTTGAGCCGCCTGCGCCTGATTGCTTCGGGCGTCGGCGGTGAGGGCAGCACCTGGCTGTTCGGCGGGCTCTTGGCTGACGAGTGGTCCACGAGCTCGACGTTCGTGCAGAACGACGAGACGGACCTGCGTGCGATCCAGATCAACAACGGCACCGTGAACACGATGTTCCGGCAGCTTGCCCGGGCACGCACGTCGGCCACCGAGGCGATCCGGACGATGAAGAAGTTCCGGGAGGAGGAAACAAGGCAGATCGCCGAGCTGTACTTCGTGCGAGCGTTCGCCGAGATGCAGATGGCGAGCGACTTCTGCAACGGCATCCCGCTCTCGGGGCAGGACTCCACGGGCGCCATCATCTACGACGAGGCACGCCCGATCGCGTACGTGTTCCAGGCGGCCATCGCGTCGGCGGACTCGGGGCTCGCCCTCGTCGGCACCACCGCGACGGACTCGGCGAGCGTGACGGTCAGGAACGCGCTGCGGATGACGAAGGCGCGGGCGCAGGTTGGACTCGGACAGATTGCCGAGGCGGCCACGACGGTGAACGGCATCCCAACGTCGTTCGCCTACAACATCACCTACTCCCTGGTGACGGGCGACAACACCCTTTGGGCGCAGCCGAGGAGCTCGCGGCGCTACACCGTGGGTGACTCACTCGAGGGGCGGAGTCACAATCTGTTCGTGAAGAACGCGATCCCGTTCTTCCGGGCGGCCGATGCACGCGTGCCGGTGGCCTACACTGTCGCCAACAACGGTCGTGACACGACGATCTCGCAGGATGGTCTCACGCCGTCGCGCACCACGACGCTGTGGCAGCGCAGCACGACGACGCCGGCGGTCAGCGGTCTCGACGCGCGACTGATCGAGGCCGAGGCGCGTCTCAAGGCGAACGACATTCCCGGGATGATGACGATCCTGAACGCGCTGCGCGCGACCCCGCCGCGTCTGGGCGAGGTGCAGCCGACGGCGACGCAGCTGCCGCCGCTCGCACCCCCGGCGACGCAGGATGCCGCCATCAACCTGCTGTTCCGCGAGAAGGCGTTCTGGACGTTCGGCCGCGGTCAGCGGCTCGGCGACCTGCGCCGGCTCATTCGGCAGTACAACCGGACGCAGGACAACGTCTTCCCGGTGGGCCAGCACTACCGCGGCGGCACCTACGGGCCGGATGTGAACCTGCCGGTTCCGCAGTCGGAAGAGAACAACCCGGAGCTCGGCGGCAAGCCGGCGTGCATCGATCGTAACGCCTAACGACCCGGGAACCGGGGAACCGGGAACGGGGAACCGGGAACGGGGAACCGGGAACGGGGAACCGGGAACGGGGAACCGGGAACGGGGAACCGAGAAGCCCCCGGGATGCCGCTCAGAGCGAGGCATCCCGGGGGTTTTCGATTCCCGGTTCCCCGTTCCCGGTTCCCCTTCTACTAGTCCCAGTTCCTCAGTCCCCAGGTCACCATCGATAACTCCTCGTCCGCGATGTTGCGCTCGTAGTCGATGTAGACGTTCGTCGGATAGCCGAACGTGGCGTCGTACTCGACGTCGATCACCTGCGCGCCCCGGTCGATGGCGTCCTGGATCGCGTCGAAGAGCTGCTCCACGCTCGGGAAGGAGTTCGTGTACGAGAGCGGGACCGGTCGCCCGTCGTCCTCGTAGAGCACGTACTCGATGACGCCGCGGTCGACCCACACGGTGACCGGACGAGTCACGTCGGTAGGACACTCGCAGTTCACGCGAACCGTGTACGTGTAGGAGAGCGGGGCGGAGCGCTCGAAGCGATCCCACGCTCGATCGAGCCGGTCCTGTTCGCGATCGAGGTCGTCGACACCAGTGATGCTCGTGCAGGCGCCGAGCACCATAGTGGCGAGGAGGGCGCGTGACGAACGAGTCGCGCGACGGAGTGTTGACATTGTGGGGTGATCCCTTGGGCTTCACGAGGTGTTACCCCGTCGGCCCGCTTGGGTTCACGACCAATGGGGTCAGTCCATTGATCCCGCGGAGGCGCGGGCTTCAATGGAGTCTGACCCCATTGAGCTTCACACACGCGGCTCGGTTTGTGCGACCTGCGTCACAAACTCTCTGAGCGTTTGGGCCCATGCCTCGTACGACACGCCCTCGCCGTGTCTCCGCCGCGCGCGGCAGCAGCACTGCGTCAACGAGTGGTGGCGAGATTCCACGCAGTCCGTTCGGCCAGACCGGCGAGCTCGTGAGTGCGCTCGCGCTTGGCGGCCATCATCTCGGGCTCGTCGGCAATCAGCGCGAGGCGATCAAGATCGTGCAGGCCGCGATCGATGCGGGGATCACGTTCATGGACAACGCCTGGGAGTACCACGAAGGCGAGAGCGAGGAGATCATGGGGAAGGCGCTCGTCGGCCGTCGCGACCACGTCTTTCTGATGACGAAGGTCTGCACGCACGGGCGCGATCGGAGAGTCGCGATGCGTCAGCTCCACCAGAGCCTCCGTCGCCTCAAGACGGACCGCGTGGATCTCTGGCAGGTGCACGAGTGCGTCTATCCTAACGATCCCGAGCGGCACTTCGCGCCAGGTGGGGTGATCGAGGCGCTGGTCGAGGCGCGCGAGAAGGGACTCGTGCGATACGTGGGCTTCACCGGGCACAAGCTGCCGGAGATACACCTCGACATGCTCTCGCGCGATTTTCGGTTCGACGCGGTGCAGATGCCGCTCAACTGCTTCGACGCGTCGTACCGCTCGTTCGAGCACCAGGTCCTGCCCGAAGCGAACCGCCAGGGCCTCGCGGTGCTCGGCATGAAGAGCATGGGGGGGCAAGGCGACGCGGTGCGAAAGCGCGTGGTGACGGCGGCGGAGGCGCTGCGCTACGCGATGAGCCTTCCGGTGACGACGACGGTGAGCGGGATCGACTCGATGCGTGTGCTGCGTCAGAACGTGCGGATCGCGCGCGAGTTCACGCCGATGTTGCCGGCCGAGATGCAAGCGCTCCGTGAGCGCGTTGCGGCGGAAGCGGCCGATGGGCGATACGAGCTATACAAGAGCACGGCGAAGCATGAGGGAGAGGTCGGTCGAAAGCAACATGGATTCCCATCATCCGACGAGGTCGCAGCCTAACTAGCTCGTAGCTGCTACGAGGCGAGCTCGACTAGGGCCTGTCCCCTCGCGTCCGCGGCAGGCGCGTCGTATAGTCTTGCCGAGTCTTCCCGCCGGGCGCCGAGGCCCGCGCGTCCAGGGTACCTCAGGGGAGGGAGAACGACCTATGAACGACAACGACACGGACTTCCTGTCGCCCGGCCCACGTCGAGCATTTCTCGCCCAGGTCGGCGCCGGAACCGCCGCGCTGTTGGGCACGCCCGCCCTGCTCGGCGCAACCGCGATGCAGGGCGGCCCCGACGACAAGTGGGTCGACAACCTGAAAGGGAAACACCGCCAGTACTTCGACGCGATGAGCGTCGACTCCGGCTTCGTCCTCGCGTATGCGATGAACTGGATGGACACGATGAAGTCGACGTACAAGGTCACCGACAAGGACCTCAATGCGGTCGTTGGCCTCCGCCATTTCTCGATCCCCATCGCCTACACCGACGAGATCTGGGCGAAGTACAAGCTCGGCGAGTTCGCGAAGGTCAACGATCCGAAGACCAACGCACCAGCCACGCGGAACATCTACCTCAACCCGCAGCAGGGCGACCTGATGTTCCCGAGCATGGCAATCAATCTGCTACAGCCGCGCGGCGTGACGTTCGTGGTCTGCAACATCGCTCACACCGTGATCAGCGGCATGCTGGGGCAGCGAGCTGGCGTCCCCGCGGATCAGGCGAAGGCGGAGTTCGCGAAGGGGATGATCCCCGGTTTCTTACTCGTCCCGTCCGGCGTGCTCGCGGTGAACCGCGCGCAGGAAAAAGGGAAGTGCACCTACTGTTACGCCGGGTAGGAATTGGGGTCAGACTCGAATTAGCGTTTCCTTGCGCGAGCGCAAGGAAACGCTAATTCGAGTCTGACCCCAATTCTCACGATGACCATGTCCGGCCGGGACCGCGCGGAGCTCCGCGCGGAAGCGCATCACCTAACGCCGCTCGTTCACGTCGGACAGCACGGCCTGTCGCCGACGGTCATTCAGGCGCTCGACGAGGCGCTGCGCACGCGCGAGCTCGTGAAGGTGCAGATCGGAAAGCCGGTCGACATGAAAGCGAAGGACGTCGCCGCAGCGCTCGCGACGGCCACTGGCGCGGCAGTCATCCAGGTGATCGGGAAGACGGCGACGCTCTACCGTCGCAACCCGGAGCTGCTTCGGAAACGCGGCGAGCCGCCGCCATGGCGAGTCGACGATTGACTGGCTGTTGGCGACCGGCTTGAACCTGGCCGATCCCTCTCCAAGCACACTTCAGTCGTGAGTAGTCAGTTATCAGGAGAACAGTTATCCGCAATGAGTGGTTTAGTGGTCAGTGGTCAGCGAACCATCGAGAATCACTGGCTACTCACTACTAAGTCACTGACGACTGACAACTGTTCACCTGACCACTGAAAACTGAAGTCGGAGCGAGGGCGCCTCCCTGTTTCAGCCGGTCAGCCTCCCGCCGGCTGACGTGCGTTGGAGTGCGCTCAGCACCCGCCACGGCGTCATCGGCAGCTCGGTGATCTCGACGCCCAGCGCGTCGGCCACCGCGTTCGCGATGGCCGGCGCCGTCGGGATGATCGGTGGCTCGCCAAGCCCGCGGGCTCCCGTGTGATTCGCCGTCGGATCGGGAACGTCGAGGAGGACGGCATCGAGCCTCGGCACATCGCCGATCGTCGGGATCTTGTAATCGTGCGTGTTCGCGTTGAGCGGCACGCCCATACGCGGGTCGAGCATTCGCTCCTCGAACAGCGCGTACCCGAGTCCCTGAATGATCCCGCCTTCCACCTGACTCTCCGCCAGCGTCGGGTTGATGATGCGCCCGGCGTCATGCACTGCGACGATCCGAAGGACGCGAACCACGCCGGTTTCGGTGTCCACCTCGACGTCGGCGAACTGTGCGCCGAAGCTCATGATGCCGACGCCGTTCGGGTTCGGGCCTCGCGAGCCGCGGCCGAGGATCATCACGTCGCCGAGTTCCTCGCAGAGCGCGCGGAACGTGATCGACTTCTCACCGTCGAGGGTGGTAATGGTCCCATCGCGCGACGTCAGTGTTTCGACGGGCACGTCGAGGAAGGCCGATGCTGCTTCCAGCAGCTGCGACCTCGCATCCTCCGCGGCCGCGCGCACGGCGGGTCCGACGGATGCCACCGTCATCGAGCCCCACGATGGCCCCGTGTACGGCGTACGCTCCGTGTCGCCGAGCACGACGTGGACATCGGCGGGTCGCGCGCCTAACGCTTCGGCGGCGATCTGCATGAAAACCGTGCGCGAGCCCGTGCCGAGGTCCTGCGTGCCGGTCAACACATCGACCGAGCCGTCGCCGTTCACCTTCACGATTGCGTAGGCTGGAGGCCCGCCGCCCGTCCCCCACACCTGCGCGGCCAGCCCCTTGCCGCGTCGCAGGCGGCCCGTGGACACACGCGGTGCGCTCCACGCGAACATGGTGGCCCCGCGGTCGTAGCACTCGCCGAGACGGTTGCTGGAGAATGGCCGATTCTTCTTCTCGTCGTGGCGGGCGAAGTTCGCCTCCCGAAGCGCGAGCGGATCCATGCCGAGCTCGCGAGCGAGCGCGTCCATCGCACACTCGAGTCCGAAGGCGCCTTCGACGTGCCCCGGCGCACGGAACGCCATCATCGCAGGCGTGTTGACGTAGACGAACCGCTCGGCGGTCCGGACGTTCGGGCACGAGTAGAGCTCGTGATAGATCGCCCCGGCGCTGCTTTCCCACCCTCCGATCCCGAGCGGGACGTCCGCCTCGCAGAGGATCGCCGTGAGCCGGCCGTCACGGCGAGCGCCTAACGTCACGTGCTGCTCGCTCGACGGACGGTTGCCGGTATCGGTCTGCTCACTCTCGCGATCGTTGATGCATCGCACCGGGCGCCCGGTTCGCTTTGCGAACAGCGCGGCCACGTAGGTGTGCGCGCCAGCCGACGTCTTCGCGCCAAAGCCGCCGCCCATGTGCTCCTTGATCACGCGAACGGACGACTGACTGAGCCCGAGCGCCGCCGCGACCTGCTCGCGTGTGCGGAAGACTGCCTGGGTCGACTCCCACACCGTGAGCTGATCGCCCTCCCACTCCGCGACTGCGCCGTGAGGCTCCAGCGCGGTGTGCAGCGCCACCGGCGTCCGGTAGGTGCGCCTAACGATTACCTCGGCCTCGGCCAGCCCGCGCGTCACGTCGCCGCGCTCGACGACCACGGGCGACGACCGGGTCAGGTTCGGCGAGCGGGTCGAGTCACCAGGCGCGGTCGATCGCCGGACCACGGGAGCCCCAGCGGCGACGGCTGCCTCGAACGTGCCGACGTGCTCCTCCGCTTCGTACGAGCCGACGATGGCGGCGACACCGCGCTGGGCTGCCGAGAGCGTCTCGGCGCAGACCGCGGCGAGGGGCTGGCCGACAAACGACACGGTCGGGTCGAAGAGCGCGCCCCCGGACAGCCGGACACGACGCTCGAGGTCCGGAGCCGCGATGACGTCGATGACGCCCGGCACGGCGAACGCGGGGCGCGTGTCAATGGTCGCGCGCCCGCGAGCAATGGGAGACCGGAGGATCGTGGCGTACAGCATACCTGGCCGGACGATGTCGGTCGTGTACCGCGCCCGTCCGGTGACCTTGTCGCGCGCGTCGACGCGAGTGAGCCGTTGGCCGACGACGGTGAGCTCGGCGTCTGTATCCCACGGTTCAGGTTCGCGGTCGGGGACCTCGACGACGGTGGTTTCGTCGCGTCCCTCGACCTCGACCGTGGTGGTGATGAACCGCCGTTGCGTCCCCGGCTCTCGCGGAATCTCAATCGCCACGGCTAATTGGGGTCAGAGTCAAATAACATCATATGGGCGCACTCGCGTGAAAACGATGAAATTCGACTCTGACCCCAATTAGCGCTGACCCCAATTACTCGTCGTCGGCAACCGCGCGAATTGCGCGGACGATCTTCGGGTACGTGCCGCACCGACACAGATTGCCACTCATCGCCGCGAGAATGGCTTCGTCCGACGGATTCGAATCGCGCGCGAGCAACGCAACGGCAGAGAGGACCTGCCCCGGTGTGCAGTAGCCGCATTGTACGGCATCGTGCTCGATGAACGCCGCCTGCACGCGATGGATGGCGGGCCCGCTCGAGAGTCCCTCGATCGTCGTGATAGATGCGCCTTCGTACGCGGCCGCGAGCGCGAGACACGCATAGATCGGCTCGGGCGTACCATCATCGCTGGCGACGAGGACCGTGCACGCCCCACACTCGCCGCGCTCGCACGCGGGCTTCGCCCCCGTGAGATGAAGCTGCTCGCGGAGCAGCGACAGGAGGGACGCGTCGGGTGCGACCGCGACGTCTCGGCTGCGGCCGTTGACGGTCAGGAGCATAGCCGGATGATAGGCCGTCAGGCGGTCCGCGGTAGCCCTTCCATACCGCGCGCCCGACGCCCTTGTCGGGCCGCACCCGCGTCGGATATCATAACCTTTAGACCGAGTCTCATCGACAAACCTCAGAGCCCGCAATGCCATACGTCATCACGGAAGCCTGCGTTGGTACGAAGGACAAGGCGTGCGTCGACGTTTGTCCGGTGGATTGCATCTACGAGGGCGAGCAGCAGCTCTACATCCACCCCGATGAGTGCATCGACTGTGGTGCGTGCGAGCCCGAGTGCCCCGTGACGGCGATCTTCCCCGAGGAAGACGTGCCCGCGAACATGAAACAGTACGTTCAGATCAACCGGGACGTGTTCAAAGGGTCCACGCCGCCCGGAAGACCGACTCGCTAGTAGCCGGGCAACTACGAGTAGTCCAGCGAGGCCAGGAACTCAGTCAGCACATGATTGAAGGCGGCCGGACGCTCGAGGTTGCTGACGTGGCCCGCCTGCTCGATCACCTCCAGGCGACTGTTGCGGATCGCCTCGTGGATGATCTCCGCCTCGCTTCGCGGAGTGAGCACATCCTCGTTGCCGACCACAACCAGCGTCGGCACGTCGATCGTCGCGAGCGTCGGCGTCGAGTCCACGCGCGCCATCATCGCCTCGAGCGCTCCGACGATCCCCTCGACCGACGCACTCTCGAGCATCCGGTGGACCTCGTCAATCATCCCCGGACGCTTGTCGCGCGTCGACTTCCCGATCATCCCCGTGATCTGACCATCGGCCACCGCGCCGCTCCCGCGCGTGCGCGCGACCTCGATGAGCGCCTGCCGCTTGGCGCGCGCGTCCTCCGTGTCGGCTCCCGCGCGAGTATCGGCGAGCACCAGCCCGCGCACGAGCGCGCGGTGCCGACGCCAGAGCGAGAACGCCACGTACCCTCCCATCGAGAGCGCGACGAACACTGCGCGCGAGATTCCCAGCGTGCGCAATAGCTGCGCGACGTCGTCGGCGAACTGATCGATCGAGAAGGGACCGTCACGCGAGCTCTCACCGAACCCACGAAGATCGGGGGCGATGCATCGTGCACGGTCCAGCAGCCCGCTCACCTGGGGTGCCCACAGCGATCGGTTATGCGGGAACCCGTGGATGAACGCGACGGGCATCCCGCTCCCCATGTCGTCGTAGGCGATCTCGACGCCGTCGCAGAGTGCGATCACGAGGCGTTCCTCAGTAAGGGTCGTCGAAGACCTTCATCCAGCGCGCGTCGAACGTCATCCAGAACAACGTCGAGAGCGACTTCTCTCCGGCGATGTCCAGCGCGACACCGAACGCTTTCGCGCTGTACGTCGCGTCGAGGCGCCACCCGGTCAGCGTATCGAGCATGACCGCGGCGTGCTCCGCGGTGGGGTGCGGTCTGGCGTAGGCGCCGCCATACAAATCATGGGACACCGCGACCCGGTTGCGCGAGACCCGAGGCGGGGCACGCCCCGTATATCGCGTGATGAGCCGACGCGTTTCCTCCGCCAGTCGAAGAACGCGCCATCGATTCGCCCCGATCCGCGGTCCCACCCGCGCGCCGATCACGACCGTGTCGAGGCCGGCAATGGCGAGACCGAGTGCGAGCCCGGCGGCAGTGCCGCCGCTGCCCAGCGGAACCACGAGGCGTTCCACCGGCGGAAGCTCGTTGCGCTCGATCTGCTCCGCGAGCTCGAGGGCGGCGTTCACATGCCCCAACGTGCCGAGTGCCGTGCTGCCGCCGAGCGGGATGTAGTGGGCGGGGCGACGAAGGCGATACCGAAGAAGCGGTATCATCGCCGTCACGATGTTCGCCGTGGTCACCGTCTCCGAGCACTCCTTCGCGACACGTTCAGCGACTTCTTCCGCCGCGCTGTGCATGTCGTGTCGCCATCGGACCGCGATCGTTTTCGCACCGAGACGTCCCGCGTGAACCGCCGTCGCCAGCACATGCGTGGAGCCAACGCCACCGAGGGTGAGCACCGTATCGCCGGCACTCACGCGCCCGAGCAGGAACTCGAGCGAACGGACCTTGTTGCCGCCAAGCACGTCCGACGAGAGGTCCTCGTGCTTCACGTACAGCGCATCGACGTCGCGAAATCCTTCGATCCGCTCGACGGGCGTCGGGTAGCGTCCCAGCCGCGCGCGTGGTATGGCCGCGAGGGCGGGGTAGCGCCGAATCAAAGGGAGTGGATCGTCTCGCGGCGCCGGCGCCGAGGCGCCCGTTGACCGGGTCACCTCTGCGTCGTCGATCGCGCGATCAGTCATCGTCGTCGAGGTCCTCGAACACCTCGACCGGCTCGCCGACGACGTCCTGCACGTAGAGCATCTTCACGGCGACCATTGTGGCAGCCAGCGCCGGCACGGCACACAGCAGCCCCAGGAAGCCGAAGATCAGCGCCATGAGCGCCTGCGCGATGATCGTGAGCGCAGGCGGCAGGTTCACTCCCTCGCGCATGAGGAAGGGAATCAGCAGATAGTTCTCCATCTGCTGGATCACGACGTACGCAATGATCACCGCCAGTGCCTTCTCCGGCGAGTCGACGAAGCCCATGGCGACTGCAGGGATGGCACTGAGGATCGGCCCAACGGTCGGGATGAACTCGAGGAGCCCGGCAATGACGCCCAGCGGCACAGCCGCGTTGACACCGAGGGCGAGCAATGTGACCGTCGTGACGACGCCGATGACGACCATCGCGATGAGCTGCGTGACCAGCCACTTCCGCAGGGCTGTTGCGATCGCTGTCAGCACCTCGCCGGCGCGGTTTCGCCAGGGCCGCGGAAACAGCTTCATCAGCCCGTCGTGGTACGTGTCGGGATCGGCGCCGATGTAGATGGCCAGCACGAGAATGAGCACCAGCCCGGCGACCACGGCGATCGTGGACGACACGAAGCCGAAGAAGTACCTCGTGAGGTTCGCGAGCTGACCGACGATGCGTTCGCGGAGCGTCTGCGGCGGCGCCACGGCGGCGGTCGTGTCGCCTGTGCGGCCTGCCGCGGTGAGTGCGCTGTCAGCTGCCGACTGTGGCGGGGCGCGTCGCCCCGTCGTGTCGGCCGCCGAGCCGCGACCTGGCGGCGGAACCGGCGCGGTCGTCGTGGATCCCGTCGCGCCGCGCAGCAGGCTTCCCAGGAAGCCCGTTTGCCGCTCCTCGAGCCAGGCGTCGATCTTGTCGATGGCCTCCGGCAGTTTCGTTCGGAGCTCTCGTGACTGCTCTGCCAGCACCGGGCCGGAGACGACGAAGAATCCGACGACGAGTCCCGCCGCCCCGAACACGATGAGCGCCGCGAGCAACCCTCGCGGTGCCTTGATCCGGGCACGGAGCCAATCGACCCCCGCCGCCACGGCGAGCCCGAAGAGCACGCCGAGGAACGCCGTCAGGAAGACCGACTGCGCGACCCAGATAAGGCGGATGACGAGGTAGAACCCGATGACGGCGGCGGCCGCGCGGAGCACGTCGCCCGTTCGCCAGCCGACGGTTCGGCCTCGACGCTCGCGACGCGGCGCCGCCACGGGGTCCGCAGACGTCGGAGCTGGGGGCGCGGAGCTTTTGGGTGGTTCGGTGGAGGATGCCATCAGGTCGGCCGTCGGGGTGAACTCTAGAGGCGTGCGGAGCGGAACAGCGGGGACTGCAACCGACTTCACGCGCGCCGTCCGAGGCAAGCAGGGTGCCCCGAGTGGCGACGTGCTACATTACCCGAGCCGCTCGGCGACCGGAATATCTCTCCGTCAATTCGCGATCCTGGTGAACCGTAACAACAAGCCCCCGCTCTACCTCGACGAGAAAGACGCAGTCGACAGATTCCTCACGGGAATCGCGAACACCCGAGCCATCGCGCTCGATACCGAAGGCGCGAGCTTCCACCGGTTCATCGATCGGATCTACCTGCTTCAGCTCTCGACGCGGGAAGCGAGTGCGATCCTCGACCCGCTCACGATCGGCGTTCCTGACGGCCTCGGCGCGTTGCTGGAGGCCCGCAAGGTCGAGGTGGTGTTTCACGACGCCGATTACGACCTGCGTCTGCTGCATCAGGACTACGGCTGGCGGGTCACGAACATCTTCGACACGCGTGTCGCCGCACAACTGCTGGGGATTCGCGCGTTCGGCCTCGCGGCTCTGCTCGAGCGGTTCTTCGGCGTGAAGCTGGACAAGAAACACCAGCGAGCCGACTGGTCGATGCGTCCGCTGACGCAGGGGATGCTCGAGTACGCTGCACAGGACACGGAGCACCTGCTCGATCTTCGCGACCGACTGGGCCACGACCTCGAGAAGCTCGGGCGCTCGGGCTGGGCAGCCGAGGAGTTTGCGAGACTCGAGGGGACGCGATGGGAGAGCGAGGACGACCGCGAAGCGTTCCTGCGCCTCAAGGGCGCAAGGGACCTGACACGCAGGCAGTTGGCGCTCCTGCGCGAGCTCGTCACGTGGCGCGATGACCTGGCGCGCACGCTCGACCGCGCGACGTTCCGAGTCGTGAGCAACGAGACGCTGCTGGAAATCGCCCGCGGCGCGCCGGCGAACCGGGCGACGCTCGGTGCCGTGAAGGGCATGCCGCGCGGGATCCTCGAGTCACGCGCGTCCGAAGTTCTCGCCGCCGTGGAGCGCGGCCGGGCGGTGCCCGAGAACGCGCTGCCGCGTTTCCCGAGAGCGCAGCGCTGGGAGCGCGACGCGGATTTCGACGACGTGGTGGCGCGACTCAAATCGGTGCGCGACGAGGCGGCGGAGCGTCTGGATCTGGACCCGGGCGTGCTGTGCGCGCGCGAACGACTCGAGCTGGTGGCGAGGCGGCGGCCCGCGAGCGTGGAGCAGCTCTCGGAGATTCGCGAGCTACGTACCTGGCAGATCGAGGTCCTGGGGCAAGGCTTCGTGCGCGCCATCGCGAAGAGCGGGAAGGCCCTCGAGGCAGAGCGCGCACGCCACGGCACAAACGGCGAGTCCTAGCGATATAAAGGCTGTCGGCTCCCGAAGCCGATGGTGCCTGTGAAGTTCGTCAGTCGTCAAACAAGAACCATGTCATTCCGAGCGTAGCGAGGAATCGCACTCCTCCCGGTAGAGGGACCCCTCTATCGGGAAGACAGCGATTCATCGACTTCGCGCGCTCCGCTCGGAATGACCCCTAGTGCCAATGGCTCGACCCGTAGCACGGCGATACGCATGGTATCGCCGCCACGTCTCGCTGTGCGTCTCGTCGTGAATCTGCGTCGCCGGATGAACCACTCGTCTCTCGTCGCCGTTGTCGCTATCTGCATCCTCGCGTCGGCGGCAAGCGCGCAGGCCCGCTCGGACTCGGCGACCAGTCTCGCGTCGGTCGAAGCGAGCGCGGTCGATCCGCGCGACGTGGCTCCGGTGGTATCGCGTGAGTTCCGTGGCGTCTGGGTCACGTCCGTCGCCAACATGGACTGGCCATCACGTCCCGGCCTACCGGTCGCGCAGCAGCAGTCGGAGCTGATCGCGATCCTCGATCGTGCCGCGGCGTTGAACCTGAACGCAGTCATCCTGCAGGTCCGCCCGTCTGGCGACGCGTTGTACGCCTCGAAGAAGGAGCCGTGGTCCGCGTTCCTCACCGGTCGGATGGGCAAACCGCCGGAGCCATTCTACGACCCGTTGGCATTCGCCGTCGAGGAGGCACACCGGCGCGGGCTCGAGCTGCACGCGTGGATCAACCCGTACCGGGCGCGGTACCCGGCTGACACGTCGCGCCTCGCGGCGAACCACATCGGGCGTCGTCGCCCGGATCTCGTGGTGAAGTACGGGCCGTATCTCTGGATGGATCCCGGGAGCAGCGAGGTCCGCGCGCATACGGTGAGCGTCGTCCGCGACATCGTGAAGCGCTACGACATCGACGGCCTGCACATCGACGACTACTTCTACCCCTATCGCGAGCGGAACCGGCGTGGGCGCGAGATTCCGTTTCCAGACGACCGCACGTGGCGGGCGTACCGGCGCAAAGGTGGCACGCTCGCCCGGGACGATTGGCGTCGCCGCAACGTCGATCTCCTCGTCGAGGAGCTGTACAAGTCGGTGAAGGCGGAAAAGCCGTGGGTGAAGTTTGGCATCAGCCCGTTCGGTATCTGGCGGCCCGGCTACCCGGCGTCGGTCCGTGGGCTGGATTCCTACCGTGAGATCTACGCCGACTCGCGAAAGTGGCTGCAGCGGGGCTGGCTGGATTACTTCACACCGCAACTCTACTGGCGGTCGAGTGCACCGCAGCAGCGCTACGACGAGCTCCTGCGCTGGTGGGGAGAGCAGAACCAGTTCAACCGCCACATCTGGGTCGGCAACTATACGAGCCGGGTGATGGGCGAAGGTGCGAACTGGCCCGCAGCGGAGTTGCTGGAGCAGGTACGCCTAACGCGCGCGGACTCGGGCGCGAGCGGCAACGTGCACTTCAGCATGAACGTGTTCCTGCAGAACCGCGACAGTCTCGGTGACCGGCTCGTCGCCGGCCCCTACGCGGCGCCGGCGCTCGTTCCGCCCACGCCGTGGATCGCCGAGCGGGCGCCATCGCCTCCGCAGGCGAGCGCTCAGGTCGACACGCTGTCCGGACGAACCACGCTCACGGTCGCACCGACAGGCACCATTGCCGCACGGCTGTGGGTCGTTCGCGCGCGGTTCGGGAACGAATGGACGACGAGCATCGTGCCTGGCACTGTCCGCGAACACTCTTTCGCTGCCGCGGACGCCTCGGCCCGTCCTGACCTGGTCGTCGTGACGGCCATCGGGCGGACAGGCGTCGAGTCAACGGAGACTCGGATCAGGCTCGACACGCACTGAATAGCCGGCGGCTGAAACCAGAAACCGGGACGCTCCTCGACTGAACAGGCAGACCGCTGAGGACGCAGACCGCGCGTGCGGCGCCCGCGCGGCGCAGATGACGCAGAGCGGACACTCGGTAGTAGGACTAGAAAAAGAAAAGAGGGGAACGGCTTTCAGGGACGGTGGCGTCCCGAGCGGCCGTTCCCCTCTTCTCATTTCTCTTGCTTTGCAGCGACGGTCGTCTGCGAGTAGAGCCGTGTTTCAGCGTCCTCTGCGTGCCGCGCGTGCGAAGCACACGCGGCCTGCGTCCTCAGCGGTCTGCTCTATCGGCGCGCGGGGCGTCCCGAGGGCGCTTTCTCGTTCAGAACCCTAAGTACGCCCGAACCCTTGGCTCGATCCTCTCGGGGGTCCAATAGGGCGACCAGACGAGGTTCACCGCGACATCCGTAACGCCAGGGAGCGACCGAAGTTGGCGTTCCGCATCAGTCATGATCTCGGGACCCGAGGGGCAGCCCGGGGACGTCAGCGACATGTCGATCGAGACCTTGGTGCCCTCGACGCGGATCGCGTACACGAGGCCCAGGTCGAGAATGTTCAGGTTCAGCTCGGGGTCCTTGACGCGTCGCAGCGCGAGCTTGACCTGATCTTCGGAGACTAACGCCTCGGCCGGCGTTCCGTCGTCCGACGCCGTCAGCGCCACTTCCTGGTCGGATGATATCTTGGCGGGGTCGGATGGCTGCGCCGCCGGGGTACTCGTTCCTTCAGACATGTCGGCCATGTTCGGCTCAGGCATCTAAGACTCCCTCACGCGTCGACACGAAAGATCGACGGCGAGTACGCGCCGGGGAAGTCACGACGCGGCGACTGGGAGCTGAGGGAACCGCCGAGTCGAGACCTAGCTCGACCGCTTCGCGACAGGCTTCTTGGCCGCCGGCTTCGTGGAGCTCGTCGTGCGCTTGGCGGACGTCGACTTCGCGCTCGAGCTCTTTGCCGCCGAGCTCTTCGTCGAGGACTTCGATCCCGAGGGCTTCGACGCCGAGCTCTTCGACGTGGATGACTTCGGCTTTGCGGCGGACCCCTTGCTCGACGAGGCCTTCGAGCCGCTCTTGCTCGCGGACGCCTTCGCCTTCGACGAGGACGCCTTGCTCCGAGCCGCGCGAGCCCGAGCTGCCTTGCTCGCCCGGGCGCTGCGAGTCGGGCGGTTCCAGCCCACCGCCTTGTCCGCGCGGAACGTGCGCGGCATCGAGATGACGTTGTCGGGATTGTCGACCACTGCCGCGGCGGCCGCATCGGCCAGGTCCGCGCGCACGTCCGAAATGACCTTCGCCGGCCGGCGAGCGCGCGCCGCATGCACGCGATTCGTCAGCAGCAACACGAACATCTCGCGATCCGGATCGATCCAGATCGACGTCCCGGTGAAGCCGGTGTGACCGTACGAGCGTTCGTCGAGGAACTTGCCCGACCCGCCCTGACCTTCCGCCGTGTCCCATCCCAGCGCGCGCGTTCCGGCCGTGCGCTTCGTGAACATCGCGACCACGGAATCGCTGAGAATGCGGACGCCGTTGTACTCGCCGCGGTTCAACATCATCTGCGCGAAGATCGAAAGATCCGCGGCGGTGCTGAACAAACCGGCGTGGCCAGCGACGCCGCCGAGCGCATAGGCGTTCTCGTCGTGGACCTCACCGCGAATCGGATAGCCGCGCGGCGGCGCGATCTCGGTGGGGGCAACGCGATAGAAGAGGGAATCGGCCGGACGGAAGAACGTGTCGTTCATACCGAGCGGCTCGAACACGCGGTCGTGCAGGAAGTGATCGAGCGACGCGCCAGCGACCGCCTCGATGACGAACCCGAGGACGTCGGCGCCGAGATCCGAGTAGATGTAGCACTGACCCGGACGGCACTCGAGGTTCGTGGCCAGCACCGCGGCCCGCGCCTCGTCGGGCGTGCGGGCGACGCGCCAGAGATCTCGACCGGCCGGGAGCCCCGAGCGGTGCGTCAGCAGGTGCCGAACGGTGACTGAATCCTTCCACCCGCCGGAGAAGGCGGGGAGGTAGGTGTGCACCGGTGCGTCGAGATCGAGCTTGCCTTCATCGAAGAGCAGCATCGCGCCGGTGGTGGTGCCTACCACCTTGGTCAGCGACGCAAGATCGTAGATGGTCCGGTCGAAGCTGACGGCGTTGCTGCTCGAGGTCCAGCCGAGCTTGCCGAAGCCCTTCTGAAAGACAGAGTAGCCGCGTCGGCCGATGACGACCGAGGCGCCGGGGTACCCTCCCGCCGTGATTCCGCGCCGGACGATGCGGTCAATCGTCGCCAGTCGGGCGGCAGACATGCCCACCGACTTTGGCGAGTTGACCGGAAGACCGTCGGATACGGCCAGCGCTGCGACGTACACGCTGAGAAGAAGGTTGACCAACGTACGGCTCCTCGGAACGGTGCAGTACTACAATGCCGGCGACCGAAGCGGCCGGCCATGAACGACGATGTTCGTGACGACTGGACGTCGAGCTCGAGGGGAGCCGGACGCGCCGTCGCCACGACGCAGATACCACCATGGTCGCGCCGAAGTTCCATGGACGACGCGACTTACAATGCCTACTGTTGTACTCGGGACCCCTTATGTCAAGACGAAATGTTGCGCCCGTCGTCACGGCATTCGTACCCAATTTGTGATGTAAATCACAACTTGTTTGGTCACTGAATGTTGCACGGATGAGCCTGCAGGTGCAGGCTGCCCCTGGCCGCCAAGTAAACCAACCAGACCCGTTCGAGTGACCAAGTTACCGAACCCAATGGGAACGAATTCGGTCCTCATCCAGCGCGCCATCGAAGGCGATGAGCGGGCGCTGCAAGACCTCTGGTCGCAGCACTCGCCGCACATCGACGCCGTCATCCGGCGTCTGGTCGGCGACCCCGATCTCGCCGCCGACATCGCGCAGGAAGTCTGGATTCAGATCTTCCGGGCGCTACCCACCTACCGTGGGGAGTCGCAGTTCGGAACCTGGGCACACCGAATCGCGGTCAATCGGACCTTGAACGCACTGCGTCGCACGCGGCGCATCGCAAAGTCCGAGGCCGACATCGAAGACGATACCGTGGCCGTGGAGCACGAGAGCGAACGCGCGCTCCTCGCGGCCAGCATAGAGGAAGCGGCCAACCGGCTATCACCGGGGGCCAGAACGGTCTTCATGATGCACGACGTCGAAGGCTACACGCACGAAGAGATTGCTCGAGAGCTCGGCATCACGCCGGGCGGCTCGAAGTCCCAGCTGTTCAAGGCGCGCGCGAAGCTTCGCCGGCTGCTCGCGCACGTGGTGGATGGACTCACGCCGGACACGGATCCCGAG
>Ga0075421_100003941_pt1 | contig 17852 bp, 16 predicted proteins | sample SoiMetdeltSBSDD5_FD_75292 | JGI IMG/M metagenome (GOLD analysis project Ga0075421, IMG submission 75292) | Bulk soil microbial communities from a Populus tree surrounding site in Tennessee, USA - Soil MetaG P. deltoides SBSDD5 | ecosystem: Environmental > Terrestrial > Soil > Tree plantation...
CGCGCCCAGCTGTTCCAGCAGGCGCTTCCTGCCGGATTCGGCGTCGAACTGCCAGGCGGCGAGCCGGGTGACGAAGCAGCCGGGAAGGTCGGTGCCTTCCGCCGCCAATATCTCGGCGGGGGAAATCCGGCGCAGCTCATTGGCCAGCGCCTGCGGCGCGACCTCGGCGACGCGCAGGGTGCCGCCGGCGAGGCTCAGCCAGGCGAGGCCGACGGTGGACTTGTCCGCAGCGAGCGCCAGGAGGATGTTGTCGGCCTTGTCCTCGAGCAGCTCCGAATCAGTGAGGGTACCGGGCGTGACGATGCGCGTGACCTGCCGCTCGACCGGGCCCTTCGCGGTGGCGACGTCGCCAACCTGCTCGCAGATCGCCACCGATTCGCCCAGCTTCACCAGCTTGCCCAGGTACTGCTCCACCGAGTGCGCCGGGACGCCCGCCATCTTCACCGGTGCGCCGGCCGACTGGCCGCGGGTGGTGAGCGTGAGGTCGATCAGGCGCGCGGCGCGCTCGGCGTCGTCGTAGAACAGCTCGTAGAAGTCGCCCATCCGGTAGAACAGCAGGATGTCCGGATGCTCCGCCTTGATGCGCAGGTACTGCTGCATCACCGGCGTGTGGTTGGCAAAGTCCTGTCGGTCCACGCTGCGCGATTATCGCCGACAACCGCCGCGGAAAAGGGCGCCGCGCGCCGGGCCTAGTCCGGGCCCTTCATTCAGGCGGGAGCCACTGCAGCGCCCAGTCCTCGAACGCGGCCGCATCCATCGGCTTGGCGATGAAGTAGCCCTGGGCGATGTCGCAGCCCAGGCCCTGCAGCAGGTTCCAGTGGGTCCGCGTTTCCACGCCCTCGGCGACCGCCTTCAGCCCGAGCTTGCGCGCCATTTCCAGGCTGGAGGAGAGGATCACCTTGCTTGCCGCTTTCTCGACCGCGCTGAACACGAACGACTGGTCGATCTTGAGCTCGGAGAACGGGATGCGCGAGAGCTGCTGCATCGAGGAATAGCCGGTGCCGTAGTCGTCGATCGACAGCGCGAAGCGCTTCATGCGCAGGCGCGTGAGGTTCTCGAGCGCCTTGCCGACGTCGGTCATCGCCGCGCTTTCCGTGATCTCCAGCACCAGGTACTTCGGGTCGAGCCCCTGCGCCGCCACCCGATCGGTGATGCGCTCGGCGAGCCCCGGCTCCTCGAGGGATTTCAGCGAAAGGTTGACCGAAACGGTCAGCTGCTGGCCGCGGCCCACCCATTCCCGGCATCGGGTGGCCGCCTTTTCCAGGATCACCCAGGTCAGGTCGTCGATCAGCCCGGCGCTCTCCATCGCCGGGATGAAGGCATACGGCGCGACGAGCCCCATCCGCGGGTGGCGCCAGCGCGCCAGCGCCTCCGCGCCGGTCACCGTGCCGTCCGCCATGCTCACCTTGGGCTGGAAGAACGGCTCGAACTCCCCGGCCTTGAGGCCGCGGCGCATCTCGTCGAGCGGGATGGCGGGTGCCGCCTGCCGCGGCGCCCTGGGCTTGGGTGGCGCGAACTTCTCGATCAGGCCGCGCAGCTTGTCCTGCGTCACCGGCTTGCTCGCCGCGCCCAGCAGCGTGATGCCGTAGGCCTGGGTCATGGCCTCCACGGACGAAATAAGGGCCGCATCGAGCGCGCTCGAGAGAATCACCGACACCGGGCGGTCGGCCTCGCCGACGTGGCGCATGAATTCCATGCCGTCCATGCCCGGCATCTCGAGGTCGCTGATGATGATGTCGACCGGCGGCTGCGCGGCCGCGAACACGCCGAGCGCGGCTTTGCCGTCGCCGGCCTCGCTGATGCGCTTGGCGCCCAGCGCGGTCAGTATGCGCACCAGCGTCTTGCGCTGGAAGTCGTGGTCTTCGGCGACCAGGAAGTGAAGCTGCTCGATGCTCATGTGCGCATTCCTTCCTTCAATTCGCCGGGTCGCCGCATCAGCCAGGCGTCGAGGCGTTCGAATTCCCGCTCGAGCGCCGACTGCTCGGCGGCGACGCCCTGCCAGTCCTTGCGCCGCGCCGCCGCTTCGACATGCTCACACACTTCGGCGAGCGCAGCCGCCCCGATGGTGCGGCAGGCGCCCTTCACGCGATGTGCGGTCCGGGCCACGGCAGCGATGTCGCGCCCGGCGAGGGCATCGCGCAGTTGCGCCATGTCGGCCCGGTTGGCGGCCCTGAAATCGGCAAGAATCTCGCGCTCCATCTCGGCGTCTCCGCCGCTGACGTCGGCAAGGCTGGCGGCGTCGACCGGCGTCCCTCCCGCGCCCGCAGGCAAGGGCAGCCAGCGCTCCATCGCCTTTGCCAGGGGACCGAGCTCGACGGGTTTCGCCACGAAATCGTCCATCCCGGCCGCGGTGCAGCGCTGCAGCTCTTCGGCCAGCGCGTTCGCGGTGCACGCGATGATGGGCGTGCGGGCACCGCCCGCCTCCCTGGCGCGCACGGCGCGCGCCAGGTCGTAGCCGTCCATTTCCGGCATGTTGCAGTCCGTGACGATGGCGGCGACGCCGCCGGCTTGCCACATTTCCAACCCCTTGCGGCCGTCCTCGGCGGCCACCGTGGCGTAGCCGAGGAGGCCGAGCAGGCGGGCAAGCACGATGCGGTTGGTCGAATGGTCCTCGACGATCAGCACCAGCGTCCCCTCTGCGCGGGCGGTTTCCACCGTCGGCGCGCGCCTGCGCGAGGCGACGAGCGCTGCCGCGGCGTCGTCGGCGGTATCCGGCTTCGGCAGGTCGCGCGGGTCGGCCAATCGCATGGCGAGGGTGAACGACATGGTCGTTCCCCTGCCGGGCTCGCTTTCCATCGCGATGCTGCCCTCCATCAATTCCGCAAGGCGCCGGCAGATGATGAGGCCGAGGCCCGTGCCGCCGTAGCGCCGCGCGGTGTCGATCGACGCCTGCACGTACGGCTGGAAAAGCTGCGCCTGCGCCTCCTTGGAGACGCCGATTCCGGTATCGGTGACATAGAAGCGCACTACGTCCCGGCCGCCTGCACGCTCCTGCAGTTCGGCGCCGATGCGCACGCCGCCCTGGTCGGTGAACTTGATCGCGTTGCTCGTGAAATTGTTCAGGATCTGCCGCAGGCGCAGCGGGTCTGCGAGCAGGGCGGGGCTGATGCGCGGGTCGACCGACACGCTCAGCGGCAAGTCTTTCGCGCTCGCAACGCCGGCGTACACGCGCCGCACGCTGTCCACCAGTTGCGCGATCGACGTCGGCTCCGGCCGCAGCTCGAGCCGACCGGCCTCGATCTTGGAGAAATCGAGCACGTCGTCGATGACGCGCAACAGCGATCGCGCCGAATCGCGCACGGTGTCCAGCGAGGCCTTCTGCTCCGCGTCGAGCCGCGTCAGCGCGAGCAGCTGCAGCATGCCGAGCACGCCGTTCATCGGCGTGCGGATCTCGTGGCTCATGCTGGCGAGGAACATGGACTTCGCGCGCGTCGCTTCCTCCGCCGCCCGGCGCGCGGCGACGAGCTCGGTGGCGTCGATGTTGACGCCGACCGCGCGGTGCGCGCGGCCGTCCGGCCCGCGGAAGATGTGGCAGATGCTCTGGAACCACCGTACGCTGCCGTCCGGGCGCAGGACGCGGAATTCGTCGGCGAACGTGCCGCCGTCGCCCGCCAGCGCCTGCGCGAACCCGTGCTGGGCGCGCTCCCGGTCCTCGGGGTGCACCAGCGCCGCCCAGTCCTCCACGGTGCCGCCGAACGTCCCGGGCTGCAGGCCGAACATGCGCCCCATCGGCGCCGTCCAGGTGTTGCGGCCGCCCACCACGACGTCGAAGACCCCGACGTTGCCCGCCACCTGCGCGAGGTCCAGGCGCTCGTTGGCGGTGCGCAGCGCGTCGGCGGCCACGTGCTCTTCGGTGACGTCCTCCATCATCCAGACGCTGCCCTTCCCCAGCTCGGCCGGGTCGACGGCGTGACCGCTGAATCTGCACCAGAAGGGACTGCCGTCCTTGCGCGTCAGCAGTCTCTCGCGGCGGTACGTTTCGCCCTTTGCGAGCTGCGCACGGGCCCGTGCCACCGTCTCCTCGCGCTCCCCGGCGGGAAGCCGCATGAATTCCTGCAAAGACTGACCCACGATCTCGCCCCTGCCATAGCCGAAGATCTCCTCCAGCCGGCGGTTGCAGCGATCGATACGGGTATCGCGCACCAGCGCAATGCCCGCGCTGGCGGATTCGAAGATCGCGCCCTGCTCGGCGTTCGCCGACCGCAGGGCCTCCTCGGCGGCGCGGCGCTCGGCTATCTCCCGTTTCAGGCGGCGGTTCCACAGCAGCATCGCCGCCAGGAGGAGCAGCGCGGCGCCGCCCGACGGCACCGCCCAGGTCACGATGCGCTTCAGGTCGAAGCGTCCTTCGCTGAACGCGTCCTCGAAGAGCTGATACTCCATGAGCGACACCCGGTAGTAGCGGCGCCAGCTCGCGTCGAGTTCCGAGTCGACGCGCCGGCTTGCGTCGAAAAAGCGCTCCAGCTCCTTCGCGAGCGCCGGGGCGTTCCGGGCGACGCCCCATCCCACGTCGACGGGCTCGTCGACCGGGAACATGAGCGCGAGGCGCTGCGCGTCTTCCCGCACCCACCGCAGCGCGCTTTCGGTGCCCAGGATGGTGAAGTCCGCTTTCGCATCGGCGACCAGCCGCACGCTCTCCAGCGTCGGTGCGTGCACGAGCTTCACGGGGTTGTCGGCAAGCGGCCCGCGGTTCGCATCCTCGATCCACTGCGCGTAGTTCGTGCCCATTTGCACGGCCGCCGTGCGGCCGGCCAGGTCCTCCAGGCGCTTCATGACCGCGCGGTTGTCGCGGTGCGAGACGACGACGCTGCGCACCGTGTAGTACGGCACGAGCCGAAGCTTCGATTCGCGCCACGGCACGACGTGCAGGTCGTTCGGGTAGACGTCGCAGCTGCCGTCGGCGAGCAGGCGCGGGTCGTAGCGCTCTTCGCGGACCGTGACGCCCTGCGCATTGTGGAACTGCTCGTCGAAGCTCGCCAGTTCCCTGACCTCGGCGCGCAGGCCGAGGAAGCGGGCGAAGGCCTCGCCGTTCGCGCGGTAGAACGGCGCGCTCGATCCCGCCACGCAGATGCGCAGGGCGGCGCTTTCCCGGATCTGCGGCAGCGTGCGCGCGGCCGCCGGAGCTGGGGCGAGCGCAAGGACGCCTGCCAGGACCAGCCCGAAAATTCCCGTGAACCTTGCGTTCACTCCGACTCCCGATTGCCGCCCTGTCGGGCAGTGTACAACTGCAGGCCGCCTAGGCGGGCAGGGGGATGAACTCCTTGTCGTCGAGGTCGGGCAGCTTCATGCGCCCGGCGCGCCAGTCGGACTTGGCCTGCTCGATGCGCGCCTTCGACGAGGACACGAAATTCCATTCGATGAAACGCTCGCCGACCGGCTCCCCGCCGAGCAGCATGAGCGAAGCGGGAGTGCGCGCCGTCAACGCGGCCGGCGCTCCGGCGGCGAACACGAGGAGCTGGCCCGCGGTGTAGCGGCGGCTCTCGGCCTCGACCTCCCCCGAGATGACATAGGCGGCGCGCTCCGCGTACCCGTCCGGGAGCGCTTCGCGCGCGCCCGCCGCGAGCGCGCTCTCGAGGTAGAACAGCGGAGAGTGCGTCCGCACGGGCGAGCGCGCGCCGTGGGCCTCGCCCGCGATGAGCCGGCGCCGGACGCCTTTGTCGTTCAGCTCGGGCAGCTCGCCCGTGCCGTGATGGAAAAACGCCGGCTCGATTTCCTCGTCCTCCTTCGGCAGCGCCACCCAGGCCTGCAGGCCGTCCATGCGGCCGCCTTCGCGCCGCGCGCGCTCGAAGCGCTCCGAATGCGTGATGCCGCGGCCCGCGGTCATCCAGTTCACCTCGCCCGGGCGGATCGCCTGCTCCGAGCCCACGCTGTCGCGGTGCATGATCTCGCCTTCGAACAGGTAGGTGAGGGTGGACAGGCCGATGTGCGGGTGCGCCCGCACGTCCACCGACCTGGGCATGCCGGCGGCGAATTGCGCCGGGCCCATGCGGTCGAGAAAGATGAACGGGCCGACCATGCGCCGCTGTGCAAAGGGCAGCACGCGCCCGACTTCGAAGCCGCCGAGGTCGCGGCGCCGCTGGTCGATGACCAGGTCGATCATGGCTCCTGCCGTCCCGCCACCGCCGCCGTCTCCTCGCTCAGGGGCTGCGGTGCCTGCTTGGGCGGCGTGAACGGCGTCGGCTTGGGCACGTTGCCCTGCACCAGCGCCGCGCCGGCGGCGAGGCCGCCCGCGATCTCCAGCTGCAGCCGCTCGGCGTCGCGCCGGCGCACGTCCGCGGCGATCTGCGCCGCTTCCTCGTCGGGCACGCCGAGCTGGGCGAGCGCCGCCTGGCCGAAGGCCATCGCGGAGTGGAAGGTTTCGCGCACCTGGTAATCCACGCCGGCGCCGATCAGCTTGAGCGAATGCTGCCGGTCGTAGGAGCGCACCAGCAGCTTCAGGTGCGGGAACTCCGACTTGGCGAGGGCGACGATGCGATCGGCCGCCGCGCGGTCGTCGATGCAGACGAGCAGGGCGCGCGCCTTCTCCGCCCCGGAGGCCTTGAGCACGTCCAGGCGCGTGCCGTCGCCGTAGTAGATCTTGAAGCCGAAGTCCGCCGCACTGCGGATCATGTCGGTGTCGGTGTCGATGATCGCCACGTCGAAGCCGCGCGCCAGCAGCGACTGGCTGGCCACCTGGCCGAAGCGCCCGAAGCCGATCACCAGCACGCTGCCGCCGAGGCCCGCCGCCGCTTCGACGCCCTCCATCGACTGCTCCTCCTTCGGCAGCAGCCAGCGCAGCGCGACCACGCCCAGCGGCGTCAGCGCCATCGACACGATGACGATCGCGGTGAGCAGCGCGCTCACCCGCGCGTCGATGATGCCGGCCGCCGCCGCCGCCGCATAGAGCACGAAGGCGAACTCGCCGCCCTGCGCCAGCAGCACCGCGCGGACCAGGCTCTCGGCGTGCCTGGCGCGCATCAGCCGGGCGACCGCGTACACGCCGGCCGACTTGACCAGCATCAGCGCGGCGGTGCCGGCGAGGATCAGCAGCCATTGTTCGCGGAACACCGTGAGATCGAGCGACATGCCGACGCTGATGAAGAACAGGCCGAGCAGGATGCCGCGGAAGGGCTCGATGTCGGCTTCCAGCTGATGGCGGAAGGTGGATTCCGACAGCAGCACGCCGGCGAGGAACGCGCCCATCGCCATCGACAGACCGCCCACTTCCATCAGCAGCGCCGCGCCGAGCACCACCAGAAGCGCGGCAGCGGTCATCACCTCGCGAGCGCCAGAGGCCGCCAGCAGGCGGAACAAGGGGCTGAGCAGGTACTTGCCGGCGAGCACCAGCGCCGCCAGGGCGGCCAGGCCGAGCAGGATCTCCTGCCAGCGCACGCCGCCGCCGGCGTCCGGGGCGATGAAAGCCACCAGCGCGAGCAGGGGCACGATGGCCAGGTCCTCCAGCAGCAGGATGGAGACGATGCGCTGGCCGCGCCGCGTGCTGACGTCGCCGCGCTCCTCCAGGATCTGCATCACGATGGCCGTCGACGAGAGCACGAAGCCCATCGCCGCGATGAAGGACACCACCGGCGCGAAGCCGGCCGCCGTGCACAGCAGCGTCAGCAGCACGCCGCAGGCGAGGACCTGCGCCACGCCCAGTCCGAAAATCTCGCGCCGCAGCCGCCACAGGTGCGAGGGCTGCATTTCCAGGCCGATCAGGAACAGGAACAGCACCACGCCCAGTTCGGCGACGTGCAGGATGGCCTGCGGATCGGTGAACAGCCTCAGCCCGAACGGGCCGATGGCCAGGCCGGCGGCGAGATAGCCCAGCACCGAGCCCAGGCCCAGGCGCCTGAAGATCGGCACCGCCACCACGCCGGCGGCGAGCAGGGCGACCACGCGCAGCAGATCGTTACCGTGTGCTTCCACCGACCGCCAGCTTACCGCAGGGCCTCGAGCAGCTCGGGCAGGACCTTCGGCGTGCCGCAGGCGATTTCGCCCTTGTCGAGGTAATCGGGCCCGCCCTGCAAGTCGCCCACCAGGCCGCCGGCCTCTTGGATCAGCAGCGCGCCCGCCGCCATGTCCCAGCGCGACAGGCCCAGTTCCCAGAATGCGTCGAGACGCCCGGCGGCGACGTAGGCCAGATCGAGCGCCGCGGCGCCCGCGCGGCGCAGGCCGGCGGCCGACACGGTGAGCGTGCGCATCTGCGCCAGGTACCGGTCCAGGCGCGACACCTCCCGGTAGGGAAAGCCCGTCCCCACCAGCGCGTCCTGCAGGCGCGTGCATTTGGAGACGCGGATGCGCCGGTCGTCCAGGAACGCGCCGCGGCCGCGGCTGGCGGTGAACAACTCGTTCTTGCCCGGGTCGTAGACCACGCCGTGGGCCAGGACGCCCTTGTGCTCCAGCGCGATCGACACGCAGTACTGGGGAAAGCCGTGGATGTAGTTGGTGGTGCCGTCCAGGGGATCGATCACCCACCGGTACTCCGGCCGCGCGCCGGGCGTGTCGCCGGATTCCTCGGCGAGGATGCTGTGCTCGGGGTAGGCGGTGCGCAGGATGCCGATGATCGCCTGCTCGGCCGCCTTGTCCACCTGGGTGACGAAGTCGTTCTTGTTCTTCGCCTTGATCTCGAGCGCGCCGCCCTCGAGCGCGGCGCGGTTGATGATCGCGCCGGCGCGCCGCGCTGCCTTGACCGCGATGTTCAGCATGGGGTGCATGGGCGGCGCGAATTCTACTCTCGGTACACTGCGGGCATGGCGGATATCCGCATCGTCCTGTGCAGGCCGAGCCATCCCGGCAACATCGGCGCGGCGGCGCGCGCCATGAAGACCATGGGACTCGCCGACCTGCGGCTGGTGGCGCCGGAGCGGCCGGGCGCGCCGCAGGAGGAATGGATGGCGACGCATGCCGCCGACGTGCTCGCCGCGGCGCGCACGCACGCCACGCTCGCCGAGGCGATCGCCGATTGCGCGGCGGCCTTCGCGCTGACGGCGCGCCCGCGCGAATGGTCGCCCCAGGTGCTGGACCTGCGCGCCGCCGCGGGGCGCGCCGCGGCATTCGCCGCGCCGATCGCCTTCGTGTTCGGCAGCGAAAGCGCCGGGCTCAGCAACGAGGAGCTGTTCGCCTGCCAGTTCCTGGTGCATATCCCCGCGGTGCCGGGCGCCAGTTCCCTCAACCTCGCCCAGGCGGTCCAGGTGGTCTGCTACGAGCTGCATCTGGCGGCGGGGGCCACGGTGCCCGAGATGCGCGGCGAGAAGCCGGCGACCGTGCAGGATCTCGAGGGCCTCTACGCGCACCTGGAGGAGGCGGCGACGGCGACATCATTCATGGCGCCTGGATCCAGGTTGCGGGAGCGTTGGCGCAGGCTGTTTTCCCGCGTGCCCGGCCTGGAGCGCGAGGAGGTGAACATCCTGCGCGGCCTGCTCAAGGCCCTGCTCAAGAAATAGTTGATAGAATTACTCGGACAATCTAGAGTTCCCGCATGTTCAAGCACCTGCGCGAAGACATTGCCAGCATTTTCGAGCGCGATCCGGCGGCCCGGACCACCTTCGAGGTTCTCACCTGCTACCCGGGCCTGCACGCGGTCTACATCCACAGGCTCGCGCACTGGTTCTGGACCCATGGCCTGCGCTGGCTGGGCCGCGCCACGTCGAATGTCGGGCGCTGGGCGACCGGCATCGAGATCCACCCGGGTGCACTCATCGGGCGGCGCGTGTTCATCGACCACGGCATGGGCGTGGTGATCGGAGAGACCGCGGTCGTGGGCGACGATTGCACCATCTACCAGGGCGTGACCCTCGGCGGCACGTCCTTGTACCGCGGCGCGAAGCGCCATCCGACCCTCGGCGCGCGGGTGGTGGTGGGCGCGGGAGCGAAAGTGCTCGGCGGCTTTACCGTGGGCGAAGGCGCCAACGTGGGCTCGAACGCTGTGGTGGTGAAGGAGGTGCCCGCCGGCGCGACGGTGGTCGGCATCCCCGGCAGGATCGTCGAGAAGGCGAGCGCGGAGCAGGCGGCGCGTTTTTCGGCCTATGCGGTCGTGCAGGAACAGGACGATCCTTACGCGAAGGCCATCCAGAAGCTGGTCGAGCATTCTGCAGAGCTGGAGCAGATGCTGGCCGCCCTTGCGCAGAGGCTGGGCGACCTTGAAAAAGACAAGCAAAGAGAACAGCTTAGAGTGGTCAAGTAATTGTTGACTGATTCTGTCGGAATTGGCTATACTTGACCGCGTTAATCAAGTATTCGAGGCGACCATGAGACTCACGACCAAAGGGCGTTTCGCCGTCACCGCGATGGTGGATCTCGCGATGCGCCAGACGCGCGGCCCGGTGACGCTCGCCGCGATCAGCGAGCGCCAGCACATCTCGCTGTCCTACCTCGAGCAGCTGTTCGGCAAGCTGCGCCGCCGCAAGCTGGTGTCGAGCGTGCGCGGTCCCGGCGGCGGCTATCGCCTCGCGCAGCCGATACAGAACCTGACCGTGGCCGAGATCGTCATCGCGGTGGACGAGCCGCTCGACGCGACGCAGTGCGGCGGCAAGGAGAACTGCAAGGACGACAGGCGCTGCATGACGCACGACCTGTGGGCCAACCTGAACAAGAAGATGCACGAGTACCTGTCGTCGGTGAGCCTGGCCGACCTGGTGGCGCAGCAGGCGGAACGGCCGGTCGCGGTGCTGCACGACAAGCGCCCGGCGGAGAAAGTAGCCGCGTGAAGCTGCCGATCTACCTCGACTATTCGGCGACCACGCCGGTGGACCCGCGCGTGGCGCAGAAGATGATCCCCTATCTCACCGAGTTCTTCGGCAACCCGGCGAGCCGCTCGCACGCCTTCGGCTGGAAGGCCGAGGAGGCGGTGGAGGAGGCGCGCGGGCACGTCGCCGCCCTGATCGGCGCCGATCCCAAGGAGATCGTGTGGACCTCGGGCGCCACCGAGGGCAACAACCTCGCCATCAAGGGCGCCGCGCTGTTCAACCGGTCGCGGGGCAAGCACCTCATCACGCAGAAGACCGAGCACAAGGCGACGCTTGATACGATGCGCGAGCTCGAGCGCCAGGGCTTCGAGTGCACCACCCTCGAGGTCGGCGAGGACGGCCTGGTGGACCTGAAGACGTTCGAGGCCGCGCTGCGGCCCGACACCATCGTCGCCTCGGTCATGATGGTCAACAACGAGATCGGCGTGATCCAGCCGATCGCCGAGATCGGCGCGCTGTGCCGCTCGCGGGGCATCGTGTTCCACTGCGACGCGGTGCAGGCGGCGGGCAAGATCCCGATCGACCTCGCCACGCTCAAGGTCGACCTGCTCACCATCACCGCGCACAAGATGTACGGGCCCAAGGGCATCGGCGCGCTCTACGTGCGCAGGAAGCCCCGCGTGCGGATCGAGCCGCAGATCCACGGCGGCGGGCACGAACGCGGCTTCCGCTCGGGGACGCTCGCCACGCACCAGATCGTCGGCTTCGGCGAGGCGGCGCGCATCGCCAGGCTGGAGATGGGCGGCGACAACGAACGCATCCGGGCGCTGCGCGACCGCCTGTGGCAGGGCCTCGCGTCGATGGAGGCGGTGGTGCTGAACGGCGACCTGGAAAAGCGCATCCCGGGCAACCTCAACGTCAGCTTCAACTACGTCGAGGGCGAGTCGCTGATCATGGCGATCAAGGACATCGCGGTGTCCTCGGGCTCGGCCTGCACCTCGGCCTCGCTCGAGCCGTCCTACGTGCTGCGCGCGCTGGGGCGCTCCGACGAGCTGGCGCATTCCTCGATCCGCTTCACGCTCGGCAAGTACACCACCGCGGAGGAGGTCGACTACGCGGTGAACCTGGTCAAAAGCAAGGTGGCGAAGCTGCGCGAGCTCTCGCCGCTGTGGGAGATGTACAAGGACGGCGTCGACTTGAATACGGTCCAGTGGGCCGCACATTGAGGTAAGCACCATGGCATACAGCGAAAAAGTCATCGATCACTACGAGAACCCGCGCAACGTCGGTTCCTTCGACAAGGACGACGCGGCGGTCGGCACCGGCATGGTCGGCGCGCCGGCCTGCGGCGACGTGATGAAGCTGCAGATCCGCGTCAACCGCGACGGCGTCATCGAGGACGCGCGCTTCAAGACCTACGGCTGCGGCTCGGCCATCGCCTCCTCGTCGCTGGTCACCGAGTGGGTGAAGGGCAAGCGGCTGGACGAGGCGGCGCAGATCAAGAACACGCAGATCGCCGAGGAGCTGTCGCTGCCGCCGGTGAAGATTCACTGCTCGATCCTCGCCGAGGACGCGATCAAGGCGGCGGTCGAGGACTACCGCAAGAAGCACGGCGTCCAGAGCGCCCCGGAGCAGAAGGTCGCCTGAGATGGCCGTCACCCTCACCGAAAAGGCCGCCACGCACGTACGGAGCTTTGTCGCCAGGCGCGGCAAGGGCGTGGGCCTGCGCATCGGCGTGCGCACCACCGGTTGTTCCGGCTTCGCCTACAAGCTCGAGTTCGCCGATGCGGTGAACCCGGACGACCACCAATTCGAGAGCCACGGCGTCAAGGTGCTGGTGGACCCGAAGAGCCTGCCGTTCCTGGAGGGCACCCAGCTCGACTACACCCGCGAGGGCCTCAACGAGGGCTTCAAGTTCAGCAACCCGAACGTCAAGGACGAGTGCGGCTGCGGCGAGTCCTTTAACGTCTGAAGAACCACTTCGAACTGTTCGGCCTCGCGCCGGCCTACGCGCTCGAGACCGACGCGCTGGAGCGCTCCTACCGCGAGATCCAGTCGCAGATCCACCCGGACCGCTTCGCGCACGCCGGCGACGCCGAGCGGCGCGCCTCGCTGCAGTGGAGCGCGCGCGTCAACGAGGCCTACCGCATCCTGAAGAGCCCGGTGCGGCGCGCGCAGTACCTGCTGGAGATGAACGGCGTGGACGTGCAATTCGAAACCAACACCCAGATGCCGACCGAATTCCTGCTGCGGCAGCTCGAGCTGCGCGAGGCGCTCGAGGCGGCGAAGCAGCCGGCGGCGCTGGATGCGCTGCAGGCGCAGGTGCGCAGGGAGAAGGGCCTCCTCGAGACCAGCATCGGCCGCCTGGCGGATGAGCGCAGGGACTACGCGGCGGCGGCGGGCGAGGTGAGGAAGCTGATGTTCCTGGAGCGGCTGGGCGAGGAGATCGAGCAGGCCTACGAGGAGGCGCGGTAATGGCCCTGCTGCAGATCGCCGAGCCGGGCCAGTCGACCGCGCCGCACCAGCACCGGCTGGCGGTGGGCATCGACCTGGGCACCACCAACTCGCTGGTGGCCACGGTGCGCAGCGGCGCCGCGGCGGTGCTGCCCGATGCGCAGGGCCGGCCGCTGCTGCCCTCGATCGTGCGCTATTTCCCCGACGGCCGCGTCGAGGTGGGCCATGCCGCCGAGGCGCGCCAGTCCGAAGACCCGAAGAACACCATCGTCTCGGCCAAGCGCTACATGGGGCGCGGCCTGAAGGACGTGGCGCACGCCGAGAACGCACCCTACGATTTCGTGGATGCGCCCGGCATGGTGCAGATCCGCACCGCCGCCGGCGTGAAGAGCCCGGTGGAGGTGTCCGCCGAGATCCTCAAGGTGCTGCGCGCGCGCGCCGAGCTGTCGCTGGGCGACGCGCTGGCCGGCGCGGTGATCACCGTGCCCGCGTACTTCGACGACGCGCAGCGCCAGGCCACCAAGGACGCCGGGCGCCTCGCCGGGCTCAACGTGCTGCGGCTGCTGAACGAGCCCACCGCCGCGGCCATCGCCTACGGACTGGAAAACGCGGCGGAGGGGACCTATGCCGTGTACGACCTGGGCGGCGGCACCTTCGACCTGTCGATCCTGAAGCTGTCGCGCGGCGTGTTCGAGGTGGTCGCCACCAGCGGCGATGCGGCGCTCGGCGGCGACGATTTCGACCAGCGCGTGTTCTGCTGGGTGGTCGAGCAGGCCAGGCTCGCGCCGCTCGGGGCGCAGGACATGCGCCTGCTGCTGGTGAAGTCGCGCGAGGCGAAGGAGCACCTGAGCACCCACGGCGCAGCGCGCATCACGGCGAAGCTCGCCTCGGGCGAGGTGGTGGACCTGAGGCTGGACAGCGAGACCTTCTGCCGCATCACGCAAACCCTGGTGCAGAAGACCCTCGGCCCGGTGCGCAAGGCGCTGCGCGACGCGCAGCTCGGCGTGGACGAGGTCAAGGGCGTGGTGATGGTGGGCGGGGCGACGCGCATGCCGCAGATCCAGCGCGCGGTGGGCGAGTTCTTCCGCCGCGACCCGCTCAACAACCTCGACCCGGACAAGGTGGTGGCGCTCGGCGCGGCGGCGCAGGCCGACGTGCTCGCCGGCAACAAGCCCGCGGGCGAGGACTGGCTGCTGCTCGACGTGGTGCCGCTGTCGCTGGGCATCGAGACCATGGGCGGCCTCGCGGAGAAGATCCTGCCGCGCAATTCCACCATTCCCGCGGCGCGCGCGCAGGAGTTCACCACCTTCAAGGACGGCCAGACCGGCATGAGTTTCCACGTGGTGCAGGGCGAGCGCGAGCTGGTCGCCGACTGCAGGTCGCTGGCGCGTTTCGAGCTCAAGGGCATCCCGCCGATGGCGGCCGGCGCGGCGCGCATCCGCGTCAGCTTCCAGGTGGATGCGGACGGGCTGCTGTCGGTGGCGGCGAAGGAGGCCAGCACCGGGGTGGAGGCCGCGGTGGTGGTGAAGCCGTCCTACGGCCTGGCCGACGCTGACATCGAGCGGATGCTGCGCGACTCCTTCGAGCACGCGCGCGAAGACATGCAGGCGCGCGCGCTGCACGAGGCGCGCGTGGATGCCGCGCGGCTGCTGGAGGCGGTGCGCGCGGCGCTGGCCGCCGACGGCGCGCTGCTCGCGGCCGCCGAGCGCGAGGCGATCGAGCGCCAGGTGGCGGCGCTGGCCGCGGTGGCCGCGGGCGGCGAGCATCGCGCCATCCGCCAGGCCTGCGACGCGCTCAACCGCGCCACCGACGAGTTTGCGGCGCGGCGCATGGACGCGGGGGTGCGGCTGGCGCTCGCCGGCCGCAGGATCGGCAGCCTGGAACTCTGATGCCCCGCGTGAAGGTGCTGCCGCACGCCGAGCTTTGCCCGCAGGGCGCGCAGTTCGAGGCCCAACCCGGAGTCTCGATCTGCGATGCGCTCCTCGCGCACGGCATCGACATCGAGCATGCCTGCGAGAAGTCCTGCGCCTGCACCACCTGCCACGTGATCCTGCGCGAGGGCTTCGGCTCGCTGGCGCCGGCCGAGGAGAAGGAGGAAGACCTGCTCGACAAGGCCTGGGGGTTGGAGGCGACCTCGCGCCTGTCCTGCCAGGCGCGGGTGGCCGCGGCCGACCTGGCGCTCGAGCTGCCCAAGTACACCATCAATTACGAGCGCGAAGGCGGGGGGAAGAAATGAAATGGACCGACACCGTGGAGATCGCCATCGCGCTGGCCGAGGCGCACCCCGGCATCGACCCGCGCAGGTTGCGCTTTACCGACCTGATGCAGTGGGTGGTGGCGCTGCCGGGTTTCGACGACGACCCCAAGCGCTGCGGCGAGAAGATCCTCGAAGCCATCCAGGCCGCCTGGATCGACGAGGCCGACTGAACTGCTATGCTTCGCTCACCCACCGGAGGAGCCAAGCAATGAGAGTAGTCCCTTCCATCCTCGCGGCGCTTCTCGCGGCAGCGTCCCATGCCGCGGCGGCGCAGCCGAAGGACCTGGTCATCGGCCTGTCTACGCCGAACTCGACCCTCGACCCGCACTTCCACAACCTCGGCCCGAACAACAGCCTCTCCAAGCACGTCTTCGAGACGCTGACGAAGATGGACGACCAGCAGCGCCTGCAGCCGGGGCTCGCCGAGTCCTGGAAGGCGCTCGATGACCAGACCTGGGAGTTCAAGCTGCGCCGCAACGTGAAGTGGCACGACGGCTCGGACTTCACCGCCGACGACGTGATCGCCACCCTGAAGCGGGTGCCGAACGTCCCGAACAGCCCGGCATCGTTCGCCATCTACTCGCGGCCGATCAAGCAGGCCACCGCGGTGGACAGGCACACGCTGCGCTTCGTCACCGACAAGCCGCATCCGCTCCTGCCGAACGACGTTGTCTCGATCCACATCGTGCCCAAGGCGGTCGCGGAAACGGCGAAGACGGAGGACTTCAACTCTGGCAAGGCGATGATCGGCACCGGCCCGTACCGCTTCGCGGAGTACGTGGCGGGCGACCGGGTGGTCTTCGTCCAGAACGACCGGTACTGGGGCGCGAAGCCCGCGTTCTCGAAGGTGCGCTACCGGATGATCACCAACTCGGCGGCGCGGGTGGCGGCGCTCCTCGCGGGCGACGTGCAGATGATCGAGGCGGTGCCGACGGCCGACATTCCGCACCTGTCGAAGGACGCCCGCGTCTCGCTCGCGTCGGTCGTCTCGAACCGCGTCATCTACCTGCACCTGGACTCGAACCGCGAGAAGGGGTCGCCGTTCGTGACCGACGCGGCGGGCAAAGCGATGGAAGCCAACCCGCTGCGCGACCCGCGCGTGCGCAAGGCGCTGTCGAAGATGATCGACCGCAAGGCGATCGCCTCGCGGATAATGGAAGGCCAGGCCCAGCCGGCCGGGCAGCTCCTGCCGGAGACGTTCTTCGGCACGAGCAAGCGCCTCAAGGCAGACGCCTACGACCCCGACGGCGCGAAAAAGCTGCTCGCCGAGGCGGGCTACCCGAACGGCTTCGGCCTCACGCTGCATACGCCGAACAACCGCTACATCAACGACGAGAAGATCGCCCAGGCGGTCGCGCAGTTCCTCACGCGCGGCGGCATCCCGACCAAGGTCGAGGCGATGCCCTCGGCAGTGTTCTTCTCGCGCGGCTCCAAGCTCGAGTTCTCCTTCCTGCTCGCCGGATGGGGCGCGGAGACCGGCGAGAACAGCTCGCCGCTGCGCTCGCTGCTCGGCACGTTCGACTCCGCGAAGGGCATCGGCGGCGCGAACCGCGGCCGCTTTTCCGACGCCGGCGTGGACGCCCTGATCGAGACCGCGCTCACCACCATCGACGACACCAAGCGCTCGCTCATCCTGGCGGCGGCGACGGAGAAGGCAGTAGGCGAGCTGCAAGGCCTGATCCCGGTCCACTACGAGGTGAGCACCTGGGCCACGCGCAAAGGCATCACCTACAAGGCGAGGGCCGACCAGTACACCCTCGCGCACGAGGTCCGGCTCGGCAACTAGGCTGGCGGTGACGGTCTACATCCTGCGGCGGCTCTCTCAGACGCTGCTCGTCCTGGCCGTTACCTCCGCGCTCGTCTTCGGCGGTCTGTACTTGGTCGGCGACCCGGTCGAGATCCTCGTCAACCCGAACGCGGACCAGATCGAGAAGGACCGTACCGCCAAGGCGCTTGGCCTGGACAAGCCGGTGCTCGAGCAGTACTGGGTCTTCGTGCGCGGCGCCGTGACCGGGAACCTCGGCACGTCCTTCGTTTTCGGCCGCCCTGCCATGGAGGTGATCCTGGAGCGCATGCCGGCGACGCTGGAGATCGCCTTCCTCGCCATGCTGATGTCGGTGGGCCTGGGCATCCCGCTCGGGCTGTACGCGGGCCTGCGCCCGCACGGCTTCGGCGCCAGGGCGATCATGGCCGGCTCGATCCTCGGCTTTTCGCTGCCCACCTTCTGGGTCGGGCTGCTGCTGATCATGGTGTTCGCGGTGCAGCTGGGCTGGCTGCCCTCGACCGGGCGCGGGCCCACCGTCGAATTCCTCGGCCTGCAGCTGTCGATCCTGACCTGGGAGGGCCTGCGCTACGCGCTCCTGCCGGCGCTCAACCTGGCGCTGTTCAAGCTCTCGCTGATCATCCGCCTGACGCGCGCGCAGGTGCGCGAGCAGTGGCTGCTCGACTACATCCGCTTCGCGCGCGCCAAGGGATTGCCG
>Ga0075421_100003942_pt1 | contig 17850 bp, 15 predicted proteins | sample SoiMetdeltSBSDD5_FD_75292 | JGI IMG/M metagenome (GOLD analysis project Ga0075421, IMG submission 75292) | Bulk soil microbial communities from a Populus tree surrounding site in Tennessee, USA - Soil MetaG P. deltoides SBSDD5 | ecosystem: Environmental > Terrestrial > Soil > Tree plantation...
GTACTGGCCGAGTCACGGGAAGGGCTGAAGGGCAGTCGGCAGTCGGCAGTCGGCAGTCGGCAGTCGGCAGTCGGCAGTCGGCAGTCGAAGAATGCACAAAAAGGTGGCCATCTGATAGTATTTACCGATCCCGGACTGCATTTTCCACGTGGAGCCAATGCCATGCAGTCAGTCCAGTCATATCGCGACTTGCGGGTCTGGAAGGAGGCCATGCATCTCGCCGAAATGTCCTATCGACACACGAAAGGCTTTCCAAGGCATGAGCTTTTTGGCCTGACCTCTCAGATAAGGCGGGCGGCTACCTCCATTCCGGCAAATATTGCCGAAGGGTATGGCCGGCAAAACAAGGGCTCTTACGTCCAATTCCTGCGCATCGCGCAAGGCTCGTGCAAGGAGTTGGAGACGCACGTCCTGCTCGCGGGTCGTGTTCTTGGCGATGTGGCGTCGCGGACGGGACAAGTGCTCCGCCAAGCGGATGTGGTTGGCAAGATGTTGCAAGGTCTGATCCGCTCCCTTCGGTCGGATTCACGGACCACACCATCTCGGAAGTCGATCGTCGAGCTTGAGCAGTCGTCGAGAGAGTGAAGCGAGGAGATCGTGGACTACCCGACTGCCGACTGCCGATTGCCGACTGCCGGTTGGCGCTCGATCCTGCAAACCGCCCTCCCCTTCCTCGTCGTCGGCGCCCTGTGGGAGGCCGTCGCGCACGCGGGCCTCTTCCATCCCCGTCTGTTTCCGCCGCTCGAAGCGATCGCCGCCCAGTTCGTGCGACTCACCATCTCCGGTATCCTGCCGCACCACGCTGCGGATACACTTATCAGACTCACCGCCGGCTTCGCGCTCGCTGCCGTGGCGGGCGTCGTCGTCGGCATTGTCATGGGACGGTGGCGGCTCGCCGAGGATGTGCTGCTGCCGCCCGTCAGCATGGCGGCGCCGATTCCAGGCATCGCCTATGCGCCGCTGTTCCTGTTGTGGTTCGGCCCCGGCAGCGGCTCCACGGTGCTGCTGGTCGCCTTCGTGTCCACCTTCCCGGTCATCTTCAACACGTGGACAGGCGTAAAGTCGGTGAAGGAGGTGTGGCTGCGCTCCGCCATGGCCATGGGCGCAAACGGTCCGCGCCTGTTCCTCAAGGTCGTGCTGCCGGGGGCGCTTCCCTACATCGTTACCGGGCTGCGCCTTGGCCTCGCGCAGGCGTGGCGCATTCTCGTCGGGGTGGAGATGCTGGCCGCCGTGCCGTGGGGGCTCGGGTGGATGATCTTCGGTGCGCGCGAGTTCCTGAACACCGACGTGATGCTGGCCGGCGTCGTCGTGATCGGCGTCATCGGGCTGGCGCTCGAGAAAGGCGTCTTCCAGCGCCTCGAGCGCTACACCGTGGTGCGCTGGGGGATGATGACATGAGCGTCCGGCAAACGGGCCGGGCAGGGTCCCTCCTTCGCTCGGTCATCGCGCTGGTGCTGATGGCCGGTGCCCACGAGGCGCTGGCACGCAGCGGAACATTCCCGCCCGCGCTGCTGCCCACACTCCCCGCCGTCGGCGTCGCTCTGTGGAGCGGCATCGCGGATGGCACGCTGCCTCTGCACGCCGCCAGCACCCTCTACCGGGTCCTCGCCGGCATGGGCCTCGCCATCGTGCTGGCCGTACCGCTGGGCATCCTGATGGGCCGGGTGCGGGCCGTGGAGGGCTTTGTGCTGCCGCTGGCCAGTGCTCTGATGCCCATCCCCTCGCTGGCCTGGGTGCCGCTGTTCATCCTCTGGCTCGGCCTCGGCAATGCCACCGCCATCGGCATCGTCCTCTACGCCGCGGCGTTCCCGATCCTCCTCAACGTCTGGTCGGGCGTGCGCGCGGTGAACCCCTTGTGGGTGCGCGCCGGCAGCGCCATGGGCGCCGGCGCTGGCGCCTTGTTCTGGAAGGTGGTCCTCCCCGGCGCCTCCCCGTTCATCATCGCCGGCCTGCGCCAGGCCTTCGTGCGGGCGTGGATCGCAGTGGTGGGGGCGGAGATGCTGGCGGCTTCCGACTGGGGCCTCGGCTGGGTCATCTTCGACGCCAAGGAGTTCCTCCAGGCCGACAGGATGCTCGCCTCGCTCGCCGTGATCGGCCTGATCGGCCTTGCCTTCGAGCGTCTCGTCCTCGGCACGCTGGAGCGCACAACGGTGCAGCGCTGGGGGATGGTGCGGCAGGGGAAAGGGTGATTCGGCAATTGAGCGTCGGGCGTCGGTAGTCGGAGGCGCTCGGCAAGGCCTGTTGCGGGCTGCCACGATGCTGCGAATGCCGGAGACCGACTGCCGACTGCCGATCCCGACTGCAGACATCCGTCCGAGATCTGGCATAATCGGTCGAAAGCAGGTCTGCCCACGCCGCCCGTCGCGGCGCCAAGGGCTGCCCGGAGGACGCCCGTGCCCCAGATTGAGGTCTGCGACGTCTCGCTTGCCTATGACACGCCGGCGGGCCGCGTCGCCGGCGTCGCCTCGGCGAGCTTCGCCATCGAGGCCTCCGAGTTCCTTTGTCTGGTCGGCCCGTCGGGGTGCGGCAAGTCCACCCTGCTCAACATCATCGCCGGCTTTCTGGCGCCCACGAGCGGCGAGGTCCGCATCGACGGCCGGGTTGTCACCGGCCAGGGGCTCGACCGCGGCGTGGTGTTCCAGGACTTCGCCCAGCTCTTCCCCTGGCGCACGGCGCTGCGCAACGTCGCCTTCGGGCTGGAGATGAAAGGGGTCGGCAAGAAGGAGCGCCAGGAGATCGCGCTCGAGCAGCTGAGGCTCGTGAAGCTGGAGAAATTCGCCCACGCCTATCCGCACCACCTGTCCGGCGGCATGCAGCAGCGCGTCGCCATCGCCCGGGCGCTGGCCTACAATCCGTCCGTGCTGCTCATGGACGAGCCGTTCGCCGCGCTCGATGCCATCACGCGCGACGACATGCTGAAACTCGTCTCGGACGTGTGGCGGGAGACGCGCAAGACGGTAGTTTACGTGACGCACAACGTGGCCGAGGCGGTGTACCTCGCCGACCGGGTGGTGGTCATGACCCCGCATCCCGGCACGGTCAAAGCCGAGATCCCCATAAGCCTGCCGCGCCCGCGCGATCCGTTGAGCGTCAGGTTCCTGGACTGCCAGAAGGAGCTCCTGCAGCAGCTTGCTACGTGAGCTGTAGATTGGGTCGAGCGAAGCGATGACCCAACGCCCGTTTACACTACTACACGTGTTGGGTCTGCGCTTCGCTTGACCCAACCTACGCGACCGAGGAGGACACCCATGACCGTGAACCAGAGCATCAGCCGCCGCCGGTACCTTGCGGCATCCGGCGCCGCGACGCTGGCGGCCGCGCTCGGTCTTCCCGGGGCGGTGCGAGCCCAGGGGGCTCCCCTCCGCCAGGGCTACCAGACCAACCTGTGGGGCATGCCGACCTACTATCTGCTGCGCTCCGGTGCCCTGGAGAAGCGCGGCATCGCCTTCGAGGAGCTCGCCGTCCCCTCCGGCAACCTCACCATGCAGCAGATGGTGGCGCGCCAGGTCGATCTCGGCACCTACGCCGGCCCCTCCTTCGTGCTCGGACACGACAAGGGTGGGATCATCGGCATCGCCGTGATCGAGCACGTCGGCCGCACCGTGCGCGTCATGGCGCGCAAGGAGCTGGGCTTCACGCGCGTCGATCAGCTCAAGGGCCTCAAGATCGCCAACCAGACCGGCTCCTCGATCGCCAACATCTTCGTCGATCAGATCGCACCGGCGGCAGGCCTTAAGCGCGGCGACTACCAGGAGGTGCGCATGGACGTGAACAACATGGTCGCCGCCATGGCCGCCAAGACCGTGGACGCCATGGTCAACGTCGAGCCCTACAACGCCATCGCCGAAGCCGACGGCATCGCCGCCACCATCATGGACTTCCATCCCGTCGACGCGATGCCGGTGTTCATGGCCGCCACACCCGAGCTGGTGGCCAACCGGCCCGACGCCATCGTGGCCTATCTCAGGGCCTGGCTGGATGTGGCGCGCGACTTCAAGGAGCGTCCGGAAGCGGTGGCCGATGCCATCTACGGCTTCTACACCGGCAAGGGCTACGCCTTGTCGCAGGAGACTTTCCGCAAGGCCATGGCGACTGTCGTGGTGGACCCTGGCTTCCCCGCGGACCTGCAGCCTTACATGCAGCGCCACGCCGAGGTGCTCCTGAAGGAAAAGAAGATCGCCGCCATCCCCGACTGGAGCAAGGCCCTGCGCCCCGACCTCCTGCAGCGCGCTCGAAGCGCAACGTAGGTGGGAAGAAGGGGTCAGATCCCTCGCCTCAACGCTCGAGGCTCAACTCCAACGCCTCCGCGATGGGTCTGCCCCCTACTTCCCTCGCCCGACACGCATCTGACCTGCCGGCGCCGATATTGGCTCGGGGCATCGCGCCGTCTAACGTCGCAGCGAGCAGAAAAAAGCCTGCCGGGAAGCGAAGGGAGGGTGCGACCGTGACGGACCGCCGTGGCGTGGCTTGACGGCGCGGCCCAGACCCTCGGTCCTTGCGCCGTTCCGGATTCGCGGCTTCCGCATCCAGTGGCCCGCCGACCTTCTCACCTGCTGCGCCTTCGAGATGGAGACGCTGATCCTCGGCTGGTATATTCTCGTCGAGACCGGATCGGTGCTGCTGTTGTCCCTGTTCGGGGCCCTGCTCTATATCGGCACCCTGCTGGCGCCCTTGCTGGGCGTTGTCGGCGACCGGATCGGCCACCGCAACCTGCTGGGCGCCATGCGCGCCTTCTACACGGTGTTGGCGGCGACGCTGATGGCGATCGCACTTGCAGGCGCACTGAGCCCCTATGCCGTCTTCTGCGTCGCCGGGCTGATGGGCCTGGTCCGCCCGTCCGACCTCGGCGTGCGCGGGGCGCTTGTGGCGCACACCGTCCCGGCCGAGCAGCTGCTGGGGGCCGTGGCCGTCTCACGCACGACCACCGACGTGGCCCGCATCATGGGGGCGCTGGCCGGCGCCGGCCTGTTCGCCAGCTTCGGCATCGGCGCCGCCTACGTGGTTGTGACCGGCCTCTATGCGCTCGGCCTGCCGTTGCTGCTGGCGATGGGCCGGCCGCCGGGCGGCGACCTACCCGTGCCGGCGCCGGCCAGGGCGCCCCCAGCGTGCCCGCCCCCGGCGCGCGCGTCGCACTGGCGCGACCTGGTGGAGGGCCTTGCCCTGGTGTGGTCTACGCCGGCGCTGCTGGCCGGCATGCTGCTGGCGGCGCTGGTCAACCTGCTGGCGTTCCCGCTCTCCAACCAGCTGCTCCCCTACGTGGCCCGAGAGATCTACGCCGTGAACGCGACCGGGCTCGGCTGCCTCACGGCGAGCTTCGCGGGCGGCGCGCTGCTGGGCTCCGCGGCAGTGAGCGTGCGCGGCAGGATCGCTCCCGCGCGCGCCATGATCTGGTCGGCCCTCGGCTGGTTTGCCTGCCTCCTGGTCTATGCACAGATGCAGACGGCGTGGGGCGGCGCCGCCATGCTCGCGCTGGCGGGCTTCGCGCAGAGCTTCAGCATGGTGGCGCTGGCGGTTGTGCTGCTGGGCATCGCCGGCGGCAAGTTCCGGGGGCGCATCATGGGCGTGCGCATGCTGGCCATCTACAGCCTGCCGCTCGGCGCGCTGGCAGGCGGCGCCCTCGTCGATATGGTCGGCTTCCGGGCCACCGGCACACTCTACGCGCTGCTGGGCATGGTCCTGACGCTCGCCATTGCCTGGCACTGGCGTACGCACCTGTGGCACGGCGATCTATCGACGAATGGAACGTGAGCACGGATGCTGCGCGCATTTGGGTTCCGGGGAGAGCCGCGCATGCTATGCTGAGACCGGAGTCGACCCATGGTGAAAACGCCTCGCATCGTCGCCGATCCCAGAGTCATGATGGGCAAGCCCCTCGTAGACGGAACGCGCATTCACTGTGGAATTGATCCTCACACGCCGCGCCGAGGGCCGCTCCGTGGACGATATTCTGACCGACGATCCGCGTCTCACGCGCGCACAGGCGACCGCTGCCCTCGCATATCGCGCGGGGCAGGGAGTCAGACCTAACCACGCGCGATAGGCTTCGATGGGTGGGAGCGCTCGGATGCTGGACCTGGTTGGCCAAGTTCTCGCAGGCGTGATCGGCCTATTGCTTATCGTCAACCTATTCAGGTTGTTGGCCGGCGTTCGCTTTTCCCACTGGCGTCACATCCTCAGTGCCTATCTAGCTGGTCTCTTATTTGTCATCCTCGCCAGCAGGGCCCAGGGCCTGGACGGCGGTGCCTACCTGCACGCCGTGCCATTTGCGGTCGCCATCGAGTGGATGTTACTGCGCCGCACAGAATCGAATGCTAGGGCTGCGGGCAGTCAACAGAGCTCTTGATTCCCATGGCCTGGGACAGGAGGAGAATTGGGTAGGAGAAGATGAGCAGCACCTACGAGCCCATCGCCCGGAACTTCAGGCTCCTGGCCCACCACGAGCTCAACGGCTTCGGCGGCATGGGCGAGGGCATGTCGATCCAGACCGCCAAGGACGGGCGGCGCATCCTCTGGCTGGCACACGAGAGCGCGCCCAAGAACTTCACCGCGGTCGATGTCTCCGATCCCAGGGCGCCCAAGGTGGTGGTGCAGACGGACTTGCCCCAGCCCCACATGCGCTCCAACTCGCTAGAGACGGTGGGCGACATCATGGCCGTGGCCTACCAGGTGCGGAAGCACGGGCAGCAGCCCGCCGGCTTCGAGCTGTTCGACATCTCGGTGCCGGAGAGCCCGAGATCCATCGCCTACGTGGACGCTTCGGGACCGGGCTCGCGCGGTGTGCACCAGCTCTGGTTCTGCGACGGCGAGACCGTGCACATGGCGGCCGGCGCGCCCGATTTCGCCGCCAACAACCCCCTCGACGACCAGTTCTACCGCGCCTTCGACGTGCGCAATCCGTCGAAGCCCGTGGAGGTGAGCCGCTGGTGGATGCCCGGCACCCGCCAGGGCGACAGCGCGCCGCCACCTGCGCGCCACAAGCCGCCGCGTTACGACATGGGCTTCCGCGCCCACAACACCAACGTCTATCCGCAGCGCCCGGACCGCGTGTATCTGGGCTACATCGACGGCGGCATGCTGATCCTCGACATCTCCGACCGGGGGAGCCCCAAGCCGTTGTGCCGCTGGGACAACTCCCCACCGTTCTCGGGCTTCACGCACACCGTGCTGCCACTGTTCGAGCGCGAGTTGCTGGTGGTGACCGATGAATCCGTCGTGGACGACGCCAAGGACTGGCCGAAGCTGATCTGGATCATCGACGGCCGCGACGAGACCAACCCGGTGCCGATCGCCACCTGCCCCGTGGACGACGTCCAAGCCTATGCAGGACGCGGCGGCCGGTTCGGCGCCCACAACATCCACGAGAACGTGCCGGTGCCAACCTCGTGGCATTCCGACCGCTACATACTTGGCACGTTCTTCAACGGCGGCCTGCGCGCCTACGACATCGCCAACCCCTACCAGCCGAAGGAGGTGGGGGCGTTCGTGCCGCCGGCCCCGAGCGGCGCCTCCACCGGCGCCATCCAGCTCAACGACGTGTTCGTGGACGAGCGCCAGGTCGTCTACGCGGTCGACCGCCACGCCGGCGGTCTCTACATCCTGGAGATGGATCTCGAGCGCACTGCATAGCGAGACTCTGCCTCAGATCAGCGAGTCATGTCCGGCAGTCGCCAGTCGGGCTTCGGCAGTCGTAGGGACCGAATTAACGACTGCCGACTGCCAACGCTCGACTGCCGAAAATCTAGTCCGGCAGGAAGCGGTTCGTGAAGGTCTTCGGGAAATCGATGGGGTGCGGACCTTCCGGCTGCAGGTAGGCGAAAGTGGCGCGGGCCTGGGCCTCGGTCATGCGCGGGTCGAGGGGCCAGATCTGGCTCACCGTGTCGTAGACTTTGTCGTTCGAGTCCGGCGTCATCGTCGGGTATTCCTTGGCCAGCAGCGCCTTGCCGCGCGCCGGATCGGTCTTGAGCAGGCGCTGGGCCTCGCCAAAGGCGAGCGCGACCTTCTTCAACAGGTCGGGCTTCTGCGCGATGGTGTCGGGGTGCGCGGTGAGCGTCATGAAGATCAAGTCGCGGAACTCGGGCACCTCTCCGCTCATCAGGTTCAAGAAGATGCGGCCGGAGCCCGCCTGCTCCACCATCACGCCGGCAGGCTCGAACGGCAGCGCCGCATCGACGAGATCCTTCTGGAACGCCGCGACGTAGCCGGCCGCCTCGGCGCCGAGATAGGCCATGGTGATGTCGCCCGGCAGCGCCAGTGCGAACTTCTTGGCGAGCACCTTCAGCATTTTCTCGCCCGACCCGTTGGCCGAGGGCACGCCCACGCGCCGCCCTTTCAGCCGGACCACCTTCTCGCCGATGCCGAGCTTCTCCGATCCGTCCACCAGCTTCCCGCTGCCAATGATGTTGTTCACCGGCCGATTGGCAACGTTGAAGATCGACACGATCTGCTTGCCCTGCACGGCCGCCGTCAACACGTGCTCGTAGCTCAGGATGCCGACATCGACCTGCTTGGTCAGCACCGCCTGGAGGGCCAGCGCGCCGCCCTGGACATAGGAGATTTCGGGCTCCAGCCCGTGCTTCTCGAACAGCTTCTCCTGCTTGGCCACGTACAGGGCGCCGGCGTAGTAGCCGTGGCCGATGTTGACGATCTTCACGGGCTCCGCGCTTGCCGTGCTGGAAAAGATGGCCGCACAGGGAAAGATGGCCAGCAGGGCGGCAAGCAGCAGGCTGAGGCGACGACCTCTCATGTGAGTCTCCCTTGATCAGCGGCTGACGACGCGCCAGCGCTCCACACGCTCTTGAACGATCTCGACGGCAAGGTTGAGGGCCACCGCCAGCAGGGCGATCACCACCAGCACAGCGAACACGCCGGCCGCATCGAACTGCGCGCCGGAGAACTGCACGAGGTAGCCGAGCCCCCGGTTAGCGGCGATCATCTCGCCCAGCACGGCCCCGATCAGGGCGTAGGGCACAGAGGTCTTGAGCCCCGCGAACACCCACGACATGGCCGACGGCACGATGATCTTCGCCGTCACCTGCAGGCGGGTGGCGCGCATCAGACGGGCAGCGTCGATCAGGTCCCGGTCCACCTCGCGAACGCCGGCGAAGGTATTGAGGAAGACGAGGAACAGCACCAGCACGGCGGCCAGCGCGATCTTGGATTCGATGCCGAGCCCGAACCACAGCACCAGCAGGGGCGCCAGGGCCACCTTGGGCAGGGCGTTGAGCGCCCACAGGTAGGGGTTGAGCAGGCGGCTCATGAACGGTGAGATGCCGAGCCAGATGCCGAGCGCGAAACCGCCCACGGCGCCGATCAGGAAGCCGACCAGCGTCGCGTATACGGTCGCCCAGATATGCAGGAAGATCGAGCCGTCGAGGGTCCACTGCACGAGCCGCCGTGTCACGTCGACGGGATTGGAGATGAAGAAGTCATCCACCAGCCGGCCCGAGGCCGCCTGCCAGGCGGCCAGGATCAGCGCCCCGAGCGCCGTCTGGCACAGCAGCATCGGCAGCCAGCCCATGTCAGCGAGCCTGCCGTGTGGCCGCGCCTCGCCGGCGCCGGCGGGCGGAGGGTTTGCGGAGGCCGCGATGCCCCTATCGTTCACAGCCGTGTCGTTCACAGCCGCTCCTCCTGGTACTCGCGCCGCAACCGGTCCCAGATCGCGTCGTAGAGCGCCTTGAAGCGCGCCTCGAACCGCACGTTGAGGACATCGCGGGGCCGCGGCAGGTCGATGACCTGCTCGAAGGCGATGGTGGCCGGCCGGCGCGTGCAGGCCACCACCCGGTCTGCCAGCGTGACGGCCTCCACCAGGTCGTGGGTGACGAGCACGATGGTCTGGCCGCCCTCGGCGGCGAGCCCCAGCACCAGATCGTGCATGGCAAGCCGCAGCTGCGCGTCGAGCGCAGCGAACGGCTCGTCGAGCAGCATGGTCTCGGCGCCATAGAGCAGGATGCGGGCGAGACTGGCGCGCTTGCGCATACCGCCCGACAGCTCGTGCGGATAGCGCGTCTCGAACCCGTCGAGTCCCACACGCCGGATAGCGCGGTCCGCCTTGGCGAGGCGCTCGGCGCGGCCCACTCCAGCCAGCTCCAGCGGGAAGGCGATGTTGTCACGCACGGTGCGCCAGGGCAGCAGGTTGTCCTTCTGCGTCATGTAGCCGACGCTGGTGTTCACGTCGGCAACGGCGCTACCACGGTAGACGATGCGCCCGTGCGTCGGGGCATAGAGCCCCGCGGTCATGTTGAGCAGGGTGGACTTGCCGCAGCCGCTGGGGCCGATGACCGCGACAACCTCTCCGGTCGCCACCTCGAGGCTGATATCGCGTACCGCCTCGACAAGCTCGGTGCCCTTGGCAAAGGTCTTCGAGACGTTCTGGATCTCGATCATGCCGGCCAGCGCTTCATCGTCGCGCTTCCTCACAGAATAGAACGCTGATGGCCGCCATCGACGTCGATGTTGGCGCCGCAGATGAACCCCGCGCGCTCGGAGGCGAGGAATGCAATCGCGTCGGCGACATCCTCCGGCTCGCCCCAACGGCCGAGCGGCACGTCCGCGCCCCACCGGCTCTGCTGCTGCTCTAGGCTGCGGCCGAGGTAGACTTCGTCGTGCAGCGCCAGCTTGCCCGTCAGCGGGGTGGCGATGCGGCTCGGACACACGGCATTGACGAGGATGTTGCTGCGGCCGAGCTCGTCGGACAGCGACTTGACGAAGGCGTGCTGCGCCGCGTTCACGACCGCCGAGGCGATGGCGCTGGCCTGTGGCACCTTGCCAGCCTGGCCGATCACCACGATGAAGCGCCCCCCGCCGCGCGCCCGCATGTGCGGTGCCGCCTGCTGCGCCAGCTCCCAGGCGCCGACCACCTTTGTATCAAGGTGCGCCGCGAGCGCCTCGGGGCTCACCTCGTCGATGCGGCCCGGCAGATGCGTGCCGGCGTTGCTCACCACAATGTCGAGGCCTCCCAAAGCCGCCACCGTGCGCTCTACTAGCGCCCTCACCTCGCCCGGCAGGCGCATATCGGCCGGGAAACCCTCGACCGTGGCCGACGATGCAGCGGCGAGGCTCGCCACTGCCGCAGCGATTCTTTCCGAGTCGCGCCCGGAGATGGCGACGTTGCAGCCCTCCTCGGCGAGCCGCCGGGCAGCGGCAAGGCCGATGCCGCTGGTTGCGCCGGTCACCAGCGCGGCCTTGCCTCTCAAGCCCAGCTCCATCTCCCCCCGCTTCGCCTCAGCCGAACACGTAGCGATGATAGCCGCCATCGATGCTCACAGAGCTGCCCGTTACGAACCCGGCGCGATCGGACGCCAGGAACGCCACTAGGTCGGCCACCTCGTCGGGCCGGCCCAGGCGGCCCAGCACGTTGGCGCGGGTGAAGCCCGCCGCCGCCGTGGCGCGATCGACGCCGCGCTCGCGCATCTCCTTCCTGATCAGAGCGGCGAGCAGCTCAGTCTCGATGTATTGGGGGCAGACGGAATTAACGCGGATGTTGTGCCGCGCCAGCGCATCGGCCGCAGATTTTGTGATGGCGAGCAGGGCGGCGTTGGTGACGCCCGATGGAAACCGGTCGGGGTGCGGATGCCGCGCCGCCTGGCCGATGATGTTGACGATGCGGCCGTCGCGCTGGGCCTTCATGGCAGGCATGACGGCGCGGATCGTCGTGAAAAAGCCGAAGGCCTTGTCGCGCAGCTGCCGCTCGAGCACATCCGTGGTCGTATCCTCGACCGTGCCGCGCAGATGCGTGCCGGCGTTGTTGATGAGGATATCGACGCGCCCGAACGCGGCTCCCGCGGCATCGACGAAAGCCTCGACGGCGCCGGCATCGGTCACGTCGGTCGCCTTGCCGAGCACGCGCGGTCCAATCCTCCCGAGCTCCGTGACGGCCTCAGCGAGGGCGTCGGCGTTCCTGGCGCAGATCGCCACCGACGCGCCTTCGCGCAGCAGCGTCTCGGCAATGGCCTTGCCGATCCCGCGCGATCCGCCCGTCACCAGCGCCGCCTTTCCGCCGAGCCCCAGGTCCATGCCGCCCTCGAACCGATGCCGCGCTCATACTTGACTGAGCGTAGAGCATGGTCAAGCTGGTGCTTGCGGGGAGCGTGCCTCAAAATCTCCGGCGCCATCGCAGTGCGAGGCGGCCGGCAGCGCAGCCCGCACCCTCGCAATTGGTCCGAAAGGAGACGAAATGCACTTGGGACTCGAAGGCAAGCGGGCCGTCGTCACCGGCGCGAGCCGCGGCATCGGCTACGAGACGGCACGACTGTTCCTGCAGGAAGGCGCGCGCGTGCTGATCTGCGCGCGAGACGGCGACAAGCTCAGCGTTGCGCGCGATGCGCTCGCCAAGGAGACGGGCGGCGAGGTGCATAGCGTTCAGGTCGACATGTCGGTGGAGGCGGACATCGGGCGGCTGGTCGAGGCGGCAAAGCAGCAGCTCGGCGGAATCGACATCCTCGTCAACAACGCAGGCACCATGTACTCGGGCCGGTTCGCGATGCTCACCGACGAGTCCCTCAAGGTTCAGCTCGAGACCAAGCTGTTCGGATTCATGCGCGCCATCCGGCTGGTGTCACCGCAGATGCGGGCGCAGAAATGGGGCCGCATCGTCAACATCATCGGCGGAGCTGGCAAGGAGCCCGACCCGTACATGTTCGGCAGCGGCATGACCAACAGCGCGCTCCTCAACCTCACCAAGTCGCTCTCGACCGAGTTCGGCGAGGACAACGTGCTGGTCAACGCCGTGTGTCCCGGCTGGGTCGACACCAACCTCTGGAAGCGCAATGCCGGAGGCCTGCAGAGCGAGCTGGGCGTCAAGAGCGAGGAGGAGGCCCGCCGCCTCGCCGCCCGCAAGAACGCGCTCAACCGCTTCGGCAAGCCCGAGGAGCTGGCCAACGCCATCGTCTTCCTGTGCTCGGACCGCGCGAGCTACATCACCGGAGTCTCGCTGAACCTCGACGGGGGGCGACTCAAGGGGTTGTGGTAGGTCCATCGGCCGGCGTCGTCGCGTGACGGGCAATGTGACCGGGTCGACCCCTGGTGGCTGCCGATGCGTTTCCATCGCAGGCGGCTTGGCCAGGGGTCTGACCCCGGTCGCGGGGCCGTGATGCCCGTCAATTGAGCCTGTGCAGCTTCGCCTCGGCGACGTAGCCGAGCAGCTTGCCTTCCCGCGCAATCAGCACCCAGCCCGCGTCGGCCTTCACCAGCGTGACGGTGGTGAAGGGCGGGAGCTGCTCCACGACGGCGCCGGTGCCGCCGGCATCCTTGTAGATCGCCAACCGCTCGACGCTCACATGCGTGGGCTTGACGGGGACGATGACGGCCTCGTCCTGGGCGGGGGCCAGCGCCGGCACCTGGCGCGCCAGCGCGAAGTTGGCGCCGTAGGCATCCATCTGCGGGAACTGCCGGGCACCCCAGCGCTTCTCGGTGATGGCCGGGACCAGCCCGTCGACGTGCTGGATGAGCTCGGCCAGCTCGATCAGACCGTTGCTGTTGAGATCGCCGCGCCCCAGCGCGTCAAGCAGGGCGAAGGTGAAGACGCCGTGCCCGCCGTGGCCCTCGAACGCCTCCTGGGTGGCGCTGGATGCCGTAAGCGTGGCGCGGCCCGTGGCCTGGATCAGGCGCCCGAGCGCCGCCTTCTGCTCCAGCCCGCCACGGGTGAGCGCGGCCGTGCGCACGCCCGTGCGCTCCGTGAGCGAGCCTGCCTCGCAGGTGTCGAACATCAGCACCGCCTTGCGGGCGGGGATGCGCGCGAACCACGCCTGCAGCCGGTCCTGGCCGATGGCGTCGCGCGCCAGCGACCGCTCGTTCTGGTAGCGCAGGTCGTAGGGGATGAAGTAGTAGCGCCCGTCGAGCGTCTTGCCGTGGCCGGCCGCAAAGAACACGAAGACGTCGCGCGGACGCACCCTGGCGGCGAGCTCCGCGAAGACGTTGTCGAGCTTGGCCGCGGTGGCGTCGCCGTCGAGCACGTTGGTGACAAGCACGCTCTCGTAGTGCCCGCGGCCCGCCTCGGCGAGGGCGGCGGTAAGCGCCTTGGCGTCCGGCACGGCGTATTTGAGCCGCAGCGCGGCGTCGAGGTAGTCGTTGATGCCGACGGTAAGGACGTAGAGCCGCGGCGGCACCGATGGCTCGGTGCCAGTCCACGTGACCTTGGCGCGGGCCGGAGCCGAGGCGACGAGGTTGGCGCCGTTGTAGGCAAGGACCTCCACGGTGTTTTCGCCTGGATCGAGGGCCATGGCCTGTTTGAGCGCAACGGGCTGGCCAGGTGCCGCCGGCGCCGGTTTCTCGACCACACCGACGGTGACGCCGTTGATGCGCCACTCCGCCTTGCCGATGCCGCCGCCCTGGTCAGCGACGACGGCCTCCACGGTGATGAGATCGTCGGGTGTCGCTTCCTGCGCCTTGTGCGAGACGATGGTGATGGAGGGCACGCGGCCGCTGTCGACCAGCTTGTTGAGGTCGAGCCTGGCGGCGGCGGCCTTGACCTTGCCGTCGCGGTCGCCGGCGAGCTTCTCGCGCACCAGATCGGGGCGGTAGAGCTCCTGATAGAACTGGTCGATGCCGAACACCTGCAGGCCGCGCACGACGCTAAGCATCTCGGCGCCCTTGGGCGAGCCATCGAAGAACCCTTCCGGGGTGATGACCAGCCACTCCGCCTTGGAGGTCAGCAGGGTGGCGAGCTGTTCGGCGGTCGCGGCGTCCCAGATGCGCACCGTGCTGTCGTCGCCTCCGGAGATCACGCGCTTCTCGTCGGGGGTGAATGCGACCGACCTGACGGAGGCGGAGTGCCCCGCGAACGTGCGGATCGGCTGTCCGGTTGCCACGTCCCACAGCTTGACCGTGGTGTCCTCGCTGCCCGAGAGCAGCTTGCGGCCGTCACGCGAGAAGACGACCGACTCGGTCCCTCTCGAGTGCCAAAGAGAACGGACCATCTGGCCGCTTGCGAGCTCCCACAGCTTGAGCGCACCGTCGGCGTGGCCTGTGACGATGTGGGTATTGTCGGGCGAGAAAGCAGCCGATCGAGTGAAATTGGTGGCACGGCCGCCGAACGTGTGTGCCACCTGCCCGTTCGCGGCATCCAGCACCTTGACGGCCTGGTTGTAGTCGGGCGGAGGCATGAGCCGCGTGGCGTCGGGCGAGAACGCTGTCAGCCCAATGAAACCCGTGCCGGATTGCACGTTGAAGCGATGGATTGGCTGGCCGGCGGCCGCGTCCCACACGATCAGGCTGCTCTCCTGCTCGGTCGCCTTATCCTGCTTGGCGCCCGGCTTCGACGCCGGCAACTCGGTGCCGAACGAAAGGAGCCTGGTCCCGTCGGTCGAGAAAGCGACCCGCTGGGCGCGTGGCGCCTTCACGCTCCACACCAGCTGGCCGCTCGCCACGTCCCACAGCCTGAGGCCCCCGTAGCTGCCACCGAGGAGGCGGGTGCCGTCCGGCGAGAAGGCGGTGGAGCTGAGCGATCCCTCGGCGACCGTGCGCTGCAGCCTCCCCCCCGCGACATCCCATAGCCTGACCTTGTCGTCGACCGTGAGCAGACGTGTCCCCTCGGGTGAGACCGCCAGTAACGAAATGGAGCGCGACCGTCCCTCGAACGAATGGGTCTGCTGGCCGCCGACGGCATCCCACAGCTTGATCTCGCCCCCCCAGCCGCCGGAGAGGAGACGCAAGCCGTCGGGTGAGATCGCCACGAGCCGCCCCGGCTTCGGCTTGAAACTGCGGATCAGCTGCCCCGTCTCAACGCTCCAGACCTCCAGCCCACGCTCCGTGTTCGTCAGGGCCTGCGCTCCATCCGGCGAGAACGCGACGAACGGGTTGAGCGCATCCTTCAAGCCCCCCGTGCCCAGGGTGTGAAGCAGCGTTCCCTTGGCGGCGTCCCAGATCCGCAGCGAGGCGTTGTCTCCCACCAGGACGCGGGTGCCGCCGGGCGAGAAGGCGACCACGGCTCGAAAGCGGAAGTCGCGAGCGGGCTCTCCGAAGGCCTGGAGGAGCTGCCCGGTTTCCGAGTTCCAGACGTTCACCAGCTTGTCGCCGGCGCCGGCGGTCACCAGGCGATCGCCGTCGGGCGAGAACACGGCCGAGTTGACGCCGGAGTGCAACGAGCCTTTGGCATGCCGGAACATGCGTACAAGCCGTCCGGTCTCAGCGTCCCACAGCTTGGCCGCGCCTTCTCCACCGCTGCTCGACAATAGGCGCTTGCCGTCGACCGAGAAGGCGACGGAGCTGACCTCGCTGCTTGAATCCAGATGGGCGTAGATGGTGCGCAGGAGCCGACCGGTCGCGACCTCCCAGAGCCTGACGGTCTTGTCCCTGCTGCCCGACAGCGCCTGGCGGCCGTCCGGCGACAGCACGACCGCCGCGATTTCCTTCTTGTGGCCCACGAAGGTGCGAACGAGACGTCTCGTCGCAATGTCCCAGAGCTTCAGCGTGCCGTCCTTGCTGCCTGTCAGGACCTGGCCGCCGTCACGCGTGAAGGCGGCTGCCTCGACAGTGTCCGAGTGGGCGATCTGGGGGACAACCTCGATCCGGCCGCGCTCCTGTGCGTTCGCCTCCTGACACGCGAACACGCCGCCCAACAGCACCAGGGCGAGCACGGGTGACTGCAGCATTGACGTGGAGCTTCGCATCATTGCTCCCAATCGTGCGACAGCCGCCATCAGGGCGTCCATTCGAACGGCGATCATGGAGGGCCTCTCATGGCGTGGTGGCACACTTGTGGGTGTTCAGCTCGTCAACGAGCCTCCGATCGTCTGGGTAGGCCGTCGCACCCTTGCGCCAGTAGTCGCACGCCTGCGCGAGGTCGCCACGCTTGCTCCTGCGATAGCCAAGCATGACGTAGAGGCGGGTCATGTCATCCTTCTTGCCGAGCTTTTCGTGCAGCGCCCGGGCGTCCTTGAGCATCTCCTCCACCTCGGCGAGCTTGCCGCGCCTGTCCGCGATCTCGGCCAGCTCACGGTAGGCGTGCGCCATCGCCGGCTCGCGTCCCAAGGTCCGGTTGAGCGCCAGTGCCTCACCGAGCATCGCCTCGGCCCGCCCCTCGAGCTCGGCCCGCCTGTCCTCGTCGAACTCGGCGCGGTGGCCGTAGTGCATGCCGAGGAGGGTATAGCTGGTTGCCAGACCCACCCAATGGCCGAGCTTCTTCTGCAGCGGCACTACTCTCTCCAGCGCCTCTGTTTGCTGCTTCGCCGCAACGCTGCTCTGGAACAGCCCTAGGCTCGAGCTGAAGACAAGCACGCCTCCGGCGCCGTCCTTTCGGCGCTCCTTGCTGATGGTCTCGGCCAGCTCCTGCATCTCCGCAGCCTGACTTGGATCGTCGCGGTCCCGATAGAGCTGTTCCAGCGCCCTGAGCAGCATGCCTTGGTTCAGCCTCGGGGTGAGAGCGAGCGCCTGCCTGTAGAAGCGCTCCGCCTCGAAGGGCTCCCCGCGGCTCCTGTTGATGGTGCCCAGCTTCTCGTAGTCTCGGGCCAGCTCCTCCTTCAATCCCAGAGCCTCGTGCAGGGCGATGGCTTCCTTGAGCAGGGCGTCGGCCTGGTCGAGGTCGTAGCGGTGGGTATCGGCCAGGGCGCGATAGTTGGCGGCCAATTGCTTCTTGCGCTGCAGGGCCTTGTTGATGGCCACCGCCTTTCCGATCGCGGCCTGAGCCTCGTCGTATTCGGTCGTCGTGTGGTAGAGGCTGCCCAATTGGGCGTAGCCGGCAGCCATGCCGTCCTTGCTGCCCGCTGCCTGGTAGAGCGCGATCGCCTTCTCGAACGACGCCTTGGCGCTATCGAACTCGCGGCGGATCAAGTCCATCGTGCTCTGGGAAGGGGTGCCGCCAAAGCTGGCCGAGCCGCTCGCGTCGGTTCGGGTGAAGCCATGAGCGACCATATGCAC
>Ga0075421_100003945_pt1 | contig 17842 bp, 14 predicted proteins | sample SoiMetdeltSBSDD5_FD_75292 | JGI IMG/M metagenome (GOLD analysis project Ga0075421, IMG submission 75292) | Bulk soil microbial communities from a Populus tree surrounding site in Tennessee, USA - Soil MetaG P. deltoides SBSDD5 | ecosystem: Environmental > Terrestrial > Soil > Tree plantation...
TGCCAGGCCGGACCGTCGATGGGCAGCGCAGAGGCGCCGGCAAGGCAGCCCTTGGCGTAGAAGCCGATGGAGCGGGCGGCAAGCGGGGCCGGCGTCCTGGCCGCACCGAACAGCTCCTTGGCCGGCGTGGGCTTCGGCTTGGCTGACTTCGAGGGCGCCTTCTTGGCCGCGGCCTTCTTCAGCGCAGCCTTCGCCGGTCCCTTGCCGGCATCCGCCCGCTTGGAGGCGGCAGCGGACAGCGGCCCGTCTTGCACGACGAGCAGGGCTGGCACGACGAGAAGGGCTGGCAGCGCCAGCAGCGCCGCAAGGCCCAACGCTAAGGTGGGAAAGCGCATTTCCCCCATCTCCCGGATCCATCGTTGGCCGAAGCCTACCCCGGCTGGCGGTGGTAGGGCTAGCCGGACTTCGACATTGCCTTAAAAGCTGCCAAACCCGCGCCCGCGGCAAGACCTGCCGAGGCCACCGCGTTCCAGCCGGCAAAGGAGAGCCCCAGGAAGCGCCAGGAGGCCACCCCGCAGGTGGCCGGCACCCGGTCCAGGTTCATGGCATTGAGGTCGAAGGTGGGCAGCTCGGAGGGCGTGGCGCAGGTGGAGGGCGGGTCCCAGAATTTCCACTCGGCGCCGGCCTGGTAGACGCCGACCCCGGCGTTAATCACGAATGCGAGGCTCACCGCAGCCAGCAGGGCGGCGGCGGCTTTGGGGCGTGGGAGGCGCAACAGGGCGAGCGCGGCGGCCAGGGCCGGGATGCCGGCGTAATAGGCGTAGCGCTGCTGCAGGCACAGCGGACAGGGCGTGTAGCCGCCGATGTGCTCGAAGCCCAGGGCGGCGAGAATGACGGCGGCGGCGATCAGCAGGACGATGCCGCCGATCGCGCTGGCCGGCAGGCGGCGGAAGTCTGAGGGAACGTGGAGAGCGTCGAGCATCGCTGTCTCCTTTGCCTCGGCTCGGGTCTTTGGATTGCGCCTTTGGATCGGGCGCCTCAGATAAAATAGCGCACGACCACGAAGCCGCCGACCAGCAGCACCACGAACGCGGTCGTCAGCAAGGTGAGGCGCCGCTCGATGAACTCGCGGATCGGCTCGCCGAACCAGTAGAGCAGGGTCGCGACGGCGAAGAAGCGCGCGCCGCGGGTGACGATCGAGGCGGCGACGAACACCCAGATGTCGAATGCAGCAGCGCCGCTGGCAATGGTGACGAGCTTATAGGGGATCGGCGTGAGGCCCTTGATCAGGATGATCCACAGGCCCCACTGGTTATAGGCGGCCCGGTAGGCTTCGAACTGGCTGGCGAGCCCGTAGAGGTTGATCACCCATTGGCCCAGCGTCTCGTAGACGAAATAGCCGATGGCGTAGCCCAAGAGCCCGCCCACGACCGAGGCCACGGTGGCGACGCCGGCGTAGTACCAGGCCTTGGACCGGTCAGCCAGCACCATGGGGATCAGCATGGCATCCGGCGGGATGGGGAAGAACGAGCTTTCCGCAAAGGACACCCAGAAGAGCGCTTGGGGCGCCTTCCGGTGGGTCGCCATCCGCATGGTCCAGTGGTAGGCGCGCTCTAGCATGGGGTGCCGTATAGCCGGCTTGCCGGCGCTTGTCAGGCCAAGTTTGCGCCGGGTGCGGCACTTTGCAGCCCGCGGTGCCCGAGTGTCCGATCCGCCTCTATTAGGCCGAGGGCCAGCTGCACGGTCTTGAACGAGCGGCGGTGGTGGGGCGTCACGCCCAGGCGCTCGATGGCGGCATGGTGCTCAGGCGTGGGATAGCCCTTGTGGCGCTCGAAGCCATAATCCGGGTAGGCGCGGGCCAGCTCGATCATCATGGTGTCGCGGGTGACCTTGGCGACGATGGAGGCGGCGGCGATCGACAGGCACTTGGCGTCGCCGCGCACGATGGCCCGGCTGGCGCACCTGAGCCGCGGCGGCATCTTGTTGCCGTCGATCAGGGCGAGCCGGGGACGGGAGGGGAGCTGCGCCACGGCGGCAGACATAGCCCACAGCGAGGCATTGAGGATATTGTCGGTGTCGATGCGGTCCACCCCGGCAACCCCCACGCCGACCTGCGCGGTGGCCAGGATCCGCAGGTAGAGGGCGCGCCGCACCTCGGGCGCGAGCAGCTTGGAATCGGCGATGCCAGCGGGGATGTTGTGCGGATCGAGGATGACGGCGGCGGCCACCACGGGGCCGGCGAGCGGGCCACGGCCCGCCTCGTCCACGCCGGCCACCGGGCCGCCGTGGATCTGGAGCTCGACAGCCTCCAGCTCGAAGCTCGCCTTCATGGCACGAATCGCTTTGCCCCGTTTCAGGGAGCTTCACGCGCGAGCTCGTGCTGAGTCAAAGCCGCAAGGGCGTTGTGCACGGTCGCGCGCGGGGAAACGGCGGGATGGAGGACCGAGCCTCCGGATCATCGCGCCGGCCAGCGCTCCAGGGTGTGAGCCAGCCGGGCGAAGTCGTGCACGGAGAGCGTCTCGCCGCGGGCAGTGGGCTCAAGGCCGACGGCGGACAGCAGCGCCTCGGGATCGCGCACCAGCGGCTTCAGGCTCTGGCGCAGCATCTTGCGGCGCTGGCCGAAAGCGGCGGCGGTCACCTTGGAGAGCGTCGCCGCCCGGCACTCCGGCTGCGGCCGCTCCAGCGGGACCAGCTCGACCACGGCGGAAGCCACCGCCGGCGGCGGGGTGAACGCCTCGGGCTTCAGGGCGAACAGCAGCCGCGCGCGAGCGTGCCACTGCGCCAGCACGGCCAGCCGGCCGTAGGCCTTGGTGTTCGGCGCGGCGACGATGCGCTCTGCCACCTCGCGCTGGAACATCAGCACCATGCGGGCGAACCAGGGGGGCCAGGGCTCGCTCTCCAGCCAGCCCGCCAGCAACACGGTGGCGACGTTATAGGGCAGGTTGGCGGCAATCACCGCCTTGCCGGCGCTACCGGCGATGAGACCGCGCCAGTCGACGCCAAGGGCATCGTCGTAGTGCACCTGCAGCCGGCCCGGCCAGCGCGCGGCGATGGCATCCAGCGCGGGCCGGCAGCGCTCGTCGCGCTCCACCGCGATCACCCGCTCCGCCCCCTCCAGCAGCAGGGCGCGCGTGAGGCCGCCGGGGCCCGGACCGACCTCCACCACCGTGCGCCCTTCAAGTGGGCCGGCCGCCCGGGCGATGCGGCGGGTAAGATTGAGGTCCAGAATGAAATGCTGGCCGAGGCTCTTGCGCGCCGACAAGCCCAGACCCCGCACCACGCTGCCGAGGGAGGGCAGCCCGTCATCGGTTGAGGTGCCTGATTTTAATGGGTTTTGTCCGATCTGATCGGGCATATGTAAGCGCCTCGCAAGCATCGGAGGCTATTCTACCCGCTTCCCGAGGGGCTGGCGCCATGATACAGCGTGCCCGTCTCTCGCCTACCTTGAGCGCATCGAAGCGGCGCGCGAGCAGGTCAACCGCGCGGAACTGCGCCATCTGGGGCCGCTGTCTGAGCTACAACCGGCGATGCGTTAGTCGGGGCACACGCTGCATAGCGGCACTGAGCTGGCGGATCCGCGCGAGGGCCGCCGCCGATACCCCTGCAGCGGCGACGAGATCGATGACCGTACGTGCCCAAGTCGTGTTCGCGCTCCATGCGTCGACCTCGTGCAGGGAAATGAAGCGAACGATCCCGAAGCCCACGGTCAGGCTCGCAAAGCCGATGGCGAGGCGATAGCGCCTGAAGTGGTGCCAAGCCAACGGCAGGCCCCATATGACCAAGACCATGACTGTGATTGCGACGGCAATGCTCGCCGTGATCTGGAAGGTTCGGCGGTCCTCGTACCAGCCCAACTGCTTGACGATGTCGCGCAAGATGTCTCCGAACCTGCGCGGCAAGTGGACGCCGCGCGCTGTCGTCATCAAGGAGAGCAGGAAAAACACGGCCGACAGCCCCGCCCAGACCAGCGCATCGGAACCTGGCAAACCATGGGCTCGTCGGCAAGCGACAGCGGCCCACAGGCCGAGCGGGCAGGGGACGAATAGTGCCAGGACACGCAGGACATCGTCGGCCATTGGAGCGGTCCTTCGCCCAGGTCAAAATAACAGACCCGATCCGGCAAAACATCCTAAGGTCGCGTACGGAGTCTAGAAAAGGCAGTTTGGTTGCGGCCGCGCGGGGGATGACGGGACACACTTATCTTCTCCCGTCACCAAATCCGTCAATGATGGCGGCATACCCACTCGCAATCATCGAATAGCCATAGCTCGATGGATGACAGTCCCCGTTCGGTCTCTGGTTGAAGCGCGACCAGTCAATTCCCTTTGTCGGTATCGATCGAATGCGATCATTCCGCCCATATCGTTGCTGGAAATGCCCAATCCAGGCGTCAGAGCTTTGAACATCGTATTTATTTTGAGGAAATAAGATAACGTGCGGTGTAATATTGGATTGCTTAGCCCAACTCAAGAACTCTTGCACAACGAGCGACAAAGCGTCCCGTTGCGTAGGATCGTAGAAATCCAACTCGTACTGCCGATTGAAAAACTTCAGCGCTCGCGCGCCCCATCGGAGGCGGAAGCTGGTGGATCCTAGAGCTCGCAATAATGACATTGTAAAAGGAAACTCTAGGTCCTCGGGTCGCCAGAAATCCGCATTCAAAGAACGGAGCGCATAGTTTTGAAATCCGTCCAATCCCTCATATGCCGAATCTGGTATCAGGGTGATGCTATCAGCATGCACGTATGGCCTAATGAGGAAGATACCGCCGACGTCTGGATTGATGGCGATAACGTAGGAATTTACCGTCCGTCGGATGTTTTCGTACATAATACCGAGAACAATGGTGCGTGCCTGCGGAAAGTTACCTAGACTCTGCTTCGCCTTCAGTACCGCTTGCAGCGGGCTGTATGCAGGGACTCCCAGATTGGCAGCTCGAATGCCATGTTTGGCGAATAAATGCGCCGCAACTGTTTCATCGTCCGCGACCTCATCACCATGAGTGTAACTATCTCCGACCAACAGAACCTCCGCTGATGCTGGATCATAGCCCGCGTAGATTCGGGTTCCGTTGATATCGTAGTGACTCGCGAAGACGCTGCCTAAGCAGCTTTTCGTTGTCCCAGTAGAATTGGGAAGGTGGTCCCACATCATGGGTGGAACCACGGCGGCGCTAAAACGGTCAAACTTGGCCGGATCGACTTTCGCGATCGCGCGGGCGATGGCGCGGCGGGGATTGACCACATCGGGAAGCAATACCTGGCCAAGCAGGAATGCAACTTCGATGGCAGCAAGGGAAACAACTGAGATTAGTGCAACCGCCGCCAGCCACATGAAGCGGGGCGTAGGCTTGGTCGTCATGAAAGTAGAGTCCATATCAGAGCGTGCACACCAGATTGGGCCTGCACAACCTCAATCCAGCTCGAACTTGTCCTTGTAGTCGATCTTCAGGGCCGGGTCCTGATCGCGCTTGTCGAGGACGCAGTTGCCGACGACGAGTGTCTCCATCTCGGACCCCATGAAGCAGCGGAAGGCATCCTCCGGTGTCTGGACAATCGGCTCACCGCGGACATTGAAGCTCGTGTTGACGACGACCGGACAACCGGTGCGGGCCTTAAAGGCGGAGATCAGCGCATGGTAGCGAGGGTTGGTTTCCTTGTGGACAGTTTGGACCCGAGCCGAGTAGTCGACGTGCGTCACGGCGGGAATGTCCGAACGCGGGACGTTGAGTTTGTCAATGCCGAAGAGCTGCTCCTCCTCGGCTGTCATCTTGCGCCGCCGTTCATTCTGCACATCGGCGACCAGCAGCATATACGGACTTTCGGCGTCGAGGTCGAAGTAGTCCGGCGCGTCCTCGGCGAGCACGGACGGCGCAAACGGCCGAAAGCTCTCGCGGTATTTGATCTTCAGGTTCAGATTGCGCTGCATCTCGGGGTTGCGCGGGTCGCCCAGGATCGAACGGGCACCCAGCGCGCGGGGGCCGAATTCCATGCGCCCTTGGAACCAGCCGGTGGCGTGTCCGGCCACCAGCGCGTCGACGGTGTACTCAATCGTCGCGCGGTCATCCAGCACTGAGAAGCGTGCGCCGATCCTCTGAAGACGCGCTTCGATATCTGACTGCGAGAACTCCGGCCCCAGATAGGCGCCACGCATGCCATCGAGCCCGCCATTGAGAACGCGCGGCCGCCCGGCATGGCTGCTGTGAGCTGCGTAGGCGGCCCCGAGCGCGCCGCCGGCATCACCGGCTGCTGGCTGCACCCAGATGCGCCTGAAATGTCCCTCACGCAGGATTTTGCCGTTGGCGACGCAGTTGAGGGCCACGCCTCCCGCCAGACAAAGGTTGGGAATGCCATATGTACGCGCCAGATCGCGCGTCATGCGCAGCATGACCTCCTCCGTGACCGCCTGAATCGAGGCGGCGAGGTCCATTTCCCGCTGGGTCAGACGTGCTTCCGGCTTGCGCGGTGGACCACCAAAAACCGCGTCAAAGGCCGGCGATGTCATCGTCAACCCGGTCGAATAATTGAAGTACTTTTGATTGAGCCAGAAGCTGCCGTCCTCTTTCAGATCGATGAGGTGCTTCAGGATGAGGTCCTTGTATTGGGGCCGGCCGTAGGGCGCGAGGCCCATCACCTTGTACTCCCCGGAGTTGACCTTGAAGCCGGCGTAGTAGGTGAAAGTCGAGTAGAGGAGGCCGAGACTATGCGGCCAATGGATCTCGCGCACCGTATCGAGTTGCGAGCCGCGGCCGATGGCCACCGACGCCGTAGCCCATTCGCCAACGCCATCAAGTGTCAGAACCACAGCCTCCTCGAACGGCGAGGGGAAGAATGCTGAAGCCGCATGGCTCTGATGGTGCTCAGCGAAGAGCAACTTCGCCTCGATCCCCTTGTTCGAAGCAGAAAGGGGCTTCAGCGCTTTCACCATCCCGACCTTTTGGAGAAGCTTCTCCTTGAGCCAGACCGGCAAGGCGATGCGAAACGAGGGATATCCGACGGGCGCGTTCGCGAGATAGGTCTCGAGCAGGCGCTCGAATTTGAGAAAGGGCTTCTCGAAGAAAACGATATGATCGAGATCGTTCAGTTGGAGGCGCCCTTCGCGGAGACAGTACCGGACCGCCTGCTCCGGGAAGCCCGGATCGTGCTTCTTACGCGTGAAGCGCTCCTCCTGCGCGGCCGCTATCGGCTCCCCGTCGACGAGCAGCGCCGCGGCACTGTCATGATAAAAGGCTGATATGCCAAGTATGCGCATCCACCCAGCTCCTAATGTGCCAGAGGTCGCCGCATCAAAGAGCAAACGCGCACTGCCGGCCTCGTACAGCGGTGCGCTCGTGCGCCACGACAACCAGCCCTTAGCCTCGCGCAGGCGCCTCAGAAGATCGTGTAGATGAAGGGCGCGATGGCCGATCCTTGAGCCAGCAGGAGCAGGCCGCCCACAACCAGCAGAATAAAGATGATCGGAGACAGCCACCACTTCTTGCGCGCGCTCATATAGGAAAACAGCTCATTTAGAAGAGAAAGCATTTCCCCCACCCTCTCGCATGCTGCCTCGGCGAACGTTCATCCCGCATCGGCTCTAAAACTGCTGTGTCATGTTCGAACTGCGCGAACGTTCAGTCGAGTCGACCGGCAACCAATAGCTTGCCACCTCGCCTTTGCGCCTGCGCAACGGATCGCGGAACAGCTGCATGACCAGCCCAAAAGGGATGATCGCAATCGCGAATAGCACCAGCATGACGATCGGATTCACGACCTTGCTGAGCAACAGCGCAAAGCGCATCCAGGCAACGTTCAGTGGATGGAGGGTGAAAGGTGCGACAAAGCTGATGGCCGCGAGCAGCGCCGCAAGCGCCAGAGCGGCTGTCAGGGCTATGGGGTTCGATCGCCACAAGAAGGCGACGATTAGCGAGACGCCAGCGAACACCAAACCTGTCGCACGGTCGGATGGCAGCGGTACCTCGGCCCGGTCCAACTGCTCATGGAAATTCCCTGTCAACGTAACCCCCTGTCCGCCCGATCGGCGCAATTAGTGCCAGCACAACTCAATCTCGTCGCTGCGCGGCATAAATCCTGAATTCCCTCTTAGTAAAGATCCTCGACGGCAAGCACAAGGAGTAATGCGGCAGTGAACGTCATTTCTGAGACCCAGCGCTACGACGTCATCCGCGGGACCGGCTTGAGGCTCCCCATGGCAATTGACAAGAACTGCTGCGCGCCATTTGGGGTGCGACAATCTGGCCAGCCATCGCTTGTCAGGTGTGACCTGCAACTTTATGGACGGCGGCAAGCAGCACCGCCCGGATGGCCGCTCATCGGTGTGCCGGCGGGCGGGCTGGGACGCCTCCTGGCGCGCGCGCCGCCGCCCGCCGCTGCCCCAGCTCGGCGGCGAGCTGCAGTGCCGCGATCAGGCTGTCGGGGCGCGCCCGCCCGGTCCCGGCCAGGGCATAGGCGGTGCCGTGGTCCGGCGAGGTGCGCACGAACGGCAGGCCGAGGGTGACGTTGACGCCGCGGTCGAAGGCCAGCGTCTTGAGCGGAATCAGCGCCTGGTCGTGGTACATGGCGATGGCCGCGTCGTAGCCGCGGCGCGCCTCCGCGTGGAACATCGAGTCGGCTGAGTGCGGGCCCGTGACGGCGAGGCCTGCACGGCGCAGCTCGGCGATGGCCGGCGCGACGATCTCGGCCTCCTCCGAGCCGATCAGCCCGTCCTCGCCCGCATGCGGGTTGAGCCCGGCCACGGCGATGCGCGGGGCCGGCACGCCGAAGTCCTCCGCCAGCGCGCGGGCGGTGATGCGGCCGGTCTCGACGATCAGGGCCCGCGTCAACCGGAGCGGCACCGCCGCCAGCGGGATGTGCACGGTCGCCGGTACCACGCGCAGCTCCGGTGCGGCCAGCATCATGACGGGGCGGATGGTCGCGTCACCCGTGTGCCGGGCGGCCAGCTGGCCGAGAAACGCGGTGTGGCCGGGATAGTCGAGCGCGATGCTCTGGAGCGATTTCTTGGCGATCGGATTCGTGACCAGCGCCAGCGCCTGCCCGGTCAGGGCGGCCATGGTCCCGGCCTCGATGGCGGCGACGATGGCGGCATCCTGGTCTGCCGGCGTCCCCGCTTCCCGCCTCGCAACGGGCTGAACCACCGGCAGTGCATCAGCAAAGCGCTGCGCCACCTCCTCGAGATGGCGGATCGGGACGATCGGCACGTCCAGGCCCAGGACGCGGGCCCGCTCGCGCAGGATCTCCGCTCCGCCGTAGACCGCAAACGGGGCGAGGCCGCGGGCCTCACGCGCCTGCCAGCTCAGGAGGATGATGTCGGGCCCGATCCCGGCCGGATCGCCCAATGTAACGGCAAGCGGTGGCGGAGGTGTCCGTGACCGAGCGCGGGCCGCAGTGGAAGGCAGACGCATCGCTCACTTATACTCGATATTGGCCTCCTGCCGAATGTTGCGCAGGGCGCGCCGCGCCAGCACATCCAGCTCCTTCGACTGAAGCTGGGCCATGGCCGCGCTGCGCCGCTCCTCGTTGCCGCCGACCGGCCGGCGCCCGCAGACGGCGTACAACTCGACCCCCGCGGATGTCGTGACCGGCGGCAGCACGTCGTCGTCCTTGGCGCTCAGCAGCATGGAGCGCATCGGCTCGGCGATGGAGCCCGGCTTCACGTACTTCATATCCTCGAATCTGGTGTCGGGCGTGCCCTTGGCAAGCTCCGCCATGCTCTTGCAGCCGTTGAACCGGCGGCGCAGGGCCTCGGCTTCCGCGTAGCGCTTGGTCATGGACGGCTGGTCGATCTTGCCTGCCATGGTGAGCGAGATGCGCTGGACCTGGATCTCCACAGTGTCCTCGCCGCCGTCGAGAGCCGCCGCCGACAGCACTTTGTCAACGTCGCGCTGCGTCACCGACACCTGGGCGCCATAGCGGCGGCTGACCATCTCGCGCCAGGCCTTCTGCGCCCGAAACTTCTCGCCCATGGTGGCGATGTCCACGCCCGAGCCCTTCAGGTGCTGGGCGAACTGGTCGTAGGTCATCTTGTTGCGGCTGGCCAGGTCGGAGAGCAGCGCCTTCACGTCCTGATCCGTGACCTCGATGCCGATCTTCTTGGCGGCCTGCAGCTTGAGCCGGTCCTCGATCAGCTCCTCCTTCGCGTCCTTCTTGAATTTGGGGACCAGCGCAGATCGGGCGCTCTCCAGCGCCTGCTTCTGCAACGACAGGCCGAACTCTTTCTGCCGCTCCTGGAAGATGGCGATCAGCTGCTCGCGCGTCTTGCCGGGGTTGGCGCGGATCACCTCCTGCTGCAGGACCCGCATCTGCTCCTCGGTGCTCGGGGATTTGACGAGCCTCTGGAAGTTCTCCTTGGCCTGCTGGCCGACGTTGGAGGTCAGCCCGATCAGGCGCGCACGCTGCTCGACCTCGTAAGCGGTAATGGCGTCGTCGTTGACGACGACGATGATGCCCTGGCTGCCGCGAGAGGATGCATCCGATTTGGCCGTCTGCGCGGCAAGCCCCCGTTGCGACCATGGCCATCCCACCAGCCCCAGCGCCAGGGCCAGGATTGCGGCCAGGTGCAAGATGGGGCGGCGATGGACACTCACGGCAGGCTCTCCCCCGTTGCGCAAAAAGCGAGCGCAGTTTGCACGATTCTGCGTGCGGCCGCGGCCCCCTTGCCGTCGCAGCGTTCCGGCTTGTCCACAAGCACACAACAACAATGGCGCAGCTATGGCAGCTGCAACTCTATGGCATGGACGGTAGCCTGCCGCCTGGGGCAGCGCGGCCCATCCGCGGCAGTTCGAGGATGGTCCGGCAAAAGCGAGTCCACGCATCCCAAGCGCCACCCGACCCTCTCCCCGCTTGCGGGGAAGGGCTAGGGTGAGGGCCGGCACGAGCCATACCCAACCTCCGATCGTGCGCAACCCGCTCCTCGAGGCCCCGCGCCGAGAGGGCAGCGCCCCTGGCTGCCCCTCACCCGACCCTCTCCCCGTCGTCCTCGGCTCCTTGTGCCGAGGGCCGGCAAGTGGATGCTCGAGGGCTACGGAGCGAGCGAGCGCCATCTGACCCCTGCCGGCGCTCAGTTCTGGGGGCTGCAGCGCTAGGGGACGCGGCCCTGGTTGGTGTCGCCGAAGAAGCCGCTCAGGGTGTCGGTGCGGTAATTGTACTGGCCGAGGTGCTTGAGCTCGAAGCGCAGCATCAGGGTCTGGTCCTTCCTGATGTCGAGCGCCTGATTTTCCACGAAGGTCTCGATGTAGCTCGCCGTCAGCACGAAGCACTCGTCCTGGTACTTGACCTGGAAGACATCCTGGATGCGGGTGCGGTCGTCCAGGTCGTAGCGCATCTGGCCGAGCACGCTCCAGCGGTCCGTCAGGCGCAGACCCACCGTGCCGAGGATCTCCTGCTGCTCGTCTACGAAAGTCAGGGGATCACCCGGAACCGTAGAGGAGAGAGGGTTGAACCTAGTGAAGGCGTAGGCGGCCTGGGCCAGGAACGGCCCGTAGCTGGCGTTGAGCGCCGTATCCTGGCGCCGCAGCGACCAGTCGTTCTCGTCGAAGCGGGCCTGGGCCACCACGTTGAAGCCGGTGAAGGGCGCCAGGTAGAGGCCCGCGACGTAGTCAGACCGGTCGTTCTGAAGGCCGTTGAGGGGGTTGAAGTTGAACTGGCCGTTCACATTGACGCCCGAGGTGGTGAGGCCGTCGTCATTGAAGGCATTGTCCCCGGCAAGCAGCAGGCTCTGGCCGAACACGGCGCGCGCGTAGAGGCCGCTCGCGGTCTGCAGCGTGTACTCGACACCGAGGTTGGCGCGCGTGCCGGTCTCGTAGCGGTCATAACCCGAGAACTTGTCGATATCGAACAGCAGCGTGTCGTCGAAGATCAGGCTCCTGGCGTCCTCGTCGGGCAGTCGACGCTGGTCGTAGTTGCCCGGCCGCGCGACCAGCTGCGCCGTTGGCGCCACCACGTGGGTCGCGTTGGCGGTGTGAGCCACGAACGGATAGGAGTAGAGCAGGCCGAGAGCCCCCGTTCCGCGCAGGACCGTGTCGTTGGCGATGTTCTGCGCGGGGTCCGCAGGGTCAGCCGCATTGGCGAAGCTATAGACATCGCCTCGCGCGTTGGCGAAGGGTGTCCACACCTGGCCGACGGGGTCGACCATCTTGCGCTTCCAGTCCGCCTGCACCACCGCATGCGTGTTGTCGGAACCATCCGTCCGCGTTAGGGCGCGGGCGTGGGCGGCGAAGCTCAACTCGCCGCCAATGACCGGGGTGCCCACGATGTAATTGTAGTCGATGACCGGGAGCACGTAGGCGTTGGAGACCTCGGTGTCGGTCAGGAACAGGCCGCCGAAGTGATAGAAATTGGCCGCGAAGTAGTTGCGCTCGCTCAGCCCCTGCAGGTAGGCCACGTTCACACGGTCGGTCTGCAGGATCGAGTCGAGCTTATAGGTGCGGCGGAACGACTCGTCGCTCTCGAGCGTGATGTCCCAGCCGTACTTCCACCAGGAGCCCAGGTTGAACTGCCCCCTGGTCTGCAGCGAGCCGCGCCAGTTGCCCAACTGCGAGTTCACGTCGGTGTTGGGCGAGAGCTCGTCATCGATGGCGGCAATGTCGATGCTGTAGCGGCCGTTCTCGAGGCGATGCCGGAAGTCGCCCTGCCACAGCACGCCGCGATCACTGTAGTAGGCGGGGCGGAACGTGAAGTCGTAGTTGGGCGCAAGGGCGAAATAGTAGGGCACCTCGACCGAGAACCCCAGCGTTGTCGAGTTGCTGAAGCTCGGAGCCAGGAACCCGGACTGCCGCTTCACCGACGGGTCGGGGTGCTGGAAGTACGGCAGATAGAAGATCGGGATGCCCAGGAGCTGGAACTGCGCATCCTGGTAGGTGATGGTCGCCTTCTCCTGGTCATGCACGATCCGCCGAGCGCCGACGCACCACAGCGGCGGCTGCCCCGGCTCGTTGCGGCAGGGCGTGAACTTGCCGTTCTGGAACTCGGTGACGTTGCCTTCCTTGCGTGTCGCGTTCTCGGCGGCGATGCGCGTGTCATCCAGCGTCACCACGCTGAGCGACTGGATGAAGGCGTCGCGGAAATCGTCGGTGGCCTCGAAGCGGTCGGCACGCGTGACCGAGCCGTTCGGGTCCTTGAGCTGGGCATTGCCCTCGGCCATCAGCTTGTTGAGACTCTGGTCGTAGATGACCTTGTCGGCCGTCAGGATGTAGTTGTTGTAGTAAATCTCGACGTTGCCTTCCGCGATGACGCGGTTGTTCTTCTCGTCGTAGACCAGACGATCGGTCTGCAGGTAGATCGGCTGCGCCCGGTCGATCTTCGGCCTCGGGCCCAACATTCCGTCCTTCGACTTGGGGAACGAGCTCTTGCCCGGGGACGTCGTGTTCTTGAACACGTCGGGCAGGCGCATGGAGGGGTCCTGCGCGGACGCCATCTGCACGGTGAGAGTCCCGACAACGAGGGCGGCGAGCAGCCACGCCCCGCCCGTCCGCAGCCGCCGCAAGAGACGGCCGCAGGCCGGCGTATCGCCGGACACGCTGGACTGTGTCGGCGCTTCACGCGTCACTTCAGCCGTCCTCCTGGTGCAGCAACACCGTTAACGAGACGAGCAGCGATACTCCGATCGGAACCCACACTGCCAGCATCGGCGAGATCAAACCGGATGCACCGATCTGACGCGAGACCTCAGCCAGCAGGAAGAGTCCGATGCCCCCGACTAACCCCGTGAGAACCATAGTCTGTATCCCGCCGGAGCGGAATGACCGCAATGACACAGTTGCGGCCAAAACCACCATGGCGATGAGCAGCGCCGGACGTGCCACCAGAACGGCGTGATGCATGCGGTACTTGGAGGCAGAAAGTCCGGCCTTTTCAGATATTTCGATCAGGTTGGGTAGCTGCCAGAACGAGATCGCGATCTCCGAGCCCAGGGCATCCCCGACACGCTCGCGGGTCAGGTGGGTGCTGACTGAGTAAGTCTTATAGGTCTCCGGCTCCCGCTTGGGACGAGAAACGGTCGCCTTGTGCAACTCCCAGTACCCATCCTGCAGGGTGGCACGCTCTGCATCCAGCCGCTCGGTGAAGCGCCCTTGAGGGTCGAACAGGAAGCCGATCACGCCTGACAGGACCAGGCCCTGGTCAGCCACGGCGCGGGCGTTCAGGACCGACTGGCCGTCGGGACCGTCCTGCCGCAGCCACGCGCCCTCCCCCTTGGTGGCAAACAGCCCGGCCTCCGCGCCGAAGATCTCGGCCACCATCCGCTCGGACTCGAACCGGGCGGTCGCAGCCAGCGGGTTGAACAGCGCGACGGCCAGCACGCCCAGGATGAACGTGACGACGATCCCGGGCCGCAGCAGCTGCCAGACCGACATCCCCGCCGAGCGCATCACGGTGATCTCGGACCTGCGGTTGAGGCTCAGCAGGGCCACGATGCTGCCGACCAGCACGGCGAACGAGAGGAGCAGCTCGGTGAAGGCAGGCAGCCGCAGCAAGCCGATCCAGAGCAGGGTTGCGACCGACAGGTCGGTCGCGCGGCGCGACAGGCGCAGCAGCTCGATCATGTCGATCATGTAGACGAGGCAGGCACAAACCACGAACGCCCCGAGCACGGCGGACAGAAATCGCCTCGCCAGATAGCGGCGCAGCGTGCGCGTTCCCGGCAGTGCCAGCGATCTGCGGGCGCGCATGCGCCGCCGCGCCGCGATGGCGCCGAAAACCCCCGCGATTGCGCCCCACAGGCCATCCACGATGGCCCTGACCGCCGCAATCAGCCTTGGCGTCGGCCGCGGTGCCACGCCCCGCTGGGTGGCGATCGCCGCCACCACTCCCCCGACCACCGGGATGACGTACAACAAATAGGCGGCCGAGGGCTGCACGGCGACCATGTTGTTGGCGGCGATGCCGATCACGCGGCACAGCAGGCCGGCCGCGAAAGCGTAGACGAGCCCCTTGAAGCGGTTTTGACGCGTGCTCTGCGCGCCGCCGGCGTAGGCGAGCACGATCAGGATGAAGGCGAACGGATAGAGGGCGCTGGAGAAGCGCTCGTGCAGCTCGGAGGCCACGCGCCCCCGGTCCCGGTTGGTCTCCCGCCCTTTGGCAGCGTCCTTGGCCCCATCCTTGGCTCCGGGCGCATCGTTGGGCAGGGGCGCGAGCAGCTCGGTCGTATAGCGCTCGCGCGGTCGGGCACCCACCACCTCGGCTGCATCCGCGCGCTGATCGAGCTGGTTGAGGTCGACGACATACTCAGTGAAGCCGATGATCTGCGGAGCCTTGCCATCCTCGGCGCCCCGCACGATGTGGCCGCTCTGCATGCGCAGGTACTCGTCGCCCCGCTGCTTGATGATCTGCGCCCGCTCGGCGAGGTAGGAGGCGACCTGCTTGGGGTCGCGCGCATCGTGCAGCAGCAACCCGAGCAGCTCTCCGTTCGGAGCCCGGTCGCGGATGTGGATGGTGAGCCTGGCCTCCGGCTCCGTGAACCGCCACGGCTGGATCACCTGCCCGATCAGGTCGCTGCGGACCAGGAGCGTATATTCCCGCAGCATCCGCTGGCTCCAGGGCCCCACCCAGTGGTTGACCGCGGAGACCGCCAGCGCCACCAGCAGAGCCAGCATCCCCAGCGGCTTGAGCAGGCTCCAAACCGGCGCCCCGCCGGCCGTCATGACGATCAGCTCGCTGTCGCCGGCGAGGCGGTTGAGCACGTAGATGCTGGCGATGAGCAGGGCGATGGGCGCGATCAGCGCCAGCATGCTGGGCAGCGCCAGCGTGGTCATGGCGAGGAAGCGCAGCGCGTCCTGGCCCTGGCTGGTCATCAGCTCCAGCTGGCGCAGCGCCACGCCGATCCACACCACGCTGGTGAGCGACAGCAGGATGAGAATCGTCGTCCCGGCCACCTGCCGGAGCACATAACGGCTGAAAGTGCGGCCGAAGACGCTCATCCCTGCTCACAATCCCCCGGCGCCCGGATCTGGCGCTCCGCTCGAGCCCCGTGGGACTCTGCACCGATCCAGCACCTTGATGTGTCACCTCATAATGGTGGCGGAACGGTGGCCCGTGCCAAGTACGGGCGAGCAATCCTTCCGCGCCCGTCCACCGCTTCTCGTCCTGGCGGGCCAGCCGCGCAGCTTGCGCCGGCCGCCCGGGCGAGTATGGTGGCGAGCTTCAGAAATAGGCCTCCTCCGACCTCCCCGCCGTCTCCGGCTCAAGGCGCTGCCGCGGCCCATGCGGCGGAGCCACATGCGCCGCGGCCTCGCGGGCGGGACTGCCAGAGCGAGGCAAAAATCCGGATGCCCGATCCATGAGCTCTCCTCTCCAGATCCAGTTCGTGCCGCTGACGGCCGCGCCCTCGCCGACCGTGGTTGCCCTGGCGGGCGAGGAGATGGCGCTGGCGCCCGCGGCACGCGGCCTCGACGAGCGCACCAAGGGCGGGCTGGCCAGGGCGGCCCGCGCCGCCGCCTTCACCGGCAAGCCGCGGACGGCCATCGAGATCCTGGCCCCGGTCGGCATCGACGCCCAGCGTCTCGTTCTGGCCGGCACCGGCCGCGCCGCCTCCGAGCACGACCGCCTGCGCCTCGGCGGCTTTGTCTATGCCCAGATCGCGTCCCGCAAGGCCGAGAGCGCCAGCCTGATTGCGGACCTTGCCGACACCGGCGGCGTCGGCCCCGAGACGGTGGCCGCCGACCTGGCGCTCGGCGCCCGGCTGCGCAGCTATGCCTTCGACAAGTATCGGACCAGACGCAATGGCGGCAACGGCGAGGAGGCCGACCGCGAGGCCCGCAACGGCCTGAAAACCCTCCTCGTCCACTGCGCCGACCCTGACGCCGCCGAGAAGGCCTTCGCCAGCCGCAAGGCCGTGGCCGACGGCGTGTTCCTGGCGCGCGACCTGGTCAACGAGCCGGCCAACATCCTGGGCCCGGTCGAGTTCGCCGACCGCCTGCGCGAGTTGGCCTCGGCGGGCCTCACCGTGGAGGTGCTCGACGAGCACCAGCTCGAGGCCCTCAAGATGAACGCGCTGCTCGGCGTCAGCCAGGGCAGCGTCCGGCCGCCGCGGGTCGTGGTGATGCAGTGGCACGGTGCCGCCAAATCCAAGCGGGCCAGGAGTTCCGCCAAACCGCTGTGCTTCGTCGGCAAGGGCGTATGCTTCGACACCGGCGGCATCTCGCTCAAGCCGGGGGCCGGCATGGAGGACATGAAGGGCGACATGGGCGGCGCCGCCTCAGTTGCCGGGCTGATGCTGGCCCTGGCCGAGCGCAACGCCGCCGTCAATGCCGTGGGGCTGGTGGGCCTCGTGGAGAACATGCCCTCAGCCTCGGCCCAGCGCCCCGGCGACATCGTCGAGAGCATGTCGGGCCAGACCATCGAGGTCCTCAACACCGACGCCGAGGGCCGCCTCGTCCTGGCGGATGTGCTCTGGTACGCCCAGACCGAGTTCCAGCCCAAGGTCGTCATCGACCTGGCGACGCTCACCGGCGCCATCATCGTGGCCCTCGGCAAGGAGTACGCGGGCCTCTTCTGCAACGACGACAAGCTGGCCGAGGAGCTCTCCCGCGCCGGCTACGCCACCGGCGAGAAGGTCTGGCGCATGCCGCTCGACAAGGCCTACGATAAGATGATCGACAGCAAGAACGCCGACATCAAGAACATCGGCGGCGGCCGCAGTGCCGGGTCCATCACCGCGGCCCAGTTCATCCAGCGCTTCATCAAGGACAAGGTCCCCTGGGCGCATCTCGACATCGCCGGCACCGCCATGGATTCCGCCCGCAACGAGCTGAACCCGAGCTGGGCCGCCGGCTGGGGCGTCCGCCTGCTCGACCGCTGGGTCGCCGACCACCACGAGAAGGCGACGTAGGACGAGGGGTGGGTTAGGGCCGAAGGCCCGTAACCCACCGTGGCCTGGGCGGCTCGCCGGGCGGGTTGGGCTCCCATCAAGC
>Ga0075421_100003949_pt1 | contig 17839 bp, 15 predicted proteins | sample SoiMetdeltSBSDD5_FD_75292 | JGI IMG/M metagenome (GOLD analysis project Ga0075421, IMG submission 75292) | Bulk soil microbial communities from a Populus tree surrounding site in Tennessee, USA - Soil MetaG P. deltoides SBSDD5 | ecosystem: Environmental > Terrestrial > Soil > Tree plantation...
TGACGCTGACGGTCTGAAAACCTTCTACGTCAAAGCCGGCAGCGGTTTTCCGGTCGTGCTATTTCACGGCGCCGCGCCCGGGGCTTCGGCTCAAGTCAACTGGCAGCTCAATATCGGGCCGCTGGCTGCGGCCGGTTTTACTGTCTACGCCTACGATCAAGCGGGATTCGGCCGCACGGAGAATCCAGCCGATCTTTCCATCGAGTATCGTGTAAACCATGCCAAGGCGTTCATCGACGCCCTAAAGCTCGATCGTTATCACGTCGTCGGCAACTCGGTCGGCGGATACATCGCCGCGCGCTTGGCGCTGGAAGACGCTCGAGTCGGTAAATTCGTCACCACCACCACCGGCACCCTGGCGCCCAAAGGCTCGGCGGAATCCCAGGTATTGGGACAGAAGCACTCCGAAGAGTTGCGCGAGTATGCGCCGAGCTTGGAGAATATGCGCGCGCTGACGCTCGGCACACTGTTTCGCAAGGAGCTCGTCACCGAAGAGCTGGTACGCGCGCGCCATGAGATGAGCATCGGCAAGAATCAAGAAGCGGCGGAGCTGCGGCGCGGGGTCAAACCGCCGCGCCCGCTATTCAACGAATTGGCCAATCTAAAGACCAAGACGCTGCTCCTCTGGGGTGCCCAGGATCGCGGCGTTTCGGTGGAGCGCGGCCTCCTGCTCTTTCAAATTATTCCCAACGCCGAGTTTCATTTGTTCGATCAATGCGCCCATTGGGTGCAGTGGGACTGCGCCGATCGGTTCAATAACCTCGTAAGCGGATTTTTCCGAAACTGACTTTGAGTTTGAAAGAAAATTCATTCGCTCTTTCATCCATGTTGTATCCACCCGGGTGAGGCCTAAAATGGTTTGGCAGTGGCAGGCAAATTATGATGAAAGCTCTGCGGCCGGTTGAACGCGGCCCTTTAACACGAACTGGTTTCGTAACCCGGGCTTTCTTCGACGGCTGGATCTGAAGAAGATGCGTCGGCTAACGAGCCTTGCGCTGTGAATATTCAAGGAACCACGCCCTTGCGGTCGTTGACGAAGCGGCATGAATGACCTAGCACGATGCTGAGTCAACCACAGGCAGAAGAGTTGGTTCTTGAGCGGCTCAACTCGCGGTTCGAATCCGCGCAATTCTCGATTGCCCACAATGGCATTGCGGAGCGTTCATTCGGTTGGGTGTTTCTCATTCAATGGCTTCAGTCCGCGCCTGGCGACGCGCTTGAAGCGAAACTGCCTCGCGCCGTGATCGTCAACAAATACTCGGAACAGGTCATCGCGACTTCCGGCGATCAGGAGCCGGAGCGATTGATCCGGACCTACGAAAAATTGTTGACGCAAAACCAGGCGCGCGCCGATAAATGGTGCCTCACCGGTTCAATTCCGGGACCATGGAGACTTTGGCGCAAGCGCTCGGTCGCCGAGAGCGCGCAAGAGGCGGGGTTTTACGAGATCGGCGCTAAGGAGAAAGAAACGTGAGAAAAATTCATCTTCAGTGTTGCATCGCCCTCGTTTTCGCCGCTCTATTTGCTGTTCCAGTTGCAGGCCAGGAAAAGGTCAATAGGATTCGCGTCGGCGGCGGTTCCACCTCGGCCACGCAGATGTCCATGTGGCTTGCCAAGGAAGGAAACTTCTACGAGAAGCACGGGCTCAGCGTCGAGGCGATCAGCATACCCGGCAGTTCGCTGGCGCTGCAGGCGATGCTTGCCGGCGAATTACCCATCATCCAACTCGGCGGTGCCGCGTCGATGCAAGCCAATCTAGCCGGCGCCGACACGGTGATTGTTGCGACTATCGTCAAAAAGTTCCTGTTCTGGATCTACAGCCGGCCGGAAATCGGTCGCGTGGAAGATTTGAAAGGCAAAGTGTTTGGCACGACTCGCTTCGGTACGCTGTCGGATCTCGCATCGCGATTTGCGCTACGGTTTTATGGCGTGGATCCGGAGCGCGACATCACGATGGTCCAGACCGGCGGTCCGGCGGAAACGGTGACCGCGATCCTGACGGGCAAAATTCACGCGGCGGCGCTGAGCCCGCCGGCGACGCTACAGGCCAAAAAGGCCAAGCTAAAAGAATTGCTCGATATGTCCAAGCTCGACGCCGAGTATCACATCAATGGCGTGGTGACGACGCGGCGTTACTTGAAGACCAATGAAGACACGGTGCGGCGCTTCATGCGGGCGTACGTCGAAGGTGTCGCGCGCGGTCAGAAGGACAAAGCGTTCGCGCTCAAAGCGATGGGACGAACGTTCCGTACGGATGACCGCGAGCTGTTGGAAGAAAGCTATGACCTGATCATCAAAAGCAACCTGGTGCTGCCGCCGTATCCGTCGGTGCCGGGAATTGCGAGTTTACTCCACGGATTGGAGCCGACGAACCCCAAAGCTAAAGGCGCAAAGCCGGAAGATTTTGCCGACAGCCGGATTGTGCGCGAATTGGATCAGAACGGATTTATCAAAGCGCTGCAACAGTAACGCGTTCAAAACGTTCAATGCGAGTTGTTCAGGCTCTTGTAATTGTATACAGCTTGTTATACAGGCTGAGTGCTTGGTCGTTGTCTCGGTTGACTAGACCGAGCCACCCAACCGCAATTGTTTATGGCTAAGAAAAAAGAACGCGCGCCGTCGATCGCAGAAGCGCGAGTCTATCGGGAGTTGAAGACGGCGATTACAGGCGGTCAGTACCGCGCCGGCTCAGTGCTGGTTCAAGAGGAACTTTGCAGACAATTCAAAGCCAGCCGTACGCCGGTGCGCGATGCGTTAACGCATCTCCAGGCAGAAGGGTTGGTTGTCGCGATGCCCAACAAGGGAGTTGTCGTTCGTGATTTTTCACCCAAGGACGTGTATGACATTTACGAAATCAGAGCGCTGCTGGAGAGCGCGGCCGCACAGGACGCAGTAGGCAGAATCCCCAAGGCGAGCCTTAAGGCGATCATCGACAAAGCTTCAGCATTAAGTTCAAAAAGAAATTTCGCCTTCGACGACGTGAAAGAGCTCGGCACCGAACTTCACCGTCTGATTATTGAGGCTTCGGGAAATTTGATCATGCAGGACTTGTTGAACCGCATGGAAACTTTGATCGAGGTGTCGCGCATTCCGTTCCGCCAGGCGCACGAGCGGCTTAAGGAAATCAATCAAGAACACATCGACATCGCTAAAGCGCTGCTAAAAGGCGACGGCGACTCGGCCGCGGAGCTGATGAAAAATCATTTTGTTCTGACTAAGGAAGCGCATCTCAAAATTCTTCTCGGAAGCGGCTCCCGCATGCGAGTGCATCAATGATGAATCACTGGCCGGTAAGAAAAGGTGGGCGATGATGGGCGGTTATATTCGAGCGGCTGTCGTAGTCCTCTCTCTTCTTCAAATCGGATTCATGCGGCGTGAGCCGTCGGTGGCCGCCCAGGCAAAACCGGAAAAAGCGACTGTACGAATCGGTTATGCTTCTCAGTCCGGCGCCTTTGCCCAATTGTGGATCGCCGCGCAAAAAAACTATTTCAGCTCTGAAGGTCTTAACGCCGAGATCCTGTTTACGCGCACGGTGACCGGAGTGCAGGCGATGATCGCAGGCGAGCTGGATTTTGTCGCTACCGGTTGCCCCGAGCTTTTCCGAGCCAAGCGCCAGGGGTTCGACCTGCGCGTCGTCGGCGACTTCGCTCCGGTGAATGTTTACTTGATCGCCTCACGCAAAGAGATCACCGATCCCAAGCAACTCAAGGGCAAAAGGGTAGGAGTCAACCAATTCCTGGACACCTCGCACGTCTCGGCCCGTTTTGCTTTGCGCCACGTAGGTGTAGATCCGGACTCAGTCACGTTTATCCAAGTCGGCTCTACGCCAGAGCGCTTCGCGGCGCTGCGCGCCGGCACGGTGGATGGCGCGGTGCAAGCGGCGCTGTTTAAGCCGGTGCTTGCCCAACAGGGCTTGAACAATTTGATTAGCCTCTACGACATGAAGATTCCCTATTGCAGCGGCGGATTCGCCACAGGGGCCGAGACGCTGAAGAAGTTTCCGCGGTTCGCCGAGTCGACCTTGCGCGCCGTCGTGCGCGGCCACGCGTTTCTAGGCAAAGGGCCGGAGGATCAATCCAAAGCTATTATGTCGCGCTACATGAGGCTTCCGGTCAACGATCCACGATTGGTTGCTTCCTATGGGTTCTTCGCCAAAGACGCCTACTTCGGCGCGCCGAAGATCACCGTCGAAGCGGCGCGAACGACGCTCGATATGATGGGCGAAACCGATACGAGCTGGAAAAAAGAAAAAGCCGAGAGTTTTATTGACACTTCGATTATAAGCCGGCTCGAAGCCGAAGGATTTGTCGATGCGGTCTACAAGGAGTTTGGAGCAAAATAGGTATTTGGCTGCATTGCGCTAACCAAACCGCTGAGCGATACGGATAACGAGATGCGAAGAATGCAAACAGCTTTTCTCGGTCTTTTTCTTTTTGGCTGCCTGACGGTCGGCTCAATCTCCTTTGCCGCGGATCCAGTACGCTTGGCGTTTTCTTCTTTTAGCGCCACCAACGCCGGATTCTTCACCGCTATCGAAGAAAAGATTTTTGAACGACGCGGCATCGATTTGACGTATGTGTATATCGCGTCCTCGTCGGTGGTGATGCCGGCGGTTCTGACGAGGGAAGTCGATTTGGCAACTTTGAGCGGCGAGATCGTCGTGCGCGCCTATCATCAAGGCGCGAAAAATCTGGCGATCGTCGGCACGCAGCTCGATAAGTTCACATTTTCGCTCTATACCAAACCGGAAATTAAAACGCCGCAGGATCTGCGCGGCAAGATTCTCGGCGTATCGCGTTTCGGCGGAAGCCTCGATATTTCTCTGCGCTACGGCCTGCAGCAGGTCGGCCTCGATTCGAAGCGCGACAACATCACCGTGGTGCAAGCCGGTGGCATGCCCGAGATCATGGCCGGTCTCACGGCGGGCAAGCTCGACGGCGCGATGCTGCTGTCGGTCTATGCCCAGCGCGGCAAAGAGCTCGGGTTTCGCGAGCTGCTTGATCTCGGCACGCTCGGCGTTTCCTTCCCGCAGGGCGTGACGCTGACAACGCGCGAATTTCTGCGCGACAAGCGGGATTTGGCCAAACGATTCATGGCGGCCTATCTCGACGGCCTGGAGATTTTTCTCAAAAACCCGCGCGCTGGCAAAAGGGCGTTGGCGAGATTCACCGGCGTCAAAGAGGAAAAATTTCTCGACGCCGACTACAGCCAGTACACGGAAAAATATCTGAACAAGTCGATGGCGACCGAACCGCGCATGCTGTCGATCGTCTTCGATCGAATCGGCGTCGGTCCGGCCGATGAGCGCGAAAAGATTTTTAAGGGGCTCGTGGACAATAGCGTCCTGACGGAAGCGAGAACGCTGCGCGCGGCACGCTGATAAATCGAGAAGGTGATGAGCGACAATCCGCGACTTCAAAGCGCGCTCGACCTGCGCGTCTTTTTAACCGAGGTCAAAGCTGCCGGCGAGTTGGAAGAAATCTCCGGGGCGCACTGGAATCTGGAGCTCGGCGCGTTGACCGAGCTTTTCGCCGAGCAAACGCCGACCCCCGCGCTCCTGTTCGATAACATTCCCGATTATCCGAAAGGCCGGCGGGTGTTGAGCAACGTGCTTTTCTCGCCGCTACGCCAATCCCTGGCCCTGGGCGTCTCTTCCGATCTGCGCGGCATTCCGCTCGTGCAAGCCGTTAAAGCAAAGTTGGCGGAGCTTAAACCAATCCCTCCAGAAGAAGTAAAAGACGCGCCGGTGCTGCAAAATATCGCGCAAGCAAACGACGTGAACGTTCCAAAATTCCCTGCGCCGCACTGGCATGAAAAAGACGGCGGGCGCTATATAGGCACTTTCGACGCGGTGATCAGCCGCGATCCGGAGAGCGGCTACGTCAACGTCGGCACCTACCGCGTGCAGGTTCACGACGAGAAAACCGTCGGCCTGTGGATCATTCCCGGCAAGCACGGCAATCTGATCGCGCAAAAGTACTGGAGCAAAGGCAAAGACTGCCCGTTTCTGATCGCCTGCGGCGTGCCGCCTTCGATGCTGCTCGCGAGCGCCGTGGGCATTCCCTGGGGTATGAGCGAGTATGATTTTTTGGGCGGCCTGCTCGGCGCGCCGATTCCGATCGTCAAAAGCAAAGCGACCGGCCTGCCCATGCCTGCGAATGCGGAGCTGGTGCTCGAAGGCTTCGCGCCGCCGCCGGAGAAAGTCTCGCGGCCCGAGGGTCCGTTCGGCGAATGGCCGGGCTACTACGCCTCGGGCACGATCGATCGGCCGGTGGTCAGAATATCGGCGATCTATCACCGCGATGATCCGATCATCACGGGCGATCCGCCGCTCAAGACTTATCTCAACACCGATATTTACATGCACATCCGCGCGGCCAACATCTGGTCCTCGATGGAGCGCGCGGGGATTCCCGACGTGCGCGGCGTCTGGTTTCCGAGGCAAGGCAGATTCGTCGTCGCCGTGGCCATCCGCCAGCGCTATCCAGGCCATGCGCGCCAGGTCGGTCACGGTGTGCTCGCGACCCGCGATGGCGGTCGCGATACGCGCATGATCGTCGTCGTCGACGACGATATCGACATAACCAATATCAACGAAGTTTTGTGGGCGGTGGCATCGCGCTGGGAGCCCAAGCGGCAATCGGAAATCGTCGAGGTGCCGGCAAGCGATCTCAACCCTACTATTACGCCGGACCAACGAGCGGCCAATGACATGGTGAGCTCATGCATCACTATCGACGCATGTAGACCCTACGGCCGGAAGGACGAATTCCCAGCGGTGAGCAGCGTGAGTTCTGAGTACCGACAAAAGGTACTCGAGCGCTGGGGCCATCTATTGGGTAAGCATTGAAAGGAAGTTTTTATGATCACCAAGGAAGATGTTTTTAACGCGATAGCCGATGCATGGTGGGAGCGCAAACCCAAAATCGTCGAGTTCGTCAACAAGCACTTGACCGTCGAGGGCGCGCGGATCTTCACTCCCGAGCATACCTATTTCGCCGATCACTTTCCGCGCTGGTTTGGCAACGTGATCGGCAATTGCCCGGTGATCGAGCCGCGGGCTTATATGATCGGCAACATGTACGTCGAAGAAGTCGATGATCCGACAATTCACGACACCCATCACGGCAGCATGGTGACGTTCGGTGAGGGCCTTGGCATGACCCGGGAACAGGTGCTCCACCATGTGCCGAGCATCCCGATGCGCATGGGCATTCATTACTGGGACAACATCAGCCGCACGCGGCCATGGCTCGAAGGATTTGCCGCGGTCGGTTCACTGGAGCTCACCAACCACGGCGAGTTGGCGTCGCGCTACGGCGAAATTGCTTTGAACTCGCGGAAGAAATGGGAGCCGCTCGGGTTGGATTCGAAATATCTGGTCCATTGGGAAGCTGCCGATGCCGCCGATCCCGGCGAAGGCGGGCACGCCGACGAGACCGTTCGCATCATCGTCAAATATGCCAAGACAGATGAAGAATGCCGGCGAGTGCTCGATGTCGTGCGCGAAAGCATCAACGTGTTTCGTTTCATTTACGATCACATCGCCGAGCGAGCGATAGCGGCAGGGAAGAAGTAAATAACCGGGAGGCTAATCCATGGAAGCGATCTTTGTCGGTACGCTGGACGGTGTATTCAAAGTCACGCGCACGCCGGGCAATGGTTGGCACGTGGCGTCTAAGGATCTAGCCGGAATGGAAGTGAACGTGCTCGCAATTCGTCCCGATAGGCGTGAGGTTGTCTATGCGGGCATACGCGGCGGCGGTTTGTTTCGCAGTGACGATGCGGGTAAAAACTGGCGCCGCCTCGGCGAGAAAATCTTGTCCGATAAAATCCGCGCGCTGGCACTCGATCCATCGAATCCCGAGACCGTTTACGTCGGCACCGAACCACCGGCGCTGTGGAAGAGCGAAGACGGCGGAAACAGTTGGCGAGAACTTTCGGGCGTCGGCCGTTTGGCGAACGAAAGACGTTGGACTTATCCCGTTCCGGTGATCCAGCCGCATATTCGCAGCATCGCCATCAATCCCGACGATTCCAAAAAACTTTGCCTCGCGGCGCAAGTTGGCGGTCTGCTTCTGAGTGGTGACGGCGGTGAGTCGTGGAACGATGTGCGCTATCCCATCGACATGGACGTTCATTCAGTCACGTTCGATCCGGCCGACGGCGCCGTGCTCTACGCCGCTACAGGAGGCGGAGAAAATTTTCCCGACCCGACACCGCCGCCGAAGGGAAGGCCGCTCTATCGGTCGCGGGACGGCGGCAAGAGCTGGGAATCGATCAGCGATGCGTTGAGCCGGACTTATTCGGTTCCGGTACGGGTTCATCCAAAGGACTCCAAGACGCTTTTTCTCGGCGTCGCCGAAGAGCCGCCGCCGTTTTGGCTCAACCGCGCGACCAAAGCCAACGGCGCTTTGATGCGGAGCACCGACGGCGGCGCGACCTGGCAACAGCTTGCCGGCGGATTCCCAACGCCCTACGAAAGCATGGTCGAATGCATCGAGTTCGATCCCGCTCAGCCGGATCACGTGTTCGCGGGCACGGGCGGCGAAGGCGCGCGTTATATCAAACTCGACAGGGGAGAGATATTCCAGAGTGTCAACCGCGGCGATAGCTGGGAGAAATTGCCTCTAACGTTTCCCCTCATCTATGCGTTAGCCGTGCACTAGACATCCCGGTACCGATTCGAGCGCAGCATGGCCGACAACTCTCGCGTCATCTTGATCACCGGTAGCGACTCTGGCATCGGCTTGGCGATTGCGCGCAAGTTTGCCATGGAAGGTTACCGGATTGCGATGTGAGGCACCGACCGAAGAAAGGGTGAGCGCGCGCTCGCGAGCTTGCGCGAATACACATCGCGCGCAATTTATTTCGTCGCGGATGTGCGGAGTGAGAAGCAGATTCACAACCTAATGCGCCGCGTCAGCGCTCGATATAACCGTTGGACGTGCTTTGCAATAACGCCGGCATACAAAAACTCGCTTCTATCGAAACGTTGTCCATGGCCGTCTGCGACGAGGTCATGGCCGTCAATGCGCGCGGGACTTTTTTATGCACGAAATTGCTTTGCCCCATCTGAAAAAAACTAAGGGAAGCATAATCAACGTTGGCTCAACAGGCGGCTTTGGTCGCGTATGCGGGAGGATCGGCGTATTGCGCATCCAAGGCGGCGGCGGTCATGACGACAAAGACTGCGGCTCTGGAACTTGCCCCGCATGGTATTCGCGTGAATTGTATCTGCCCCGGCGCCACCAAGCCCGTCTACGACAGACACATGATCGATGTAGTAATCGATCGTTGGGACGAATTCGCGAAGAAGCTCAAGGATGGAAAGGCGCCCGTCTCTACGATATGGTTCAGCGAACGTTGAAGGAGCAATTTCGCCTTTTGAAATCAGTGCATGCCTACGAGGAGGAAGCTATGCGTAGTGCAGAGCAGTTCAAGGAAACCATTCTCGATGTGTTGCAGGAAGAGCGGTGGACCGTCCCGACCCTGCTCGAGACCTACAACGTCAATCACATGACGCGTGAAGGAGCGCGCGTCTACGCGCTCGAACATTGCGTGTTCGCCGCCAACTTTCCGCGCTGGCTGACCAACATCGCCGGCAACTGCCCGATCCTCGAAGTGCGGCAGTATCTGATCGAAAATGCCTTCGTGGAGGAGGTGCGCGATCCGACGATCATCACCGGCCATTACGAAAGCCTTGTTGACTTCGCGGTCGCGCTCGGCCTCGATCGCGACTACATCTACAACTATCAGGGCGCGCCGATCACCAAGATGCGCATCACCTATTGCGAATATGTGAGCCGCTATCGCCCCTGGCTCGAAGCCTTCGCAAGCATCGCCGGCAACGAGGTCGCCCGCGGCAAGGCGATGATCAAGCGGGTCGGTGATCGCGCCCGCACGTCTCGCAAAAACTGGGACAAGTTGAAGCTCGACGATAAAGCTCTAGCGCACTGGGATGCGGCCGACGAGGCGGATTCGTCCGACGGCGGCCACGGCGACGCGCCGCTCGATATTCTCGCCAAGTACGCCGACACGAAGGAGAAGCAAGACGCCTGCCTGCAGGCGATCCGCGATCGCCAGGCGGTCAACCGCATTTGGTCCGACCAGATCGGCGCGTGGGCCTACGAGGCGTCCGGCCTCAAGCCGCCTACGCTCGATGGCCGAATCAAATGGCCGCAGCCGTGTCTGAGCTAACGCCTGTGCGTCGGGCCGAGTTTCCTGATCATCCGCGCTCGACCGTCGTCACGGGCGGCGCTTCGGGGATCGGGCTTGGGATCGTCCGCCATTTTCTCGCGCTCGGCGGCTCAGTCGTCGCCGTCGATCGCGATGCGCAAGCCTGTGCAAGTGCGCGGGGTGCGCTGACAGAATTCGGCGATCGCATCAGGGTCGTCGAAGCCGACATCGGTTCCGAGCAGGGCGCGGCGTCGGCCGTCGACGCCGCCTTGCAGGCCTTCGGCTCGCTCGATCTTCTGTGCAACAACGCAGCCTATCATCCGCTGGAGACGATCGAGGCGCACAAGCTCGACACGTGGCGAGAGACCTTCCGGGTGAACGTCGACGGGACGATGCTCTGTTGCCGCGCAGCCATTCCGGGGATGCGGCAACAGGGCTATGGCACGATCGTCAACATCGGCTCGGTCAGTGGCGTATTGCCTTACGCGACCGGCGCTGCCTATGCGGCTTCGAAAGCGGCAGTGGCGATGCTGACGCGCGCCCTGGCGCTCGAAGTCGGTCGCTACGGGATCACCGTGAATTGCATCGCACCCGGATCGATCCGTCATCGAGCCGGCGCCGATCCTGAAGCGGAGGCTCCAAACATTCCGATGGGCTACCACGGCAGACCCACCGATGTGGCCGAGATGGTCGCCTTTCTCGCGTCGAACGCCGGACGATACATAACAGGCGCGACGCTCGTTCTCGACGGCGGCGCAACAACAGGAAGACTGCGCGCCAAATAGCACCAGCAGTCTCGGGAGGAATGCAATGTCCATCGCTTACATCCCGGGGGACGCCGCAGTCGCGATCAACGATATGCTCGATTGCTGCGCGGTCGTGAGGCCGGGCCAGAACGTGCTGATTCTCGCGGCTATCGACGGATTGCACAGTGGCCGCAATCTCGTTGACGAACAAACAATAGTATGGATTCAGGCGGGAGTGCAGGCGCGCGGCGCGCATCCTACTGTTATATGGGCCGACATGCCGAGCCGGCCGAATGTGATCTGGCCCGATATTCCGACGCCGGAGACGGCCTGGAAGATTCCCCCGATCGTCAAGGCGGCGATGAAGGGCGCCGATCTGCTGATCAATCACATCAGCGATCTCTCGTCCGAAGAACACCTCAAGGAATTTCCGGAGCTCCTCAAGGAGCTGAAGCTGCCGATGGTCCGCAATATGGCGACCACGACGGGTCTGCTTATGAGCGACTGGGCGCGCACGCCGCACGATCTCATCGCCGAGATCCGCTACCGCATGGCGGAACTGATCAAGCCCGACGAAACGTGGAGCGTAACCCACCCGAACGGCACGCATCTGGAAGGCAAGGTCGGGGCGCCGGGCCGTGGCGGCGAAGCCTACGCCTACTGGCGTCGAGACGGCTACTATCGTCCGTTCCCGGACGGCATCTATCCGGCGGTGAATCCTGTCGGGACGAACGGCATCTATGTGTTCGATCAGATGATGCCGGTCTGGGCGAAAGAGATCGGGGTGCCGGTCCGTTTCTCAGCCCCGGTGCGCATCTCGGTTGAAGACAATCAGATGACGAAAATCGAGGGAGGCGCGGAAGCGACAGCCATTCGTGGATTCCTCGAAGCTCTCGCGCGGCGCGTCGGGGAGAAGAACGCGTTCGAAATTCGGGGACCGCACGGCGGCGTGCATCCGCACGCGCTCGTGTCGCCCGCGCAGTGCCCGGATGAGGAATATCGCGAATTCGTCGCCTCGTTCCACACCGGTGCGGTGCACATGCACCTCGGCCAGGCGGGCAAGAGTGCTTCGTTTCCGTTCAATTTGCACACGGCGGCGGAAGCGCGCGGCGCGACGTTCAAGGTCGGCAGCAACGTGTTGCATGACCGCGGTCGGCTCGCCGTCGCCGACGATCCGCGCGTGAAGGCAGTGGCAGCGCGCTACGCCGGACGACCTGGCATTCGATAAAAAAGTCAATTCAACGACGAAAAGCCGGCATGAGGGGAGTGATGACAACTGCAGGCACAAATTTGCGAACATTGCGATCTCGGAGATTCTGCCGCACTCGTAGGCCAGCGATGGACACACCCATAGGGAGGCTTACATCTATTTCATTCAAGGTAGAGCCTACAGAATCAGAGCAGTCCACGGGAAGCTGGGGTAAGACATTTCTATCTCTAATCATAATTGTTGCCGTACTTTTTCCCGGTCTATCATTCGCAGCAAGCCAGAACGCGGCGATCGATGGAGCTAAAAAAGAGGGTAAGTTCGTTCTTTATACGGCGATGCAGCCGGAAGATTCGACTAAGCTGATCGAATTGTATCGCAGCCGATTCCCGTTTGTCGACGCGAGTTTCTTTCGCGCCGGCAGCGCGCCGCTACTGAACCGCATTTTGACCGAGAGCCGTGCCGGGCGGTTTCTTTTCGATGTGGTGTTAGGGAAAGTTTCCGATCTTCTCTTGCTGCAAAAGCGGGGCTTGCTGGGGACGATGTCGTCTTCTGAGTTGGCCGCCTACCCGGACAAATTCAGAGACAAACAAAGTCGGTGGGTCGACATCTACAACAACTACTACACGATTGCTTACAACAGCCAACGGGTTAGGCCGTCGGAAGTTCCGGTCGCGTGGGATGGTCTGCTCGATCCCAGATGGCGTGACGGCAAGATTGCGCTCGATCCGCGTTCCTATGATTGGTATTTCGGCATGCTGACCGCGTGGGGTGGCCAAAGGGGTGGCGATTTCATGCGCAAACTTAACCAGCAAAAGCCAGCCTTTCGCGACGGCAACGTATTAATCGCCAACTTGCTGGCGGCTGGTGAGTTTCCCATTGGGATCACTTATGCGCATCTTATCGAGCGTCTAAGAACGCGTGGAGCGCCAGTTGACTGGGTCGCGCTTAAACCGATGGTCGCAGCGCCGATCTCCATTGCCTTGGCGGCGCGGCCTATGAATCCAAATGCCGCAAATCTATTTGTTGATCTGGTGTTATCCAAAGAGGGATCGGAAATCCTTAAGTCCATGGGCCGCGTTCCCACTCGCAGCGACGTAATGCCCTCTGCCAAACGGCTCGATGCAAAGGATCTCGATTTGTTTCCGTTGCACGTCAGCAGCGACGAAATGGACCCGGAAGATTTTCGCAAGAGCTTCGGATTGCGGTAGCCGAAAGGATCGCCGACCGAACGAGGTGAGCTCGCGAATCCATTTTCGGCCATTCAAAAGTTCAAGTTTTAAAATTTTGATTCGGCGTGCGCCTTACAGCGCGTAGAACCTTTTCGCGTTGTCGTAGATGATTTTCTTCTTTGCTTCCCGGCTCAGGTCTTTGCGGTCGAAATGCTCTCTCACGAGCTTGCGCATATCGGTGCGGGTGGCCTCGTGGGGGAAGTCCGAGGCCCATAGCAAGCAGTCGTCACCGAGGATCTCGACGTCGCGTTTCGTTGTCACTTCTTCACCGCACTGAAAGTAGAGCTGATTTTTCTTCAGCAGTTCGCTGGGCAGAACCGGTCGCTCCTTGGGCGCGACGCGCTCGAGACGTTCCTCGATCTTGCTCATTAAAAATGCCACCCAACCGCAGCCGGCTTCGAGGAAGCCGAGCCGAAGAGTTTTCAGTTTGTTCATCAAGCCGGAAAACATGATGTTGTTGAACTGGCGCATCTGCGGGATCACATGGGTGAGCGCGGCGGCTTCGTTAGGTTGAAGATATCGGTCGTTGTCGCGCAGCGAATTACACGAGTGGATCGACAGGGCGCAGTCGAGACGATCGGCTTCTTGGAAGACCGGCCAATACTGGCGGTGTCCCAACGGCAGCGGCAAACCGTCCGCCGGCAAGATGCCGCCGAGCATGCCATACTTCTTCACCGCCCGGCGCAATTCCTTGACCGCGCCACTCGGATCTTGCATCGGCAATAACGCCATGCCGCGAAAGCGGCGGTCGTGGGTGAGAAATTTGTCATGCAGGTAGTCGTTGTAGGCGCGGCAAAGCTCGACGGCGTAGGGCGGGTTGCCGATCTGGCCGATGTGCATGAAGCGGGTCGGATAGAGCACGGTCAGCGCGAACTTTCCTTCATCGAGCTTGCCCACCCATTCGCGCCAGTCGGGCACGCGAAAATCTTGGTGGCGGAAATCATTGGCCGGAATCGAGCGATGCCAGCCATGGTGCGGCGTCAAAGGAAAGTAAAGCAAGGCGTCGCGGCGTGCGCGGTAACCTGCCGACATGTATTCGATAATTTCCTCATCTGTTTCGCGCACGTGGCCGTCGGCGTCGATGATACGGCTTTTGGGCTGATGATTTTTCATAGCGGTTTCCTTCTCGGCAGCTGTCGCTTTTCTTGCACGGAGTTCGTCTTTCTGTCAACGCATGTCAAACAGCTAGTTGGCCGTTCAATATTTTGGTAAACTACTCTATTTCAATCATGGGTTATTTGACGGAGCAAATTGCTGACGAAGTAGGTCGGCTAACGCAAGAGCGAGGCCGGCAGTATTTTCATCGCGGCGCGGTCAAAAGCATCGACGGCGATCATTCGTCGGTGCATGCGGTCGTGCAAGGAACGATGCGCTACGACGTCGAGATCACCAGCATCGACGAGTTCTTGGATTACTCGTGCAGTTGTCCGTACTTCGAGCGAGATTTAGAGCCCTGCAAGCACATCTGGGCAGCGTCTCTGGCGGCGGAACAGGAGGGCTATCTTCGCGGCCGGGAAAGTTTTAGCGGGCTCGATAGTTTCGCGCCCGTAACCAAACCCATCCAGGTCAAAGATTCTCAACCAGCGCCGTCCTGGAAAAAACAGCTGGAACCGCTGTTGAATTCTTTGCAGGCGGCGGAAAACCGTTCGCGATTTTCCGCGCCGGCGGAGCGGGAGTTTCTTTATATCATCGACGTTTCCAGCACGCGGAGCGCCGATCGTCTGGTCATTGACGTTGCGCAGCGCGAGCGGCGGACCAATGGCTTGTGGGGCAAGCTCAAGACAAAAAAACTTGGCTTAAATGAGCTCGGCGATATTGCCGATCCGGTGGATCGACGGATATTGGCCATTCTCTTCGGCTCCCGGCGCGACTTAAGTTACGCCTACTCGCCCTATTATCGCGAGTCGACCGATCCCAACTTCGCTCTGCCCGCGCCGCTCTGGGATGTTGTGCTGCCGCTCATGTGCGCCAGCGGGCGCTGCCTGCTGCGCTTTTCCCTAAATAACGAACATCTTCCGACCGTTCAGTGGGACGATGGCGCGCCTTGGGAGTTTTATTTGCGAGTCGCGCCGGCGGAAGACGGTGCGCACTACCGAGTCACGGGCGGGCTCCGCCGTGGCGACGCGGACATGCCGCTGTCCAAGCCTTCGCTCCTGTTGGCCGGCGGCTTGGTTTTTTATGACGGGCTTGTGGCCCGACTTAACGATCATGGCGCTTTCGGCTGGATTTCGCTGCTGCGGGCGCGCGCAGAGCTGTCGATTCCGAGGCAAGAGAGCGAGTCGTTTCTCGGCGAGCTTTTGCGTCTCGGTCAAAAGCCGCGTTTGGAACTGCCCGACGAGCTTCAATTCGAGGAGGTTGCGCCAGCGCCGAAAGCGAGTTTGGTCATCAAGCCCGGACCGCGTCATCCATTTCGCCATCCCCGACTGTGGGGCAAACTTTCCTTCGATTACGCAGGCGAGAAAATCGCTTACGGCGCGCGCGGCGGCAACGTCTATCAAAAAGAGCAACGCCGGCTGATTCGGCGTGATGCCGGCTTCGAAGCCAACGCGCACCGGAGAATAATCCAGCTCGGCTTTCGCGCCATCAATAACGGCGGCGATGCCGACGCGGAGCTGTACGCTGCGCAGTTGCCGAAAGTGGTGCGCGCGTTGACCAACGAAGGTTGGCATATCGAGGCGGAGGGCAAACTCTATCGCACCCCAGAGAAGCTGACGATGGAGGTCAAATCCGGTGTCGATTGGTTCGAGCTCGACGGCAGCGCGGTGTTCGGCGACGCCAAAATTTCATTGCCGGAGCTCTTGCGCGCGATCAAACAAGGCGAGTCGATGGTCAAGCTCGACGACGGCACTCTCGGCATTGTTCCCGAAGAGTGGATGAAAAAATACGCTCTGCTCGCCGGACTCGGCACTCTCAAGGAAAAACATTTGCGCTTCACGCGGCCGCAGGCCGGGCTGTTGGACGCTTTGCTCACCGGCGAGCCCGCCGTCGCCGTCGATGCGATATTCGCACGGCTGCGCCACGAACTCGCCGATTTTGCCGGTATCGAGCCCGCCGAGCCGACGCCGCACTTCGCCGGTGAGCTGCGCGGTTACCAACGCGACGGCTTGGGCTGGTTGTTTTTCCTCCAGCGCTTCGGCTTCGGTGGCTGCCTGGCCGACGACATGGGCTTGGGTAAAACCATCCAAGTTCTGGCGCTCCTCGAAGCGCGCCGCGAGCGCCGTTCGAGCGCCGGCGAAAATGTAACGGGCCCCTCTCTCGTCGTGGTGCCGCGCTCGCTCGTGTTTCATTGGAAAAAAGAGGCGGAGCGCTTTGCGCCCTATTTAAAAATTCTCGATCACTCCGGCGCGGCGCGGCGCAAACCCGGGGAACACTTCGGCGAGTACGATCTCGTCATTACCACCTACGGCACGCTGACGCGCGACGCGCTTCATTTCAAGGAGCAGCGTTTCGATTACTGCATTCTCGACGAAGCCCAGGCGATCAAAAACGCCGGCACGCTTGCCGCCAAGGCCGTCCGCTTGTTACGTGCCGACCATCGCTTGGCGATGAGCGGCACGCCGGTGGAAAATCACCTCGGCGAGCTGTGGAGCCTGTTCGAGTTTCTCAACCCGGGCATGCTCGGCAGCGCTTCGGTTTTCACCAACGCCGGGCGCAATCCGGACGAAACCACTCGCGCCCTACTGAGAAAAACGCTGCGGCCTTTTATTCTCCGGCGCACGAAAAGCCAGGTCGCCACCGAGCTGCCGGAAAAGACCGAGCAAACGATTTATTGTGATCTCGAAGCCAACGACAAAAAGCTCTACAACGAGCTGCGCGATTACTACCGCGCGCGCCTGCTGAAAGGCGCCGGCGCGAATGGAGCCGGGCAATTCAAGATACAAGTGCTCGAAGCGCTGTTGCGCTTGCGCCAGGCGGCTTGCCATCCGGGACTGATCGATAAAAAGAAAAGCGCCGAGTCGAGCGCCAAGCTCGATACCTTGCTTGCCCAGCTCGATCAGGTGCTCGAAGAAAATCACAAGGTCTTGGTTTTCTCTCAGTTCACCAGTTTGCTCGCCATCGTGCGAAGCCGCCTCGATGCGGCGAAGATTCCCTACGTTTATCTCGACGGCCGCACTCGCGACCGCCAGGCGCCCGTCGAACAGTTTCAGAACGATCCTAACGTGAAGCTTTTTCTCATCAGCTTGAAGGCCGGCGGTTTGGGTCTCAATCTGCACGCCGCGGAGTATGTCTATCTGCTCGATCCCTGGTGGAACCCCGCCGTGGAAGCGCAGGCGATCGACCGCGCTCATCGCATCGGCCAAACCCGCCAGGTGTTCGCTTACCGACTGATCGCCCGTGATACCGTCGAAGAAAAAGTTCTCACGCTGCAGCAGTCCAAGCGCGATCTCGCCGACGCGATCATCAGCGCCGACAATAGCGTCATGCGCAATCTCACGCGGGAGGATTTGGAGTTACTGTTGTCGTGAAGCGTCGAG
>Ga0075421_100003951_pt1 | contig 17834 bp, 16 predicted proteins | sample SoiMetdeltSBSDD5_FD_75292 | JGI IMG/M metagenome (GOLD analysis project Ga0075421, IMG submission 75292) | Bulk soil microbial communities from a Populus tree surrounding site in Tennessee, USA - Soil MetaG P. deltoides SBSDD5 | ecosystem: Environmental > Terrestrial > Soil > Tree plantation...
CCGCCACGGCCCGAGTGAACGCGGCCAGGCCTTGGCCCGCCCGACCGGCCTGGACGAGCGCGACGCCGAGCGTGGCCAGCACGTCCGCCTCGCGGTCGGACGAGCCGGTCCGCTGGGCCAGCGCAACGGCCCGCCGCAGGTGCGTGATTGCGGCGGCGAGATCCCCGAACTCCCGTTGCACGATGCCGATGGCCTGGTGGGCAAGCGCGGCCTGGGCCGGACCCGGATCGCGGGCCAGCAGCGTCTCGGCCATCGTGAGCGCGGCCCGCGGGCGGGCGAAAACGAGCGCCATCAGCTCATCCGGGTCCTTGCCCGCGCGGACGGCTTTCCGAGGACGCCCGGCCACGGCAGGATGCTATCGGCGTCGGCGGCCACAACGCACGATGGTTTCTCTCGCAAGCTTCGAGAAACTCGACCGAGTATCACCCGGATGCCGCGCGCCTCTTCAGTACAGGTTGCTCGTGTTGTCGAGAAAGGACAATTCAGTGGCTTCGTCTGACTTTGAGGAATACCGTGAGCGGATCAAGTTGCAGCTGAAGATCGTCGGCAAGGCGCTCGGCGAGCCGGACTGCCGTGACGGCGAGCACTTCCCGGGCATCGCCATCGCCTGCACCGAGGTGGACGGGTATCCGCGTTACGTCTTCCAGAACTGCGGCATCATGGTGCCCGATGAGTACGAGACCGTCGCGCGCAACCGCGTGGGCGCACGCCTGGATCTACGCCAGGTGAACCACGACGAGCGCCGCCGCGACGGCGGGTACCAACTGCTCAACGTGCCACTCGAGTTGGGTGCGGTCAAGGCGGTTGAAGCGCTGCGGGAAGCGTGCGGGAATCACCGTGCGGGCACGCTCAACCACATCATGTCGATCACACCAACCGATGGCGGTGCCAACCTGTGCCCGGCCGCCGAGCCTACGCCGGCCACGGCGCCGGAGTCGGTGCCCGAGTCGGAGTTTGCGTGGCCACCACCGACTCAGCACGAGAGCGGCCATCGCGTTCGCGTTCGCGTCATCGACACCGGATTGGTCCCCGATGCCGCGCTCCTGGCGCGGTGGATGGAAGGCGTCGAGGGTCCGCCCCGCCTGCGGCCTGACGAGTCGGGCGTGGCGCCCGCGCTCGCGGAACTGGAGTCCGCCGATGTCGCCGGTCGCAACCTCGTCGACGGTGCACCGCCGCTGCCGTCCCAGCAGCCCGACTACAACGTGTACTACGGGCATGGAACGTTCATCGCGGGCGTGATCCGGTGTGTGGCACCGGACGCGGATGTGTGGGTGGCCAACGACTTCCGGCAGGCGGGGGCGCTGACCGAGCTGCGTCTCATCGAGGCGCTGCAGAAGCTCCTGGACTCGCCCGAGCCGATGCCGGACATCATCAGTCTCTCCGCGGGTGGCTACTTCCGGTCGGGCTGCCATCTCCCGGCCCTCGCGGAGGTGCTCAGCGCGTTGCGGGACCGGCAGCGGCGCGACGGTCGGCCGGTGCTGGTCGCGGCCGCCGGCAACGATGGGAGGAACGAGGCCTTCTGGCCGGCCGCCTTCCACGGCGTGTACTCGGTCGGGGCTCTGCGCGAGCGCGATCTCGCCCGGGCCTGCTTTAGCAACTACGGCGACTGGGTCAGCCTGTACGCGCCCGGCGAACGCCTCGTGAACGTCTTTCCCGCTGGCACCTATGCCTACTATCACGGGCGGGTCCGGGAATGCCGATACTTCGAGCCGCCGGATGCCCGCTACTACCAACACTGCACCTGCGTGCAGCCGCACGACAACGAGAAGGCGACCTTCACTGGCCGGGCCCGGTGGAGCGGCACGTCGTTCGCGACTCCGATCGTCGCGGGTCTCATCGCGCAGCGGATGTCGCGGACGGGCGAGAACGCCCGGGATGCCGCAGCCTGGGTGCGTAGCCATCCCACGGGATCCATTGAGGGTCTGGGTGACTACGTCCTGCCGCCCGGCTACACCGGCAACCCCGACTGATCTGTCCGGTGCCCGGTGGACGGTACGATGAGGACCCCCACCGTGAGGACGGCTTGGTGTGTCCAGATCGCTAGCGCGCCGCGGGTGTGGCCGTGCCGACCGATGACACGGCCGCACTCGTTACGGCCGCCGCGGCGGGGGACCCGGCGGCGTGGTCTGCCCTGGTGGACCGCTTCAGCGGGCTCATCTGGGCGGTTGCGCGTGGCTACGGCCTGCGTACGGCCGACGCCGAGGAGGTCTACCAGACCGCGTGGTTCCGGCTGGCTCAGCACATCGCGCAGATCAACGACCCGGAGCGGGTCGGTGCCTGGCTGGCCACGACGGCCCGGCGCGAGTCCCTGCGGCTGCTACGGGCGGGCGCGAGGACGTCCGTCACCAGCAACGCCGACATCCTGGACCGCGCGGTGGACGACACACCCGAGCGGCGGCTGGTCCAATCCGAGGACGCGGCAAGCGAGGTGGAGCGGGCGCGCCAACTCTGGCAGGCGTTCCAGCAGCTGTCCGAGCGCTGTCGGGAGCTGCTGCGCGTCCTCATCGCCTCGCCGCCGCCCAGCTACGTCGACGTGGCCGCCGCGCTCGGGATGCCGATCGGCAGCATCGGTCCCACTCGGGCCCGCTGCCTGGCCCGGCTGCGCGAACTGGTGGCCGCCCGCGGCATCACCAGCGGCTCGGCGTACCCGTGATGGGTGAAGGAGTGGCCACCGATGACCGATGATCTCGACTTTGAGCAGGAGCTGCGCCGAGCAGCGGAACTCCTCGACCCATTGCCCGAAGGAATGCGCCGGCACGCGGTCGAGGCGTTCAGCCTACGTTCGCTCGACGCCGAGCTGGCCGCGTTGACGTTCGACTCGCTCCTCGACGCACCCGTTCCGCTCGTGCGGGGTGTCCAGCCGCCGCGGCTGCTGACGTTCCGGTCCAGCGCGTTGACGATCGACGTGGAGCTCGTCGACACCGGCCGCGGTCGCCGGTTGATCGGGCAGCTGGACCCAGCCTCGCCGGCCGAGATCGAGCTGCACGCACCCGATCGCACGCGCACGGCGCGCGCGGATGACCTGGGCCGGTTCACGATGGATGACATTGGCACCGCCGGCCCGGTCAGCATCCGCTGCCGCGTCGACGGCGCCAGCCTGCCGGTGGTCACCGAGTGGATGTCGATCTGAACCGGCCTCAGCCGTGGGTGTACTCCACCCGGATCTGCCCGGTGTCGGGCAGCACGACGAGGACTCCGCTGCTGATGGTCCAGCCGTCGCGCCCGACCACGCCCGCGAAGTCGCCGACCGACCAGAACAGCGTCGCGGCCACGAGGACCGTCACCAGGACCCGTACCAGCGTCGCGCGCCGGTGCTCGTCGGCGGTGCGTGGCCGTGCCGCGGCGACCTGGCGGCGCAACGAGGCGCCGTAGGTCGTGAGCAGCAGGCCGACGCCCAGACCGAGCGGCAGGATGAGGCCGGTCAGCTGCGGCCAGTACGCCTCGGCCAGCCCCGAGACGACGGGCAGTACGGCGAACGCCGGCAGGCAGGCCGCGGCGAGGCAGCGGGCGACCCGCCGGCGCCGGCGTGATGGTGGCGTGTGCAGGTCCGTGACAAGCCATCCGTGCACCAGCACCGCGACGATACCCAGCCCCGCCGCCGCCACCACCGGCAGGAACAGCGCGCTAATGCTGCGCATGATGTAGTCCTGTGCGGAGTACCCGAAGACGGTGTCGCTGACGCCAAGGGTCTCCGCCTCGACCGAGGTACGCACCCAGCCGAAGTAGAAGAGCAGGGCCGTCGCGATGGTCAGCGGCGGCCCGACCGTGGTGATCAGGTGGATCACCTGCCCATGCACCCCGGCCCCATCTCCGGGCAGATCCTCTACGGGTTCGGCGTCGATCGCATCGGTCCTGGCGCGGTCGTCGGACATTGCGCGCTCACGGACCCTCGCCGGTGCCGAGCTCGCCGGGCGGCGGTTGACAGTCGGCCAGCTTCCCCTCCGGGTCGACCGGGTGGCGTTGCGCACCTCGGCGAGGAGCCCCGCACAGTCGCGGTCCTGCACGTACTGATACCACCGGTGCCCCGGCGGCGAGGCCTGGTTGATCGGGCCGAAGCCGGGGGCCCAGGCCACCCGTGCCGGTGGTTGGCCGGCACGCGGCGGTGCGGGTCGGCTTTCATGAGTACTCCTCGGCTCGGAATCCCGTCGATAGGAGCCGAGGGTGCCGGGCGTGTTACATCCCGCGCGAAGCACCGCCGAGCGTCGCGTCCGCGCCATGTATCTGATCCGGGGCTCGCGCCTCTCCATGACGAACACGGCCACCAGAATCTGAGGAGCCATCATGACCGAACCATCCGACGAGCTCGGCGACGAACTGCGGGAGCTCATGAACTTGAAGGCCGAGCGGATCGAGCTCGACAACGGTGGCCGGCCGGAGGACGGCGATCAGGCCGCCGCCGGACCCAGCGAACCCGCCGCGGCGGTGCAGCCATGAACGCCGCGGCCACGCTCATCGCGACGGCCGAGAACGAGCTCGGCTACGAAGAGGGCAGGAACAACTATTCGAAGTACGGCAAGTGGTTCGACCCGAGGTTCTCCCACGAGCTCTGGTGCGACATGTTCGTCTCCTGGTGCGCCGCGCAGGTCGGACTCTCCAATGTGGTGGGTCGGTTCGCGTGGACCCCCAGCCATGCCAACTGGTTCAGGGCGAAGCATCAATGGGGCACCAGCCCCCGCGCGGGCGCGATCGTCTTCTTCCAGTTCCCGGACGGGCCAGACCGGATCAGCCACGTCGGCATCGTCAAATCGGTGCTCGCCGATGGCGGCATCGTCACCATCGAGGGCAACGTCCCGGACCGCGTCAAGCGTCTCGTCCGGCGAGCCAACATAGTCGGGTACGGGTATCCCGCGTACCGGGGTTCTACGCTGCCGGCGCCCGTCGGTGAGGTCCCGGCCTTCCCCTTGCCGCCTGGATGGTGGTACGGGCCGGCGTCGGGTGGGCCGCACGCGGTCACCGGCTACGACCCGCCGCGGGCGTACCGGGACGGATTGCAGGCCTGGCAGCGGCGCATGCAGGTGCGGGGTTGGCGACAGATCGGCAAGGCCGAAGGACTCTACAACGACCGGACCGCCGACGTGTGCCGGCAGTTCCAGCGACAGAAGGGCCTGGAGGTGGATGGCGAGATCGGCATCAACACCTGGCGGGCAGCCTGGACCACTCCGATAACCCCGGACTGACGGGATTGTTCAACAGGTCTTCCAGACGGCACGCTGTGCGGCATCCGCGTTCTCTGGAGATGAGATGAGTTCAACGCCAGCCACCGACGAACTGCTCGGAACGATCCTCGCTCTGGTCGACGTCGAGCTTCCGGAGGGGGACGGGCAAGGCTCGGCGCCCGGATACGTGATCAAGGTTCTGCGTGAGAGCCAGGACTTCTGGGAGGACGAGAAGCGTGATCTGATCGATCCGATCTGGCTGGAATACTTGAAGCTTGGTGACGACTGGCCGCCAGGCTCGCCGCGGTCTGGGGCAGACCCACCCGGGTGCCGCTCGGGCCGGTCCTTGACCGCGCTATCGCGGGCGAGACCGTCCTGCCGCTTCCCGATGAACTGTCCCAGTTCGCGGTTCATGCTGATGTGTGGCGAGTAGGAAACCGCGTCGTGTGTCTGGGTGTCGGGCAGCATGACAAGGAGCTGCCGGTCGTCCTTTTCGCAGCCGTCGGTGATCACTGGCTCGCTGACGCGTCCGATGGCCCGTAACCACTCCGCCCGCCGGGTCGGGGCGTCCGGTTAGGGCTTCATGGATTCTTCATCGGTCGCCGGTCCCGGAACGGGCACGATGGTGCGGTGACTGCGCGAATTCTGATCGCCGAAGATGATCGGAAACAGGCCGACCTGATCCGGGTCTATCTGGAACGGGACGGGCACAGCGTACTGGTCGTGAGCGACGGCATCCGGGCGGTCGAGCAGGCCCGCGCCCACCGGCCCGACCTGCTCATCCTGGACCTGCTGCTGCCTGGCATGGACGGGCTGGACGTGTGCCGGATCGTGCGGGCCGAATCGCAGACGCCGATCCTGTTGGTGACTGCGCGCAGCACCGAAGAGGACAAGCTGCGTGGGCTGGACCTCGGTGCCGACGACTACGTGACCAAGCCGTTCAGTCCGCGCGAACTGGCCGCTCGGGTGCGCGCGCTGCTGCGGCGTTCGGGTGCCATGGCCTCCGACCCGGCCGGCGTGCGTACGATCGGAGATCTTGAGATCGATGTCGCGCGGTTCGTGGTGCGGGTCCGCGGCGCCGCGGTTCCGCTGACGGCCAAGGAGTTCGGCATCCTGGAGGTGCTTGCGACCGAACCCGGTCGGGTGTTCACCCGTGCCCAGATCATCGACCGGGCGTTCGGATTCGACCACTTCGTGTTGGAGCGGACCGTGGATGCGCATGTAATGAACCTGCGTCGCAAGATCGAGCCGGAGCCCGCAGAACCGCGTTACGTGCAGACCGTGTACGGGCGCGGCTACCGCCTGGCCGAGCCGCCAGGGGGTGCGCCGTGACCTTCCGGCTTCGGGTGCTGGCGCTGGTCTCCGTCGTCGCGGTCTGCGCCGTTGGCGCCACGGCGTACCTGGCCTATCGGCAGACCGCCAGGCAGGTCACCGAATCCGCCGCGGCGGATCGTGACACCGTCACGCAGATCGTGAACACACTCGACGCGTTCGCGCGGCGGCACGGGACCTGGGAGGGTGTCTCACGCACCGTGCGCGAGTTATCCGGCAACAGTGGGCAGCGGATCAAACTCGTCACCGAGTCGGATCTGGTCATTGTGGATAGCGACACGTTGGCCAACCGCACGGCCCGAGCGGTGGCCGGGCCGCCGGTGGTGGTCGATCCGCGGCCGACGCTGACCTTCTCGACGGGCTCCGACGCGAGCCTCCGGGAGGCCACCTTGGAGGCGATCCAGCGTTACCGCGCCGGGATCCGCTTCGCCGCATGCATGACCCGCCACGGCGTTGGAGTGACCACACTCGAGGGACCTGGCGGGATCCCGATCTTTCTGCCCGGCAGCGACTCGATGGGCCAGGGCCCGGATTGGGTAGGCGCCTGCCAGGTTGACTCCCGGACCACGTACGAGGCCCCGGATGACGCGCGGCGGGTTGCCACCTGCGGTCCGTCCATGCAGGACATATCGGCGACGAGTCGGGGGGAGCTCGTGGCGTGCCTACGGCGGGCGTTCGTCGAGCGCACCATGGAGGTCGCGCCCGTGACCCTGCGGGTGTACATCGGGGCGATCGGGGACGCGCGACAGCCGCTGCCCCCGGAACCGGTCATTCTGGCCGCGACGCTGGTGGCGCTGCTCGCTGTCGTGGGCACCGTGCTGATCAGCCGCCCTGTGCTGCAGCCGATCGATACGCTCACCGCGGCGGCCCAGCGGTTCGGCCAGGGTGACCTGACCACACGGGTTCCGGCCACAGGTCGCGATGAACTTGCCCAGCTCGCGCGCTCGTTCAATCGCATGGCCGATTCGCTACAGGCCGCCGAGGATCGCCAACGCCGGCTGGTCGCGGACGTCGCGCACGAGTTGCGCACCCCGCTATCGAACCTGCGCGGTTACTTGGAGGCGCTCAAGGATGGTGTCATCCCCGCCAGCCAGGAAGTGTTCGTCAGCCTCCACGAGGAGGCCGTGCTGCAGCAGCGCCTCGTCGCCGACCTTCAGGATCTGGCACTGGCCGAGGCCGGTGCGCTGACCTACCACCGGGCGCCGACCGATCTGGCCGAGCTGCTGGAAGTGTGCAGCAACGCGCACCAGGCCGCCGCTGACGAGGTCGGGGTCGCCCTGCGGCTGACCGGGCACAGGCCGATTGTCGTCGACGTCGACCCGGACCGGCTGCGTCAGGTCGTGGCCAACCTGCTGTCCAACGCGCTCCGAGCGACTCCAGCCGGTGGCTCGGTGACGCTCGCCAGCGTCGACCACGCCGACGGCTGGGCCACGGTGGAGGTTCGTGACACCGGTGCCGGGATCGCGGCAACCGACCTGCCGTACATCTTCGATCGGTTCTGGCGTACCGACACCGCGCGCGGGCGCGATACCGGCGGCAGCGGGCTCGGACTCGCGATCGCCCGCCAGATCGTGACCGACCATGGCGGGCGGATCGCAGCCGAGAGCGAACCCGGTCGCGGCACGACGGTCACCGTGACCCTCCCCGTGGTTCGCCAGCACGGTTAGCCGTTGGGCTGGGCCTTGGCCCCGTCGACCGCCGCGGCCAGGCGCTCCTGGGTGACGCCCAGGCTGGCGGCGACGGCCGGCCAGATGGGGTCGATCACATTGGTGCGGTCGCCACTGACCGGCCGACTGATCAGCAACGTCTCGATCCAGCGTGACCGCTCTTCGGAGATGTTCAGATGCTGGGCCACGTACGTCGCGACCCGGTCGTAGACGCCGGGGTTCGAGGTCTCCGCGTCCTCGTCATACTCGTTCCATTCGGCGAGCAGGAACTCCATCACGGTCCGGGCCTGGTTCTCCGGAACCTGCAGGTGGGTCGTGAACACGCTGAGCACCGTCGGATCGAGGTGACCGCCCTGGTCGAGCGGCTCGGGTTCGGGATCGGTGCCGGTGAGCTGGTCCCCGGTGGGGCCGCCACGCTCGATCATGGTCAGCCGGGCCGCGATGGTCGCATCGATGATCCGCTGTTGGGGCAGGGCGAACTTCTCCGCCGCTTCCTGGTACGGGTCGTGATGCCCGGGCGTCTCGCCGTCGCCCGGGGTGTGCGACGGGCTCGCGTGGACCTGGTTGGTGGTACCGGTCTGGTCACAGCCAGCCGCGCCGGCCACGAGCGCCAGCCCGGCGGCGACCACCACGGTGATCGTCATCAATCGCATGAGCGCACACTAGGCCGAAACCCGTGAAGAACTCGCCAAGAACCGATGCGGGACCGCTTTGATTGCGCCGATCTTGTGGATCGCTCATCCGCGCCTCACCGAGGTGCGCGCCTGGCTTGCCGCCCAAGCAACGACCTAGCAGCGGCGGCGGCTCCTGCGCGACGGTGCGGTAGGCGACCTCGAGCGGACTGTCGCCGTCGAACGGGGTTCGCCCGGTCAGGCAGTGGTACGCGATCACGCCCAGCGAGTAGATGTCCGACAGTCGGCTGGCAGGTTGCCCCATGAGCTGCTCGGGTGAGGCGTGAAGCACCGCACTGACCGGCGGCACGTTGCCGGGCCGCATCAACCCGTACGCATGCGCCAGTCCAAAGACTGACAGCGCGACTGTCCCGTCTGGACGGATGAGCACTCGGTCGGGATCGAGCTCGCGGTGGACGACCCCGAGGTCGTGCACTGTCTGAAGACCGTCGGCGATCCGGGCCACGAGGTCCATGGTGCGGGCCGGGGTGAGCCGTCCCTCCCGGACGAGCATCGCGCTCAGTGGTTCACACTGCACATACTCCATGATCACAAAGAGGCCGGCCTCGGGGCCGACGTCCACATCGTAGAGATCGACGATGTCGGGGTGGTCAAGCCTCACGATGAACCGCGCCCAGTCCAGCCGCATGCGCTTGAGGAAGTAAGGGTCATCCGGCGGTGGGGCCGGCAGCAGCTTCGCCGCGACGGTCCGGGCGAGGTTCTCGTCGACGGCGATCCACACGTCGCCGAGCCCACCCTGGTCGATGAGTTCCACCAAGCGGTACCGGTCACGCAGCACCGTCCCTTTCACCGCATCGACGCTAGGGTGTTGGAGCAACATGCTCGCCCGGTTGGTCAGGAAGCCGAGAGCGCCTCGGCGATCATTCGGTGGCCCTGGGCTTCGAACGCTTCGAGGCCGACTCCGTAGGCCCAGGCCGCGGTGCCAATCGCCTCGCGAACCAGGGCGCGGTGCCATGCGTCCGTCTCGCGTGGGTCGGTCCCGTACCCGTCAAGGAAGGCGGTTTCGAGGTTCGGGTCGCTTCGGAACTCCTGGACAGCTAGCCGAGCGAAATCCGTCAAGGCGGGACGCATCGCGGCCCGACCGAAGTCGATGACGCTCACGACGTCGTTGTGGATGAGCCAGTTTCGTGGTTGCCAGTCCCCGTGGGTGGGTACCAGGCGCGCGGCCGGCGTCGGCCAACCAGCGATCTCGGCTCGTAGTCGCTCGACCGTGACCGGTGCGATCCGGTGTGGTCCGTTCAACAACGCCAGCGACTTCTCGTTCTCGCGCTTCTCGTACTCGTCGTCCTTCACGACGGTCTGGGCGTGGAGCAAGGCCAGCAACTCGCCGGCCTGCCGGTAAGTCGGCAGATCATGGGCGTGCTCGCTGCCGAGCACGAGCCGACCGGGCAGGTACCTGGTGACAAGGAGCTTCGCCTCCGCGTCACCCCGCATCAAGATCGGTGCGCGGCTGCGGCTGGTCCACGGACCCAACCAGTTGAGATGGGCGTGAAGCTCGCGCTCGATGTGATGATCACTCTCGCCGCCGGCCTTGACGATGAACCGTGACCCGGCATGCGTCATCTCAAGGACGATCGTCTCCACCAGACCCCAGCCGTGGTTCCTCTCGACGCTCGCGCCGGGAAACCACTGCTCCAACAAGGCCTGCTGCCGCCGAGAGAGGTTGCCGAACTCGGAGTTCACAGCGGGATCCTACGAAGCGCGGCCAGGGGATCAGCCGGAGGTCAGACTTACTAGAGACAGCGGTTATTCAACCTCAAGTATCTGTGCAATTAGGCCGGCAGTCGTTGAGGCGCCGGCTCTTCGCAGTGCCGCGATGGTAGATCCGTCGCCCGGACGGCACGAGCGCTACGCTTGTACGCTCTGCGCCGGACCGCGGCGAACGCCTAATGGCGAGCGAATCCTGACCCCAACGGAACCAAGGCGTCGCCGCGTACGTCGAGCCCCGCCCAGACTGGCGGTGGCCATGGAATCAGCCGGTGAGGATGGCCGCCTGAGGGATCAGAGTCACCGACGCTCCGGCGGCACTGCTGACCCGTACCGAGCCGTCGACCGTACGCACGAGGGCCTGGGCCGAACGGGTCACCCCCGGGGAGGCGGTCAGCCTCGGCTCGGACTGGCTTGCCGCGTCGGCCGGCTCGACCGCGACGCCGCCGATCCCGTCGCCGATGGCCGAGAGGCGGAGCAGAACCGCGCTTACCCGGTCGGCCGGCGGCTGGTCGGAGCCGGGGAGTGGGACAACCTTCACCACCACCGACTGGCCGGCGGGTACCGGGGTCGGGCCGTCGGGGGCCTTCGGTGTCAGAGGGACGACAAGGCCGGCGGCGGAGGCGGGCGCCGAGGCCGCGGTGACGTAGCCGACCAGGTCGACGGTGATGAGGGTGCCGGCCTCGTAATGGATGCGGACCGCGGAGCCCACCAGCGGTACGACGGCGAACCCGGTCCGGGTCCGGTCGGTGCCCGCGGTGGCGGACCAGAAGACCTGCTGATCCGGCCTGTCGGCGGCGCCGTCCACGATCACGAACCCGCCACGCGTACCAACGTCGGCGGCGATCTGCAGCAGCGCGGCCGCCGCCGATCCGGCCTCCGCCAGCGCCGGCACGGAAGCCAGGTCGATGGTGGCGTCCTTGCCGTCGGTCTTTGGTACCAGTCGCAGCACGCGGGTCGTGGGAAGCGGCACGATCCGGCCCGCGGTGGCGGTCCCGGCCGGTTCGAACGCGCCGACCAGGCTCACGACCGCGTGGCCGCCACCCTGCGTGCGTACCCGCAACCGGTTGTCGTCGCCGATGGGGACGACCACGGTGGCGCTGGTCTGGGCGCCCGCCCTGGGCAGCTGCAGTGCGATCACCTCACCGGCGGACGACGTGAGCGCGACCGCTCCGGGTCCGGTGGCCCCGACGAGCGAGACGTCCACCAGGACGGCCCGGCTGCCGGCGGGGAGCGCGGGCAGCGCCAGCTCGGCCTCCGCGCCGGGTGCCAGTGCCTTGGCCTGGCGGGTGTCGAGCAGCGGCTGCGGGCCGAGCAGCACCAGGCGATTAGAGCCTGGTACCGGGCCGAGCGCCCGCGCGTCGAGCGAGGACACCGGGACGGTGGTCTGGCGGGCGTCGTCGTCCGCCGGGTTGGTGAGCAAGCGGTATCCGACCAGTACGCCGGCCGAGGTGGCCACCGCCACCAGGATGAGTAGGCCGGCGCGGCCGAGCCGGGAGGGCAGGCCGGCGCGCCCGAGCCGGGAGACGAGACGGGGGCTTTCCTCGGTGACCGTGACCTTTACCGTCCCGGGCGCCTGGCTCAGTTCATCAGACATTGGTTTCTCCCATCGGCTGCACGGCCCAGCCGGCCGCCGGGCCCGGCGCCGCCTGCCATTCTCCATCATCGATCTTCTGGGTGGCGACGGGTTCGCTCCGGTCGAAGGCGGCCAGCGCAGCACCGATGGCGAGACCGGTGGCCGACCCAGTGGAGGCCTGCTGCAACGGTTCCACGATAGATAGGTCCACTGTGGACCGCAACTGCTGGGCGTGCGGCGCATCGACAACCCGGCCCTGGACCAGCCCGGCGCTGGCCAGCAACGCCGGGCCGACCGGCCCGGCCGCGTCGCCGTACACCACGGCAACCTCGCACCAGCGGGGCAGCCCGAGACGGCGGCGCGCGGTCGCCAGTACTCGTCGATGCGCCCGCTGGGCCGGCGACGCCGGCCAGCGGACGGTGGCCAACCCCACGAGCCGGATCGGCTGCCCGCCCGGAACTGAAGGCCGGACTACCGCCAGCACGGCGCCGCCCGCGACGGCGCACAGCCCCACCCCGCGCGTCGTCATCGCAGCCCTATCCCGGTCAGGGAAGCTCTGCCCCCGGTCAGCGCAGGCCACCCCGGCGCCCACGCCGCTTGGATCTGCGTCAGGCCGCCGGCATCGACCAGGTACCCGCGCCCGGGCACCGGCCGCAGCGGTGCGTGGAGCGGCAGCCGTATCCGCAGCAGCTCGCCGTCCTCGGCGGTGGGCCGCAGCAACAGGCCGGTACGGGACAGCGTCACGGCCCGCTGCCACGGTCGCACGCCCCGCAGCGCCTCGCCCCGGCCGGCGACGATCACGTGTGCGGTGGGCGGGACCGTCGGCATCAGCTGATCCAGGGCCATCCCGGCCACCGGCCCCATCGCCTCGATGCCGTCGACGAGCAGTAGCGCGCGCCCCGGTGCGGGCCAGTGCTGCAACTCGTCGAAGCCGGTCACCACCTCGGTCGCGTCGCTGCCGGCCCAGGCCGCCGGGTCGGTCGCCACGACGCAGACGGTGGACTCGGGCGCCCCGACCCGCGCGGCGGTGGCCAGCACCCGCAACACCGTGGTGCGACCGCTGCCCGGCGGGCCCGACACGATGGCGTGCATGCCGGGCGCGAGCGTCAGCGCGGCCACGCTGAGGTCGCGGTAGTCCCGGCCGATTCCCAACCGCCACGATCCGCCGATAACCGCCGATGCGCCCAGCACGTCGGCCACCGGTACCAAATCGGGGAGCACATTCACCTCGGCCGGAGGGACCGCATCCGGGTGGCGCTGGGCGATCCGGCCGACGGCATCGGCGAGGCCGGCCGACCCGCCGTCGCCGTACCGGGCGATCACCAGTTCCTGCCGCGTCTGCAGGTCGATGGCGCGGGTACCGGTCAGGTCCGGCACCTCGCGCACGCGCAGGCCCAGCGCGGTGTAGCCGGCCGGATCGGCCAGGCGGAGGCAGAGCTTGGTGGGCAGTTGCGCCAGGATCCGTCCGGGCACGGCGCGTTCGTGTGGGGCCGACAGGAGCAGCCCGATCCGGGCGGCGGCGCCGTCGCGCAGCAGCCGTTCGAGGCGGGTCGCGGCGTCGGACAGCCCGGCCCGTTCGGCGCCCTCCACCACCGCGCCCCAGCCGGCGAGGACCACGAGCACGGCCGGCCCGCCGACATCCGCCGTGCGCCGCCGGACCACCTCGGCATCGAGCCAGTCCAGCACCCGCGTGAGGCGCTCGGCGTCGTCCACGCCGACGACCGCGGCGACCTGCGGCAGGCCGGCGAGCGCGGCCAGCGCGCCGCCCGACCCGTCGAGCACAAAGATGCGCTGCCGGTCGGGTGTGCGACCGCGGGCCAGGGCGAGGCAGGCGGTCGCGAGCACGGTCGCGGTCGCCGCCGCGTCACCGCCCAGGATCAGCGACGCGCCGTCGTCGGGACGCCAGCAGAACACGTCGCTGCGCTGTTCGTCGGGGAGATCCACCAATCCGATCGGTACCGGCGCAGCGTCCGGCCCGCCGTCCGGCAGCGACCAGGCGTCCACCAGATCGGGCAGCGGTGCGGGCCAGGGTACGCGCGGCGAGTCGTATCCGGCCCGGGCAAACGCCTGCGCGGCGGCGTCGACGAGTGAGGCGAGGTCGCTGGGCCCTTTCTCCGGCTCCATCGGCGCATCGGGGTGGGGCGCAGCGACGAGCGGGAACAGCGAGACCTCGAGCCGGTTGGCCGGTCCGCTCGTGGCTGAGGCCGAGGCGAGTGCCGACTGGAACGCCAGGATCTCGCCGGCCCCGAACCGCACGTATCCGCGACCGGGCCGGCGCCGGTCGATGTCGGCCGCCAGGCGGGTGCCGAGGACGTCCCGCGAGTCGGCGTCGTCCTGTACCCGCAGCGCGATGCGGAGGTTCGTGTTGGCCCGGATCTTCCCGTCCACCACGCCCTGTGGCCGCTGGGTCGCGAGCAGGAGGTGGATGCCGAGGCTGCGGCCGCGCTGGGCGACATCGACGAGCGCCGACAGGAAGCCGGGCAGCTCGACCGCGAGGGTGGCGAACTCATCGATCACGATCAGCAGCCTTGGGAGCGGCGGGTCGGGCGCGACGTAGTCCCGCAGGTCAGTGACGCCCGCCTCGCGCAGGCGCCGCTCGCGGTGCCGCAGCTCGGCGCGCAGGCAGCGCAGAGCACGCGCGGCCAGGTGCTCGTCGAGGTCGGTGACGAGCCCGACCGTGTGCGGCAGGGCGGCGCAGGCGTCGAAGGCACCGCCGCCCTTGAAGTCCACCAGCAGGAACGTCAGCCGCTCCGGCGAGTACCGGCACGCCAACGAGGCGACGAGGGTACGCAGCAGCTCGCTCTTGCCGGCGCCGGTGGTGCCGACGATGAGTCCGTGCGGGCCATCGGTGAGCAGGTCGACCGCGAGCGGACCCTGCTCGGTCACGCCGAGGGTGGCGACCAGGCCCGCTGCGGCTTCATGGTCGGCTCGCAAGCTCGCCGACTTGGCAACCTGCCAGCGGTGCTCGATCGCGTCCGCGTCGGCCGCGCCGAGCAGGTCCAACAGGCGGGCCCGGTCCGGCAGCAGTGCGGCCGGCGTGGCCCGCTCCGGATCGGTCCAGCCGGCCAGGGCCCGGGCCGTGCCGGCGGCCACCTCGGGTGCGGCGAGAACGGCCCGGACGCCCTCGGTGCGTTCGCCCGTCACGGCATCGGTCACGGTGGCCGTACCGTCCGCCGCCAGCTCCACGATGCTGTGGCAGACCGAGGGCAGCCGGCGTGCGTCGCCCGTCACGACGAGCACCCGCCCGCGGCTGCGCGTCAATCGTCCGAGCAGCGCCGCGACGGTACCGGTGAGCAGGTCGTCGCCGTCGACCACGACCACGGGGCGGGGCGCGGTCGGGGTCGTGTCCGCGAGGACGGTGAGCAGCGCGGCCGCACCGTCGGCGGTGGTGGCCACCCTGGTCGTGCCGTCCTCGCCGGCCAGGTGCGGCAGCCATTTGGTCCAGTCCCAGTCGCCGGCGCGGCCCGGCTCGACCAGCAGCCCGAGCCCGAGGTCGGCCGGCCCGTGCCGGGTCACCAGGTCGAGCACCACCGTGGCGGCGAGCCGGCGGGTCTGTCTGGCCGGTCCCACCAAGCCGAGGCCGGCCCGGTCGCGCAGCTCCACCGGTACGGGGACGTCGTCGAGCCGGGTCCGCTGCGCCAGTACCCCAACCAGCTCGGGTACGGCCCGGAGGGCGTCGTCGCGGCGGCCCAGGTCCGGTGACCAGGCGCGTACGCCCACGCCGACCACGACGGTCAGCTCGTCCGGGTCACCCGGGCGCACCTGCCAGAGCTGGCGGCCGGTTCGCGAGCGGCGCCACAGCTCGCCCAGGTCCGGCCACGCCGCCCGGGTGGCCACCGCGATCGCCAGGCGGACCGCGTCCAGATCGGTGGCCAGCGCTTCGGCGGCGGCCCGTGACTCGGCCGCGACGCGCCGGCGCTCCCTGCGGTCGCGCATCCGCCCCTCGAACCAGCGGGCCAGGCCCATCATCGGCGTCATCATCGTCATGATCAAGAAGAACGGACTGAACACGAGCGCCATGACCACACCGATCGGCAGCGGCGCCAGCATGAGCAGCCAGGACATCGGTGCCGGCGTCGGCGAGGCGGCCGGTGCCGCGGGCACGGCGACCGTTGCCGGCGGCAGGGGTGAGGCAACGCGCGGCGTACGGATCAGCGGCACCCGGCCGTACGCGTCAGCCCCGGCCCCATCCGGGCCACGGCTGTCCCGCGGCGGCAGGCTCAGCCGGAACAGGGCGTCGCCGACGGCCAGGACGGCTCCGGCCGCCGCGGGTCCGGTGTCGAGCAGCGGCCGCCCGTCGAGCCGGACCGCGCCCGCGTCGACGGGAGTGACCCCGCTCCCTTCGACATCGAGGTGCAGGTACAGCGCGGGCTTGAGCACCGGGCCGGCGGCCAGGCCCGGTGCAGGGGCCGGGCCGAGCGCGTACCGGCCGGGCGGCAGTTCCACGGACAGTCCGCAGTCCGGGCCGGCTATCTCAACCAGGGACAGCACCGGCCGGCGCGGTAGCGCATGGGACTGAGCCGGGCTCGGAGTTGGCGCGCTCAGGGTTGCCGCGCTCAGGGTTGCCGCGCCAGGGGTTGCCGCGCGCAGGGTCACGGCGCAGCCGGCCCGCAGCGGCAGGTCAGCGAGGCGGGACTCGGCCGGCACGGGTACACCGTCAAGGTCGACGGCCGGGTCGGGGCCTATCGGCGTCAGCCGCGGATCGAGGTCCACCAGCCGGTCGAGCACCTCGGCAAGGGTGGCCTCGGGGGCGTACGCGCCCAGGCTCACGTCGCACGCCAAGGGCTGGCCTGCCGGCTCCCGCCGATCGATGACGCTGAACTTCATGCCAGTACCGTCCCGCGAAGGCCGCGTGCTCCTGCCTGGCGTTCGCCCCGGGTTGGCACTGCGGTTCCCGACGGTAATCCACGCGTGTGCATTCTTACGTAGTGTGGGACGGTGGCGACAAGTACGCCCTCGCGGGCCGGCGCGCTCCCAGAGCTGCCCCTGGCCGTACGAGAACAGTTCCGTGACGGTAACGCCGAGGCGCTCGGTGCGGTCTACGACCGGTACAGCCGGGCCGTATGGGCGATGGCCTTGACCGTGACCCGGGCCGACCACCTGGCCCAGGAGGCCACCCAGGAGGCGTTCATCCGGGCCTGGAACTCGGCCGCGACCTACGACGCCTCCCGCGATCTGGGCCCCTGGCTGCTGACGATCGCCCGGTACACAGCCCTCGATCTGCTGCGCCGGGAGATGCGCCCGACCCGCGGCGGCCACGAGGCCGAGCAGGACGTGATCGCGGAGGCGCCGGGGATTGACCGGGCGTGGTTATCGTGGGCAGTGCAGGAGGCACTGGCCCGGTTGGCCGAGCACGAGCGGGAGATCGTTCGGTTGACGTTCTACGAGGACCTGACCCACGCCCAGGTCGCCGAACGGCTGGACCTGCCGGTGGGTACGGTGAAGTCGCGTTCGCACCGCGCCCACCGCCGCCTCGCCGAGCTGCTCGCCTATGTTCGGGATGAGCCGGGCATAGTTTCCGACAGTGCCCGAGGGAACCCGGCCCCGCCCGGCGCCCGAAAGACATCAGAGGTACCGGTCAGCGACGAGGGGAGGGCCCGATGACCGCGAACTCGGCGGACAACCTCGTCGAGCAGCTGGCGGCGCACCTCGACCGGTACGCCGACGGCGATCGGGCCACCGCACCGGCCGACAGCCTTGCCGG
>Ga0075421_100003956_pt1 | contig 17830 bp, 17 predicted proteins | sample SoiMetdeltSBSDD5_FD_75292 | JGI IMG/M metagenome (GOLD analysis project Ga0075421, IMG submission 75292) | Bulk soil microbial communities from a Populus tree surrounding site in Tennessee, USA - Soil MetaG P. deltoides SBSDD5 | ecosystem: Environmental > Terrestrial > Soil > Tree plantation...
CGCAAAAAATTGGCGGTCCCTAACGTCCACGGCGATGCGCCACTTCGCGCCTCGCTGCGATTACCGCTGGCTGCTGTCCGGAACGCCGGTAACGAATACGCCCGCTGATCTTTACACTCAGCTCGAAATTGTGGCGCCCGGTGAGCATGCCCTGGGCTCGCTTGAGAGCTTCTTGGCGCAGGTGGACGCGGACCCAACAGCTTCCTTCGCGAAGCCTGTGCTGGACCGTCTGATTTTGCGGCGCACTAAGGAGCAATGCCTCGATCTGCCCGACAAAATCTTCAGTGACATCATCGTGGAACTGCCAGCTTGGCAGCGGAAGCTCTACGACGAAATGCGCGCTCAGATGGTCTGCGAGATTCAAGGAATGTCTGGCGAGCAGTTCCGCGCTTTCGCATCGACCGCTCTGGCCAGGCTCACTCGGCTTAGCCAGCTAGCCAGCAACCCGGCACTTCTTCACGCCGACGCTGCCCACACTCCCGCCAAATTCGAGGTGTTGGACGGTCTAGTCGATGACATCATGTCTGTCCCGGGCCGTAAGGTCATTATCTGGGCAGCCTATGTACGGAATATCGAGGCGCTGCTTGGGCGCTACTCGCAGCACGGGTCTGTCGCCCTCTACGGCGCAATTGAGACTGCGGAGCGGCAGGACATCGCCACCCGCTTCCAAACCGACGCTGACACCCGCGTGCTCGTAGCTAACCCGGCCGCTGCAGGGACCGGCTTCACCTTCACGGCTGCAACCTACGCTATCTATGAATCGATGTCCTGGCGCTATGACCATTACGCGCAGAGTCAGGACCGCAATCATCGCATCGGACAGACTCTGCCCGTAAACTACCTGCGGCTGATCGCGGGCGACACTATCGACGAGGCGATTGCTCAGGCGCTCGAGCGTAAGGCCGGCATGGCCCGCAGCCTGCTCTCCGATCCTGATGTTGGCGTGGCCCTCAGCCGACTGTCGCCGGAAGAGATGTGCGACCTGATCGCGCACAATAAGCTGCCGGAGTAACGTATGGCGGACCGCATCACCGCGGTGCAGCGCAGTGAAAACATGCGCAGGATCAGGGGTGCTCACACCAAGCCCGAGATGATCGTACGTCGCATGGTTCATGGCATGGGCTATCGGTACCGGCTGCACCGCAAGAATCTTCCCGGAAAGCCGGACTTAGTTTTCGGGCCCAGTCGAAGGGTAATCTTTGTCCACGGATGCTTCTGGCACCAGCATCCGGGCTGCAAGGCCGGTCGTCTGCCCGATTCAAATGTCGGTTACTGGCACAAAAAATTGCGCCGGAACGTCGAGCGTGACGCCAAAGCTCAAGAAGATCTCAAACGACTGGGCTGGGAGGCGCTCACCGTTTGGGATTGCGAGACCAAGGATAGCGATGTGCTGCAAGCGCGCCTCGTTCAATTTCTGGCGCCAAAATGGGGGAGATGATGCGTTGAGCCTTGATGTCCGAGTTCTGTTTGATGCTCCGCAGCGCGAGTTGGCTCCAACCCTGCGCGATCTTTATAGGCGTTGCACATCCGCGGCGATGATCACGGGCTTTATGACCGTTGAAGGCGCAAGCGCGCTACGGGATGTTCTGGCGGCCGAACCAACCAAGCTTCAATCTATTGTTGTCGGAGCGGCCACCTGGCGGGCCTTCGATGCCTTCGACACGCTGCTGAGCGCCGGAGTTCCATCGAGCTGCCTACGTGTTCACTTAGGGCATAGCCGACCAACCGGGGCGACAGCGAAATTCGGATTCTATCGCTACCATCCCATGCTGCACTCGAAGGTGTATTTTTTCGAGCTGCCGGACAGCCGATGCGCGGCCGTTGTTGGCTCCCATAATCTAACCGGCTTCGCGATGCACGGACTCAACGGTGAAGCTGCAACCCTGCTTGAGGGGCCCGCCGATCATGAGGTCTTCATCGACATTCGCGCGCATCTTTCGACGGCGGGCGCGGGCGCCGTTGAGTACGACCCTGCGCAACGAGAAGCGTACGCCTGGTGGGCTGCCCAATTCATGGATGGGTTTGCGGCGAAGTTCGATGACTTGCCCCGCGAAGGCGAGTTCCAGAGGACAATTGTTATCTTGGCTGAAGCTGAGCGCGGCCTCCCGTCGCGGGGTGACATCGTCTATTTCGAACTGCCGGCTGTGCTCGGGAAAGTGCAATCTCTTCGGGCCGAGATACACCTGTATGTATTCGATCAACTGCCGAGCGATCCGTCTGCCGCCCTGACTCAGCTGTCCAACGCGCGGAAGGCATTCTGGTGCAAGACCGTTGGCATTGAAGATGACCAAGGCGGGCGCGAATTCCGCGCAGATTGGCACATCACGGATAGCCTCCACCCGATAGTCCGCAGGACCGTTCGGCCCTTTAGGCCGCAGCCGGCAGCAGACATGCAGCAGGTCCGCGTGAAAGTGGTCAACAACCTGTTCGGTGCGTTCGACTACATGTTCGACATAAGAGGGCGCGACTTCGAACCGCTGTTCGACACGTCGTCAACGATTCAGGTTGCGCCGGCGATTCGTGAGGAACTTCACGAGCTGGAGCTCATCCCGCCAGAGGACCAACCATGGTTCAAGGTGGTTGGGTTCCAGCCAAAGATCAAAGAGGAAGACGCGGCGTACAAGGAAGCCTTGAGCGCACTCACTCCCGAGTCCGGCCGATACGTGCTCATGTCAGCGTTGCGCCGGAAGAAATGATCGACGCTTTGCTAGGCGAGGAACACTTTTCGGCGGTGGTGCTCAAAATAGCCCAAACTGGCGTCATGCAGCGGCTTGGCCGGCGGGCGCTGGCTGTGATGCAGACCTAACTTGATGCCGTCTGCGTCCGTGAGCCGCGCTGAAAACAAGGTTGTGCCGTCATCGGCAAATCCAATGAGCCCGCGGTCGAATAAGAAATCTGCATGCGGGGTAAGCATCAGCCCGTTGAAGCCATCCAACCGCTCCGCGGCCGTCTCGCAAGCGCGCCACGGCTTCACATGGCTTGCAATCAGCAGGCTTGGCGTTCGCACCCCGGTAACGCGGCACGCCGGCTCCTTGGCTAATACGCGCCGCCGGAATAGTCCCTGACCTCGCCGAGCGCGGGTCAGCTGTTCGCGCGTCGTTTGGTCGAGGCCTTGATCCGATAGAATTTGCGCTTCGAGGGCATCATCAAACTGGGTGGTAAAGTCTGCGATCGTGATTGTGGGCCGCTCCGTTTCAAAATCGTGGACTCGAAGACCGGCCGCCGCGAGGACAACCTCGAAAACCGATCGGTCCACTTCCGCGAGGTATGCTTTCTGGTTGCCTCCTCCCGTCGAAGCCCTGATCGGCGAATGAGATTGAGGCAGCAGGCTAGCCAGGCGGCCAATGATTGCCTTCGGTTCAACAGCAATCGGATGGTCAAGCCATTGCACAGGGAGGAGCCAACCGGCGTCCTGCCAATATGCGCCCGTGGACCCAAACTCGGACGGCTTTGGCGCACTGATGGCAAAGTCGCCAACAATCCCGATCTTGCCGACCCTCCCGTTCGCATATGATAGGACAAGATCGCCCGGCGCGGCCTCACGCATATTGTCGTAGAATTGGCTGCGAGCCCCGTTCGCCTCGGTTACGGGCGACCACAAGTAACCGCCGGCCAACTCCTGCCGGACCGTCTGCTTATGGTTGACCCACCAGTAGCGCATTGCCCTGCGGACATCTTGCCGCCATCCATGTGGTTAGCAAGGGTGTCGGTGCCATCACTGAACGCTCACTGAAAGCGGAACCCAAGTCTGCCGCGATGCGCGGCGGAGGCTCACCTCGAACGACGACCGCATCATACCGCCGAAAGCGTTCTGCGCGTCGACGTTCCCGGTGACTCGCCAATCGCAACCGGACTGGGTGGCGCGAACATTGGACCATTTCGCCGTGCTAGGGGCCTTCAGGCTGCCGGAGACGGCCTTTTTCGCTTGTTCCATGGCGTCGTAGCTGGCTTCCTCGGCGCAGAGCTCTTGGCGCGCTTTCTCGCGCTGCAGCGCGGCGGCGACCTCGATCTCCCTTGGCGTTGAGGTCCCGCACTCCGCTGGCGCCATTTTAGCCTCCTCGCAAAGTGCCTTTCGCTCTTGCCATGCCCGATCTGTAATCCCGGCCGGACGGGCGTTTGCCCATTCCTGTTGATAGCGGCCGCCGATCCAGAACAAGAGCGCTACGCCCGCCAGCAGAACGGCGGCGGCAATTCCGATGCACCCGATGAAGCGCCCCAAATCGCTTGGCTGAAGACTGGTCTTGCCGCTGCCCCGTTCTTTTTTCATTCACTCGCCCCTCTAGTTCGAGGCTAAAGTTAGATTATTCGGAAACAGGATAAAAGCCCACCGCCCGTAGCCCAGCCGGAGAGGCGGCAGGGCGATGAGGAAATCCATTCATGACGAACCTTACGTCGCTCAACGCGAGGCGTTGAAGGCAGCCCGCAAAGCTGCCGGACTGAATCAGGAGGCCGTCGCGGAGCGGCTAGAGCGGCCGCAGTCCTACGTTGCCAAGTACGAGACTGGTGACCGGCGGCTGGACGTGGTGGAATTCATCGAAGTCTGCCGCGCCATTGGGGCCGACCCGGCAGCGATCTTGAAGCTGGTTCAGGCAACGCTCGCTTAGTCAGCCGTGAGGGTCCGAGCCTACGCCCGGCCTTGCAGCAACGCCTTTAGTTCACGTCCGCTGCGCAACGTTGAAGATGCGGAATCATCTGCGGTCGAGTTCAAGCCGGCAACCGAAACAAACGTTGTCGAGAGCGATTGCAGGCGGGCTATCCAACGATGGTCCGCTATGGCGTCAAGCCAGCCCGGAACGGCATTTCGGAATGCCAGTTTGTCCACGTAGAAGTTCGGTCCGGGCAGACCAGCCCGTGTCCCACCTCGCTCGGCCTCATAAGCGCGCGCAAACGCGAAGTTCGCTTGCAGCTCCGGGACGATGTCGAAGTTGCGGCGTATTTGCCGGGCAGCATTTATTGCGGCGGCCCGGTCTATCTTTCCCGCCGCGAAGTCCTCAACAATGCCGGTGAAGGCGTCATCTTGAGCGTCGATGCCCCGAGCGCTCCCTTTTGCCCGGAGCCCAATCGCTAGCACGCTTCTGAGACCTGCGCCGCCGGCCGCTAGATCGGTCGCAGTAGCTTCGCCGTAAAGCGCCCAGCACCGCCGAATGAACTTCCACAACTTGTCGTTGGGCCCTAGGCCGAGGTCGTAATTGATGGCCGCTCCGTCATTCATCGCGAGGGTCGGGAAGCTGGGTCCGCTGTGCTTCGCAACCACCCCATGAAACGCACGCAATCTGGTAATCGGCCGGCCAGCATTTGGGTGGGTTGGATCGAATCCAGCGCGTTCCAGATCGCGACCGTAGTCATATAAATCCATCCAGCAAACAGCGGACACGATTGCCACCGCGGCTGGCTGCATTCCAGTTGGTTTGGGCTTTGCCATTAGCTATTCTTGCGCTCGAAACGTTAGCTTAGAACAGCCAATAAATCGCTCGATGTCCAACGGAACTAGCGCCGGATACAAACCGGGTCGGCCCAGATCCGTTAGATGGGTTGGCGTTGGGTTGTGACGCTATCCATTGAGTTTCAATGACTTTAACGGAACCAACCCTTTCAACCCCTCAAGCAAGGAAATCGACTCTTAGATTCTCTGCCCGTCGATTTGTTTGCGATTTGATGCATTGGTTTGGCTATTGCCGGCGATCAAAACGGTGTTGGCGGCGTTCCAACGGGCCGCCAGTCCGCATCCTTGTTGGGCCAATCGTAGCGCCCATATTCTCGATCGAAGGCAGCACGCGCCTCAGGCAAGGGCGGAAACCACCATGCAGCGCGATTGTTATTCGGCAGCCGGTGCCGGTTGTGGCAACCTATCGCGTGCAAGACCGTCGCAAGGCGGCGCTCACTTATGAAACGCATTGCCGGCACGACACGTCCTGCCCAAGTGTGGAGACCCATCTGATCAACTCCGCCATATCGGCCGAGCTGATCTCGCATCGCTGCGATGTTGGCAGGTCCCCCGGCGTTGTTCGGCAATTCGCCGTCGATCAGCAGATGTAACAATGCCTCGGCTCGCGGATCGAGACTCTCGATCTTCTGTTCTTCTAGCCCTGCGGTTCCGGGAACTTCGCGGACCTCGAACGTGCTCAGGTCGAATGTCTGCAGAAAGTGAAGGAGGTTAGAATAGCCGCCCTCCTTCAGTTGACGCCGCAGGCGCGCAAAATAGACGGTATCCCCCATATGTTCATCGCTAAGATCGAGGACAAAGAAGCGGCGCTCGTCGCCGCTCGCGGGCACTACCCAGGTGTCATTCGATGCCATCATTACGTGCAACGTGTTCGGCACCATCTCCGGGTTGGCATACTTGGCTTCGATCGGGATCGTGTGTTCGGTCACTAGTCCCTTCAGTACGCTTTCGTGCTTCTTGTCTCCGCCATGAAAGGCCTCATCCGCAAAAAGAACGACGCAGTCGCGCAGATGTCCGTTGAACTCGCCCGCTACGTGCCTCGGGCTAGTCACATGAACAAAATGCTGGCCAAATAGCTTGCCCACTGTAGTTGCGGTGAAGCTCTTCCCTGTGGCCTTCTTACCGCGCATCACGATTGCCACTTCGCCGGGCCGATCCGGCAGCTGGACTGCACGAGCCATCCAGCCTAGCAAATAGCGGTACCGACATTCGTCATTGCAGCAGACGACTGTTCTTAGGAATTCCAGAAAACCTAGATGGCCATCGCCGGTCAGCGCCTCGTAGCGGAAGCCGCGCCATAGGTTGAATTCGTCAGGCTCGGCCGCCTTATTGGGCTTGAATACAAGCTTGCGGTACTGGCGGCGAAGCTCCTGTGTGAGCCACCACTTTCCTAACGGCATGGTGATGGGATCGCCGGCCCTGTCGCGGCCAATTTCGATCGGCCGGTGCATGAATCTGTTGCGAAAGGCGTCGAAGGTCTGAAGCGTTATGTGCTTTCGTTCCAGGACGTCATCCCAATCTTCTTCTGCGACCATGCAACGCCCGCCCCGGTCACTCTCGATGACGGCAAACCTCGAGTTCAATTCACGGAGGGCCGGATCGACGGCCTCCTCGCGCGCGGCTGCAATCTGATCTGCGGCATAGACTTCAGGGTGCCGCTTATCCAAGACGCTCGCGCTGATCTTGAAGCCGGGGTCCAGGACGACGGCTGCGATGGTATCGTCGTCGGCTCCGGCCCGCACCATGTCGCATAGGACCCGCCAGAGCACCTCAGACCGGCTGGCATACTTGGTGGGGTTCTCCGTGTCCTGGCCGTTCACGATCAGCATGACCGTGTAGTCCTGGAGCTTGACGGGGATGTCGTCAGTGCTGGCGAACCGCTCCAAGTTCCCCTTGATCTTCACCTTGCCCCGGCGGGCCGAGGTTGACCCTGCCTGCTGCATCTGTGGGGCTGGGGCGAAGGCGTCCACGGGGTGGCGCTTCCAGTTGGTCATGTCTTCGACGAGGAGGGCTGGGACCTCCGTACGGCCCTTGGCCTTCTTCTTCTTGTTGGGCACATTGATGGTGCCGGGGCAGCGCATGATGCGGTCAACGTTGAAGCAGCTGTCGGCATTGTACTGCCGCTGGATGGCAATGTTGTACGCCTCGATCTTCTCCCAGGCCTCCGGCGACCCGTCCAGCTGGACCGTCTCCTCCAGAAGCCAGAAGGCCTGGACGCCGTTTCCGGAGTCGATGACGACTGAAGGTAGCGGGTGGTGATTGGCCAGCGCCTCCAGCGCTCGCTTCTTGCACTCCTCAGGTGTCTCATCCTTGCGTGGGTCGATGTCCACGTGCAGGGCACGGACCTGTCGGATGTCCTTCTTCTCGGCCCGCTTGTCGAGCGCCCAGCTAGGCTGGTTTACCGAGAAATACAGATTCTCGCCGGCCTCAACTTTTTTCCGAATCCAACCAGTCATTTCATCTGACTGCTGGGGCCAAAAACACTTCGAGGTTATCGCACCGTCGGGTACGATACTGGCCAACATCCGTGGAGCCTCACCGAACCATCGGTCGAGGAAGTCGGCAGCAGCGGCAGTTTCGCTCGCGCTCGACAATAGTTCGTCGCGGGGCATCAGTGCGTCCGGTCTTCCAACCATGCGGCAAGATCAGACTCGCGCCAGGCAACCCGGCGCTCTGTGATCTTAACGGGGCGCGGAAACTTGTTCTCCGAGATCAAACGATAGATCGTGCTCTTGCCTAGCGACGTGAGTTCACGCACCCGCTTCATTCCGACAAGATTGAGGTCAAAGGCATTCATGGCGACCCTCCATAGTTGTCTGAGGTCGCCTCGGGTTATCTTCGGCCGCTAAGGGCCCTCTACCCTGACATTAGGCCTGTCGGGTCCGATCAATGATTGCCCGGACCACTGCTGCATTGAGGCGCGGTTCAAAGGGCAACATCTCGCGGAGCAGCCACTGTTCGGCGAGTGAACCCGAGAGATCATAATTGGACGCGATGTACCAAGGATGTGGACAGTGCGGCCTTAAGCAAATCGCTGCGGCATCGAGCCCGTCCGTGCTTAGCCGACGGTAAAGTGTCCGGCGCTTTTGGCCCTTGTGAGTTCCCGTTTCACCTAGATAGCGGCGGACCAAGGCATGCGTGGAGCAAGTTGCGTCTGATAACTTGAAATGCGCCCCGTACGGGCTGTCATTCCAATTCGCCACGTGCTCTAGCGCCCGAGCCTCCAGTGCCGGATCAGCCGGCCGGAACCCCGCCCACGCTGCGAACTCAGCAAGACGCGCAGACATCTCGGGCGACAAGGTCCGGCGCTCGCCCTTATCGTACGCGCGCAGCTTCTTCATGATCAGCGCTTCCGTGAGCCAATCGAGCCTATCCTGATTATCTGACCCCTGCTGATAGAGGTCGCGGGCGCGCTCAATGATTTCGCTGGGTAAGCTCATCAGCCCATGCCTGCAGCGCCAAGCGACGCTCTTCAAGGCGTTCGTATCTGTCGTACACGCCCATGATGCCACTAAGTTGGTGGCCAAGGATTAGCTCCGCCGTGATTGCATCCACCCCGGCGCGGGAAAGTTGCGTCCTAACCGTCCGACGGAAGTCGTGAATGACGAAGCTCGGAAATTCTGGTCCGAGTAATGCGTCCAAGCGGTGCTTCGCCTTCGAGAATCCTGACACCGGCCGACCTCCATCGGTTGTCGAGAATAAGAACGGTCCCTGCTGCCTCGGCATGGTTTCGAGGATGGCCTGAGCCTGTCGGGACAGCGGGACCACGTGTGGGCGGCCGGTCTTTCGGCTTCGGCCGGGCACGGTTAGTTCGTCCCCCTCGATCCATCCCCACTTCGCCTCAGCTAGCTCCCTTAGCCGGCAACCGGTCAGGAGCAGCAGCTGGTATAGCGTGCCGAAGGGATAGCCCATGCCCCCGGCTGTTTTGAACGCAATGCGCGCCTCGCGGAGCGTCAACGCCCGCTCTCGCGGCTTCATTTCGATCTTGAGCCGCATCCCCGCGAAAGGGTTTGAACCCACCAGGCCTCGATCCGCAGCCCAGTTGAACATTGCCACGACATGCTTCCTGACTTCAAACTGCCGTGACGGCGTGAGCGGCTGAATTAGTTGGGCAAGCTCGCCACGCGACAATGTTTGCAGTTCGCGACTTCCCCAAGCCGGTTGCACGTATCGCTCAAGGAGCCGCTGCTTCTCGCTGAGCAGCTTCACCTTCACATTGCTGCAGTATGTCCCGATCAAATCGGCGACAGTCGTGGGATGGGCTGTTGCAACGGGCCGCGGATCCTTGCCTCCGAGCGATTGAGCCCTGACGGCAGAAGCCGCCGCGCGAGCCTGGGCCAAAGTTAGGTCCGGCCAATATCCCAGGTTCATTCTCCGCTTGGGGCCGGCCCGGTTGCGCCCCAGCTCAGCGTCATACGGGCCATTGCCCGCGACCCTGTAACTAACGCTCCATGCCTTACGCCCATCCGGCGAAATCCGCAGCGAGAGGCCGTTTCCATCGGGCAGTTCGACGCGCTCGCCCGGCTTTGCCCTCGCGTTCCTAACCTTCACGTCTGACAGTTGCGTCAATGTCAGGGCCCCCTCGGGGGCCGCCAGAAGCGGGCTGCCTCGGTTCTCCACGGGCCCCTAAGAGACGCTATAGGCTTTCAACTACCTGAAATCTATAGACCTTATGAGATGCTGCAAGACGCTATGGTTTTGTAGGCCTTCGCCTTGGTAAGGCTGAGGTCGTGAGTTCAATCCTCACCGGCAGCACCATCACCTGAATCAGCCTGTCCGAGGGACAGGCTGATTCAGGTGATCCACGCAGAGCCAATCTACATCGGAAACAGGGCGTGCCCGGCAACTGCCTGGGCAAAGATGGCCAGCGTTAGCCCGGCATAGAGCCCGGCTCCGCCAATCAGCACCACCCACCTGACGCGCTGACCCAGTCCCGCTTCAACGGTCAAGCCGGCGAGGATCGGAATCGCCTGCTCGGCGTGGATGCCGAAGAAATGCGCAATGCGGAGATCGCCGCCGCTGCGGTTCCAGCCGAACAGCAGGGTCCGGTCTCCCTCGAGGCCGACCGAATGGCCTGATTGCGAACTCATGTATCCACCAAGAATTCCGCCAAGGAGGAAAGTGAGCAGCAGGCCAACCACTACCGCCACGACGAGGTCGGGACGGAGCCCTTTCGCCGGCCGACACGCGATCTCCCAGGCTAGCGGCAAGGTCGTGCCGACCAGGAGCGCCGCAAATATACCCATCAACGCGTACATCATCGTGTAGAAGGGCGTGCCGGTATTGAAGTGGGACTCGAGGCCGTGCGCGGCCTGCCAGCAGATCCACAGCAGCTCGAAGGTGCCGGCAAAGATCAGCATTGCGACCGTCGCGCGCATCGGCCGTGAGCGCCGCCGCTCCGGCCGAATGTAGCCGAAAAACCAGGCTGCGGTCAGGGCGAAGATACCCACCGAACTGAAGAACTTGGCTGGCTTGACCCACACGCTGATCCCGCTGTCGAGCAGGCGCGGATCGACGACCTGCAAGGTCAGCGCCACCGCCGACAGCGCCAGCAGGGCCATGCCGTACAGCGCCAACGTGCCTTGGCGAACGATGAGTTCTGCCGGAATCCACCGCCAGGAACGGGGAAAGGCGAGCGGACGGGTAGCCATTACAATGTCTCCGCAGGTTGGCGGCGTCGGAAGGCGAGGCGCAACAGGATGAACAGCAGGAGCCCGAGCGGGCCGAACAGGAAGGTGAGCGGCAGGCAGGGGAGGATCAGCAGCGCCGGAATGCCGCGCTTCAGCCCATCGGCAACGATCCAGCCGCCGACGAACAGATCGAACGCCAGATAGTGGAGCCAGCCTGCCGTCAGGGCACTGTCGCTGGCGAATAGTGCGCGCACCTCGGCGATCGAACCAAAGCCGCCGCCTGTGGCTTCGGCGAAGCCGGTGCGGATCAGCAAGCCATAGGCGATCGCCAGCAAGGCCGGAACGATAAGGCGCGCGGCCATTTGTGTGGTGGGGCGTGCCCGCGCGATGAATAGCGAAGCGATCAGGCCGAGCCATCCGAGCATCGCCAGCTTGCCGGAGAGGTTGAAAGCAGTTGCAGGATCGATCATCGCTTGCACACTCCAACTTAACAGTGTTAAGATAGCTTATGATCGATGATCTTAACAGTGTCAAGTCCGAGCAGGAGGACGGCCGGACCTATCATCATGGCGCGCTGCGGCCAGCGCTGATCGCCGCCGCGGAGGCGGTCATTGCCGAGCGCGGGCTGGATGGCTTTTCCCTTCGCGAGACGGCCCGCCGCGCCGGGGTTTCCCCGGCCGCGCCGGCCCATCATTTCGGCGATGCCCGAGGCCTGCTGACCGCCATCGCTGCCCAAGGTTTCGCTGACCTGGCGGAAGCGCTTGAAAATGCCGACGCCTCGGCCGGGGCCGATCGCGAAGGCCGCATCAAGGCGCAGGGCATCGCCTATGTCGCCTTCGCGCTCAAACATCCCGCGCGGTTCGACCTGATGTGGCGCAAGGCGCTGCTCGACAACGAAGACCCTCAGCTCAATGAGGCCGGCGACCGCGCGTTCGCAGCGCTGGATGGCGTGACCCGTGGCGCCGGAGCTCCGAGCTCCGGTCCGAACGACCCGGCTCTGGCGCCGTCGATCGCCGCATGGTCGATAGTTCATGGTTTCGCCCGTTTGGCCATCGATGGCGCCATCGGTGCAGGACCGGATGCTCCCGAGACCGCGGCTTGGTCGCTGCTTCCGCTCGTGCTCGAGCATCTGCGGGTGTAAACCGCACATTGACGTCCTTGCATCGCCCCGCCATGCGTCCCGGCAATGCGCTTCTTCTCCGACAATGCAGCTGCCGCCTGCCCTGAGGTGCTGGAAGCGCTGAGCGCCGCCAACCGGCTCGACACCGCATATGACGGCGACAAATGGTCGGAGCGGCTCGACGGCGCATTTTCCGACCTGTTCGGCAGGCCGGTGCGCGCGATGTGGGTCACCACCGGCACCGCGGCCAATTGCCTGGGCCTCGCGGCCATTTGCCCTCCGCACGGTGCGATATTGTGTCATGAAATGGCGCACATCGAGGTCGACGAGGCGGGCGCGCCAGGTTTCTTCACCCACGGCGCCAAGCTCGCCCTGCTTCCCGGCTTTGGCGCCAAGGTCACACCGGAGATAGTCGAAGATGCCTGCGCCCGGGTGCGCGACGACGTGCATCAGGTGCAACCCACAGCTCTGTCGATCACCAACGCCACCGAATATGGCCTGAGCTACCGGCCCGACGAGGTCGCCGCCCTCGGCGACGTGGCGAAGCGTCGCCGCCTCGGCTTCCACATGGACGGCGCGCGCTTCGCCAACGCCGTTGCGTTCACCGGCGCCGACCCGGCCGACCTCACCTGGCGCGCCGGCGTGGAGGTGATGTCATTCGGCTTCGTCAAGAACGGCGGGATGAACGCAGAAGCCCTGATCTTCTTCGACCCGGCCAAGGCCGAGGTCGTGCCGCGCCTCAGGAAGCGCGCCGGCCACCTACTCTCCAAGGGCCGCTATCTCGCGGCGCAGATCCTGGCGATGCTGGAGAACGACTTGTGGCTAGCCAATGCCCGCGCCGCCAATGCCGCCGCCGCGGCGCTGGCCGAGGCGGCGGGCCCCGAGCGGTTGGTCTATCCGGTCGAGGCCAATGAGCTGTTCGTCCGAATGACGGCCGAGGAAGCAGGGTCGCTCCGCGCCCAAGGCTATGATTTCTATGACTGGGGGCCGGACGAAGTGCGGTTCGTGACCAGCTGGGACCAGGACATGGGAGCGGTCGGCGGACTTGCCGCCGCGATCCGGGCACTGTGAATCGCGAAAACACCCCTCCTCCCCCACCGGGGGAGGTGGCGACGCGAAGCGTCGACGGAGGGGGCATGCAACCGGTCCAGGCCCCCTCCGGTGCTTCGCACCACCTCCCCCCGTGGGGGAGGAGCGAAATCATCATCCCGTTCATCATCTTTACCGTCATCTGGGGATCGACCTGGATCGTGATCCGCGACCAGATCGGCAGCGTCCCGCCGCAATGGTCGGTGGCCTATCGTTTCACCATTGCGGCGATCGCCATGGCCCTGGTCGCCAAATGGAAGGGCCAGTCGCTGAAGATGGACCGCGGGGGCCTGGTCGCCGCGCTGGTGCTTGGCGTCACCCAGTTCAGCGTCAATTTCAACAGCGTCTATATGGCCGAGCGGTTCATCACCTCGGGCGTTGTCGCGACCGTCTTTGCCATCCTGCTGATCCCCAACAGCCTCCTCGCCTGGGCCTTTCTCGGGCAGAAACCCAACGCGCGCTTTCTCTGGGCGGGATTGGTTGCCGTCGCGGGCGTGGCATTGCTGTTCGTCCACGAACTCAAGTCCAGCGCGGTCGGTAACAAGGAAATTGCCATCGGCCTGGCCTTCACGATCGCTGGGTTGCTCGGCGCTTCTTCAGCCAATGTCTACCAGGCCGGGAAGGAGGCGCGGCGTCATCCGCTGCTGGCGCTACTCGCCTGGTCGATGGCGATTGGCGCGGTAATCGATATCTGCTTGGCCTTCGCCGTGGCTGGGCCGCCGGTGGCGGAAGCGCGGCTCGGCTATTGGGCCGGTGTGGTCTACCTCGCCCTGTTCGGCTCCGTGCTTTGCTTCGCGCTCTATTTCCCGGTGGTGCGCAAGATCGGTCCGGGCAAGGCCGCTTATTCGAGCGTGATGGTGCCGATCATCGCCATGAGCCTGTCGACCCTGTTCGAAGGCTATGAATGGAGCCCGTTGGCGATCGCCGGGGCGGTGCTCGCACTCGGTGGAATGCTCCTGGCGCTGGCCAAGCGGCGGCGACCGACGCTTGTTACGGCCCCGGACGCAGCCTAGCTAGGTCAGCATGACCGACGTCCTTGAGCATCCCGAAGCCCCGGCCGCGCCGGAACATGTCGCCATCTACCGCAGGGATTACCGCCCACCCGATTGGCTGGTGCCGGAAGTTGCGCTGGAACTGGACCTTGATCCTGAGCAGGCGCGGGTACGTTCGACTCTCCGCGTCAGGCGCAATGGCGATCATGACCGGCCACTCAGGCTGGCCGGAGATGAGCTGAAGCCGCTCACCGTCCGCGTTAATGACGGCGAGGCGCGCTGGACCATGGACGGACAAGCGCTGGTCATCGAATTGGCGGGCAATGAGGCGACGGTCGAAACCGAGGTCGAGATTTTGCCGGCCGCCAACAGCAAGCTTATCGGCCTCTACGCTTCGGGCGGAATCCTCTGCACCCAGTGCGAGAGCGAGGGCTTCCGCCGCATCACATTCCATCCCGACCGGCCTGACGTGCTATCGCGCTACAGGGTCCGCATGAGCGCCAGCAAGGCGCTCTTCCCGATCCTGCTCGCCAACGGCAACCTGGTCGACAGCGGCGAAGGTGAAGCTGGAACCCACTGGGCTGAGTGGGAAGATCCCTTTCCCAAGCCAAGCTATCTATTTGCGCTCGTTGCCGGCGATCTAAAGCCTAACCGAGATCGCTTTACGACGATGAGCGGGCGCGAAGTCGATCTTGCCATCTGGGTCCGCGAGAAGGACCTGCCCAAAACGCACCATGCCATGGACAGCCTCAAAGCCTCCATGCGCTGGGACGAGAAGGTCTATGGCCGCGAATATGACCTTGACCAGTTCAACATCGTCGCCGTTGACGATTTCAACTTCGGCGCGATGGAGAACAAGGGGCTCAACATCTTCAACTCGCGCTACATCCTGGCCGACCAGGACACGGCGACCGACATCGATTTCGACAATATCGCCGGAGTCGTCGCGCACGAATATTTCCACAACTGGTCGGGCGACCGCGTAACCTGCCGCGACTGGTTCCAGCTAAGCCTCAAGGAAGGTTTCACCGTCTTCCGCGACCAGAGCTTCTCCGGCGACATGGGGAGCGAAGCCGTGAAGCGGATCGAGGATGTTCGCCTGCTGCGTGCTGCGCAATTTCCCGAGGATGCGGGTCCGCTGGCCCATCCGGTTCGCCCGGAAAGCTATATTGAGATCACCAACTTCTACACCGCAACCGTCTACAACAAGGGGGCCGAACTGATCCGCATGATGCGGACGATCCTGGGCGAAGTGGCATTCCGCAAGGGCAGCGACCTATATTTCGAGCGACACGACGGCCAGGCCGTGACTTGCGAAGACTTCGTCAAGGCGATGGAGGATGCGAGCGGGGTTGACCTCAAACAGTTCCGCCTGTGGTACAGCCAAGCAGGGACGCCCAAACTCACTGCACGCCTCGAGCATGACCCGCTGTCCGCATCGGCCACCCTGCATCTTCGCCAGGCCGTTCCGGACACTCCCGGCCAAGGCAACAAGCTGCCGATGGTACTTCCGCTCAAGACCGCGCTGATCGGCCGCGATAGCGGCGAGGCGATCGGCGAGGAACGGCTGATCCTGCTGGACCAACAGGAGCAGAGCATCAACTTCCTCGGCATCGACGAGCCGCCGCTGCTGTCGATCAACCGCGATTTCTCCGCGCCGATCCTGCTCGACGCCGAGCGCCAGCCAGGCGAACTGGAACGATTAGCCGAGGTCGACCCCAACCCGTTTGCGCGATACGAAGCTTGCCAGGAACTGATGTACCACGCGCTGATTGAGGGCGCGCGCGGCGGGCCTGCGGACCCGGCAGCGGTGATAACGGCAATGCGCGGGACGCTCCGATCCAATGCGCTCGATTCGGCATTCAAGGGCGAGGCGCTGTCGCTGCCCAGCGAAGGACTGATCGGCGACCGGATGGATCTGGTCGATCCCGATGCTATTCATCGGAGCCGCGAAACGCTCCGTCGCGCGGCTGGCGCCGAGTTGGCGAATGAGTTGGCGCAGGCCCAGGCGGCAGGTTCGGCAGGGGACGACGTGTCACCATCCGCCAAAGGCATCCGCAAGCTGAAGACGGTCGCGCTATGGCTGCTGGCCGGTGGCGATCCGGCGCGCGGAGCCGCACTGGCCAAGGCCCAGTATGACGCGTCCGACAATATGACCGATCGCCAGGGTGCCCTTTCGGTACTGACCAGCCTCGATGCGCCGGAGCGCGAAGCCGCCTTCGCCGACTTCTACGAGCGATACCGCGACGACAGCCTGGTACTCGACAAATGGTTCGCACTGCAGGCAGCGGCACAGCGGCCGGACACGGTCGACGTGGTGGAAGATCTCGCGCGCCACACCGATTTCACCATCAAGAATCCCAATCGCTGGCGGGCTTTGGTGAGCAATTTCGCCGCCAACCAATGGGCGTTCCACCAAGCCTCGGGGCGGGGCTATCGGTTCCTCGCCGACATGATCCTGGAGGTCGACCGGCTGAACCCGCAGGTCGCGGCTCGGCAGGTGCCGTCGCTTGGCCGCTGGAAGAGGTTTGAGCTCAATCGCGCCGAGCTGATGCGCGCCGAGCTCGAGCGCATCGTCAGAACGCCTGGCCTATCAAAGGACGTGTTCGAGCAGGCTTCAAAGAGCCTCGCTTAGCTGGGGCCCTTCAGCCCACCCATTGCGCCACTTCCATGGCGACGCGATTGGCAGCCGCATTGATCGCTGGCGCTACGCTTGCTGCGGTCCCATCGGACGGTTCGCGCGCCTCGAAGCGGCGCGTCGTGACAGTGGTGCTGCCCGCCCTGGTCATGGCCGCATCGTAGCGGACCACGACCATGCCCTCCTGCGCATCATAGCCGAAGCGCGAGAGGTTTCCGGTGACCGTCACTCCCGGATCGAGCGACGATTGCTTGGGATCGAGAACGATCCTGTTGGTCATCCGGGTGACGGTTTCCGTCAGCAGGTCCTGGAACAGGCGATCCGGCGTATCGACCCAGGTCAGGTCCTTCACATAGGCAATGGCGATCGGCCCCGAATGGACCGGCACGCGGTTGGTCCTGATTTCCTTGGGTATCACCGGAGCCTCGATGGTTACGGCCTCGCCCGGGCCTGCGGTTCGGGCAATGCTCTCCGGCGCCGGCGCCTGGGGCGTCAAGGTCAGCAGCCATGGCGGGGTCTTGCCACCGCCGCCAAGCAGGCCAGCGCATGCACCCAGCGACAGGGCCAGCGCGAAGGGCGCGACGTAACGCGACATTGGGCTCATTGCTGTTTCCCTGGCTTATAATCGGGCAGTTTCGGCGGACCCAGCGCGCTGCCTACGCCACCTTCGTCCAGCCGCTGGGTGAAGCCCTGCAGCGACGTCGTCAGCTCGCGGAGGTCGCGGACCAGCCGGTTCATTTCAGGAAGCGTATTCTTGCTGAAATTCTGCACACCCGGCCGCGCATCGCCCACCATCGCGTCCAGATTCTCAGCCGAATGCTGGACGGCGGCGATCGCCTTGCGCAAGTCCTCCGCCGCCGGCTTGCCCTGTTCGTTGACCAGCTGGGTGGTGCTGTCGGCCAGCAGGCCGACGCGCTG
>Ga0075421_100003957_pt1 | contig 17828 bp, 14 predicted proteins | sample SoiMetdeltSBSDD5_FD_75292 | JGI IMG/M metagenome (GOLD analysis project Ga0075421, IMG submission 75292) | Bulk soil microbial communities from a Populus tree surrounding site in Tennessee, USA - Soil MetaG P. deltoides SBSDD5 | ecosystem: Environmental > Terrestrial > Soil > Tree plantation...
CCGCTGCACGAGGACGACGTGCGGGCGGCCGTGCAGACGCTGCGCGCCGACGGCGTCGCCGCCATCGCCGTCTGCTATCTGTTCTCGTTCGTGAACCCCGCGCACGAGCGGCGGACGCGGGAGATCGTGGCCGAGCTGGCGCCCGAGCTGAGCGTCTCGCTCTCCTCGGAAGTCGATCCGACCTTCCGCGAGTACGAGCGCCTGTGCGTGACCGCCTTCGATGCCTACCTCGGCCCGGTGGTGAAGCGTTACCTCGCCGGCCTCGCCGACACGCTGCGCGGGCTCGGGGTGCCGGGGGTGCCGCTGATCATGCGCTCGCGTGGTGGCATCGTGTCCGCGGCGCTCGCGGCGCAGCAGCCGGTCACGCTGTTCCTCTCGGGGCCGGCCGGCGGCGTCATCGGCGCCGGCTTCGCCGCCGAGCGCTCGGGCGTGCACGATTTCGTATCGCTCGACATGGGCGGCACCAGCAACGACGTGGCGGTGGTGCGCGAGGGCAAGCCGCTGCTGGCGAGCGAGGGGACGATCGGCCCCTACCCGGTCCGCACACCGATGGTCGACGTCAACACGATCGGCGCCGGCGGCGGCAGCATCGCGTGGATCGACGCCGCGGGCGGCCTCCGCGTGGGGCCGCGCAGCGCCGGCGCCGAGCCCGGCCCGGCCTGCTACGCGCGGGGCGGCGATGAGGCGACGGTGACCGATGCGAGCGTCGTGCTCGGCTACCTGAACCCGGCGCGCTTCGCCGGCGGCGCCATGACGCTCGACGTGGCCGCCGCGGAGCGGGCCGTCGCCGCCATCGGGCAGCGGCTCGGTGTCGACACCGTGGCCGCCGCGGCCGGCATCCATCGCGTCGTGAACGCGCGGATGGCCGACCAGATTCGCCTGGTCACCATCAAGCGCGGATACGACCCGCGCCAGTTCTCGCTCGTTGTCCTCGGCGGCGCCGGTCCCGTGCACGGCGCCGCGCTGGCGGCGGAGATGGGGATGGCCGAGGTCCTCGTGCCCGAGGCACCGGGCGTCCTCGCCGCCTTCGGCCTGCTCGCGGCCGCCATCGAGCATCACCACGCCCGCACGCTGCAGGCGCGCACGGATGCGGCGGACCTCGGCGCCATCAACCGCTGCCTCGAGGAGCTCGACGCCGCCGGCCGTGGGCGGATGCGCGAGGAGGGCGTGGCGGCGGCGGATGTGCGCGTCGCCTACGCGGCCGACATGCGCTACGTCGGCCAGGCCTACGAGCTCGAGGTGCCGATCCCGGCGCCGGTGACGGCGACGGCCGTGCCGGGCATCGTCGCCGCATTTCACGCGGTACACGAGCGCGTCTACGGCTATGCGCGCGCGCAGCAGCCGGTGGAGTTCGTCAACTTCCGCGCCGTGCACACCTATCCGCTGCCGCGACCGGCGGTGACGCCGGCGGCCCGCGCGCACGGCCGCCTCGACGAAGCGCGGCTCGGGGAGCGGCGCGCGTACTTCGGCGAGTTCGTGCCGACGGCGATCTATGAGCGCGCGCGGCTGCCGATCGGCGCGCGCCTCGCCGGCCCGGCCATCGTCGAGCAGGTCGACACCACCACGGTGATTCCGCCCGGCGTCACCGCGCTCGTGGACGAGGCCGGCAACCTGAGACTGCGGAGCGACTCATGACGCTCGATCCCATCCTGCTCGAGGTGCTGCGCAACCGGCTCGACGCCATCGCCGACGAGATGGAGCTGACGCTGCTCAAGAGCGCGGCCTCGCCGATCGTCAAGGAAGGGCTCGATGCGTCCGCCGCGCTGTTCAACACGCGAGGCGAGACGATCGCGCAGGCGGCGGCCATTCCCATCCACCTCGGCGCGCTCCAGTTCGCCGCACAACGGATCGTGCGCGCGTTTCCGCCGGACGGCATGCGGGAGGGCGACGCCTTCCTGCTCAACGATCCCTACGATGGCGGCACGCACCTGCCCGACATCACGCTGGCCGTGCCGGTCTTCGCCGACGGCCGTGCGGTCGCGCTGGCGTGCACGATGTGCCACCACCAGGACGTGGGCGGCCGCACGCCGGGCAGCGTGCCCACCGACGCCACCGAGCTCTTCCAGGAAGGCGTGATCATTCCGCCCACCCAGCTCTTCCGGGCCGGCGAGCTCGACGAGAACCTGTTCCGCCTGCTCACGCGCAACGTGCGCCTGCCCGAGGTGTTCACCGGCGACCTGATGGCCCAGGTGGCCGCCGGGCGGCTCGGCGGCGTGCGACTGCGCGAGCTCTTCGCCGCCCACGGTGCCGAGACCGTGGTCGCGTACATCGAGGAGCTGCTGTCCCGCGCCGAGCGCCTCACGCGCGCGCAGATCGAGGCCATCCCCGACGGCGACTACGCCTTCGAGGACTGGCTCGACGACGACGGCGTGGTGATCGGCCATCCGGTGAAGATCGCGGTGACGCTGCGCGTTCGCGGCTCCTCGATGACGTTCGACTTCACGGGCAGCGACCCGCAGGTGCGCGGGCCCTTCAACTCCGTGCCGGCGTCGACGATGTCCGCCGTCTACTACGCGGTGCGCGCGATCTCGGACGCCTCGATCCCGAACAACGGCGGCTGCTTCCGCGCGGTCGACGCCGTGCTGCCGGAAGGGAGCATCGTCAACCCGCGGCCGCCGGCGCCGGTGAGCTGTCGCACGGCGACCATCAAGCGGATCGCCGACACCATCCTCGGCGCGCTCGTGGGCGCGCTGCCCGGCAAGATGCCGGCCGCCAACTCGGGCACCCTGCTCGTGATGGCGTTCGGCGGCCGCGATCCAGAAACGGACCGCCCGTTCGTCGCCAGCGAGCTGGCCGCCGGCGGCATGGGCGCCCGTCCCGACAAGGACGGCATCGACGTCATCGAGACCGACGTCTCCAACTGCATGAACATCCCGGTGGAGTCGGTGGAGATGAACTTCCCGCTGCGCATCCCGCGCGTGCGCCTCTGGAACGGCTCCGGCGGCGCCGGCCGGTTCCGCGGCGGCCTCGGCCTCGAGAAGGTGTTCGAGGCCACCACGACCGACGTCATGGTTTCCCACCGCGGGGAGCGCTTCGCGTCCTCGCCCTGGGGACTCGAGGGCGGCGCTCCCGGCGCGCGAGCTCACGCCTTCATTCTCCGCAAGGACGGCACGCGCGAGGAGCTGCCGTCGAAGAAAATGATCGTGCTCCACCCGGGCGATCAGCTCTGGGAGTACATCGCGGGCGGCGCCGGCTACGGCGATCCGCTCGACCGCGATCCGGCTGCCGTCCTCTCCGACTTCCACGACGGAAAGATCACGACTACCACGGACTACGGGGTCGTGCTGACACCGGACGGCAGCGCCGTGGATGAGGTGAAGACGAAGGAGTCACGAGAGACGCTGCGCAGGAGCCGATGAAGCCGCTGCTGTCGTTCGGCCTCTGGGATTGGATCGAGAAGCACCGGCAGGCGTTCGAGCCACCCGTCGGCAACAAGGTCATCTGGGAAGACGGTCAGTTCACCGCCATGGTCGTCCGCGGCCCGAACGCGCGACGCGACTTTCACGTCGACCCCTCCGACGAGATCTTCTACATGCTGAAAGGCGAGATGGTTCTCGAGTTCATGGAGAACGGCCACCGCCGTCAGCAGTCCATTCGCGAGGGCGAGATGCTGCTGGTTCCCGCGCTGACGCCGCACTCGCCCCACCGCCCCGCCGACAGCTGGGGGCTCGTGGTGGAGATCAAGCGACGACCGGGTCAGACCGAGTCGCTCGTGTGGTTCTGCGAGCGCTGTGACGCGCAACTACACACCGTGACGCTGCACGTCGCCGATATCGAGCGCGACCTGAAGGTGGCCATCGAGGACTTCGACGCGAGCGTGACGCTGCGGACGTGCGCGAAGTGCGGGCACATCCAGCCCGACCGGGCGCCGTAACGCCCGCCGCACTGGCCGCGCGAGCTCACTGGATCAGTTCGTCCGCTTGCAGCAGCAGCGAGGATGGCAGCCGGGCGCTTACGTCCCCGTCTCGGGCACAGTCATGATTTCCATGAGGTGGCCGTAGGGATCCTCGAAATAGAGTCCACGCCCGCCGCGACGACGATTGATCTTACCGTCATCGTGATGGCCGGGTCCGCTGCCGTACGGAATTCCGCGCAACTTGATGCGCGCGAAGATCGCGTCGAACTCGGCGTCGCTCACGTGGAACGCATAGTGATGACTGTTGCCGGTCCGCGGATCGAACCCCGGGCCGCCCCAGTCCTCCGGCTCATCCGAAAAGTCTAGGGTGAGCGCGTCGTTCACCTGCACCTGGGCGAAGTAGCCGTTGCCCGGCTTCACCTCGAGGCCGAAGATGTCGGCGAAGAACCGGGCGGACGCCTCCTTGTCCTTCGCCGGCACGATGGTGTGGTCCAGACGGATCGTCATCGCCTTGCCTCCCTGCACTCATGAATGCTACTCCGCGTTCCACCCATCGGCACGCCTGAGCCGTATACCCGTGCGTGAAGAACGATGACGCCTTGCCACCGACGTTCACGCGCCTGGCCTGGTCCAATCTCGCCGCGCAGTCCGCCGAGCAGATTGGCCTCTCCGCCGCGCCCATGGTGGCCGTGCTGGCGCTGGGCGCCGGCGTGGCCGCCACCGGAATCCTGCAGACCGCGCAGACGTTGCCGTTCGTGCTGTTCGCCATTCCCGCCGGGCTCCTCGCCGATCGGACGTCGCGCCGCCGCGTGATGGCGGGCGCCGAGGCGCTCCGCGCGCTATCTCTGCTCGCGGTGCTGGCGCTGATCGCGCTCGACGCGCTCACCATTCCGCTGCTGGCGGCGCTGGGCTTCGCCGGCGCCTGCGGCACTGTCGCCTACAGCGTGGCCGCGCCCGCCCTGGTGCCTTCGCTGGTCGGCCCCGACGCCCTCGCGAAAGCCAATGGTCGCCTCGAGCTGGCGCGAACGGTGGCGTTCGCGGGCGGTCCCGCGCTGGCCGGCGCGCTCGTGGGCTGGACCGGCGGCGCGCTCGCGTTCACCGCCGCGGCCGCGCTGTCGCTGTGCGCGGTCGTCATGCTCGGCGGCCTGCGCGAGCCCGCGCGCGCCACCGTGGCCGAGCGCGATGCGATCGGCGAGGTCCGGGAAGGCGCCCGCTTCGTCTTCGCGCATCCGTTGCTGCGGCCCATCTTCGTCACGCAGTTCGTGTTCAATGCCGCGTTCTTCGCGCTGCAAGCCGTGTACGTGCCCTACGCCCTCGAGCATCTCGCGCTGTCGGCGTCCGCGATCGGTGTGACGCTGGCCGCCTACGGCGTCGGGATGATCGCGGGCGCGCTGGCCGCGACCCGCATCATGCGGGCGGTATCGTTCGGCCGCGTGGTCACGCTCGGGCCGGTGACGGGCCTCGTCGCCTCGCTGCTGATGGTCGCGACGATCTGGATACCGTCGGCGCTGCTCGCATCCCTCAGCTTCATTCTGATGGGCGCCGGACCAATCGTGTGGGTGATCAGCACGGCGACGCTGCGGCAGCGCGTCACGCCACAGTCGCTGCTCGGCCGGGTGTCCGCGATCAACATCACGGCCTATGGCGCCCGCCCGGCCGGCGCCGCGCTCGGCGCGCTCGTCGGCGGACTCTACGGCGCCGAGGCGTGCCTGGCGCTGGCGGCATGCGGCTTTCTGATCCAGGTGATCGTCATCATGACCTCGCCGGTGCTGGCGCTGACCCGGCAGCCGGCGATGGCGGAGTAACGATCAGCCACCCGGCGCGCGGTAGCCGCCGCCGGTCCGCGTCGCCTCGTCCATCTCCTCCGCGCTCAGCAGCACCGTCGTCCGCCAGTGCCCGGCGCCGCTCGCGGCGACGATCAACGACGCGGCGGCCGCGGCGACGTTGCCGGGCAGCTCGACGAGCATGTAGAGGTCGGTCTCGCCGAGCGCGTAGTGAAAGCCTTCGAGCCGGCCGCCCAGGCTGCGCACGAGCTCCTCGACCGCCCTTCGTCGCTTCGTGCCGCCCTCGCGGAGCAGGCCTTGCGCGCCTTCGCGGGAGTACGAGCCCTGGAAGAGATAGCGGGGCATCAGGCGAAGACGAACGCGCGCGCGGGATTGTCGACCAGCAGCCGCCGCAGGCCCGCATCGTCGACGCCCTTGCGGCGGAGTCGCGGCACGACGTTGACGAGCAGATGACGGTAGCCGTAGCCGCCGTACTTCGTGAGCGAGCTCTTGTAGGCGATGTCGTGGGACATGAGGATCTGGTCCTGGTGGCCGCGGGCGATGAGGGCCAGGATCTGCTTCATGCGGCCGCCGTCGTTCGGCATGTCGAAGTCGGGATTGTACGGGTAATACGAGTTCTCCATGCCGAAGAGGTCGTATTCCAGCCACACGCCGGTGTCGGCGAGATCGTGGAGATGACGCTCGTCGGCGATCGTCCGCTCGATGTGGCACATGATCGTGCGCCGGACGTCGCCGCCGTGCTTCTGCACCAGCTCGATCAGCTGCATCGGCGCCGTCTCGTGGCGGCCGGGGTGCAGCATCAGCGGCGCGCCCGTCTGCCGCTGCGCCTCGATGGCGGCGCGGACCACCTTCTTCTCGTTCTCCGTCCACGGCCAGCTGTTGCCGATCTCGCCGATGAGCCCGGCCTTCACGCCCGTGTCGCCGACACCGGCGGTCACCTCGCCAACGATCTCGCGCACGAGGGAGTCTTCGCTGCGGGCGTCCATGTCGGCGGGGTGGGCGGCGGCCACGTAGTAGCCGGCGCCCATGACGATGTTGAGGCCCGTGGCCCGCGCGATGCGGGCGAGCGCCAGCGGGTCGCGCGCGAGGCTCACGTTGGTCGGATCGACCACCGTCTGGCCTCCCGCGCGCTGGAACAGCGTGATCTCGTCCTGCGCCGTCTGCTCGTCGAGCAGGCGGAGATTGTCGAGGTTCGAGTTGAAGTGCTGCCGGACCCAGCCGACGTTCGCCAGCGTCACCGGCTGGTGCGCGAGCGCCTTGTCGCTGGCGGCGGCCGGCTCCCGGAACATCACCTCGAAGTCGATGAGCAGGTGCTCGTGCGGTAGCGTGACGCCGAGGCGGTCGGCGGTCACCGGTCCGAGCACGGCCTGCGCCTTGCCGGAGAGCGTGTTCGGCATGAGAACCTCCTTGTGCGCTCGGGATTATAGGCGAGGCGCGTCAGCCGAGCTGGCGGCGGAACCGCCATGCGCTGAAGGCCACGAGCACGCTGGCGAGCGCGACGAGCGCGAGCAGATTCGGGTACACGACGTCCAGGCCGGCGCCCTTGACCAGCACGCTGCGCGCGACCGACGCGAAGTGCGCAATGGGGTTGAGCAGCGTGAGCGGCTGGACCCACTTCGGCATCGCCTCGATCGGCGTGAGGCCGCCCGACAGCATCGCCAGCGGCGGATTGACGAAGAAGCTGATGAGCTGCGTCTGATTGGCCGAGCGGGCCAGCGTCGAGATGAACGTGCCGAGGCCGATGCCCGTCAGCACGCAGCATGCGCAGGCGGCGAGCAGCAGCGCGGGGCTGCCGCGAAACGGCACGCCGAACACGACCCGGCCCACGACGATGACGAGCCCGACCATCGTCATCAGCAGGAGGAACAGCGGCACCATCTTGGCCGTGATGATCTCGAGCGCACTGGCCGGCGTCATCAGGAGCTGCTCCACGGTGCCACGCTCCTTCTCGCGGATCATCGTGGCCGCCGACACGAGCGAGCCGTTCAGGATGATGAGGGTGCCGAACACGCCGGTCACGATGAACCACGCGTTGACCAGGCCCGGGTTGTAGAGGAGCGCCGGCCGGAGCTCCACCGGCGCCGCCCGGGCGCCGGTCAGGTCGCGATTGAGGAACGTCACCGCCCCCTCGACGTAGCCCTGCGCGATCTGCGCGGTGTTGGCGTTGGCGGCATTGAGCAGCACCTGCACGGTGGCCGGCCGCCCACGCGCGCGCAGCCGTGCGAAGTCGTACGGCACGACCACGCCCACGTCGAGGCGGCCGAGGCCGAGGTCGTCGGCGAGCGCGTCCGCGGTCGCGTAGGAGCCGGCCAGCCGGAACGTCGGGTTCTGCGTGAGCACGGCGACCAGCTCGCGGCTCTCGGCCGTGCGGCTCTCGTCGACCACGCCGAGCCGGAGGTTGCGGACGTCGGAATCGAGCGCAAAGCCGAACAGGAGGATCTGCAACGTGGGCGGCACGATCAGCGAGATCGTGAGACGGCGGTCGCGGCGGATCTGGCGCAGCTCCTTCAGCGCCAGCGCCCAGAAACGTCTCACGCCTTCACCTGCATGCGCCGCATGACGCGCCACGCGAGCGCGTAGAAGACGAGGCCGATGGCGCCGATGGCGAGGACCGCCCACCACACGGCGGGCCATCCACCGCCCTGCAAGAAGGCGTCGCGGACGATGAGCACGTAATAGCGCGCCTGCACGAGGCTCGAGATCCAGCGGAGGGCATCGGGGATGTTCTCGATCGGAAAGATGAGCCCGGAGAGCAGGAAGGCAAGGAGGAAGCCGCCGAGGGCGACCGCCTGCACGGCGGCCGCCTGGTTCGGGATGGCCGCGCCCACGAGCGAGCCGAAGGACACGACGCAGAAGACGAACAGGACGCTCCCGACCACGAGCGGGCTGGGATCGCCGGCGAAGCGCAGCCCGAAGAGCGTGAACATCAGCGCCGCGAGCAGCACGCACTGCACGAATCCGATCACCATGCCGGCCAGAATCTTGCCCAGCAGGAACTCGTGCGCCGAGATGCTCGACACGTACACTTGCAAGATCGTCTTCTGCTCGCCCTCGCGCGACATGGCGAGGGCCGCCAGCACCGTCGGGAAGATCGACAGCCCGAGCACCAGGAATCCCGGCCCGTAGAACTTCTGCGGGTCGCGCCCGGGGTTGAACCAGAGCCGGGTCGCCGTCCGGATGGGCGGCGCCGGCGCCCCGGCGATGCCGCGCGCGAAGGCGAGCGTGATCTGTCCGGCGCTGCCGCGGATGAGCTGCGCGGTGTTGCCGTCAGTGGCATCGACGAGCAGCTGCGCCTCCACCGGCCAGCCCCGGCGCAGGCCGTGCTCGAAGCGCGGCGGAATGATCAGCGCCGCGCGCACCTGGCCGCGGGCCAGCATGGTCTCCGGCGACGTCGCCGCCGGTAGCGTCACCACGCGGTACGTCAGCGAGGTGCGGAAGGCGTCGGCGTAACGGCGCGAGAGCGGCGTCTGGTCGAAATCCTGGACGACGATCGGGATGTCGGTCACCGTCAGCGACACCGAGGTACCCATCAGCGCGGTGAGCCCCACCGGGAGGACGAGGGCCAGCGCGAGGGCGAGGCGATCCCGCACGAGCTGCGTGAGCTCCTTGCGCGCCTGGGCCAGGATGCGCCGCATACGACCGGCCCTCAGGCGGCGACGGCGCCCTTCTCGGCGATGGCCAGGAAGACGTCCTCGAGCGTGTAGTCGTCCTCCCGCACGTCGAGCACGCGGATGCCCTCGTGCGCGAGGCGGGCCGTCAGCTCACGCGCGGCCGTCTGCGCATCACCGTCGACGATGACGTGGAAGCGATCGCCGAAGAGCGAGACGCGCCACGGCTCGAGCGAGGCCTTGAGCAGCGCCACCGCGCGCAGCGGGTCGTCGGTGCGCACGTCGAGCACACGGCCGCCCTGCGCAGCCTTCACACCGCTCGGCGTGCCCTCCGCCACCAGCGCGCCGGCGACCATGAAGCCGAGCCGGTTGCACTGCTCGGCCTCCTCGAGATAGTGCGTGGTCACGAGAATGGCCGTGCCCTGGTCGGCGAGCCGGTTGATCATGGCCCAGAAGGCGCGCCGCGCGATGGGATCCACGCCCGAGGTCGGCTCGTCGAGGAAGAGCACGCTGGGCTCGTGCATGATGGCCGCGCCGAAGGCCACGCGCTGCTTCCAGCCGCCGGGCAGGCTGCCGGTGAGCTGGCCGCCCTTGCCCTCGAGCCCCGCGAACTGCAGGACCCACTGCTGGCGCGCCGCGCGCTGCTCGCGCGGCACCGCGTAAACGCCCGCGAAGAAGTCCAGGTTCTCGGCGATCGTCAGGTCGTCGTAGAGCGAGAATTTCTGCGACATGTAGCCGACCTGCTGCCGCACGGCCTCCGAGCGCAGCTCGCCCCCCTCGCCCGCGAGGCGCACCTCGCCGTCGGTCGGCGGCAGCAGGCCGCAGAGCATCTTGATGGTGGTCGTCTTGCCGGCGCCGTTGGCGCCGAGGAGGCCGTAGACCTCGCCGTGGCGCACTTCCAGGTCGATCCCCTTGACCGCTTCGAAGTCGCCAAAGCGCTTGCGCAGCCCGCGCGCGCCGATGGCGATTGCGTCGCCCGCCGGCGTCCAGGCGCGGCGTGTGGGGAACGGCGGCACCGGCGCGTCGCCCTCGAGGTCTCGCAAGATGGCCACGAACGTGTTCTCGAGCGTCGGCCGCGCCGGGCGCAGGCTGCTCACGGCGGGTCCGAGCACCTCGCGGACCACACGCTCGCCCGCGTCGGCGTCGTGGACGAGCACGTCGAGGCGGTCGCCGAATCGCTGGACGTCCGCGATGACGCCGTCGTGGCCGGCGAGCGCCGCCTGGGCCCCGCGCAGGTCGGCCGCGCGGACCTCGAGCCGCTCGAGGCCCAGGCCCTCTCGCAGCGCGGCCGGCGTGCCCGCCCGGTGCAGGCGTCCGTCGTGGATCAGCGCCACGCGGTGACAGCGTTCGGCCTCGTCGAGATACGGCGTGGCGAGCAGGATCGTCATGCCCTGCGTCGACAGCTGGGCGAGCGCGTCCCAGAACTCGCGGCGCGAGACGGGATCGACGCCGGTCGTCGGCTCGTCCAGCAGCAGGATGCGCGGCTCGGCCACCAGCGCGCACGCCAGCGCGAGCTTCTGCTTCATGCCGCCGCTCAGCCGGCCGGCCAGACGTTCCGTGAAGCGCTCCATGCCGAACATCGCGAGATACCGCCCGCCTCGCGCCTCGATGTCGCGCACGGGCACACGCCGGAGGTCGCCGACGTAGCGCACATTCTCGGCCACGCTCAGATCCGGGTAGAGGCTGAACGTCTGCGTGAGGTAGCCGACGTAGGGGCGCGCCTCGCGCGCCGGCCGGCCGAGCAGCTCCGTCTCGCCCGAGGTCGCCTCCATCACGCCGCCGAGGATCTGGAAGGTCGACGTCTTGCCGGCGCCATCCGGCCCGATGAGCCCGAAGATCTCGCCCGCGCGGACCTCGAGGTCGATGCCGCGCACCGCCTCCACCGCGCCGTAGCGCTTCGTGAGGGCGCGGGTGCGAATGGCGACCGCCGGCGCGCTCATCGACGGCCTCGCCGCGCTGGCCAGTCGCTGCCGTCGAGGAGAATCTCGCCGTCGGCCGGCATGCCGGGCTTGGCGAAGCCGACGGCGCCGTGGAGCTGCAGCTTCACGCCGACCACCTGCTTCACGCGGTCCTCGCGGAAGTAGGTGTTCTCCGGCGTGAACGAGGCTTGCGGGTCGATGCGCGTCACGCGCGCCTCGATCGGCGTCGCCGGCGCCGAGTCGAGGTACACGCGGGCGGGCTGGCCCACGCGAACGCGCCCGATCTGCCCCTCCGGCACGAAGCCGCGGAGATAGACCTCCGCCAGGTTCACGAGCGTGATGATCGGCGTGCCGGCCGCGACGACCTCGCCGGGCTCCGCCGTGCGCGTGGCGACCGTGCCCGTGAACGGCGCGATCACCTGCAGATCCCTCCGGTTCGCGCGCGCCTCCTCGAGCTGGGCGCGGGCGCGCTCGGCCTCCGCCTGCGCGGCGGCGATGTCCGCCTGTGCCTGGAGGATCTGGGTCTCGACGGCGGCCGCCTGCGACGAGCGGATGGCCGGGTTCACGAGGTTCGCGCGCACGGCCGTCAGCCCGCCGCGCGCGGCCTCCACCTGGCGCCGCGAGGCGGCCACCACCGCCGCCTGCGCCTCCTCGTTGCTCTCGGCGCGGCGCGCCTCCTGCTCGGCGATCAGCTCACGCTTGAACAACCGCGCGGCCGCCTCGCGGTCCCACTTCGCCTGTGCGTGGGCAGCCTCGGCCTGCGCGAGCTGCGCCTCCGCGGCAGCCAGCTTGCCCTCCGCCTCGTTGACGCGCCCCTGCGCATCGGCGCGCGCCTGCTCGACGCCGAGCTGGCTCTGGCGGAGCTGCTCCTGCAACACGGCGATCTGGTGGCGCGCCAGCCGCACGCGCGCCTCCGCCTGGCGCACGGCCGCGGTGGCCTGCTGCTCGCGCGAGCGGACCTGCTCGTCGTCGAGCACGGCGATGACCTGTCCGGCCTCGACGCGGTCGCCCTCGCGGACGGCGATCGCGCGGATCCGCCCCGCCGTCTTGGCGGCGACGGCCGAGTCGTCGCCCTCGATGCGACCGCTCACCGCAAGCACCCCGGGCGGCAGCCGCGGAGGCGCGAGTACGAAGCGCCACGCGGCGTACGCGCCGAGCCCGACGACGAGCAGCGCGGCCACGACCAGGATGCGCCGGCGCCGGGAGCTCACGCGCGGCGCCTCGCCCGCACGCGGTCGGCCGCGAGCCCGTGCGACAGGAGATCCTGGATGTGGCGCACGTAGGCGGCCGCGTCCGGCGGCCGGATCGGCGGCCGCCGCGCAGCCAGCACGCGCTCGCGAAAGCGCGCGGTGGCGAAGAAGAACACGAGGCTACCCACCAGGCTCAGGTGCGTGAGCAGCGGATCCACGGGCCGGAGGTCGCCGTCGCGGACGCCGCGGGCCACGATGCGCTGCACGGCGCCCAGGATGCGGGCCGGCTGCTCGATGAGCGCGGGGTCGAGGTGCCGGCCACCCGCCACGACCTCGCGGAGCATCATCGGGCAGAAGTGCGGGTGGCGCCGCGTGGCCAGCTCGCCGATCAGCGCGACCAGCTCGCGCAGCACTTCCGGCGCCGGCCGCGAGGAGCCCGCCAGCCGCTCCACGCCGGCCACGATCTCGCCGAAGGTCGCCTTGACGATGGCGAGGTAGAGCTGCCGCTTGCCGCCGAAGTGATAGCTGATCATGGCCTTGTTCACGCCGGCCGTGTCCGCGATGGCGGCCACCCGCACCCCGTCGTAGCCGCGCTCGGCGAAGAGCTCGGCCCCGGCGGCGAGCAGCGCGTCGCGGGTGGCGGCGGCGTCGCGCCGGCGGCCGCGGACGGCGGCGGCGGCAGATCTCATCGTGATGCTCCTTCCGGCTTTCAACTAAACGTATGGTTGATAACTTTCCGCGCGGCGTCAAGGGGCACGCTATGCTCGACCCGGATGCCCACCGTCATGTCGCACGCCGTCGTCGGCCTCGCCCTCGGCACGCTCAGCTCGTTCCCGCGCCGCCACCGGACGTTCTGGCTCGCGTCGGCGGCGCTGCCGGTGCTGCCCGACCTCGACGTCTTCGGTCGCGCATTCGGCATCGCGTTCTACTCGATGTGGGGCCACCGCGGGATGTCGCATTCCTTCGTGGGCGCCGCCGTCATCGGGCTGATTGCCGCGCTACTGCTCCGCCGCCGGCTGGGCGGGCCGCTGGCGCCGCTCGCCGTCTACTTCGCCGCCGTCACGGCGTCGCACGGCGTGCTGGATGCGCTGACCGACGGCGGCCCCGGCGTGGCGTTCTTCGCGCCGTTCGACACGACCCGCTACTTCTTTCCCTGGCGGCCAATCCCCGTCTCCCCGCTCGCGTCGAACTTCTTCAGCGCGTGGGGGTGGCACGTCTTCACCTCGGAGCTCGCGCTCCTGTGGCTGCCCGCCGCGCTCGTGATGCTGCTGGCACGCCGCCTCGTGCGGCGCTGACGGCTCAGCCCCCGGTCAACGCCCCCCAGACACGCGCTGGCGTCATCGGCAGGTCGAGATGCGTTACGCCGCGGGTGGCGAGGGCGTCGAGCACAGCGTTGATCGCCGACGGCAGCGCGCCGGCCACGCCCGATTCGCCGGCGCCCTTCACACCCAGCGGATTGGTCGTGCACGGCACGACGTGGTGATCAACGCGCAGCGCCGGCAGGTCGGCCGCGCGCGGCAGCAGGTAGTCCATGAACGACGCGGTGAGAAGCTGGCCGCTCCCGTCGTAGACGACGTGCTCGCCGAGCACCTGCCCGAGCCCCTGGGCGACGCCGCCGTGGATCTGGCCCTCCACAATGATCGGATGCGCGAGCCGCCCGACGTCGTCGACGGCCGCGTAGCCGACCACGCGCAGCGCGCCCGTCTCGGGCTCGAGCTCGATCTCCGTGATGTGGCACCCGTTGGGAAAGGTCATCTGCGGGGACACGAACTTGGCGGTGGTGTCGAGCGCGCCGGCGGCCTGCCGCGCGAGGTCCAGGATGCCGATCACCCGATCGGTGCCCTTCACGCGGAAGCGCCCGTCGGAGAATTCCACGTCGAACGGCGCCGCCTCGAAGAGATCGGCGGCCAGCCGCCGGCCCTTGTCGATGGCGCTGTCGCAGGCGAGCGCCATCGCGCTGCCGGCCATCATCAGCGAACGCGACGCCACGCTGGGGGTGCCCGCGGGCACCTCGTCGCTGTCCCCCTCGATCAGGCGCACGGCGCCGACGTCGACGCCGAGCTGGGCGGCGATGAGCCGGGGGTACGTCGAGAGATGTCCCTGCCCCATCGCCTGCACGCCCGTGCGCACGGCCACCGTCCCGTCCGCCTCGAAGCGCAGATCGACCGTCTCGTCGAGGATCCCGCCAGCCACCTCGAGGAAGCAGCAGAGGCCGATCCCGCGCAGCCGGCCGGCGCGCTCGGCGGCCGCCCGTCGCGCCGGGAAGCTCTTCCAGTCGGCGAGCGCGAGCGCCTTGTCGAGCACCGCCGCGAAGTCGCCGCTGTCGTAGACCTGGCCGGTGGCCGCGCGGTACGGCATGGCCGACGGCGCGATGAAGTTGCGCCGCCGCAGGTCCACGCGATCGATCCCGGTCGCCCGCGCGGCGCCGTCCAGCAGGCGCTCGATCAGCATGAACGCTTCCGGCCGCCCGGCGCCGCGATACGGCCCGAGCGGAGCCGTGTTGGTCAGCACCATCTTGACATCGATCTGGATGGCCGGGATCGCGTAGACGCTCGAGAGGCAGTTCTTCGTGTTGTTGGTCGCGAAGATCGCCGAGAAGGTCGACGTGTAGGCGCCGATGCCGACGAAGGTGCGCACGCGCAGGGCGAGGATGCGACCGCTGCTGTCGAGGGCCAGTTCCCCCTCGAGCACGCCGTCGCGGCCGGCGGTATCGGTCAGGAAGCTCTCGAGCCGGGTGGCGCACCAGCGCACGGGCCGGCCCACCCGCCGGGCCGCGTACAGCAGCGCGGCGTACTCGGCGTACGTCTGCGTCTTCATGCCGAAGCCGCCACCGACGTCGTGCGTGAGCACGCGGATCTGCGCGGGCGGAACCCTGAAGACGAAGTCGGCCAGCATGCGCCGCACGACGGCCACGCCCTGGGTCCCCGCGATGAGCGTGTAGCGTCCGCTCGCGGCGTCCCACTGCCCGATCGCGGCGCGCGGCTCGAGCGCGGCGGGCGCCAGCCGCGTGTCGAGCATCCGCACGCGCTCGACGTGGGCGGCGCGTGCGAAGGCCGCGTCGACGGCCGCCGCGTCGCCGTCCGTCCAGTCGAGCGCGACGTTGCCGGTCGCCTCCGCCCAGATCGCCGGTGCGCCCCGCGCCAGCGCCTGCTCGACGTCCGCCACCGCCGGCAGCTCGATCACGTCGACGTCGACCGCCTCCGCGGCGTCGCGCGCCTGGGCGGCGGTCTCCGCGACGACGATCGCGATCGGCTCGCCGACGTAGCGGACACGCTCCACCGCGAGCGGCGGCATGCTCGCGGCGAACATCGGACGACCGCCCCGCCCGGGCAGGACCACGGCGGGCGGAATGGCGCCGAGGCCGTCGGCCGTCAGCTCGCGCCCGGTGAAGATCGCGAGCACGCCCGGAAGCGCGCGCGCCCGTGCGACATCGACGGCACGCAGCTGGCCGTGGCTCACCTGGGCGCGGACGAAGGCGGCGTGCGCCTGCCCGGGCAGTACGAGGTCGTCGGTGAAGCGGCCGCGGCCGGTGAGGAGCGGCCCGTCCTCGCTGCGCAGGGCGTCGCGGTCGCTGCCAAATCGCAACAGGCTGTCGCTCACCGGGCTCCTCCGGCGCCGGCGCATTGACAGCGCGCCGACGCGGCGAGTATAAGCGCTGTGCACAAACCCCGAGCCCCCGGCCGGGACAGCGCTCACCGAGGAGGCCGTGATGCTGAATCCGCCGCGACGTCTCGCCGTGCTCGTGCTGCTCGCCGTGCTCGCCGCTGTCGCCGGCGTGCACGCGCAGAGCGAGCCGATCAAGATCGGCTTTCTCATTCCGCTGACCGGACCGCTCGCGACGCCCGGCCAGGACATGCGCGACGGCTTCGGACTGTTCTGGGAGCAGGCGAACCACCAGATCGCCGGTCGCAAGGTCCAGGTGATCACCGCCGACACGACGTGCAATCCCGACCAGGCGCTGACGCAGGCCCGCCGCGTCGTGCACCAGGAAAAGGTTCATTTCATGGTCGGGCCGCTGTGCGGCCACGAGGGCCCCGCCGTCGCGCAGGTGAGCAAGGAGACCGGCGTGCCGCTGCTGATGGACACCGCCGGCGCCGACACGGTCACCAAGTGGGACCGCACGCCGACGGTGGTGCGGACGGCGGTGTCGGCCAGCCAGATCGGCCATCCGTGGGGCGATTACATGTACAAGGAGCTGGGCCTGCGCAACGTGACGTTCATCGGCCAGGATTACACGTGGGGCCACGAGGTCACGCTCGGCGCCGTGAAGACGTTCACCGAGCTGGGCGGCAAGGTGGCGAAGATCATCTGGAACCCGATCGGCACGCGCGACTACGGCCCGACCATCGCGGCCATTCCCGCCGATACCGACGGTGTCTCGGCGGTGGTGGTGGGCGTCGACCGCCTGCGCCTGTTCGAGGCCTGGTTCAACTTCGGGATGGACAAGAAAAAGAAGATCTACGGCGGCTACTGGATGCACCAGGACGCGCTGCCGCAGATGGACGACCGCGCAATCGGCCTCATCGGCAACTCGCTCCACTACGCGGCGGGCCTGGACACACCGGAGAACCGCGCGTTCACGGAGGCCTTCGCCCGCAAGTACAAGCGGCTGCCCTCGTGGTTCGCCGAGTCCGCTTACACGACCGGGCTGTGGACCAAGACGGCCGTGGAGGCCATCGGCGGCAAGGTCGAGGACAGGGCGGCGTTCCTGAAGGCCGTGCGCAGCGCGAAGATCAATGCACCGCGCGGCGCCCTGCGCCTCGACGAGTACGACAACCCCGTGCAGAACGTCTACATCTCGAAGATCCAGAAGATCAAGCATCCGGTGCTGGGCGAGGTACTCACCAACGTGCCGGTGAAGACGTACCCGGCCGTGTCGCAGTTCTGGACCTGGAAGCCCGAGGAGTTCCTGAAGCGAGGACCGTACCAGCGGTAGCCCGGGCGCGAGCGAGGTGACGACGAGCGCGATCCTCCAGGCGATCAACGGCACCTCGCTCGCCGCGCTGCTGTTCCTCGTCGCGAGCGGCTTCACGGTCACCTTCGGCCTCATGCGCGTCGTCAACATGGCGTACGGCGCGTACTACTTGCTGGGTGGCTACGTCGGGCTGTCGATCGTGCAGGCCACCGGCAGCTTCGCCCTCGCGGTCCTCGGCGGCGGTGCCGCCGTGACCGTGTTCGGCTACCTCGTCGACCGCTTTCTGATCCACCACACCGGCGAGAATCACCTCGCCCAGGTCCTGCTCACCGTCGGCATCGCCTTCGTCGTCGGCGACGTTGCGCTGAAGATCTGGGGGGGCGATTCGCTGAAGGTCCCGGTGCCGGTGTTCCTGCGCGGCGCCATGGAGCTGCCGGGCGGGATGATCTATCCGACCTTCCGGTTCGTCCTCATCTTCTTCGGCGTCGCCATCGCCGGCGTCCTGTGGCTGCTCTACACGCGCACGCAGATCGGCGCCGTCGTGCGCGCCGGCGTC
>Ga0075421_100003958_pt1 | contig 17826 bp, 16 predicted proteins | sample SoiMetdeltSBSDD5_FD_75292 | JGI IMG/M metagenome (GOLD analysis project Ga0075421, IMG submission 75292) | Bulk soil microbial communities from a Populus tree surrounding site in Tennessee, USA - Soil MetaG P. deltoides SBSDD5 | ecosystem: Environmental > Terrestrial > Soil > Tree plantation...
GGCCGAGCCGGTGACTCTCCCGGAGCCGATCTTCCCGCAGATCAGGCGGACCAAGGATCTCAAGCAGCGGGGGCTCTTCTACAACGCCAACAACGGCGTCCGGGCCTTCCGCCGCTGGCTCATCCCCTACATCCAGTCGCGCGTCATGCCGAACGAGTTCCGGCCCTTGCTCTCCTACCTCTTCACCGAGTGGAAGTGCAACCTCGACTGCCACTACTGCTGGGCCTTTGACAACAGCGTCAAGGGGATGACCGAGGAGGTGGCCAAGCGGTCGATCGACTTCCTGCACTCGGTCGGCTGCCGGGTGACGGCGATCATGGGGGGCGAGCCGCTGCTGCGGCCGAAGTTCATCCACAAGGTGATCTATTACGGGTCGAAGAAGGGCTTCTTCATGTACCTGCCGACCAACGGGCGGCTCATGAAGCCGCAGGTCGTCGACTGGATCGGCGACGCGGGGGTGGCGGCGATCAACCTCGCGGTCGATTGCGTCGAGGAGCGGCCGGGGCTCCCCAAGGCGCTCGACCGCATCCGGCCGTACTTCGACTACCTGGTCAAGATGCAGCGGCGCTACGGCTACATCGTCGTCTTCAACATGAACATCTGCCGCAACAATATGGCGGACATCCGGGAGCTCACCGAGATCGCGCACGACCACGGGATTTCGACCGACTACCACATCAACGAGACGCCGATGATCGAGCAGGGCCACTTCAAGCACTATGAGGAGAACGCGACCTACCTACGGCCTGAGGATTACCCGCTTGTCGACGAGCTGCTCGACCACCTGACCGAGAAGAACCGGCAGGGTTATATCATGGTCAACTCGAAGGCGCACCTCCAGAAGATGAAGGCCTTCATGCGCGGGCATGTCGACCCGTGGCAGTGCCGGGCGGGGCAGAACTCGATGCTCATCCGGACCGATGGGACGGTGGCGCCCTGCTTCCCGATGTACTCGGCGACCTATGACTGGGGGACGATCGAGAACCAAAAGTTCGACTTCAGGCAGCTCGACACGATGCGCGAGGGCTGCAACACGCACTGCCTCTCAACCACCCAGTATGTGCTCGGGCACTACTACAATAACCAGACCGTGCTGCGGTGGATCGTCAAGCAGGCGCTTCACGGCATGAGCGGCGGCTCGACGGCGGTGGCGCAGGCTTAAGCGCGCATTCTTTCGGACGCGCCCGCGGGGGCTGGCAGTACGAGGCCCACATGAAGAAGATCGACATTTTCCGCGGCTGGGGCCGGATCCTGGGCGGCTACCGCCCGATGCTCTCGGTCGAGATCACGCGCGAGTGCCCGCTCCGCTGTCCGGGCTGCTACGCCTACGAGCCCGAGCACCTCGGCGGGCTCGGGCCGCTGAGGTCGCTCGCCGACTACAAGGGGCAGCAGCTCGTCGACGGGGTGGTGGCGCTGGTCCGGCGCCACCGGCCGCTCCACATCTCGATCGTCGGCGGGGAGCCGCTGGTGCGCTTCCGCGAGCTGGACGAGTTGCTCCCGAAGCTCAGCCGGATGGGGGTCGAGGTGCAGCTGGTGACGAGCGCCGTGCGGCGCATCCCGCCCGAGTGGGCCGGGATCCCGGGGCTGCACCTGGTGGTCTCGATCGACGGGCTGCAGCCGGAGCACGACGCGCGGCGCAAGCCGGCGACCTACGCGCGCATCCTGGAGAGCGTCGCCGGCCACTCGATCACGGTGCACTGCACAATCACCCGCCAGATGACCCGCCGCCCCGGGTACCTCGAGGAGTTCGTCCGCTTCTGGTCGGCCCTCCCGGAGGTCAACAAGATCTGGTTCAGCATTTTTACTCCGCAGGTCGGCGAGGAGGCCGAGGAGATCCTCCCGCCGGGGGTGCGGGCCGCGGTCCTCGACGAGGTGGCCGAGATGCGGCCGCGCCACCCGAAGCTCTACCTCCCCGACGTCGTCATTGAAGGCTACCGGCGCCCGCCCGCCTCGCCTGCCGAGTGCATCTTCGCGCGGACGACGCTGAGCATCACCGCCGACCTCGAGGGGCGGATCAATCCCTGTCAATTCGGCGGCAACCCCGACTGCACGCAGTGCGGCTGCATCGCCTCGGCCGGACTCGCCGCGATCGGGGAGTACCGCCTGCCCGGGGGGCTGCCCGTGAAATCCATCTACTTCGCCTCGGACCGCATCGGCCAGACGGTGTCGAAGGTCTTCCGCGGCCCTCAGAGCTGAGATGCAGCCTGGGATGAAGGCTGAGATGAAGGCTGAGGAAGTCTTCGGCGAGTACGAGCGGCACGCGGGCGCGGTCGAGGCCGAGTTCCGCCGCGTGGCGGCGCGCTTCGCCCCGCGCATGCAGTGCCGGCGCGGCTGCTCGATGTGTTGCAGCCAGATGTTCTCGATCTCGCTGCTCGAGGCGGCCTACATCTCGCGCGCGGTCAAGCGGCTGCCAGAGGGGGAGCGGGAAGAACTGCGCGCGGCGGCGCGCGCCTACATCGTGCGGGCGAGGGAGCTGACCGGGGGCGGCGAGGAGGAGGAGACGGTCACGCCGCGACCGGGGGAGCGGCTGCCGTGCCCGGCGCTGCAGGGCGACGCCTGCGCGATCTACGCGGCGCGGCCGCTGATCTGCCGGAAGTGGGGCATCCCCGTCTTCAACCCGAAAAAACCCTTGGAGCTGCAGGCTTGCGAGCTGAACTTCCGCCCCGGTGAGGAGGTCGAGGTCGAGGGGCTCGTCGAGCCGCAGGTGGAGCTGCTCGAGGAGTGGGTCGAGCTCAAGCGTCGCGCGGGGCTCGCGGGAGCGGGCCGGAGGTTGACGGCGACGGTGGCCGAGGCGATACTGCAGGACTACGAGGAGGAGCTGAAGCGAGAGTTATGGAGCTAAGTCTACTGGATGTGCGCCGGTACGCGATTGACGAGCGGGCCGAGGTGCGGTTCGGCGAGTGCGTCATCGACGCGAAGGGCCACGTGAGAATTCCGGGCGCGGAGAAAGAGCTGCGGGCCGAGGACGTGTTCCTCGCGGCCGAGAGCTTCGAGGTCCGGGGCGAGGGCGCGCCGCGGCGGCTGGCGCGCGCGGCGCTTGCCCGGGCGATCGAGGAGTCCTTCGCCCGGCGCGGCTTTGCCGCTGCCGCCCACGACGACGAGTGAGGCAGGCCGCGGGTGATGCGGATGTCGAAGGGTCATGATTAAGGTCGTTTTGGGGCTGGTCATCGTCGCCGTCCTGGCCGTCGGTCTGGTCGCGCTGGCGATGTATTGGGTGGTCAAGTCGCGCTACCGGGGGCGGAAGGCCCCGGAATTACCCGCCCTCGACCTGATCAAGACGCCCACCTCCGAGCTCGGCGCGTGCGCCCGGTGCGGCGAGCAGCGGATCATCGTCAGCCGGCATGAGGGGATGTGCGCCTCCTGCTACAGCGCCTTACGGACCAAGGCGGTCTCCTGAGCGCTTGACGCCCTGCCACGAAAGCCAGTACAATCCACAGTTTATCGAGTCTACCCAAGTTTATATGGAGACGACGAAGGACTCCGCGGCGGGTAAGTGATGACGGAATTCGGCAGACTGCTCAGCTACCTCCGGCCCTACGCCACGATCTTCGCGCTCTCTGTCCTGCTCCTCATCGCGACCGGGCTACTCGAGGGCGCGACGAGCGTCCTCTTGGTGCCGATCTTCGACAAGCTGGCGGGGGCGCAGGCAGCCGGGGGGGGAGGCTTCTTCGATCTGCGGCGGTACCTGCCGGGGACCGAGGCCGACAACTGGCATGTCATCGCGCTGCTGCTCGTCGGCCTGACGCTCGCCAAGGGCGTGGCGGAGTACTTCTCGTCCTACTCGATGAGCCACATCGGCCAGCACGTCATCGCCGACGTGCGGGGGGCGCTCTACGATCACATCTTACGGCAGGCGGCGCCCTTCTACGCCCGCCACCCGACCAACGAGCTGACGGCGCACCTCATGAGCGACGCGGCGCTCCTCGAGCGCGCGGTCTCGGACACGCTGCGCGACCTGCTGCGCGAGTCGGTGAGTCTGGTCGTCTACCTGGCGCTGCTCTTCTACTTCAATTGGCGGCTGGCGGCGGCGGTACTGCTGCTCGCGCCGCCGGTGGCCTGGCTGACAACGAGTTTCAACCGGCGGCTGCGGCGCGACATCAACGCGCGGCAGGAGAGCGGGGCCGAGATGCTCGACGTGGCGCAGGAGACGATCTCGTCGCAGCGCGTGGTCAAGGCGTTCGGCATGGAGCGATACGAGAGCGGGCGCTTCCGGAGGGCGGCGCGGCGGCAGATGGGCGACCAGCTGCGGGCCATGCGCATCTACTTCCTCTCGCCGGTCGTCCTCGAGACGGTCGGGGTGGTGGCGGTCGCGGGGCTGCTGCTCTATGCGCAGCGGAGCATCACGGCAGGCGAGATGAGCTTCGGCGAGTTCGCCACCTTCCTGCTCTGCATGTTCAAGAGCTACGACCCGATCCGGCGGCTGAGCCGGCTGCAGCACGACATGCAGCAGGGGTTCGCCGCCTCGGCGCGCATCTTTCGCGTCATGGACGAGCGGGCGGAGATGCGCGACCGGCCCGGGGCGGTGGCGCTCGCGGGCTTTGCGCGCGGGATCGAGTTCCGCGACGTCTCGTTCAGCTACGGGGCGGGATTCGACCTGCCGGTGCTCGAGGACGTCTCGTTCCGGGTGCGCGCCGGCGAGATGGTGGCGATCGTCGGGCAGAGCGGGGCGGGCAAGAGCACGATCACGAATTTGATCCCGCGCTTCTACGATGTGACGCAGGGCGCGGTGCTCCTCGACGGGCACGACGTCCGCGACCTGACGCTGGAGTCGCTGCGGGCGCAGATCGCGGTCGTCACGCAGGACGTCCACCTGTATAACGACACGGTGCGGGCGAACATCGCCTACGGGGCCTACGGGCGGAATGACGGCGAGGCGGCGGTCCGGCGGGCGGCGCAGGCGGCGCTCGCCGACGAGTTCATCGGCCATTTGCCGCAGGGCTATGAGACGGTCGTCGGCGAGCGGGGGCTGATCCTCTCGGGGGGCCAACGGCAGCGGATCGCGATCGCGCGGGCGATCCTCAAGGACGCGCCGATCTTGATTCTAGATGAGGCGACGAGCGCGCTCGACACCGAGAGCGAGCGGCTGGTGCAGGGGGCGCTCAATAATCTAATGGCGGGGCGGACGACGATCGTCATCGCGCACCGGCTCTCGACCGTGCGGCGGGCCGACCTCATCCTCGTCGTCGACGCCGGGCGGGTCGCGGAGGCGGGGACGCACCGGGAACTGCTCGCCCGCAACGGCATCTACCGCCGCCTGCACGACCTGCAGTTCGCGGAGGAGTTGGTGGTCAGCGGCTAGGCGCGCGTTTTGAGAGTGCTGCTCGGAGCCCAGCAGGGGCGCCATGTAAAAGCCAGGGGCAAAGCGAGAGCGTCGCCCCTGGTCGCGGTCCCAGACACCGCCCAAGCCCTGAAGGGGCGCCATGATCAGGGTCGATTGCGCCCTGACAGGGCTTGACGTTTCGGGGCGACGTGATTCCCGGGGCGTTGCCCCGGGCTATTCAATTACGCCCCTGCGGGGCTCAGAGTTGAGCTGCGGACACGCGCTTTAAGAAAGCAGACAGCTGAGGAATTGATGCTCAAGAGCATGACGGGTTACGGGCAGGGGGCGGCCTCGGGCGAGGGCTACAGCGTGACGGTCGATTTGCGCTCGGTCAACAACCGCAATCTCGACGTCCACTGGCGGGCGCCGCAGGAACTAGCCGCGCTCGAGATTCCGCTCAAGAAGCTGGTCCAGGCGGCCCTCTCGCGCGGGCGGGTGGACGTGACGATCAACTTCAGCCAGACAAGCGAGCTGGCCTACGAGCTCAACCGGCCTCTGATCCGGGGCTACCTCGAGGCGCTGCGCGCCATGCGCGAGGAGTTCGGGCTCTCCGGCGAGCCGGACCTGGCGACGATCGCCCGGCTACCCAACGTGCTCCAGGCCGCCGCCGGGGACCACTGGCTGAGCGAGGCGGCGGCGCGGGGGGTCGAGGCGGCGCTGACGCAGGCGCTCGCGGCGCTCGTCGCCATGCGCGCCGTCGAGGGGCACGAGCTGCAGAAGGAGTTGCTCGCGCGCGTCGGGCGGATCGAGGGGCACCTCAGTGTCATCGAGGCCAACGCCGGCGGCCTCGTCGAGGCCTACCGCGAGAAGCTCCGCCAGCGCCTCGCGGAGCTGCTCGAGAAGGTCGGGCTCGACGAGGCGCGCCTCTCGCAGGAGGTCGCCTACCTGGCCGAGCGGAGCGACATCACGGAGGAGATCGCCCGGCTCAAGAGCCACCTCGCACAGCTGCGCGAGCTGCTCGCCTCGGAAGGCGAGACCGGCAAGAAGCTCGACTTCCTGCTTCAGGAGACGAACCGCGAGGCCAACACGATCCTCTCGAAGTCGGCCGAGCTGGCGATCTGCGACGCGGCGATCGAGATCAAGACCGAGGTCGAGAAGCTCCGCGAGCAGTCGCAGAATGTGGAGTGAGCGGGCGGCCCTCAGCGGTCAGCTTTCAGCGGTCAGCCAGAAAAAGGCCGCCCCGCGAAACTCGAACGTTTCTGGCTGAGAGCTGAAAGCTGATAGCTGATAGCTATGATGGGGAATCTGATCATTGTCTCCGCGCCGTCGGGGGCGGGGAAGACGACGCTCGTGGCCGAAGTGCTCCGGCGCGTGGCGGGGGTGAGGTCGTCGGTCTCCTGCACGGCGCGCGCGCGGCGCGCGGGCGAGGAGCACGGGGTTGACTATTTCTTCGTCGGGCGCGAGGAGTTCGGGGCGATGGCCGCGCGCGGGGAGTTCCTCGAGTGGGCCGAGGTGCACGGGAATTTGTACGGCACCCCGCGGCGCCCGATCGACGAGACGCTCGCCCGGGGCGAAGACATGATCGTGACGATCGATGTCCAGGGGGCGGCCAGCGCCCGGCGCGCCTTCCCCGACGCGGTGAGTGTCTTTATCCTGCCCCCTTCGTACCGGACGCTGACCGAGCGGCTGGAGACGCGCGGGGCGAACGTTTCCGAGGACCTGCGGCTGCGGCTGGCGAACGCGCGGCGCGAGCTCGCGCAGTACCGGGAATTCGACTACCTGGTGGTCAACGAGGAGCTGGCGCGGGCGGCCGCAGAGCTGGCGGCGGTGATCGTCGCCGCGCGCTGCCGCCGCGACCGGCGCGCGCCGGTCGCCGACCGCATCCTCGCAACTTTCGGAGGAGAGTGACGTATGGAGAATAACAACGGCATGACACCAATTGATAGCAAGTACCGTAAGATTCTGATCGCGGCCAAGCGCAGCAAGCAGATTCAGAAGGGCGCGCGCCCGCGGGTGCAACTGCCCGGGGCCAAGCCGACGCGCGTCGCGCTCGAGGAAGTGAGCCGCGGGCTGGTCGGGTTCGAGCTCATCGAGCCCGTCGAAGAATAGACCTCGAATTTCGAGTTTGAGGTTTGAAGTTTAGGTCATGAAGATCCTGCTCGGGGTGACGGGGTGCATCGGGGCCTACAAGGCCGCCGAGGTGCTGCGCGGGCTGCAGCAGGCGGGGGCAGCGGTGCGTGTCGTCATGACGCGCCACGCGGCCGAGTTCGTCCGCCCGCTGACGTTCGAGGCTCTCTCGGGCGAGCCGGTGATCACCGAGATGTTCGACCGGCCTGACTACGCCGAGATCGAGCACATCACGGCGGCGCGGGCCGTGGACCTGCTGCTTGTCGCCCCGGCGACGGCCAACATCCTCGCCAAGTTCGCGCACGGCGTGGCCGACGACTTCCTCTCGACGCTCTATCTCTCGAACACTAACCCGGTGCTTGTCGCGCCGGCCATGAACGTCGAGATGTGGAATCACCCGGCGACGCAGGCCAACCTCGCCGTGCTGCGCGCGCGCGGGGTCGAGTTCGTCGACCCGGAGGCGGGCTACCAAGCCTGCGGCGAGGTCGGCGTGGGCCGGCTGGCCGAGGTCGGGAGGATTGTCGCGCGCGCCGTGGAGCTGGCCGCAGGGCGTCCGGCGGACCTCGCCGGGGAGAGCGTCCTGGTGACAGCCGGGCCGACGGTCGAGGACCTTGACCCGGTGCGCTACCTGAGCAACCGCTCGTCGGGGCGCATGGGCTACGCGGTGGCGGCGGCGGCTCGCGCGCGCGGCGCGCGGGTGACGCTCGTCACGGGGCCGACGCGCCTCGAGCCGCCCGCCGGAGTTGAGACGGTTCGGGTGCGGTCGACGCGAGAGATGTACGAAGCGGTCCTCGGGCGCGTCGCGGGGGCGACGGTCTTCATCGGCTGCGCCGCGGTCAGCGACTACCGGCCGGCGGCGCGCTCCGCGCAGAAGATCAAGAAGCGGGGCCGGCGGCAGTTGACGCTCGAGCTCGAGACGACCGAAGACATCATCGGCGCGGTTGGCGGGGCGCCGGACCGCGACGGGCGGATCGTCGCCGGGTTCGCGGCCGAGTCTGAGTCGCTCGCCGAGCACGCCGAGCGGAAGCTGCGCGAGAAAGGCATGGACCTCATCGTCGCCAACGACATCACGCGCGCCGACGCCGGCTTCGACGTCGAGACCAATGCGGCGACGATCATCGGCCGCGACGGGTCGCGGCTCGAGCTCCCCCTTCAGAGCAAGCGCGCGCTGGCTGACCAGTTGCTCGACGAAATCCTCAGGGTGCGCCATGGATCCGCGGGATGAACTCCGGGAGCTGATCGCCGAGGCCGCCGAGCGCCTGCGCTTTTGCCGCGAGCTGGGCCTGACTGACCTCGGCGGCGCGCCCGTGCTATCATCGACGGCGGAAGAACTCCCCCGGACGCCAACGCCAGAGGAGGGGAGAAAGATGGCCAAGAAAGAGAAGGCGGCCCCGGCCGCCGAGTCGTTGTTCGGCGACCTCGCGGCGCCGCCGGTCGAGGAGCAGCACGGCGCCGAGTCGCTCGACGACATCCGCGCCGACATGGGCGACTGCCACCGGTGCAAGCTCTGGCAGACGCGGACGCAGCTGGTCTTCGGCGAAGGCAGTGCCCGGGCAGAGCTCATGTTCGTCGGCGAGGCCCCGGGGGCGGACGAAGACATGTCGGGGCGGCCCTTCGTCGGGCGCGCGGGCCAACTGCTCAACAAGATGGTCGAGGCCATCGGAATGAAGCGCGAGGGGGTCTACATCGCCAACGTCATCAAGTCGCGCCCGCCGGGCAACCGCGACCCGGAGAAGGACGAGATCCAGGCCTGCATCCCGTTCCTCTTCCGCCAGATCGCGGCGGTCAAGCCGCGCCTCATCGTGACGCTCGGCAATCCGGCGACCCAGGAACTGCTCGGGACCAAGACCGGGATCAGCAAGATGCGCGGCCAGCTCCTCGACTACCCGCGCCTCCCGGGTGTCAAGGTCCTGCCCACCTTTCACCCCGCCTACCTGCTGCGCTCGCCCGACAAGAAGCGCGAGGCGTGGGAGGATCTGAAGAAGGTCCGGGCGTTCCTCCAAGGGGAGCCTCAGTAGGCTGCCGGCCGGCGGCCTTAGCTTCCTCAGATTCCTTTTGCCGGAACCCCGAAGGCGTAGACAACTCAACTCCGGTGGGCTACCGGAAATCGCGCGGGGAGGAATCGCTATGAAGCGCAGAACCTTCGTCAAACTGCTTGCCTCGACGCCGCTCATCGCCCATGACGACGCGCCCGAATGGAAGAAGCGCGTCATCCCCAAACACAATGCCGTGACGCCGTACCAACCCGCCGCCACACCCGGCATGCCCGGCCCTTATCCCGGCCAGGTCGTTTCGGTCAAATCAGACAAGTGCCTGAGCGCAGACGGTCAGCAGATCGAGACCGAGGTTGTCCGCGACATGATGGCACGCGGGATGCGCGAATTGACCGGCCAACGCAGCACGATTGATGCGTGGCGGCAATTCATTCGCCCCAACGACATCGTCGGCATCAAGGTCAATGTCGTCGGCCACCCCTGGTGTGTTTCTTCTCACGTCGTGGTCGCCGAGACCGTTGACAACTTGACGGCGGTCGGTCTGCGCCCTGAACAGATTTACATTTACGACCGCTTTCGCGATCAACTCGACGATGTGAATTACCGCCCGCACGTGCCGGAAGGCGTCAACTTCTTCGCCGCCGAACAGAGCAACGTCGGCGCAGGCAGCAGCCAATATGACCCGCACGTTTATCTCGAAGCCGAGTTATTTGGCGAAGACGATACGCGGTCGAACCTGATGAAGCTCATCTCGCAACGCCTGACCAAGATCATCAGCATTCCGAACATGAAAGATCACGGCGCGACCGGCGTCACCGGCTGTTTGAAAAACATTGCCTACGGCGGCTATTCGAACGTCGCGCGCACGCACCACCACGGCTTGTCGCATACGTACTGGTTCGTTGGCACGTTGGCGAGTATGGAGCCGGTGCGCTCGAAGACGGTGTTGCAGATCATGGATGGTTTGCGCGGCGTCTGGCACGCGGGGCCGGGCGCGCGCACGTTGAAGTACGTCTTCTTTCCCAAAACCCTCATGTTCGGCACTGACCCCGTCGCCATTGACCGATTGTTGCTCGACATCATTGATGACGAGCGTCAACGGCGCGGCGTGATTTCGATCTGGGATCGCAACGAGGCGACGCTCGATTTCAATAACCGGAAGAAACGCGACGAAGACCCCAACACTAACATCATCATCCGTGAACCGGGCCACGTGGAGTACGCGGCCAGGCTCGGCCTCGGCGTGCACCAATTGAGCAAAATTCATGTCAAGGAGTTTGCCGTCTAGGGCCACTGGGCTTAAGATCAGGTTTGGCCTGGCGCGCAGACGGATCGAGTTCCAAAGGTAAGCCGTATGATTGAAAGGCCCGACGATGAATCGTGATCGCATCAAATTAGTCGTCCTGGCTGCGATCAGCGCCATAGTCGTGACTTGCGTCACCTCGCCAGATCATCTCGTGAGGGCTGTCGGGGCCGCGCAGGCGGCGGATGCCGCCAAGGTCGAGTTCTTCGAAGCGAAGGTTCGCCCCGTCCTGGCAACGTACTGTTACGAGTGCCACACTGACCCTGCCCGGAGCGGTCTGCGTGTCGATTCGCGAGCAGCATTGTTGCAGGGTGGCACACGCGGTCCCGCCATTGTCATCGGCAAGCCCGCAGAAAGCCTGCTCATCAAAGCCGTGGCGCACGCCGATGAAAGACTGAAGATGCCCCAGGGCGGCGCTAAACTCGAGGAACAGCAGATTGCCGCTTTAGCACAGTGGATTCAGGAGGGTGCGGTGTGGCCGGCCATGACGGTGGCGAAAAATGATTACGTCATTAAACCGGGACACCAAGCTTTCTGGTCATTTCAACCCGTTCGCCAGCCGGTCATCCCCGCCGTCAAAGGTGAGACCGGCAACGCGATTGATGCCTTCCTGCTGGCCAGGCTCGAAGCCAACAACCTGACGTTCAATGCGCCGGCGGACAAGCGCACGTTACTGCGCCGGGCAACATATGATTTGACCGGCCTGCCGCCGACGTTGGAAGAGCTGGACGCCTTTCTCGCGGATAAATCTCCTCAGGCCTTCGCGCGGGTGATCGAGCGGTTGTTGGCCAGCCCGCACTACGGCGAACGTTGGGGCCGGCACTGGCTCGACGTGGCGCGTTACGCCGACACAGTGGGGATGACTGACGCGGGGCGCAATCTGCACGGCTGGATTCCGTACGCGTATACGTACCGCGATTGGGTGATTCGCGCCTTCAACGAAGACTTGCCCTACGATCAATTCATCGTGCAGCAACTGGCGGCAGACAAATTGCCGAACAATGATCCGCGTCATCTGGCGGCGCTCGGCTTTGTCAGTTTGAGTCGCGGCGGTTTGGGCGTCAACCAGCATGAGAAGATTGACGACAAGATTGATGTCGTCTCGCGCGGCCTGCTGGGGCTGACGGTCAGCTGTGCGCGCTGCCACAATCACAAGTTCGACCCGATTCCGACGAAGGATTACTATTCGTTTTACACAATCTTCAGCAACTCGCGCGAGCCGAAAAACCTGCCCCTCCTCGACCCCCAGGCCGACCTCACTACATGGGAAGCCGAAGTCAAAGCCACCGAGAAAGAGGTCGAAGCTGAAATCGCCAAGCTGCGCGAGGAACGTTATCCGAAGCTGAAAGAGCTCTACCGCACGGCGCCCGAAGTCGCGAAAAGTCTGCGCAGCGTGTCCGAAGCGCGCTCATTGCAAACAGACGACGAGTTGCAAAAGTTCGCGCGGGAGAAAGATTACAACGTCTACCTGCTCAAACGCTGGCGCGCCTACTTGCAGGGGGCGGGCGAAGATTCTGTCTGGACGATTTGGCACAGGCTGGCGGCGCTGCCTGAAAAAGAGTTCGCCGCCAAAGCCTCGGCCGTTTGGGCCGGGATGGAGATGAGTAAGCTCAATCCACTCGTTGCCCAAGCCTTCACTACAGTCCCGACATCCATGCGCGAGGCGGCGGAGACCTATGGCGCGTTGCTCGCCGCTTATGACAAAGCCGAACCGCTCAAGAGTGCGCCTGAAGAAGCGTTGCGGCAAATCCTGCACGGCGCAGATTCGCCCGTGAACTTTCCGTTCAGCGATTATGAAGACGTGCGCCTTTCGACCGACAGACAGAACGAAGACGGCAAGCGTCGCCCGCTTGAAAGTCTGGTGCTCGCCCAGGCCTATCGCGGCGCGCCGCCGCGTGCGCAAGCCGTGGAAGATATTCCTGATCCCAAGCCCGGCCACGTCTTTCTGCGCGGCAAACCCGAAAACAAAGGCGAGCCGGTGGAGCCGCAATTTCTGCTGATCCTCGCCGGCAGTAATCGCCAAAGTTTTACGCAGGGTAGCGGGCGGCTCGAACTCGCGCAGGCCATCGCGCGCAAAGACAACCCGCTCACCGCGCGCGTGCTGGTGAATCGCGTCTGGCTGCATCATTTTGGCCACGGCCTGGTGCGCACGCCGAGCGATTTCGGCACGCGCGGCGACGCGCCGACGCACCCCGAGTTGCTGGATTATTTGGCGCATTACTTCGTCGAAAACGGCTGGTCGATCAAGAAGCTGCATCGGCTGTTGATGCTCTCGCGGGCGTATCAACAGGGCAGTCAGGACAATACCACGGCGCGCCAGCTCGATCCGGAAAACAAATGGTTATGGCGCATGAATCGTCGTCGTTTGGACTTTGAAGAGCTGCGCGATTCGTTGCTCGTCGCCGGTGGCAAGCTGGAGCGCCGGCAAGGCGGCTTGCCGGCCAGCGCGGTTGCGTGGCCGTATTCACGACGGCGCACGGTCTACGCGTTCATTGACCGCGCGCTCGTGCCGAATGATTTTCGCGTCTTCGATTTTGCCGGCCCCGACGCCCACAGCCCGCAACGTTACTTGACCACGGCGCCGCAGCAGGCATTGCTCATGATGAACAGCATGTTCGTGGTCGAGCAGGCGCAAAGCTTGTTGCAACGGCCGGAAATTGCCGGCGAGGAAAACCCAAGACTGCGCGCCACCAAGCTGTACAGGTTGTTGTACGGGCGTGAGCCGAGTGCCGATGAAATCGCGCTCGGGTTGAAATACGTGCATGATCCGGCGAACAGCGGCGGCGGCGGAGTTGTGATTGACGAACGGAAATGCGGCACCTGGCAATACGGGCAGGGCGACTACGACGAGAAGGCGCAGCGCGTCAAGACATTCAAACCGTTCGACTGGTATCTGGACGGCGAATGGCGCAACAGTCCGATGCCCGGCGACCCACGCACCCCGACCGCGATTTTGCATGGCAAGGGCGGGCTGACCTACGAAGGAAAAACGAATGGGCTGATTCGTCGTTGGGTCGCGCCGGTTGACGGGCGCGTGACGATCGACGGCTTACTCGAACAAAACTTTGAGAACGGTTGCCGCAAATGCGAGGGCGTGCAGGGGATCGTCGTTTCGAGCCGCGCCGGGGAGGCCGGCCGCTGGACAGCCGGACAGAACAAGACTCCGACCATCGTCAATGAGATCATAGTCCGGCGCGGTGACACCATTGATTTTATTGCCGACGCCGGCAAAGGCGGTTCCGGCAACGGCTTCAAATGGGTAGTGACGATCAAGCGGTTGGACGGAACCGCTGAAGATTGGCACTCGCAGCGTGATTTCCGTCACCCCTCGGTGGGCACGCTGGGCGCTTGGGAACGGTACGCGCAGGTGCTGCTGGCGGCGGCAGAGTTTTTGCTGATTGATTGAAACCGGGATGCGTCATGGCAATTGATAAGGTGGATGCTGCAGATCGTTTTCTGACCCGGCGTGAGTTGCTTCACGCTTGCGGCATGGGCCTGGGAACGCTCGCGCTGGCACGATGGCTCGCGCCGTCAGCGGTGGCCGGAGACCAAGGCCTGGCCCAACCGTTGGCCGCCAAGCCGCCGCATTTCACGCCGCGGGTCAAGCGCATGGTCCACCTGTTTATGAACGGCGGGCCGTCGCAGGTGGATACATTCGACCCGAAGCCGCTACTCACGAAGTACGATGGCAAGCCGCTGCCGATTCATCTCAAGACCGAACGCAAGACCGGCGTCGGCTTCGGTTCGCCATACAAGTTTCAGCCCTACGGACAAAGCGGCATCGAAGTGAGCGAACTCTATCCCAATGTTGCCAGGCACGTGGATGAGCTCTGCGTCATCCGTTCGATGCGCACGGATCTGCCTAATCACGAGCCTTCGTTGTTGATGATGAACTGCGGCGATTTGCGGCAAATTCGTCCGAGCTTCGGTTCGTGGTTAACGTACGGCCTGGGCACGGAGAATCAAAACCTGCCGGGCTTCATCGTGCTCTGCCCCTACGGCTATCCGGTCAGCGGCACGCAGAACTGGACAGCCGGGTTTTTGCCTGCGATTTATCAGGGCACCTACATTGACACGAAAGAGACCGAAGTCGAGCGCCTGATTCAGCACATCAAGAACAACTCCACCTCGCGCGCGCAGCAGCGCAAGCAGCTCGATCTCCTGGCCGCCTTGAACGAACGCTACCAGAAGCAGCGGCAGGAGGACTCCTTGATTGAAGCGCAGATTCAATCGTACGAACTCGCATTCCGCATGCAGACTGAAGCGACCGACGCGTTTGATGTCAGCAAAGAGCCGCCGCATATTCGCGAGCTGTATGGCGACACCGTCTACGGGCGACAAGTGCTCATGGCGCGGCGCCTGCTCGAACGCGGCGTGCGTTTCGTGCAGATTTGGCAGGGCAAGGATCAGCCCTGGGACAATCACGAGTATCTGGCCTCGAGCCACCGACAACTGGCGCAGGCGACCGACCGGCCGATTGCGGCGCTACTGACGGATTTGCGGCAGCGTGGCCTGTTGGATGACACGTTGGTGATTTGGGGCGGGGAGTTTGGACGCACACCGGTGGTCGAATTGACCGGCGCTTCGGGCGGGGTGAACAAAGCCGACTGGGGGCGTGATCATAACAATCACGGCTTCACGATGTGGCTCGCCGGCGGCGGCGTGAAGAAGGGTTACGTGCACGGCGCGACGGATGAGTTCGGCTTCGCGGCGACGGAAAAGCCGCTGCACATTCACGATTTACACGCGACCCTGCTGCACTTGCTGGGCTTTGATCACGAACGCCTGACCTATCGTTACGCCGGGCGCGATTTCCGCCTGACCGATGTCCACGGTTTAGTTGTCAAAGACTTGCTCAGTTAAGGCGACGCGCGACACCAGGCGCTGCGCTAGCGCATCTCCCACGAGGATAATCGGCCTGCCAGTCGGACTGGCCGCGGGCTGAAACCGGCGCGCGGCGACGCGCGCCGGGGATTATTTTCGGGGCCGGGCGTGGGGGAGCATGGCAGTTTGCTCCACGCTCGCCGGAAGCGCGAGGTAAACTGAAGCCGTGGAAGTATCCACGCGGCAACGCGATGACCAAAAGAGTCGTCTTGCTGATAATTATCGCGCTCGCGCCGCAATTTGTTGCCGCCGCACCAATCTCTGTGCACGCTGACTTTGAAGGCGGCGCACTGGGCAAGATTATCCAAGTCTCGGAAAGGCATTTTCGTTGCGGCGTCAAGGGCGAAAGCGATCATGAGGGGCGCAATCGCCAAGCGAATTGGTACTACTTCCGTGTTGATGGTGCCAAGGATCAGTCGCTCACGATTGACCTCATCGATTTGCAGGGCGAGTACAACTATCGCCCCAATCGGGGCGCGGTCACGGGCGACACCCTGCCCTGGTACAGCGGAGATGACTCGCACTGGCGGCCAATCGAGTCCGCCGAATACCAGCCCGGCACGCCGCTGTTACGGATTCGCCTCACGCCGCGCGCGAATAAAATCTGGATCGCGCATGTGCCGCCCTACACCAATCAACGGTTGCAACGTCTGCTCGGCGAATTCAAAAAGCACCCTGCCTTGCGCCAAGAGGTAGTCGGCAGGACTGTGCAAGGCAGAGAGATGTTATTGCTCACGATCACCGACGAACGAACGCCGGCTTCACAAAAGAAAGTCATCTGGCTGATGTTTCGTCAGCACAGCTGGGAAGCGGGTTCTTCGGTGGCGGGCGAAGGCGCGTTACGATTTTTGCTTTCGGCTGATCCGGTCGCCGCGCAAATGCGCCGGACCACGATCATCAAAATCTTCCCGCTGTGTGACCCTGATGGCGTGGCGCGTGGCGGCGTCCGGTTCAACGCGCATGGCTTTGATCTCAATCGTCACTGGGACGCGGTGGATGAGGCGAGAATGCCGGAGATCGCGGCGCAACGAAAAGCGATTCTGGATTGGTTCGACGCGGGGCAGCGAGTCGACTTGTTTCTCACGCTGCACAACACTGAAACTTTGGAATACCTGGAAGCGCCGCCGGAGAGCTATGCCCCGGACAAAGGCTATGGTTCATTGACGCAGCGGTTCTTCAGGCTGCTTTCCGAAAGCAAGACCTTTGCGCCGACCAGGCCGCCGCAATCAACGGCAGATTCAACGACGCCGGGTAAGCCGGGGCGAATGACGGTGATTCAAGGTTTGTATCAAGACCGCAAGCTGCCGGCATTCTTAATCGAACAAATGATCACCAGACATCCGAAACTTGGACGTCAGCCGACCCCCGAAGACCGCCAGCAGTTCGGAGCCGACTTGGTGCGAGCAATGTGGCGGGCCGTGATGCCGTGAGGCACCGTCACAGGAAGTTTGAAGGGGGTGTCAGAGCGATGGTGTCAACGAGCCGGCGCCCGGCCCGCGGAGTGGGAGGACAACCCTGAGCTGACATGCGACCGCCTGGTTCCGCTGAAGGTAAAGTTTACGCCGTGGACATTGATCGGGAGGCGATTGACAAAGTGCGGCAGCGCAAGGAGCGCGAAAAGCCCGAACAGGTGGAGCCGGTCCTGGGAGAGGGCGCCGACCCGCGCCTGCCGGACGATCTTGACGCCGTCTTGATCGTTGACGAGACCCCCTCGCCCAAATCAATACCGAAGGGCCTCGTCACCGCGAAGCTGCCGCGGCAGTCAATTCGGCTAAGGGCATAAACCCGAGCCGGGCCCGGGCGTCGTCCCCGCGAGCAGTCCCTCCATGTGTTGGCGCGCCTTCCATGCCCCGGTGCGCGTCGCGACCTCGACCCCGGACTCCCATGCGCGGCGGGCTGCTTCGACCTCACCCAGGCTGGCGAGCGCGGTCCCGAGCATTTGGTAGGCGGCCGTGTAATCGGGCTTGATGCGGATCACCTGGCGCAGGGCGGCGGCGGCCTCGTCCCATCGCCCGAGTTTCGAGTACTCGCTGGCCAGGCCGTACCAGATCATCTCGTTGTCCGGCTGGTCTCTCGTCATGGCGGCGAAGGCGTCGATGCGGGCTTGTGACATGACTCACTCCTCGTGACTTTCGGGTTGGCGGGTCGCCCTCCTTCGCCTGACGCGCGTCTGCTCGGGGTGGTCCTCTTCCGAGCGAGCCGGGGTGGCGAGGGCGGCGAGCGCGAGGAACAACTGTGCGTTGGCCGTGACCTGGAGG
>Ga0075421_100003960_pt1 | contig 17821 bp, 14 predicted proteins | sample SoiMetdeltSBSDD5_FD_75292 | JGI IMG/M metagenome (GOLD analysis project Ga0075421, IMG submission 75292) | Bulk soil microbial communities from a Populus tree surrounding site in Tennessee, USA - Soil MetaG P. deltoides SBSDD5 | ecosystem: Environmental > Terrestrial > Soil > Tree plantation...
CCAATGCCATAGAGGGCAAGTAGTATTAATCCTGCTAGCAGGAAGTCTGCTAGAAGTTCGATCATTGAAGGATATTTAGGAGGGGATCAAGAATACTGGATTGGATAGCATTCCAGTGCAGAACAACTTGATGTTGAATATAGGCTGCAATGATAATAAAGCTCCATATGACTGCTAGAATGTTCCGCAACCGGAATGAAGCTTGACGGTTTTTAGCAGCTTCAAACCCATCTCTAATTTGTAAGGCAACATGTTCAAGGGCAAAATGCTGATGTGCAAACTCAACACATTTCTTATGCATCTCCTCCAACTTTAGATTATCAGAGAGCAGATTGATAATAACTTGCGCTAGCTCTGCCGCATCAGTTTGACTGTCTAAATGGTATCCTGTGATTCCGTTAAGAACGATACCTTCAGGCCCTCCATAGGCTGTAGTAATGACAGGTGTACCACAAGCAATTGCCTCTAATAGCACAATGCCAAGGCCCTCTTGCTTTGATGGCAATACAAAAAGATCTGCACTCTGGTATAGACGGAGAAGCTCATCATTATCGACAATGCCGGGAAAATCGACTGCATAATTTAACCCCAACATATCTACAAGACTCATTAGTTCATGGCCTGGAACATCTCCGACAAGGATAAGGTGGCAATCCGGCATCTCTCTGTGAATAATTGCGAAAGCGTTTAATAGTAATGGGATGTTCTTACGGGGATCATTTAGTCGTGCAGCTGCAAGCAAGACATGAACGTAGGATGAATTCTCTCGTGTAGCAGTATTAGGCTGAAATCGCCTTATATCAACCGGATAGATGACAGTCTCTAATCGCTCCTCTGTTTCAGGAAATTCCTCGCGAATGCGTCGTGTCGTATATGGACTAAGTGCGAGGATTTTCGCTGCACTCTGTAAAACGAAGCGTTCTTGGAGTTTCAATAATGGCCACAATGGGCTTTGGAGTACATTCTCGGCCCACTGATCTCCAGCCGATGATTTGGCACGGAGTTCATCTTCGTAAAGTGTTGCAACCCATAGTGTGTATGGGATACCACGAGCCGCCAATGGGAGAGCGACATGGGCGCTTCCAGAAGCAACAAATGCGGTATCGTAGTTTCCTAAAAGAGAGCCAAACAGAAAGTGCGGTACTGCGTAAAATAACCAAAGTGGAAAGGGTGGAGCAGGCACAATTACAGTGTGAAATCCTCGATCTTGGATTTCCTCTGGACGCCAATGTATCAGAGTCTGCAAAATTCGTTGGGGCAACGTTAGATTACTAGATGTGAATTGGGTGCGATAGATTGTTGGTGCATTGCCCCATTCAAGCATTAGACTATATATAAACTCAACGAGCGCCGGGACTCCACCAGGGCTTGCAGCTTCTATAGTTAGGATGCAGGTTGGATCAGGAGAAGTAGGGGCAGAGATCATAAACGAGAATAAATTATCCGCCGACAACTAATTTGTCAGGTTGTTGAGACCGGACTCGAACTAGCAAATGTCGATTTTGCTGGGCCCATTCATATAGTTTCTTTATACCTGCCTTTGTATAAATACTAGGTGTCCAATCTAAGACTTGTTGAGCCTTCTGAATATTACTGATATAAACACGCTGATCACCGGGACGCCAATCCCCATAATTAAGTATTAGTGGTCGGCCACGTAATTTGTTAAGTATATCGATGAGATCGAGCAGCGAAATTGCTCTTGTTGGCCCACCACCTATATTAAGAATCTCTCCGTTCATCGTTTCGCGCCGTTCTATTACAGCCTCATAAGCATTTATAAGATCATCAATGTACAGAACATCGCGTACTTGCATCCCATCACCATAGATGTTTATTGGAGCATCAAGAACCGCTGCAAGTGCAAAGTGTGCGAGCCATCCCTGATCCTCAACTCCAAATTGCCATGTACCATAAATACATGATTGGCGAAAAACGACCGTTTTTAGACCGTAGATTCGAGCGTAATCCCGAACATATTGGTCGCCCGCACCCTTTGAACATCCATATGGAGAATGGAAATCAACTGGCTGGCTTTCAGATACCCCTTCAGGAAGACCAATATATTGATAATGCTGGTTAACTAACTCAGTTCCAACATGCTCCATTTCCCCATATACTTTATTCGTTGAGGCATATAATATTAGGGGGCTATGTTGATCGGTAAGAGTTTCGCGAGCAGCTTCTAAAACATTGAACGTTCCCAAAACATTTACTTCGAAATCATGTCTTGGATCAGCGACAGATTTTGTAACTGCTGTCTGGCCGGCTGCATGTAATATTGCGTCAGCCTTGGCAACATGTGGCAAGAGAGATTCGTAGTCGCGAATATCACGTTCAATTATGGTGAGATTACTACTGACAGGGTGGCTCCTTAGCCAATCTAAATTTAAGTCTGATCCTATCCGGGACATATTGTCATATACAGTAGTTGTCCACCCGCGATCAAGGAAGCGCCGAACCATGTGGCTTCCAATAAACCCAGCCCCGCCAGTGACAAGTAGATGAGGCATTACGCTCTCCAACCAGATACAGACAGTCCGAATGGACTGTCATGTTTGATAGTGGGGATTGTAACATGCCCATAGATCAGAGCCAACAGCTCTTAAGAAACATATTTTAATCGTTTCATACGGTGGCGGGCTGTTCGACACAGCATTAGGTGATAGTTATAATAGCCGCTCTGTGCTCTGCAATCTTGCTCTGCGAACTTATTTTTGTATGGAGCTTCGTAAGCCCACGTGTATATTCTCGGGATTTCTTGTTACTATCATGATGCTGCCGCCTGTATTCTTAAAGACGGCGAATTAATTGCTGCTGCTGCTGAAGAACGCTTCTCTCGCAAGAAGCATGATTCCGGCTTTCCTCAGTTGTCAATCGATTTCTGTCTCGAACAGGCAGGAATTACGATAGAAGATCTCGATTATGGGGTCTTCTATGAAAAACCACTCCTGAAATTTGAGCGCATATTGATGACCAGCTTAGGAATGTATCCTCAAGCCATCAATGTATTTCGGGAGTCAATGATTGCATGGTTCAATGAGAAACTATGGATTAAGAGTCAGCTGCTTGACAAGCTTAAACTTCCCACAGAACGGCTCTTATTCGTTGAGCATCATATGTCCCATGCAGCAAGCGCTTTCTTTGCTTCCCCTTTCGAAGAAGCGGCTGTGTTAACGATTGATGGTGTCGGTGAATGGACGACTGCTACAGTTGGACATGCGGTTGGCTCATTTGACGGAACTGGCCCAAATCGAATTGATTTGTTTAGTGAATCTCGTTTCCCCCATTCATTAGGACTACTCTATTCGGCATTCACCGCGTATCTTGGTTTTGAAGTCAATGAAGGGGAATATAAGGTTATGGGGATGGCTCCCTTTGGTGAGCCGCGTTATTTGGACAAGGTGTACCAAACATTCAAACTTGGCGATGATGGTAGTTTCCGCCTGAATATGGATTATTTTACTTTCCATCATTCAGCGAGCCGCACTTATGGGCGCAAGTTTGTTGATCTATTTGGGCCAGAGCGCAAAAAAGAGACATCATTCTTTACTTCGAAAACTCACCCTGATCGGGCTGGTAGTGCCGAAACAGTTGAGAATGAACGCTTCGCAGATATTGCTGCCAGTATTCAGGTTGCGACTGAAGACTCCATGATTAAAATGGCGAATTACGCCTATCAGCGCACCGGCTGTAAGCGGTTAGTGATGGCCGGTGGTGTCGCGCTGAACAGCGTTGCGAATGGTCGTTTGCTGGACGAGACACCTTTTGAGGATCTATACATCCAACCAGAAGCCGGGGATGCCGGGGGAGCACTTGGTGCAGCACTCTATGCATATCATGCAATACTCGGAAATCCCCGCAAGTTCGTAATGGAGAATGCGTACTATGGCAAGAGTTATTCTCCAGCCGAAATCAAAGCCTTCCTCGATAAGCAGGGAATTCCTTACGAGTATGTCGAGGATGAAAACACTCTATTGGATCGAACTGTTGATACCATGATCAATGGAGGCGTTGTTGGCTGGTTTCAGGGACGTTTTGAGTGGGGACCACGCGCACTTGGTAGCCGAAGTATTCTTGCCGATCCGCGTCGTGCTGAAATGAAGGAAATTGTTAATCTCAAGATCAAATTCCGTGAACCGTTCCGTCCGTTCGCTCCCGTTGTAATGGAGGAATGTGCAGGTGAGTACTTTGAGATGGGGAAATACAATGGTCAAAGCACGCCACGCTTCATGCTTGTAGTGCGCCCAATTCCAGAAAACAAGCAGGGAGAAATTCCGGCAGTAACTCACGTCAATGGCGGGGGACGCCTACAATCTGTGCGGCGCGAGGATAATCCCTGGTATTATGGGTTGCTAGAGAGATTTGGACAGGCTACCGGCGTACCAGTCCTCCTGAATACTAGCTTTAATTTGCGTGGTGAGCCTATTGTAACGACTCCGCAAAATGCCTTTAACACTTTTTACAAAGGTGCTCTTGAGTTATTAGTCATGGATCATTTTATAATTTCGAAGGATGCACTCAAAGATTAGACCCTCACTAAGGGATTATCTCTAAGCAGGATGGTGATTTATGCTTCAATTCTTCAAAAACATGGGTAACAACCTCGGCATTGTCGGTGAGTTTCTAGGTTTCCTCTGGGCGCGGAAGCTCTGGTGGCTGATCCCAATGATGGTTGTTTTGCTGGTGTTCGGTTTCTTGCTAATCTTTGCATCAGCTTCAGGGCTTGCCCCGTTTATTTATACCTTGTTCTAGGCATAAATTTGGGTCGGCGCATGTTAGCGCCGACCCATACAGAGATCAATTAATATTTCGTGCACAATCCTCAGATTATTGTATCGTCTGGTGGCCCCTTTCATGCTTATCACCTCGCACGAGGTGTTCAAGGCGCTGGATACCTTAAACGTTTTATCGTAGGTTATTACGATCCTCGCGAACAAGGCATCGACCGGTCTCGCGTCAAACAAATCTTATTTGCCGAAGCAGTTGGACAGGCACTTTGGCGATTGCCAGGTGCTGGAACCCTATACTTTTCTTACGTCCTTCACAATAATCTCTTTGATTTCCTAGCCCGCCCTTATGTTGATGGCGGGGACATCTTCCATGTTTTTAACCACTTCGGACTCTATTCGATGCGCCGTGCAAAGCAGCTTGGCATGAAAACGATTGTTGAGCGTTCAGGTGCTCACCCAGCGAGTGCACATCGAATTCTTGCAGATGAGTATGTTCGTTTCGGACTTCAATTTCCTCGCAGCAGTCAATGGGTCGAAGAGAAGGCTGTACTTGAATTTGAAGAGGCTGATGCAATTTTTGTACCCTCCAAGTTTGTCTGGCGAACATTAGTCGAAGAAGGCGTGGAGGAGTCGAAACTTCGCCAGCTCCATTTCGGTTTCGCTCCAGATCGTTTTGTGGCTGATCCTAATCTAAGATCAGACAATGTGTTCCGCGTAATCTTTGTTGGTACAGTCAGCTTGCAAAAAGGTGTTCACTACCTCTTAGAGGCATTCAAAAGATTGCAATTACCAAATGCCGAGCTTTTACTTGTGGGAGGAGAATTCAAAGATTCCCAACCCTTTCTTCCCCGCTACGAAGGTCTTTACCGGCGTATCCCATTTGTGCCGCATGAAAAGCTGTCAGAGTTGTATAACAGCTCTTCAGTATTTGTTTTACCATCTCTTCAAGATGGTTTTGGTATGGTGGTTTACGAAGCAGCAGCTTGTGGACTTCCATTGATAATCACTGAAAATGTTGGAGCGGAGATAAGGGATGGCCAAGACGGCTTTGTTGTTCCTATACGGGATATAGATGCGCTTGCGGATCGCTTATTATGTCTTTACAACAACAAACATCTTCGGCGTGAGATGGGCCAGTCAGCCCATGACTATGTTCAACAGTTTACGTGGCAGGCCTATCATCAACAACTGATTTCCCAATATGATGATTTGCTCCAGCAGAGTTGACATCAAGATAGAATTGAATTAGGCTCGTGGTGGAATCTCTGGAGGTGTGTGATGGACGATGATCTTATGTCGCTGCGGGGCGGTAATCGAGGAGACAATGACGATTTATTTGGGTCATTCTCTGACCCTGATGATTTAGGATTCGATGCGCCTGCGCCAGCTTCGCGTTCTGCATCGGCAGATGACTTTGACTTCAACGATCCGTTTGATCTTCCTTCGTTCGATGAGCCTACGATTACCGCTCCTAGTGGAACGATGCCTCCTCCTGCTTTCGCAAGTGTATCAAAGCCTGCGGCCAAAACAGGCAGAACAAAACCACGTCAGAAGCGAAAATCGTCTCAGGCTGGTTTTCTTGGTATGACCGCGCCACAGCGAATGATATTGGCAATCTTTCTATTTCTCATTGCTGCTGAGTATGGATTTTTCATTCTGTTGGTCATCGGTGCAATTAACTTCTAGACTCGACCACGTACATTCTTATATCTTGTAATGAATTACTATTGATTATCATATTCTCCTATGGCTGCCTCTGATATATCCCTTCCTCGTGTGACTGCCAATAATGCCGCTCAAATTAGCGCTGTAGCAGCAGGCGTTGTAATGGCTGTAGGTGGATGGTCTGGCCTATTTTGGCTGGTGAGCAACGCCCTTCCCACAGTACCTAACCGATGGATATTTTATGCCTTGCTGCATATTGCCTTGGCGGGAACATCTCTGCCATTTATTCGCTTGCTCCATCACAGGTTCGCACGTGATCACGGATTGAATCTAGGGGCTGTGGTTATTGTCCGGCAGGCCATCTGGGTGGGATTGTTCGGAACAATGTGTGCTTGGCTCCGAATTCCTCGGCTCCTGTCTCTACCGCTTGCCATAGTGTTGATTGTTGCTATTGTCATAATGGAATCACTGTTGCGTCTCCGCGAAAGAATGCAGTGGCATCCTGACTAATTTCCTGATGCCTGACGATATCCTGCGCCAAGTCCCCAGTGTTGATCGCCTGCTGAACCATGATGCTGGCTCAATGCTCATAGCTGAATATGGGCATTCGCTTACAGTTGAGGCTATGCGCGCCGCACTTGAACAATGGCGCTCAAATTTGCGTCAGAGTGCTTCTGGTGGTATTCCCAGTGAAGAAAACCTCATACAAACCGCTCGTAACCTGCTTGAAGACTGGCTAGCATCAACGCTCCGCCCTGCAATCAACGCGACAGGAGTGATCATCCACACCAATCTAGGACGTGCTCCCTTGTCTGATGCTGCAACCGAGGCCATTCGCATGACAGCGAGTGGATACATTACCTTAGAATATGATCTTAACTCAGGGAAACGCGGTTCTCGGAGTTTGCATGCTGATGCCTTATTGCAACGTTTAACGGGGGCAGAAGCAGCTTTAGTAGTCAACAACAATGCTGGTGCGGTGCTGCTGGCTCTAACAACCTTAGCAGGCCCAACATCTGAGTACGTTCACGGTCGCTCAGTGATTATTTCACGCGGTCAATTAGTAGAAATCGGTGGCGGCTTCCGTATGCCGGATGTTATGAGACAAAGCGGAGCACGTCTTGTCGAAGTGGGAACCACTAATCGCACACATGTTTCCGATTATGAAAATGCGATTACTCCCGATACTGCACTGATCTTGAGAGTCCATCGCTCTAATTTTGCTATCGTCGGGTTTACTGCGGAACCCACGCTCGTGGACTTATCAGAGATCGGTCAACAACATGGCATCCCTGTGATTGATGATATTGGAAGTGGAGCATTACTCGATACAAGCGAGTTCGGTCTCGCTTCGGAGCCAATGGTTCAGACAAGCCTGCGAGATGGTGCCGATCTTGTTATGTTCAGTGGTGATAAGCTGCTTGGCGGGCCACAGGCAGGTATTCTATTGGGTCGAACGGCAATTATTGATCGTCTAAAGCATCATCCTCTAACTCGCGCTTTGCGCTCGGATAAGTTGTCACTGGCAGCTTTATCCGCCACATTGGCACATTATCTTAAAGGCGAAGTTTTAACCTGTATTCCCGTGTGGCAGATGATAAGTATGACACTAACCGAAATTGAGAATCAGGCCCATCAATGGACGCGCGACCTGACTCAAGCTGGAATAGTGTGTGAGGTTATCTTGGGGCAAAGCACAGTGGGCGGGGGAAGTTTGCCTGGTCAAACCCTTCCAACCAGCCTGCTGGCAATTGATATTTCAGACCCCGACGCAGCAGCCGCACTGTTACGAAAGAATGATCCACCTGTAATTGTTAGAATTGAAGGCGACAGATTGCTTATTGATCCGCGCACAGTGCTAGAACGTGAGGAGACTGATTTGTTGAACGCGTTGAAAACTCTTCGAATGCTCGGTACAAGGAGTTAGTATGAAATCTGACCTGGATAGGCTGATGGCACAGCGCGGCATAGATGGATTCGTCATCATAGGCTATGCGGCGCACAATCACACACTAAATTACATGACAAACGGGGCTGCAATTTCTGAAGGAATCGTCGTAAAGAAACGTCAAAGTGCCCCGGTACTAATAGTCGGCCCGATGGAGCGTGAAGAGGCGGCCAGAAGTGGCTTGCAGGTAGAGACACATAATGACTACAACCGCCACAATCTCGTCAAGGAATTTGGTAGTTTTTTCGAAGCCGATCTACGAATGATGAAAGCGATTTTTGAGAGACATGGCATTCAAGGAACAGTTGGTTTCTATGGTCTTGCTGATCCAGGCCAGTCATATGTGATGCTTAAACGCCTCTCGGAGTTGATCCCGACAATCACCATAACAGGAGAGCCGGAGACAACGATTTTCGATGAGGCTTATACCACTAAAGATGATAGGGAACTGGAAGGCATTAAATCCGTTGCTGCGCGAACTCATCAAGTTATGACAGAAACAATAGAATTCATCAAAAGACATTCAGTTAAAGATAATTATCTGGTCAAGGAAGATGGATCATCTTTGACAGTGGGTGATGTAAAACTCGTGGCGCGGACATCGATCCTAGCGCATGGCCTTGAAGAAGCAGATGGAATGATTTTCGCGCTAGCACACGATGCAGGTGTTCCTCACTCAAGGGGAAATGACGCTGACATCCTAGAGCTAGGAAAGGTAATTGTATTTGACCTGTTCCCTCGTGATCGTGGAGGCGGCTACTTCCATGATATGACACGTACCTTTTGCTTGGGATACGCGCCGCCAAAGGTTCAGCGCGCTTACGATCAAGTAATTCTTGCGTTCAATCAAGTGATGAAAGAATTGACCGTAGGGGAAAAAGCTGGACACTATCAAGACCTTACCTGTGATATTTTCGAAGAAATGAGTCACCCAACGATCCGCTCCAATCCCAGCACATTAGAAGGATATGTTCACAGCTTAGGTCATGGAGTTGGCCTTCAGATTCACGCGCGGCCTCGTCTTCGCTCAACTTTCCCAGACGTTCTTGAGCCTGGGCAGGTCTTTACGGTAGAGCCAGGATTATATTATCCTGAACATAATTATGGTGTCCGTATAGAGGATACAATCTATGTGGATCAAGACGGGCACTTTCATTCCCTGACTCCGTTTCCGAAAGACTTGATTATCCTAGTAGGATAGCTCGTGTGACTGTCATTCTAGGCGTTGAAACTTCATGTGATGAAACTGCCGCCTCGGTAGTTGTAGACGGACGAGAAATACGCTCCAATGTGGTTGCATCCCAAGTTGATCTTCATGCACAGTATGGCGGTGTCTTCCCAGAACTTGCTTCGCGAGCACATAGTGAGTCGATCTATTTAGTCATAGGCGAAGCACTCCACCGAGCAGGAATTTCACTACAAGAGATCGATGCAATTGCCGTGACACAAGGGCCCGGTCTGGCCGGCTCGCTTGTCGTTGGCGTGAATATGGCAAAGGGCCTTGCGCTTGGCAGTGAGTTACCGCTTATCGGAATAAATCACCTTGAAGGTCATATATATTCCCTTTGGCTATCACCGCCAGAATATAGCTTTCTTCCCGACCCAATAGAGGCTGTGAAGCGATGGGTGGCTATTGAATTTCCTGTGATTGTGCTAATTGTATCCGGCGGTCATACAGAACTCTTGCTAATGACCGGGCATGGTGAGTATAAGCGTCTGGGTGGTACCATTGATGATGCGGCAGGCGAGGCTTTTGATAAGGTAGGCCGTTTGCTGGGATTGCCTTATCCAGGTGGGCCTTCAATCCAGAAAGCCGCCGAGGCTGGAAACCCTCAAGCATTCGAACTACCTCGCGTATGGCTGCGAGGGGATCACGGCGAGACTAACTACGACTTCAGTTTCTCAGGACTCAAAACAGCAGTTCTCAGGACACTTCAAAACTTAGATCCAACTTACAAGCCTGACACGCCTCTTCATCCTGATATTCCAGTCGCCGATCTTGCAGCGAGTTTTCAGGCGGCAGTTGTGGAGGTATTGGTTGGCAAAACTATTCGCGCGGCTGAGGAATTTGACGCTACAGAAATTCTGATCGCAGGCGGCGTCTCGGCAAATGCCGCTCTCCGCGCGGCAATGATTGAGCGAGCGAAGCGCCCGGTTCGTGTGCCCCCTCTCAACCTATGTACCGATAACGCAGCAATGATTGCAGCTGCTGGCTATTATCGCTATGTAACAGGAGAACGCAGCAATCTGGAGTTCGATGTGCTGCCTTCGTGGCCTCTCACATAATTTCCACATATTAATTTCTAATAAACCTTCTTATTCTCGTCCAATAAGTCCATGCTAAATATTGATGAAGGAGAATAACTCATTCGGAGGTATCAACATGGTTGGAATTCCTATCAGAGATGACGACACTGACCGTAGAACTTTTCCATTCGTGACCGTTGCCTTGATCGCGATAAATGTGCTTGTGTTTGTGCTGTACGAGCTGCCCATGATGACTTCTGATGCAGCTTTTGAGACAGCATTACGCAGCGCCACTCTTGTTCCATACGATTTTGTTCGTCATATATTCACACTCGAAGCATGGATGGACCTCTTCCGGTCGATGTTCATGCATGCAAGCTGGGAGCATATTCTCGGCAATATGCTGTACTTATGGATCTTCGGAGATAATGTCGAAGATGCATTCGGCCATATAGCGTATTTGTTCTTCTATCTGTTATGCGGTGTTGCAGCCGCTTTTGCACATGTCCTGCTGGCAATGAATAGTCAAGTGCCTACTCTCGGCGCTTCTGGGGCAATTGCAGGTGTCCTTGGAGCCTATTTGGTGCTGTTTCCCGGCAGACGTGTCATAGCGCTTGTCCCTGGTGGTGCACGCATGATGACACAGGAAACAACCGCCTTGGCAATGATTGGTCTATGGTTCGTTTTCCAATTCATCAGTATGATTGCAGGGCTGGGCGCTATCGATCAGGGTGGTGTAGCCTTCGCAGCGCATGTTGGAGGTTTCATCGCGGGGGCAGCTATTGGCTATCTCTGGAAGCAGGCCTTTGGAGTACGGAGTACACCTACTCGCATCAGACCAGCATAGCCAATACCCGACTGCGTACAGCGATGGCTGTACGCAGTTTTTATGTCTCCTCTTGAACAATCCCAATGTCTACTATTAGGTTGCTAAAGAATCGGTCGATATTTGCTTCGATGGTATATGATTTCCCTGATTCAAGTACAAAATCAGCAGTAAAGACTTCTCCTCCTTGACCATTCGCCCGAATGGGGGTAACAACCTTTATTCGCAGCCAGACATTTCCACTAGCGCTAAAGATTGACAACGCAAATGCTCCAATGTCGCCTGTCTCAGCTCTTGGGCTGTTTGGGCGCCAGGTTGTATTAAGGGTCTGGGGATCGATATGTTCCTGAAGAATCTGCACCCCTGCATGACCAAGTGGCTGGTGATTATCTGTTATTCTACCTATGAGAGTTGTTGAGGATGGATCGAGCCTGTGTAGCATTTCTGGTCCGCTTGGGTGTGTGATCATTGCCAATGTGCGCAGCACCCAATTACGAGGAACTATATTTGTCAGACTGCATAAGACCTGTACGGCCTCCTCAGTATTTAGACTCGCCAGCGCATCGAGTGCTGCATGTTGAACTTCCAGGTCGTTATCCTGTGCAAGTTCATGCAATAGGCTTGCTGCATTAGCTGCACCACACCGCGCAATCAGTTCAACCAAAAGACGGCGTACAGTTGGTTTCTCATGTTCTTTAAGATATGAAAGTTGATTGATCACCTGTGGCCCGGCGGCTTCAAGCGTAGATAGTATGATGGGCACGTTGCGAAATCCGGTGGGAAGTGGCGGAGACACTACGAACCAAAAGAGCATTTCTACCGTTTCGTGTGTGCCTATTTCTGTAAGGGCGCGTGCGGCATCTTCTACTTGTCGTCCATCTGATTGAGATAAATGATGACGGTAGACTTCAATTGCACGTTGATCACCAAGCTCCGCCATTGCTTGTGCGGTGGCAACCGCCACACTATGATCTCCACCCGGCTGGATTTCTTTTAGAAAGCGACGGTAAAGCGGTCTTGCAGTCCAGGTCTTACCCGCTTCTCCTAGCTTTCTTGCCGCAGCAATGCGTATCAAAGGGCTGCGATGACCCAACCCTTTGATCAGATCGCCAATGGTGTGAACTCCACTGAGAAAGATCCCGGCGGCAGCAAGTTCACGACGATAACGTACTGGAGGTGTCGCGCCGAGCTTGATCGCAAGATTGAGTATTTCATTCCGCTTACCAGAAGGCCATGTGCGATAAAGATCGCTGCTGAGCAAAATTGAGAGTACATTCTGTGCATCCATTCCAAGATGCCCTAGGGTTGCCCAATCGTTTCGAGCAACTGCATCACGCACAGAAATAGCAGCGACAGCTTGTGGATGAGCAAGGGTTGATAATGCCTGCCCTGCAAGCGTGGATACGCGCCGATCAGTACTAAAGAGAAACTCCATCAGAGCATGGACACCCTCATCGCCCCCAATTTTTCGCAGGGATTCAAGCCCCCATTGACGTACAAATTCATCAGTCTCTTTGGTTAATGATTGAGCAAGAAATCGAACCCCTGCCGGGTCTTGTAGCTCACCTAATGCCTGAGCTGCACTGCGCCTAACAATCACATTGCGATCTCGCAGAGCATTCCCAATGCCTTTAACATTTCGTGCTGCGAGCATTTTTTCAATCTTTTCAACGGGTGACATGAACCTACCCTAATAGAATGCTGTATTGCTGTCAAATCGTTGACACCTCAGAAGTTGTTGAGCCTTAAAAGCGTTACTACAATAAGGGCACTTGCAACTACTAGAATAAATGCTGGCGCTCAGTATGCCTGTATTATTTGCATTATCCGAATGGCAATCGCCAAATGAGGAGCTACAAGATGATTCAAAAAGAGCGAAGTGATGAGCGCATTATGGACCTTGAAAAGATCGCTCAAGCACAGGAAGAATGGGAAAACCAGACACTGAACCCAACGCTCGCCAAAATGCCGGAGCGCGAAGACGAATTTATTACTACTTCCAGTTATCCAATTGATCGGTTATATACTCTGCTCGATCTGCCAGATTTCGATTACGTAGATGAACTTGGCTTCCCCGGCGAATATCCTTATGCGCGTGGCGTTCACGCTACGATGCATCGTGGAAGACTCTGGACGATGCGGATGTTTGCCGGGTTCGGGACTGCGGAAGAGACAAATGCTCGCTTTAGGTATTTGTTGAGTCAAGGGCAGACGGGCCTTTCAGTTGCCTTCGATCTTGCAACTCTGATGGGCTATGATACTGATGCTCTTGAAGCGCTGGGTGAATTCGGAAAATGTGGTGTTGCTGTCTCCTCACTGAAGGATATGGAAATCCTTTTCGACCAGATTCCGATGGGTGAGGTCTCTACGAGCATGACCATCAACTCCCCTGCGGCAATCATCTGGGCGATGTATATTGCGGCTGCTGAAAAACAGGGCTACTCTCGCAACATCCTTCGGGGCACTATCCAGAATGACATCCTCAAAGAGTATATCGCGCAGAAGGAGTATATCTTTCCTCCCGCACCTTCGATGCGTCTCGTGACAGATACTATCGAATTCGGCGCTAAAGAAATGCCCCAATGGAATACGATTAGCATCAGTGGTTATCATATCCGTGAGGCAGGTTCAACCGCCGCCCAAGAATTGGCTTTTACACTGGCAGATGGCTTTGAGTATGTAAGGTGGGCAATAGAGCGAGGGCTTGATGTCGATGAGTTTGCCCCTCGCCTCAGTTACTTCTTTAACGCCCACAACGATTTCTTTGAGGAAATTGCCAAGTACCGCGCTGCACGTCGCATCTGGGCAACGGTAATGAAGGAAAAGTTCGGTGCAAAGAGTGAGCGCTCCTTGCTGATGCGATTCCACTCTCAGACGGCAGGTGTTTCGCTGACTGCTCAACAGCCCGAAAATAATATCGTGCGAGTAGCGGTTCAAGCGCTTGCGGCAGTGTTAGGCGGAACTCAATCCTTGCATACTAACAGCATGGATGAAGCGTTAGCGCTTCCATCTGAAAAAGCTGTGACGATTGCACTCCGTACTCAGCAGATCATTGCTGAGGAGTCAGGTGTGACGAATACAATTGATCCACTGGGCGGCTCTTACTTTGTCGAAGCTCAAACTCGCCGCATCGAAGCCGAAGCATACGAATACTTCCATAAGATCGAAGACTTAGGCGGCGTTATTCCGGCGATTGAAGCGGGCTTCTTCCAGCGCGAAATCTCTGAAGCAGCTTACCGTTATCAGCGTGAAATCGATACAAAGAGGCGCGTGATTGTCGGTGTCAACGAGTATGTTGATAACAAGCCTATCGCAATCCCGATCCTTGAGATGGATCCACAGGGTTATGAGCGCCAGGTGTCGCGTCTGGAAGAACTTCGTGCAACTCGTAATAATGAGGCGGTTGGTAGTGCACTCAAAGCAGTCGAAGAGGCGGCACGAGGAAATGAAAATTTGATGCCCTATTTCATTGCGGCAGTAAAGGAGTATGCAACGCTTGGCGAAGTGATCGATGTACTCAAGAAAGTCTTTGGCACATACGAAGAACCCAATTGGATTTAGCCGGAAGATAGTCAATGAGGCGAGCGGTTGTGACGCCGCTCGTTTGGTTTTTGTTGTCGGGCGGTGTTGGATGATACATAATCCCACACGGTTGAGTCCATCTATACAAGATAAATTTATGCCTGATTTGCTCCCTCTCGGTAAGCTGCCGCCTGATCTGTTAGCCCATTTGTTAGGTAAGTATCCGATAGATGATCCTCGGGTGGTTATTGGCCCACGTCCCGGCGAAGATGCGGCTGTCATTGACGTGGGGCAATCGTACCTTGTAGCCAAAACCGATCCGATCACGTTTGCAACGGATGAGATCGGCTGGTATGCGGTCAATGTCAACGCGAACGACATCGCCACAACTGGCGGTATGCCCGCATGGTTCATGGCAACTTTACTATTACCCAGTGATGATACGACTCCACAGCTTGTTGAAACTATCTTTGATCAGATGAGGCATGCCTGCGAAGTACTCAACGTGTCGTTGATTGGGGGCCACACTGAAATCACATATGGGATTGATCGCCCTATCATTAATGGGGTTATGCTTGGGCTTGTCGAAAAGGAAAGGCTCATCACGACAGGAGGCGCACAGCCCGGTGATTCTGTATTAGTGACAAAAGGAGTACCCATCGAAGCGACTGCTATTATCGCGAGAGAATGTGCTTCACGCCTTAAAGGTATGTTCGCTGACGAATTTATCACTAGATGCGCTGGGTATCTGCACAATCCGGGCATCAGCGTTGTGAAGGATGCACAGATTGCTATCGGGGCTGGTCGAGTCCACTCAATGCATGATCCAACAGAGGGTGGGTTAGCAACTGGCTTATGGGAACTTGCTGAAACGTCTCGGAGGCGACTGCATGTTCAACCTGAGATGGCAGTAATAGAGGAGTGCACTGCGCTCTGTCGAGCAGTTAATCTCGATCCATTGGGTGCAATCGCGAGTGGTGCGCTCCTACTTACCGCTCCTTCAAAAGATGCTGGAATAATCATTAGTGCCCTGCAATCAGAAGGTATCGCAGCCTTTGAAATCGGGCACGTAGAAGAAGGTGCTCCAGAAGTTGTGAATCCTATGGCTGAAGTGATTGAGCGTCCGGCCCGTGACGAAATAGCAAAACTTTTCGAATGATAGCCGTTTTATTGATCCAAGCGTTTGATAATTCGACCGGCCCGTTGAATTGAGGCAGCAGACCATAGCGGTTGCTCATTAAGAAAATCAGTATCTGTATACTGACTATCCAGATCTATTGCGCGTTGATACTCGCTATCCGCCTCATCTTCTCGATGATTTGCGTCCAGCGCAACGCCGAGGATTGCGTGAGCATCTGCTGTATCCATTCCTTCGTTTACTGCTCCAAGCAATGCCTCAAGAGCATCGTCGTAACGCTTGGCATCGAATAACGCGAACCCATAACGATATAAGAAATCAGGGCCACTCATTCCTTCGCTCAGAGCTTCGTCATAGTCCTTCACAGAGTAGGGTATATAGCGCTGATGCTGCCAACCCCAACCTCGTGCTGCATAAATCTCGGCTGAGACATAACCTAAATCAATGGCTTTCGTATAAGCACTCGTGGCGGCTTCCCAATTTTCCTGACTTAGATTTGCTTCTCCTAAAATAGCATATCCCTCACCCGAATCAGGGTTTAATTCAAGCGCTTTTTCCGCATCTGCACTAGCCCGATCATATGCCTGCATCAATATGTGCAAATGGCCTCGCATCAGATAGGCAGCCAGATAGTTTGGTTCAAGTTCCAGGGCATGATTAAATGCGCGCTCGGCGGGATAGTACTGCCCCGATGCTTGATATGCGAGCGCTTGGTGGAGATGAAACAGGGGATTCTTAGGTGCGAGATCAAGGAGAGTTTCATAAGAATTGAGAGCGCTGGCATAATGAGCTTGTTGATACTGAGTAGCTGCCAGGTTGAAAAGAGGTGCGGGATCATTAGGAGAGAGGCTAACTGCTTTACGAAATCGGGAAAGCGCCTTATCAAATTCTCTATGCTGGTAGTAAATCAGCCCAACAAGATTATGTGCCCATCCTGCATCAGGCTGAATGTGAGCTAGATGGAGCGCTTCTTCGAGCGCCAAATCAAGGTTATTCTTTTGTTCGTAGAGCAAAACCCGATTGTACAAAACTTCTAACCGATCTGGCTCGAGGGCTAATGCCGCATTGTAATCAACAAGAGCAGTCTCCAAATCACCGATTCGCAGGTACGTATTGCCCCGATTGATAAGAGCAGGAGGAAAAGTCTCACTGAGTCGTAGGGCTTCGCTGTACGCCTTAAGCGTGAGCACAGGGTCTTGCTGACTGCTAACTTCTGCGGTCAGAAACTGAAGGATGGCTTCACGTTGTTTCCCATATTGCGGCGGCAAGTTAGATGGTGTCAGAAGCATTTCTGCTACTTGTTGCTGGGCTTCTGCTTGTTGACCCATTTGTAGATGCATAATAGCTGTTCCTGCCTCAGCCGCAAAAGTTAGATCATCAGGCCCATTGATCGGAAAACCGATCTGTTCAGGTGAAACAACATCCCATGGAAGATGCATATCCTCGACTTGGAGTTGAGTGGGACGTGATGCGGCAATGAGATAAAGATTTGTCAACTTATCTTCACTCGACTCCCAAGTCAATACAATATCCGCACCTGGATATTGCTGAGGTACTTCTAATGCTTGTGGCAGGGAATTCAACGGCTCCTCAAGAATCTTGAATTGGTAAGCACGTTCGGGAAACGACTGATATAGCACGCTATCTAGCACCTCTGCTAATTCTGCCGCAAATGCACCGTCGCCTTGTCGAAGTGGTCCAAGCACAATGAAATGATCATCGTCCTGTGGAATCGATGTAGG
>Ga0075421_100003964_pt1 | contig 17811 bp, 16 predicted proteins | sample SoiMetdeltSBSDD5_FD_75292 | JGI IMG/M metagenome (GOLD analysis project Ga0075421, IMG submission 75292) | Bulk soil microbial communities from a Populus tree surrounding site in Tennessee, USA - Soil MetaG P. deltoides SBSDD5 | ecosystem: Environmental > Terrestrial > Soil > Tree plantation...
TGCCGGTCACCCTGCGAAAGGTCGCCAAGTTCGCGCCCAACCGCCGCGCCCGCCTAGGCGGCGCCGCGATCGCTTCCCAGCTCAGCACCGATCCGATCTTCCGGCAGCGGATCGGCGCGAGGGTCATTGCCGACGCCGGTGAGCTGGGCGCCGCCGTCTTGAGCGGGGTCCTGCCCGCCGCGGCCGACCCGGTGGAGGTGGCGGCGCTTGCCTACCTTTCGCGGCCCGCCGGATGGCGTGACCTCATCATTAGCGCGGGCGAGGCGGTGGCGGCGCAGGCCGAGTTTGCCGCGATCGAGGAGCTTGTGCGCGAGGCCGAGAGCCGCGCCGCGCGCGCCGAGCACGATCGCGCCGTTGCCAAGGTCGAGGCGGACAAGCTGCGGGCCGAGCTGACCCGCCTGCGCGACGAGATGACCGGCATCCAGCAGGAGCAGCGCGCCAACATCAAGGCGTTGCGGGAGGCCCAGGCCGCGCTCAAGCGCGCCAACGAGCTGCTGAGCATCGAGAAGGGCCGGGCCGCGAAGGCGGTGCAGGATCACGAGGCCGAGCTGCGCAAGCTGCGCACCAAGCTGGCCGATGCCGAGGCCGCCAAGGGCGACTTCCGCCAGGCGGCGCGGGAGAGCCGCGCGCTCGATGAGGCGCGGCTGTGGCTGCTGCTGGAGACGATCGGCCAGGCCGCGGTGGGCCTGCGCCGCGAGCTGGCGCTGGACCCGGCGAAGATCATGCCGGCGGACACGGTCGCCGCCGACGCGCCCGGTGCCCAGTCGCCGTCCTCGCGCGGGCTCGACTCCGACGACCCGGCGCGCCTGGCGCAGCTGCTCGCGCTGCCCAAGGCGCACCTGATCGTCGATGGTTACAACGTCACCAAGCGGGGTTTCGCCGAGATGTCCCTTGAGCAGCAACGCAATCGGCTTGTCACGGCGCTGGGCCTGGTCGCCGCCCAGACCGGGGCGGAGGTGACCGTGGTGTTCGATGGCGCCGAGCGCGTGCACGGCCTGCCCCCGGCGCCGCGCGGCGTGCGGGTCCTGTTCTCCCGCAAGGGAGAGACGGCCGACGAGCTGATCCGGCAGCTGGTGCGCGCCGAACCGGCCGGCCGGCCGTTGGTGGTCGTATCGTCCGATCGCGAGGTGGCCGAGGGCGTCAAGCGGCACGGCGCATACCCGATGGGCTCGGATTCCTTGCTGCGCCGCCTCTCTTCGCGCTAGTGCGAGGAGTGGTTGATGACGCCGGGTTGCTGGCCCGGCTTGACCACCACGAACTGGCCCATCATGCCCTGGTCCTCGTGGAAAAGCACGTGGCAGTGGTACATGTACGGCGTGTTCGGGTCGGTGTGGTCGCGGAACCGCATGATCAGCTTGTAGTTGCGGTCGGTGTGGACGGAGATGGTGTCCTTCCAGCCGCTCAGGTGCGCGGGAGGCGGCCGATCGCCCTCGGTGAGCACCAGGAACTGGACGTCGTGCACGTGGAAGCTGTGGGCCTCACCGTCGTTGTTGAACACGTTCCAGATCTCTGTGGTGTCGACCGTCGACACGTGGTTGACGGTGTTCATGTTCACCTTGTCGCCGTTGATGTTGCGACCGCTGAGCTTGAACTTGCGCGTCACCACGGCGGTCGAGGGGTCGAGCCTGTCTATTTTGGACAGCTGCGCCGGGATCTCGGTGCCGGCCTTCAGCTGCGCCGCCGCGCGCAGCTGAAGCACGTCGAACCGGTCGTCGCCGCCCTGGAAGCGCTCGATGCCGCCGCCCAGGTTGGGGTCGTAGCTGCGCAGCACCGGCCGCTCGCCGGACTTGACCTTCACCACGATCTCGGCGCGCTCGCCCGCGGCCAGCTGGATGCGGTCCATCCGCGCCGGCCGCTCAAGCAGCCCACCGTCGGTTCCGATGAGCGAGAACTGGCGGTCGTCGTCGAAGCCGAAGTTGTAGCTGCGGGCGTTGGAGGCGTTGAGAACGCGCAGGCGCACCAGCTCCGTGGTCACGTCGAGGTACGGGGCGTAGGTGCCGTTGACCACGATGTCTTCGCCCATGATGCCCAGGTCGCCCAGTAGCGGGTTTCCACCGCCCAGCCCAACGCCGCCACGCGCAAAGTTCTTGTCCTGCACGATGACCGGGATGTCGTCGACGCCGTAGGTCTTGGGCAGGTTGAGCGCATTGGTGTTCGCGTCGTCGAGGATGAACATCCCGGCCAGACCCTGGTAGACCTGATCGGCGGTCTCGCCGTGCGGATGCGGGTGATACCACAGCGTCGCCCCCGGCTGGTCCACCTTCCACGTCGGGGACCAGGTGCCGCCGGCCCGCACCGGCTGATGCGGCCCGCCGTCCATGGCGGCCGGCAGGTGCATGCCGTGCCAGTGCACCGAGGTGTCCCTGCTCAGGCCGTTGCGCACGTTGACAAGCACCTGCTCGCCGCTGGAGGCGCGCAGGGTCGGCCCAAGATAGGAACCGTTGAAGCCCGACGTCGTCGCCGAACGGCCGGAACCGAAGTCGTGCATGCCCTGCCGCGCGTCCAGCTCGAAGACCCGCCGGCCCTGGGCATCGACGCGCGAGACGGCCAGCGGTGGAATCGCGAGCCGATTGGCGAAATCCACCTTGCCGAACGTGTCGGTGGCGCTGGCCGTGATGATCCACGTGCCGAGCGCCACCGCACCCCCGCAGCAGACCAGGGCGACGGACATGATGATCAGCAAGACTCGTCTCTTCACCACGCCAACTTCGCGCGCAAAACCGCAGGTGTCGACCCTGAGACGGCCTTTGTGGGGGAGAAGTCAGGGGTTGCCCGGAGGGCCTAATCGTCTGGCGGCGCAGCCGCCGGGCTAGCGGCCTATCGTCTGGTGGCGAGCCCGCGAGCCGCGGGCCAGGAGCCTACGATCTATGGATGACCGTGCGGGGCTGGGCCTGGATCACGCTGATCGTCGTGCTCGCGACGTTGGCAGTCTTCGCGTTTCTGATCGTGCCGTGGCACAGGCCCCCGGCGCCCCGCGCCGACCAGCTCGACGCCCTGGCGCAACTGCCGGCCGAGCGGGTGGCCAAGGGCAAGGAACTGAGGGGCGAACTGCGCTGGATCACGTACCCCTCGATGATCTTGGGTTTGATCTTCGCTCTTCTGCTCGGGCTCACGCCGCTCGGCGCCAAGCTCGTGGCGGCCGTGCCCGGCCCGTGGCTGGCCAAGGTGCTCGGCGGCGGCCTGCTGGTGCTGTTCGCTGCCGACGTGATCACGCTGCCGCTGGCGGCGTGGCGGCACTCGATCCTTGTCCGCTATGGACTGTCCACACAGGACTGGGGCGCCTGGTCGGTGGATGTCCTTAAGGGATACGGGGTCGGGGCGGTCATGGGAGCGGTGGCGCTGCTCGGCTTCTTCGGCCTGACCCGGCTGTTCCCCACGTGGTGGTGGGCCTTGGGCGCGGTCGGGGCGGCGGGGCTGGTGGTGCTGCTCAGTTTCGTCTTCCCCGTGCTGGTCGAGCCGGTGTTCAACAAGTTCACGCCGATGGAGGAGTCGCCGCTGCGCACCGAGCTGATGGCGATGGCGCAGCGCGACGGCGTGCCCGTGCGCGATGTGCTGGTGGCCGACGCGTCACGGCGCACCACCGCGCTCAACGCCTACGTCAGCGGTATCGGCCCGACCCGGCGCATCGTCGTCTACGACACACTGGTCAAGGAGGCGCCGCAGGGCGAGGTGGTCAGCGTCGTCGCCCACGAGCTGGGTCACGCCAAGGACAAGGACGTGGTGGTCGGGACCGTCATCGGCGCCCTCGGTGCGGCGGCCATCGTGATCGGGCTCTATCTCCTCGGCGGCTGGGGATGGCTGCTCAAACGCGCGGGCGTCGAGTCGATCAGCGAGCCCAGGGCGATCGGCCTGCTACTGGTGATCGCCGCGGTGGTGGGCCTGCTGGCCACGCCGGTGCAGGCCTACATCTCCCGGCTCATCGAGGCGCGCGCCGATCAGCACGCATTGGTGCTGACCGATGACCCCGCCACGTTCGAGGAGATGCAGAAGCGGCTGACCCTGGTCAACCTGGCCGATCCTGATCCACCCGCCTGGGAGCAGGACCTTTTCGGCTCACACCCGACGACCGTCGAGCGGATCGCCGCGGCGCGCGCCTACGCCCGGTCAGCTCGCTAGCAGATCCCGCAGGCGGGTCGCCTGGCTCTCCCACGTCCACGCGCTTTGCACCCACTCCCGGCCCGCCGCGCCCATCTTGCGCGCCAGCGCCGGATCCTTCAGCAGCGTCACGAGACGATCCGTCAGCTTCTCAAGATCGCGGCCCGGGACCACGAAACCGGTCTCGCCCTCCCGCACCGCCTCCGGAGCCCCACCCGAGTCGCCAGCGACCACCGGCAACCCGACCGCCGACGCCTCGAGGTAGACGATGCCCAGCCCTTCCACATCGAGGCCCACATTCCGTGTGCGGCAGGGCATCGCGAACACGTCACCGGCGGCGAAGTACGCCGGCAGTTCCTCCCACGGCACCGATCCGGTCAACACGACGTGGTCGGCGACGCTCAGCTCGCGGGCGAGCCGCTCGATCGCCGGCCGGTGCGGGCCACCGCCCACGAGCAGCAGCGCGGCGTCGGACACGTGACGGCGCACGTGCGGCAGCGCCTTAACCAAGGTGTCTTGACCTTTTCTGGGTACCAGACGGGAAACACACACGATCACAGGGCGTTCGCTCAACCCGAGCCGGGATCGGACCGCCGATCCGTCGACCTCCGGATGGTAGGTCGAGCTGTCCACGGCGGGTGTCAGCCGCTCCAGCCTCGCCCGCCCGTTGACCACCGGCTCCAGCCGTGCCCGCTGGTACTCCGTCAGATAGGTGATCACATCGCAGCCATCGGCGATGCGCCGCAAAGCGTTGCGCGCCAAAGGAAGCGCCGCCCAGCCCACCTCGTGCCCGTGGGTCAGCGCCACCGCCCGCTCAAGCCTGAGCCTGCGCGCCAGCAGCCCGAGTGGCGCCGCCGCACCGAACCACACCCGGTCGCACCCGTGCTCGGTGGCCAGCTGCGCCGCCCGGCGCGCCACGCCGGTCGTGGGCAGCAGCAGCTCCGTGTCCTCGCGGATGACCCGGAACGGTTGCACCGCATCGAACTCCGACGAGCCATGCCAGTCCGACGAGTAGACGACAAGGTCGTTGCCGGGCAGCCGCAGAGCAAGATCGTGCACGAAGCGCTGGATGCCGCCCGGCCGCGGCGGGAAGTCATTGGTTATCAGCAGCGTTCGCATGCTCACGCATTGCCTTGTGCCACGCGCTGGGCGCGGGCAGGTCCAGCGTCACCTTCCATGGCCTCTCCGTCGTGTAGACATCGCTTGTGGCCTCGCCGTAGTGATAGTCACCGTCGGGACCAAGCAGCCGCTCGATCAGACTGATCTGACCGCCGCTTGGGTCGATGATGCAGTAGGTGGGGATACGGGATCAGGCACAGGCCCGCTCCTTATCCACCAGGACCCGAAGGTTCTGGGACTGTGAAATCACCTTTACCACAAGCTGCGCGCCGTCAAACGGCACGGCATCGCCGACCGTCCAGTAGGTGCGTAGAGAGAAGTCGAGCGGAAGCTGCGATGCGGCCGTCATGCTGCCAGTTTAGCCAGTTCGGCGATGATGGCCTCGCGAAGGGCGTCGTACTCCTCGGCGCGTTCCGAATTGATCGGGTCCGCCTCGGGGGCGTTGCGGACCTCGTCGGGGTAGCGCCAGATCGGGCCGGAGCGGTACTCGTGCGGCTCCCACGTGTACCGCGGCGTCACATGCGCGTGCAGGTGCTCGTACGAGTTACCGAGGATCTCGTAGTTGATCCGGCGGAACGCGGGGTCGTAGCCGTTGCAGGCGTTGAAAACCGCCTGCCCGAGCAGGGCCATGTCCTCCAGGAAGCGGGTGCGCGCCGCCGGTGGCAGGTCGGTCAGGTGGTTGGCGTCGTCCACATCGGACAGCAGGACACAGTAGCCGGGCAGGAACTGGGTGCTGCCGAAGACGACATAGCCACTGTGGAGCTTGGCCATGGTCAGCGGGTTGTCCTCGCTTCGCGCAAGCGCGAGCCAGTCCGGCTCGCCGCCCGGCAGGATGAAAGCGGGAGATGAGGAGTGTCGGCCCATGGCTACGAAAGGTTGGGGGCGTCCGGAGCCTGGAGCAGGCCGAGCCGCAGGGCCGTCATCAGCGCCTGTGCCCGGTTGGCCGCGCCCAGCTTCTCGTAAAGCTTGGAGATGTGCGTCTTGGCGGTCGACTCGCTGACGAACAGTTGCTTGGCGATTCCGGAGACGCTCATGCCCTCGGCGAGCAGTTTGAGCACCTGGCTCTCACGGGGGGACAGCTGCGGGCCGCTGGGGGTGAGGCGGCGCTTCATCGCCTCGGCGAGGTCGGCGGCGGTGAAGGCGCTCGGGGCGGAGGCGGCGTGCCGGGCCGCGGCGACGACCTCGTCGGCCGGGGCGGTCTTGGGGACGAACGCGCTCGCGCCCGCCTCAAGCGCGCCGAAGAGCTGGTCGTCTCCGGCGTACATGGTCAGCACGACGATGCCCATGTTGGCGCTGGACTTGCGCAGGGTGCGGGTGGCCTCCAGGCCGCTGCCGTCGGGCAGGCGCAGGTCCATGATTACGACGTCCGGGTGAAGGGCGCCGGCCTGGCGCACCGCCTCGGCCGCAGTGCCCGCCTCGCCGACCACCTCGAACTGGCGATCGCGCTCGAACGCGTGCCGTAGCCCTTTTCGGATAAGGTCATGGTCGTCCACGAGGAGAACCCTCGTGCGACCCGTCGGCACCGCGTTGGTAGACATGCACTCTTTCTCCTGTCTAATGCACCTCGCACCGATGAATGTGCGGGTGGTACACGTTATCTTGCTGCCCGAGATTCCTGTCTAGTGGTCCCACCTATGACCACCGCGACGGTCGTCCCGCTCGGCTCCCTTGGTCGGATCTCAAGCCGACCACGGATACGTTCCGCCCTCTCTGCCATGATCGCAAGACCATAGCTGCCCTGGTTGCGCTGATCCGACAGTCCCTGTCCGTCGTCCGACACTTCGATGAGCGCAAACGGCGGATCAATTGTGCAAGAGACCCACAGGTTTGCCGCGAAGGCATGCTTTCGGGCGTTTGTGATGGCTTCCTGGGCGATGCGGAGCAATTCAGACTCCATCGATGCAGGCAGGCGGCCCGCCTCGTCAAGGGAAAGGTGTACCTTCAGGCCCGCCTGGTTACCCGAGATCCGCGCGAACTCCGCGATGGCGGCGGTGAGCCCGCCATGCCGGTCGACCTCGGTGCGCAACTCGAACAGGCTCAGCCGCAGCTCCGTGATCACCCGGGTCACCTCGCCGCGCAGCTCGCGCAGCTCCTCGGAGGTTTCCTCGGCGTTGTCGGGCAGGCCTGCCTGCGCGTTGTCGATGCCATAACCGATCATCGCCAGCTCCTGCGCCACCCCGTCGTGGATCTCGCGCGCAAGCCGTTGGCGCTCCTCATTTGTGGCCAGCGAGCGGACCTCGTCGAAGAGGAGAGCGGCCTCAAGCCGCAGGGCGGCCGGGGCGGCGGTGGAGATTATTTTGTAGGTCAGGCTTGGGGGGTACCCGCCCACGCCATCGCGTTCCAGAACCACCAGCCCGACGGTGCGCACACCCGCTATCAGCGGCACGACAAGCGCCGACACCGGATCCGTCGGTGCGGCGGTGCGCAGTTGCGTGCGGCTTGAAAGCTGGGGTTGCTGGCTCGCCCAGGCGTCGGCGATCGCCGAGTCGGCGTCGAGGTGCGTCTCCCACGCCGCGCGCATCATCGCGGCGTTGCCGTCGACACCGTGCTGCGCAAGCACTTCCAGCCGGCCGCCGCCGCTGGCCGCGAAGACGGCGGCCCGATCGGCGCGGCCGATCGAGCGCAGCTCCTCCAGCAGGTGCTCGGCGATGCTGCCCGGGTCGAGGGTGGCGCCCGGAAGCTGCCGCGCCACCTGCCGCAGCTGCGTGAGCAGGCGCGTGGCCTCGGCGTAGGGCTGGGGCGCGCGGCGGGCGAGCATGGCCCGCTGCATCGCGCCGGCGGTGATGGTGCCGATCGCCGCGAGCGTCAGCCACTGGGCGCAGACGGCAAGGTACCCGACCTGGCTGAGCTGATTCATCCCGGGCGCGACCTCGGTCAGCCACCCGGCGACGGTCAGCGTCGTGGCGGCCAGGCTCAACAGGCCGGCCGACTCCAGCGGGCGCCCCTGGAACGTGGCGGCGGTCAGCGGCACCGCCAGGTACGGCAGCATCGCCGCCGCGCCCACGCCGCTGGTGACCGGGCCGGAGGCGTCGGCCGCGGCGGCGACAGCGCTCGCACCCAGCCCGACGAGGATCACCTCGGCGAGGCGCCCGAGCGGCGCCGCCATGCGCTGCCGGGGGGCGAGCACCGCAGGGATGGAGGCGACCGCGAGCAGGGCGATCCAGCTCAGCTGGACCTCGTCGCGGGTGGCGAGCCAGATCAGGGCGCTGATGAGAGCGAGCAGCGCGGCCCGCAGCGCGACGCCGACGGTGTGCGCGCTGATATTGGCCGACGCCGTGCGGCGCCCGCCCGTGGGTTCAACGGCGGTAGATCGCATCGATCTCGTCGGCGTACTCCTTCATCACGACGGCGCGCTTGATCTTAAGCGAGGGGGTCAACTCACCGCTTGCCTCGGTGAAGTCTCGGGGCAGAATGCGAAACACCTTAACCGCTTCCGCCTTGGACACCGCTTTGTTGGCTTCGTCGACCGCAGCCTGGATCTCAGCGTGCAGCTTTGGATCGGTGGTGACATCCTCCACCGGCATGCCGCGGGTGGCCAGTGCCTCGGGATCGATCGTGATCAGGGCGGCGATGAACGGGCGCCGGTCGCCGACCACCATGGCCTGGCTGACCAGCGGGTGCGCCCGGATCCTGTCCTCGAGCACGGCCGGGGCGACGTTCTTGCCAGCCGCGGTGACGATGATCTCCTTCTTCCGGCCGGTGATCGTCAGGAACCCGTCGGCGTCGAGGGAGCCCAGGTCGCCTGTGTGGAACCACCCGTCGTGGTCGATCACCTCGGAGGTGGCCTCACTGTTGTTCCAGTACCCGGGGAACACCACCTCGCCCTTGGCCAGGATCTCGCCGTCGTCGTTGATGCGCAGGCTCACCCCGGGCAGCGGCTGCCCGACGGTGCCGATGCGGGTCGCGCCCTCCCGGTTGAAGGTGAGCGCGGGCGAGGTCTCGGTCAGGCCATAGCCCTCGAGCACGGCCAGGCCGACGCCGCGGAAGAAGTGCCCGAGCCGCACGCCCAGCGGCGCACCACCCGAGATCGCGCTGTGGCAGCGCCCGCCGAGCGCCTCGCGCAGCCGCGAGTAGACCAGCCTGTCGAACAGGGTGTGCTGCAACCGCAACCAGACGCCCACACCGTTCGGCCGGTCCAGCGCCTCGCTGTAAGCGATGGCGACCTTCTCGGCGCGGTCGAAGATGGGGCCCTTGCCGTCGGCGTGCGCGCGCTGGCGGGCACCGTTGTACACCTTCTCGAACACGCGCGGGACGCTGAGCACGAAGGTGGGCTTGAAGTCGGCGAGGTCGGCCATCAGGTTCTTGGGGTCGGCGGTGAAGGAGGTGAAGACCCGGCCCTGCACCGCGCCGATCTGCAGGAGCCGGGCGAAGGCGTGCGCGAGCGGTAGGAACAGCACCGTCGAGGAGCCCTCGTGGAACAGGCGCTCCAGGGCGGGCATGGCGTTTCCTATGTCCGACAGCATGTTCCGGTGGGTCAGCACGCACCCCTTCGGGCGCCCCGTGGTGCCGGAGGTATAGACGATCGTCGCCGGGTCGTCGGCGAAGCCATGGTGGCGCGTGAAGCCCTCCCCGCTGCGGAAGGGCAGCTGGACCGCGTCGATCTGCCACACCGGCAGCTGCGCGGCGATCTCGCGGACGATCGAGGTGTGTGCGTCGGTCTCGGTGAAGCAGGCGACGGCGCCGGAGTCCTTGATGATCCACTGGACCTGCTCTGCGCTGGAGGTGTCATAAATGGGGACGGTGATCCCGCCCACCGCCCAGATCGCGTAGTCGATCAGGGTCCACTCGTAGCGCGTCTTGCTCATGAGCCCGATCCGCTCCCCGGGCTTGATGCCCGATTCGCGCATGCCGTCGGCGAGCCTGACCACCTGGTCCCGGAACTCGGCGCACGTGATCTTGGCGCCGTGGTCGACGAACTGCACGACCTGTGCGTGGTGCTCCGCGTTGAACCAGACAGGATCCGTCAGCTGGGCTTGATCGCCGATCACCACGGCGGGCGGTTGCATGTACTCCACAGGGAGAAAGCTACCTCTCCGCCCTGCGGTAACCTCCCTGACATGGCGGATTCCTCGTCCCAGTCGATCGTGATCAACGCTGACCCCGCGCGCATCGCCGAGGTCATTTGCGACTACCCGTCCTATCCCAGCTGGACCCAGGCGATCAACGTCGCCGAGGTGCTGGAGGAGTACGAGGACGGTTACCCGGCCACGGTCCGCTTCGTCATCGATGCCGGGGTGTTCAACGACGAGTACACCCTGCACTACGACTACGCCGAGGACATCTCGCGGATCGAGTGGCATCTGGTCAAGCCCTCGAAGATGCAGAAGTCCCAGGACGGGTCCTACGACATCGCGGACAACGGCGACGGGACTTGCACGGTGACCTACACGCTCTCCGTGGAGCTGTCGGTCGGCATGCTCGGCATGTTCAAGAAGAAGGCGGAGCGGGCCATCATGGACACCGCGCTCAAGGAGCTGAAAAAGCAGGCTGAGGCGGCGGCATGAACTTTTCCGAGCCCGCCTCCGCTCGGCAGGAGGCGGAGAAGCTCGTGGCCGCCATCCTTGCCGCCGCCGCCGTAGCGGCCAACGCCCACCCGCACTGGTCGACCGGAAGCTCAGAGTGCTGCGTCTGCCCGCTGTGCAAGGTGATTGCCGCGGTGCGCGACCCCGACCCGGAGATGGTCGAGCGCGTCGCGACCGGCGCGGGTGACCTTGCCGCTGGGGTGGCCTCCTTCCTGCGCCATGTGGCCTCTCCATCGGCATCGGAGGACACCTGGCAGTCCGCGACCGCCCCCGAGCGTGAACAACCCCCACCGGCGGCGAAGAAGGTGGTCAAGAAGGCTGTGAAGAAAACCGTCAAGAAGGCCGATCCCGAGAAGGCCGATCCCGAGAAGGCAGGGTGACAAGCGTGTCGCTGACCATTGGCGTTGACATCGGCGGGACGAAGGTCCTGGGCGGCGTCGTCGATATTCGGGGCAACGTCATCGAGTCCGCGCGCCAGCCGACCCCGGCCGATGACGTCGCGGCCACCCGCGACACCATCGTCGCGGTCGTCCTCGAGCTCGCCTCGAAGCACCAGGTCGAGGCGGTGGGCATCGGCGCCGCCGGCTGGATCGACGCCAGTCGCTCGACCGTGCTCTTCGCCCCCAACCTGGCCTGGCGCCACGAACCCCTGCGCGACTATGTCCAGGCCGCGCTCGGCCTGCCCGTCGTGGTCGAGAACGACGCCAACGCCGCCGCGTGGGCGGAGTTCCGCTTCGGCGCGGCCGAGGACGCCGACGACTCGATGGTGATGTTCACCGTGGGCACAGGCATCGGCGGCGGCATCGTCATAGGTGGGCGGTTGCTGCGCGGCGCGCACGGCATCGCGGCGGAGAACGGCCACGTCCTGGCTGTTCCCGATGGGCACCCGTGCGGCTGCGGCCGCTTCGGATGCCTCGAGCAATACGCCAGCGGGCGCGCGCTGGTGCGGTTCGCCCGCGTGGCCGCCGAGGCGACGCCGGAGCGGGCGGAGTTGTTGCTGTCCAAGGCGGGCGGCGATCCGGCCGAGATCACCGGCATGATGGTGACGGCGGCGGCTCAATCCGGCGACGAGGTGGCGGTCGAGGCGTTCAACGAGATCGGCAAGTGGCTGGGCCAGGGACTCGTCGACATCGTGCAGCTGCTGGACCCGCAGGTGCTGATCATCGGCGGTGGCGTGATCGAGGCGGGTGAGCTGTTGATGGAGCCGACCCAGCTTTCGTTCCGGGATCAGCTGGCGCAGCGCGGCCACTCGCCGTACGCGGATCTGCGTGCCGCCAGGCTCGGCAACAACGCCGGTGTCATCGGCGCCGCCGACCTGGCCCGCCAACGCTAGGGGGAGGCTCCCGCCAGCGCTAGGGAAGGATGAGGTCGGCCACGAGGGGCAGGTGGTCGCTGGCCCGCAGAGCCTCGGGCGTGCTCACCACTCCGAACCGGTCGACCCCGATCCGTTTGTCGATGAAGACGGCGTCGATGCGGCGATCGGGCGCGCCCGACGGGAAGGTAGCGGAGCGGCCGGCGCGCAGCGACGGAGCTGCGACCAATGACTCTGTGCGGCCGGCGCGCAGCGACGGAGCTGCGACCAAGGAGTCTGTGCGGCCGGCGCGCAGCGACGGAGCTGCGACCAATGACTCTGCGCCGCCCGCGCCCACGTCCTCAAGGTCGGTGGCGAGCAGCTTCCACGAGTCGCCGCCCTCGGTCTCGTTGAGGTCGATGCCCAGGATGATCGGGTCGGCCGCCGCGTCCAGGGCGGGCAGCAGCAGCCCGGCCTGGCCGGGCCGCTCACTGTCGTATGTGGACAGATGTGAGCCGGCGACCACGAAGGGCGCCGCTCCCGGCACGAGGCAGCGAGCGAAGGCGGCGCCGCGCATGTGCCGCCCGGCGGTGAGCGGATAGCGCATTGACCAGCTTTCCACCACCCGCACCCGCAGGTTGGTCAGGATCAGGTTGCCCAGGCTCGGCAGCCCGCCCTCGGCGTAGTACAACCCGAACGCGTGGGCGAGCCGCGCGCACTTTGTGCGCCAGCGAAAGCGCCGCGGAGCCTCCTGCAGGATGAGCACATCGGGCACAAGGGAGCGGACGACGGCGGCGAGCGCCCGGCGGTCGTCGCGCAGGGAGTGCACGTTGTAGGAGGCGACGCGCAGAGGGACACCCACGTCTAAGAAAGTTACCGGATTCACTCTCGGGCTGGACAAGGCACGCCAGCATCGCTGAAGATGCCCGGGTGGGTTATTCGGCAGGCTACACCGTGGATGTTGGGCAACAGGCGACGGCGTGGCGCGACGGGTGGCCCGTTTATGACCGTGGCGACACCGTCTGCGTGATCGGAGCCGGACCCAGCGGGCTGACAGCCATCAAAAACCTCCGCGATCACGGCTTCGGCGTGGACTGTTACGAGCGCGAGACCGGGGTCGGCGGCGGGTGGAACTGGCGTCACGACCGCAGCCCGGTCTCGTCCGGTACCCACCTAATCTCGTCGAAACCCTTCACGCAATTCCCCGATTTCCCGATGCCGGACGAGTGGCCCGACTACCCCAAGCACTCGCAGATGCTGGCGTACCTGGAGCATTACGCCGACCATTTCGAGCTGCGGCCGCACATCTGGTTCGGGACCGAGGTGATCAAGGTCGAGCCCGCGGACCAGGACAGGTGGGACGTAACCACCCGCAGCACGGGCGGCTACGGCGGCGAGCGCATCCATCGGTACACGGCGATGGTCATCGCCAACGGGCACAACTGGTCGCCGCGCATGCCCGACTATGAGGGGCTTCAGGACTACAAGGGCGAGCTGATCCACGCCGGCTCCTACAAGGATTCCGCGCAGCTGCGCGGGCGCAAGGTGCTCGTGGTCGGCGCGGGCAACACCGGCTGCGACGTGGCGGTCGAGGCGGCGCAGCAGGCGGCGAGGTGCTGGCACTCGACCCGCCGCGGGTACTGGTACGCGCCGAAGTACGCGCTGGGCCGCCCCACCGACCAGGTCAACGACATGCTGCTGTGGTTGCGGCTGCCTTTGAAGGTGCGCCAGTTCCTGGCTCACCGCACGATCCGCTCGGAGGTGGGCGACCTGACCCGGTTCGGGCTCAAGCCGCCGGACCACAAGATTTACGAGGCGCACCCGATCGTCAACAGCCTGCTCGTGTACTACCTCGGGCACGGGGAAATCACCCCGGTGCCCGACATCAAGCGCTTCCACCGCCACTGCGTCGAACTCGCCAACGGCCAGGAGATCGAGCCCGATCTCGTAGTGCTGGCCACCGGCTACAAGCCGGTGTTCGACTTCATCGACCCGGCGCTGCTCAACATCGACGCCGAGGGCAAGCCGCGCCTGGCCCTGCACGCCTTCGCCAAGCGCCAGCCGACGCTCGCCGTGGCGGGCCTGCTGCAACCCGACTCGGGAGTGCTGCCGCTGGTGCACTGGCAGATGGTGGCCTTCGCCAGGCTGCTGCGGCTGCGCGATGTTTCGCCCTCCAGGGCTTCCGCTGTGCAGCGGCGGCTCGATGGCGAGGTGGGCAAGCGCTGGTCCGACGCGAAGGTGCGGCCGTCGCCGCGGCACTGGTTCGAGGTGAGCCACATCAGCTATCTCAAGGGGATCGAGCGGCTCCTCAAGGAGGTGGCGGCGTGACGCTTTCGGTGTTGCGGCAGAAGGAATGGGCGTTCCCGGTCCGGCCGGCGCGGCGGGAGGTGCGCATCGCCACCCCGGAGCTCGACGAGGGCAAGCCTCCCGTGCTCTTCGTGCCCGGTTTCGGCCATGGCGCCTGGGTGTATGCGGAGCACTGGCTGGAGCACACCGCAGACCGCGGCTTCCCGGCGTACGCCATGAGCCTGCGCGGGCACGGCAACAGCTCGCCCGACCCCAAAGCCACCATCCGCGCCTACGCGCACGACGTATCGCAGGTGGCCGCGAGCCTGCCCAAGCGCGCTGTGATCGTGGCGCACGGCGCGGGTGCTCTCGTGGCGGCGCATGCCCTTTCCCGTTACGCGGCAAGGGCTGCCGTGCTGCTTGCCCCGGTCTTCGGCGGCTACGGCACCGCCCTGCGAAACCCGTTCGTCTGCCTGCCCGCACTCTTCGGGCGGCGCCTGCGCCTGCCCCCGGGGCAGCTGTTCAGCCGGGAGGTGCCGGCCAGCGTGGCCCGCGGCTACGCCAAGCGCCTCGGTCGCGCGTCATCGAAGGCGCAATGGGAGTTGTTGCGCGGCAAGGCACCCGAGGACCCGGTGGCCAACCCGCCCGTGCTCGTCGTCGGCAGCCCCGACGACCGGATCGTGCACGACTCGGCGGTGCGCCGGGTGGCCCGCCGCTATGGAGGGGCGCCGCTGCTCTTCCCCGGGATGGGCCACGATCTGATGCTCGATTCCCGCTGGCGCGAACCGATCGACGCCATCCTGGACTGGCTTGAAAAGGCCTAGACGCTCGATTTCTAGACGCTCGATTTCTAGACGACGGCTCCGTCGTCGGGCGGCGGCTCGTCGTCGTCGCCACCTGGACGCAGCCGCATGATCAGGGCGGCCGTGCCGCCGAGCACGCACACCAGGCCCAGCAGCATGCTCACCCCGCCCGTCACCGGCAGCAGACCGCGGTCGAAGAACAGGACGAACCCCAGGATCACGGCGAGCACCGCGAGGATCGCGGTGAACGGGATGGTCGGCAGCGGCGGCGGGGGCGGCGGCACGAACCGGTCGGCGGGGTCGTCGGGCAGGTCGGTGCCGAAGGTGTCAAGGCCCTCCAGCAGCGAGGGACCCTCCCCGGGCATGGGTTGGTTCAGCACCGGCCCCGACGCCGGCCAGATCGGCCCCTTCGGCTCGTCCTCGGCAGGGTGCGACGGCCACTCGGGCACGGAGTCGAAACTCGCGACGATCTTCGCGAACTCGGCGTCGACGTGATCGGCCGGCTGCTGATCTTCCCTATCTGGGCTCGGCACCGGTCCAGTTTGACACGCGCAGCTGTCTTGCGGCAGTAGGCTGCATGCCAGCCCTGTTCGTCCCTACTACCCCGGGGTGGGTTAGGTGTTCTACTGGCTGCTCAAACACATCGTCCTGGGTCCATTGCTGCGGTTGATCTTCCGTCCCCAGGTCGAAGGGCTCCACCACGTCCCCGCCACCGGCCCGGCCATCCTGGCGAGCAACCACCTGTCGTTCTCCGACTCGATCTTCATGCCGCTCGTGGTCAAGCGCAAGGTGACCTTCGTGGCGAAGGCGGAATACTTCACCGGGAAAGGCTTGAAAGGCTTTCTGACAAAGGCATTCTTTGTGGGTACCGGATGCATCCCCGTGGATCGGACAGGTGGACAGGCCGCACGGGCGGCACTGGACACCCAGCTGCGTGTGCTGCGCTCCGGCAATCTCGCCGGCATCTACCCGGAGGGCACGCGCTCGCCCGACGGCCGGCTCTACCGGGGCAAGACCGGGGTGGCACGCCTGGCGCTGGAGAGCGGGGCTCCGGTCGTGCCGGTGGCCATGCTCAACTCTGACGTGATCCAGCCCACCGGCAAGCTGATCCCCAGGGTGATGCGCGTGAAGATCCGCTTCGGGCCTGCCATCGACTTCGCCAAGCGGTATCCGGGAAAGCTGGGCGACCGCATGGTGGAGCGCGCCATCACCGATGAGATCATGTATGAGCTGATGGAGCTGTCCGGGCGCGAATATGTCGACGTCTATGCCCAGAAGATCAAGGTAGCAGCAGCTTCGCCTCATTCCGGCGTGCAAACTGCCGTAGCTCATTGAGCTCGCCCGCCTCGAGCTGGCCGGCGCGGGCCGCCCAGGCCAGTGACACGGCACGGTCGCTCAGGTCGCCGATCTGTCCAAAGACGTCGGCGGCGTGCCGGTGGTCACCCTCGAGCGTGGCAACGGCCGCGGCGACCCAGGGCGTGCGCCGCGGCGCCAGCTCGAACGTCGCCCGGATGCATTTCAGCCCTTGGCCTCCGGTGAGGTGCCCGGCGTGCCCGGCGGCCGCCGCCCACTCCCCGTACGGCAGCGACACCGCCTGGCGATAGTCGTCGTCCAATTCGCACAGCAGCTCGGAGGCCTCGGCCAGGCGCCCCTGCAACGCCCGGTACAGGGCGGTGTGGGCGACGGCGCTGCGCAGCGGCCGGTGAAAACCGGTCCGCCGGGCGGAATCCAGCACCCCGAGCACCACCTCGTCGTTGGGTGTCTCGCCCCTGATGACCTTGAGCCAGGCGGTGGTCAGCACCGCGTTGGGATCCCAGTCCGCGCTGGGCAGGCGCATGGTCTGGGCGGTCTCGCTGATCTGCCCGCTCCAGTTGCCGGCGAAGAAGGCGGCCTGTGCATCGGTGTACGGCGTCTTCAGGAGGCTGGCGTTGGCCGACAGGCTGCGCACGCGGGCGATCAGCTGGTCGTTGCGGCCGATGTCGCCCTCCTCCATGTAGGCCCAGGCGAGGTTGTTCAGCGCGCGGCGCAAGCTGATGAGCTGGTTCTCCACACAATCCCGCATGACCGCCTCCAGCTCGGAGAGGCAGGGCTCGCCGGCCATGAAGCGCGCGGTGGCAGACGTGATCCGGGCGTTGGCGTTGACCTCCACCAGGGAGAGCCGGTGGGCGATGTCGGCGGCGGCATCGGCCGCCGCGATGGCCGGGGTGGTCTCGAAGTTGACCATGTGTACCCGGGCCAGCTCCAGCAGCGCCTCGGCCTGCTCCAGGCTCTCCGGCAGCGCCTCGTAGCGGTTCACCGCCTGATCCAGATAGGACAGTGCGGTTGCCCGGTCGGCGTGCGCCCGCGCGGCGGTGGCCAGCAGCGTGAGGGCCCGGGCAGCCGCTTCCTCCTCGGCCGCGCTCATCAGCTCGTCGGCCAGCGACTGCAGCTTGTCCATGCCGCCGTCGTTGAGAAACCCGTCGGCGTCGCTGTTGAGCGCGATGTCGGCGGCCAGCAGCTCCAGCTTGGGATCGTCATCGAGCTTGAGGTTGAGCGCCCGCTTCACGGCGGTGCTCGCCGCCTCGGAGGCGCCCAGGGAGTAGGCCCGGCGGGCCGCCCGGTGCAGGGCATCGCGCGCGGCCGGGGCATAGGGCGCGGTGTCCAGCCCGATGGTGCGGGCGATCTCGTGCGCCGCCCACCGGTGGTTGGCGATCAC
>Ga0075421_100003968_pt1 | contig 17798 bp, 13 predicted proteins | sample SoiMetdeltSBSDD5_FD_75292 | JGI IMG/M metagenome (GOLD analysis project Ga0075421, IMG submission 75292) | Bulk soil microbial communities from a Populus tree surrounding site in Tennessee, USA - Soil MetaG P. deltoides SBSDD5 | ecosystem: Environmental > Terrestrial > Soil > Tree plantation...
GGATAGATGAAAGCGGACAGCAGCGCGGCAGCCGACACCGTCACGAGCATCAGTCCGTAAAACGTGAAAGTCTTTTTGAGATCGGTCATGGTGTGCTCCAAACGTTGAGGCGTAATGGTGAGGACGGAGGCTAGTGACCGCCCCTGCGGCCCGGGTTTCCTGGGGTGCCACCATTCTCGTCGTTGGATCCGTGCCGGTTGTTCGAGTTGCCCGGATCGCAGCCCTCGGGGCCGTTGCCGACGCCCTGGTTGCACTTGTCCTTGTTCTTGCCGCCGCCGTTGCCATTGCCATTACCACTGCGGCTTTCGCAGCCGACGACCGCGGTGCCGGTGACCGTGACGTCACCGACGCCAGCAGCTCCCGCCCACGCGTTCCCTGCGAAGGTGCCACGGGTCAGCGTAATCGCCGCCCCCGCCAGCACGTTCCCCTTGAGATCGGAATCCGTCATCGTCGCCGCGGCATCGACCCACCACGTGACGTTGCACGCCTGCGCGCCGCCGGCCAGCACGACCGAGAAGCTGGTGCCCGTGAAGGCGCCGGGCGCGACCTTGAAGACCCAAACCCCACTCGCGGGCCCGTTGAGCGTCACGACCCCCGTCTTTGCCTCAGCGCTGATGCAGTAGACGCCGGGTGAAAAACTCTGACCCGCGAGCGTCCCCGTGATGATCGGACAGTTGTCGCCCGGCTGCGGCGCGAGCGCCGCATACTGGTCGAGGAAGGCCTCATACGCCGCCACCGCGGCGGGGCCGCCGATGTCCTGCGCCCCGTCAATGACGCACCCTTCGCTCAGCGTGATCGCGCCCGGAGGGGTCGTCTGGAACGTGCCGACATCCCCGATGATGCTCCCACCGGTGCAGGTCACGGCCGCATTGGCGAGCACGGCGAAGCCCGAGCTGTTGTTCCCTGAGTGGTCGTTGCGTGCGGAGAGATTGAGATCGGATGGTCCGTTGGAATCGGTATTACATGCGGCGGTCAGCAAAGCGGCGAACGACAGGGTGACGGCAACCCGCGCCGTCATCCGTGACAGATTGAACATGGTTCCTCACCTTGTGATGTGAACGCAGGCGCGTTCCGGGATCCACGTCGCTGTCAGACCTCGCTCGCCCACAACACACAAAGTGCCCACGCGCCCCACCGGCGAACATCCGTCGGCGGGATGAAAAACGGCTTAGCACACCCGGGCGGGTGTGCTAGCTCTTTCGGTGCAGGGGGTGGGGTTTGGCTAGTTCGGCGGGTGAACCGACACCGACGTGCCGCCGTAGTTGCGGTGCAACGTCGGCCCGCTCGTGCCGAGGCCGCCGCGGCTGTTGTCGATGCGCGCGATGTACTGCCGCACGGACCCCGGGAACGAATCGGGGCGGGCCTGGAGCCCAAACGGATTTGTGAACCACACCTTGGGACCGTCCGCGTTCGTGATCTGGTTCTCGTTCACATCCACGAAGCGGTCGGCGCCGTTGAACGGCGAGCGCGGATCGTCGTACGTGATGCCCGTGATCGTACCGTTCTGCGTGACCTGCGCGCACGACCCACCGCGCGCGGCATCACCGCCCGGCGTCACTTCGTAACACAGATCCATGGGACGGCCAACCGTCGGGGCGATGGCCGGATCGAAAAAGCGACTCGGCAGACGCACCTGGAAATACGGATTGATGAAGGCGAGCCCGCGTCCGTTGGCGGTGCGGATGCCGATCGAGGTTTCCCAGCTCTCGTGCAAGGCACCGAAGTTCGATGACTGCCCGGCCGGGACCAGCACGCTCTGGTCGACGCAGGTGCGGTCGGGAATGCGGCGCTGGCCGCCGCCGTTGGGCGAGTTCGCGGGCGTTGCCGTCCCCGCCGCGACGGCGGTGCCGTCGCACGAGCGGATGAACTGCCCGGGATCGCCGATGGCCGCCATCAACGTCAGGTGCATTTCGGTGCCGTCGCTGCAGCGCACGTGATAGACCAGCTCGTGCAAGTTGTTCGTGAACGCGTCCTTCGAGTGCGTCCCCTGATGCAGCTTCGCGAGCACGTCGCAGCGGATGTCGAACAACGACGTTGCGGCGTCACTCTCGAAATGCAGGGGGACGTCGTTTGCCCACTCTACCTTGTGGCCCACGTGATCTTCGTGGCGCGGGTTCGCGGGATCCCAGATGTCGAGCTGCTCGTTGGCGAAGGCGAACGGGATCGGCCCGACCGCCTGGTACAGGTCGGAGCCGCGCGGGTCGCGCCCATGCTCGTGGCCGAAGTTGCAGCCGGTAGCGGGATCGATCGGCGGGTGCCACGTGGGATACCGCTTGCCGTCGGATGCTACGATCGAGTAGGCGTCGTGAATCGCCGGCGTGCAGGTGTCGTTCGGGCCCGGAGTCCAGATGCCGAACGCGGCTGACGGCCCCAACTCAGTGGGCGACGGCGGCGTCGAAAAACTCGAATCGCAAGCAACAAGGCCCGCGGCCAGCGCGAGCCAGTAGGTGCCACGGATCATAGAGCCTCCAGCCGCAAGGTCGGTCGGTCGACCCGTTTCGGGCTGTGAGCCCGCTCACCCGCCGGTCGGTCAGGCAGTTTCGGGCTTGTGCGCGTGAGCCTTATGCCTTAGTCGTGTCTGATGTCGCGAACCCTGGTGATCGTCCCGTTTGCGCTCGTCGTCCTGGCGCTGCCGAGTCGTACCGCGGCGCAGCGTGCGGCGCCGGCCGTAGCCCCAAGTTTCTGGATCAGTGGCGGCGTGGCCCCCGCGTGGTTGCGCGTGTCCTGTTCGATCTGTAGCAGTGACCGCGGCACTGCCGCGTCGGCGTACGTCGGACTGGGCGGGTCGGCGGGCCGGCGGACACTGGTGGGCGCCGAGGCTTCAGGGCGCTTCAAGCGCGACGGCGGCGTGCGCGAGACCGTGTGGAGCTTCAACGCCGTGATGTATTGGTATCCCAACGCGCGGCGGCGGCTCTTCTGGAAGACCGGCGCCGGCGTCCAGCTGTACCGGCTCGAGGATGGTCAGGACGTGCTGACCGCCAACCCCTTCGGCGTGCAGGTCGGCATCGGCTGGGAGCATCCCCTCAACCGGCATCTCCGCCTCGTGCCGTCCGCCACGGTGCACATCGCCTCGTGGGGCGGCGGCCTCAAGTTCAACGGGGCGTCGTCGGTGGGCGACGTCGCGCTGACCATGGTGCAGGTGGGCCTCGGTGTGACCCGGCGCTGAGTCCCTTCCTTATAGTCGTGCCGAGTACACCAGTTTCACGAGAAGCTGGTTGGCCTCGAAGATGAATGGCTGCCGTGAAGCCAGCGACCGCACCAGGTTGTGATTGTACACGACGAACAGATCGCCGAGCGTGCTGAAGGTCCAGCGGAGGCGCGTATTGGTGCCGAACGAGCGGCTCTCGTTGTCGTACTGGAGGAAGCTACTGACCTGAAAGTCAGCCGACGGCTTGACCTCCAGGCGGCCGCTGTACAGGGCCTGCGTGAAGGCACCCCCCGCCAGGTCGCCGCGATTCCGCTCGGTGCCCACCTCCACGGTGAGCAGCGGTGAGGGCTTGATCGCCAACGTCCCCTCGATCGTCCGCAGGTGGCCGCCGTAAAACCCACCGAACGCGTACGTCACCGACCCGCTGACCTTGCGCTTCTCGGCGAGGGATCCGGTAACCGCATACCGCCCCCATTGGTACGACCCCGCCGGAATCGTCACCGTGTCCGTCTCGGTCTCGAAGATCGTGAAATCGTCGGGCGGCCGATCGCCCTGTGGCTGGATCTCGAATCCCAACCGGTCACCGCTCTCAAACAGCCAGTCAAACGGCTTGATGGTCGCCTCATAGGTTTCCCACTCGTTGGCGAGGTCGGTGAACAACACGACCTCGGCCCCGTGGTACATCTGGCGTACCAACGCCCACGAGGGTCGCGGGTCATACGAGATTCCGAGGTTCCACACGCGTACGTCTGTGCGCGGGGCGAAGCCGAGGGAGGGCTGCATGGCATCGCCGATCGTCACCGACGTCAACGCGAAGTTGAACAGGTCGGCGGGATAATCGATCTTGAACCCGTAGGCGTTCTTGTTGCCCGTCAGGCCATCCCGTTCGTTCCGCAGCCCCCAGACCCCCACGAGCAATCGTTTGTCGCCCAGGAAGCGGGAGGTGCGGTAGGTAAAGTCGGCGCCGGCCAACCAGCTGCCGCCCTGACCGAGGGGGTCGCCCGCCGTTGCGAGCACACCCACGGACGACTCCTCGAGCACGTTCTGCTTGACGCGCACCACGCCCATGGTGGCCCCCGGGACGCTGTCGAGACCTTCCGTGTGGATGACGAGCGCCCCCAGGTTCGTGTTGCCGACCCGCCCATTCACCTTGCCGCCGAGCAGAATTGGGATCTTCTCGGCGTCCCCCTCTTCGGGGTTCAGCAGGCCGATGCGCCGCGTGAAGAGGGGCAGCAGGTTGGCGTCGTCCAGGCCGAGGCCGAACTCGAAGATGTCGCTGCCCTCGAGGAAGAAGCTCCGCTTTTCGGGAAACAGGATGTCGAAGCGGGTCAGGTTCGGCTGGCGCGCGTCGGCCTCCGTCTCCGCGAAGTCGGTATTGTACGTGACCGACGCGACGAGGTTCGTGCCCAGTCGCTGAGTGACGTCGACGCTGGCGTCGCCGGCGAACTCCGAGGGCAGCGCCGCTTCCTCCCGATTGAGGTTCCCGATGATCGACGGGCGGATGGTCAGGCCGCGCCCGAGATCGAAGCGGGGCAAATCCGTGAGCAGTCCTGCACGGCCGGTCTGAAACACCTCGATGTCCAGGCTGATGCCCGACCACCGGCTGATCTCCTGCAGCCGTTGTATGTTGCGCTCGACGTTGTATCCCCAACTCGTGAGACCCTTCTTGTAGCTGATGCTCCGGATCGGGATACGGATCTCGGTGCTCCACCCCTGGTCATCGCGCGCCGTGCGCGCCTCCCACGGCGTATCCCAGTTGCTGTTGACGTCCTCGCCCTCGGCGCTTATCAGGCCGTCGAACCGCGCCCCGTCGGGATTGACCGCGAACACGTAGCCGGACCGGCCGTCCTGGAACGTATCGAGGATGATCACGATGTTATCTTCCTCGTCGAGCTCCACGTCCCGCGCCTTGGTGAACGACACGATGGCGCGCGGATCGGGATCGTAACACCGAATGCCCATGATGATGTCTGTCGCGGTGACGAACACCCGCACGACCGTGCGTCCGGTGGGAACCTTGCCTTCTTCCGGCTCGACCGTGGTGAGGTTCGAGATCGAGTCCACCGTGGTCCACAGCGGCTCGGACAGTACGCCGTCGAGGGAGATCCCGTTCTGAGGGGCGGCCCCAACCCGCAACGCGGGCCGTTCGCCGTTGCCGTTGCCGTTCTGCTGTTGGGCCGTTGCCTCCACCCCGCACAGCCCCAGTGCCGCTGCGATCGCACAACAGCGCACTCCGAACCTGGTCATGGCTCTACTCCTTCGCAGCGGTCGTGAACGTGGTCTCCACGAACGAGATGTTGCCGCCAGCCGTCACGGTGCCGATGCCGAGCTGGTAGGCCGTGCTCGCGCGCAGGAACCCGTCTGGTACGGCGAATCGGTCCGACGATCCGGGCACCCGCGCGATGATGCTGACGTCCAGCTCAGCCTGTTCGATCGTGACGATGTAGGCAGTCGCGTTCCGGACGGGGGTCCACGTGATCTGCAGGTCGTTGACGCTCACGCCACGGGCGGGAGCCGCGGGCCGCAGAAACGCGGCGGTGGCCGGCAGCGCGTGACGCAGCGTCGCCGTGCCCTGGTGCTTGGCCCCGGTCGTGGTCGTGCCGGTGAAGGTGTACACGCCCTCGGGGTAGGCCGCCTTGAGGCTGGCGAAGTCTCCGGGCTCCGGAGACTCGAACCGCAGTTGCCGCACCCCCAGCGTGGTGGCCGCCGGTGCCGCGACGTCGATGATCGTGCGACCATCCGGCGCGACCACGGCGAGACGCGCCAATCCCTCGTCGCCGCCCTTGGCTTCGACGACAGCCTCGAAATCCCCATCAGTGGCATTCTGCTCGAGGTGGATGGTCGCGACGGCGAACGGCGCGACCGGACCCGGACCCGCGACCGGGGGGGGGGGCACCACGAGCAGCGCACCCACCAGCAGCACCACACCCCTGGTCATTGGAACTTCCCCCACTTGAGGACGGCATACAGAAGGAAGGTGCCTGCCCCGATCAACGCGCCATCGACGGCGGTCGCGGGCGTGTCGAACGCGCCGGCGTCGTACCACTCCTTGGCCTGGAGGACGACGAAGGCGACGACCGCCACGTTCACGGCGCGGACGGCGACCCCGCTCCATCCCGTCGGGGCATCAGCGCCGAACCATTTCACTTGGGCACCACCGCATCCGCGGGTGGCTTGTCCAGGAACCGCGCGGGGCTGAGCACGAACTGGTCGAACCCCACACCTTCGGCGCCTCCCTGCAGCCGCACGGTGACGTCGCCGTTCCTCTGGAACCGCACCAGGGGATCTCCCGCGGCCGGGTCACAGGCGACCCACGTCCAGCCGACCTGCGCCGGTCCCTGGGCCGTCAGATAGCTGGCGGTGCGCGGCTTGAGGACTTCCTTGTTCGCCTTGTCCACCGCTCCCGTGAACTGCACGAAGAACCTGTTGGCCTGCGACAAGCCCTTCGGCGCTCCGACCTTCATGTGAATCCAACACCGGTACGCAATCCCGCTCCGAACGGGTACGGTGAACGTCACGTGGGGATCGTTCTCCGGCGGTGGATCGAGCTCCTCACCCGTGTTCGGCGTCCCCACGAGCTTGCCCCCCGGCGAGGCCGGGTCGCTCCAAAACGCGAACTCCGACAGGGCGCTCGCTGGCAAGTCCGAGGCATAGATCACGACCTCGGGCGCGGTGGCTTGCGGTGTCCACGCCGAGAGGGCGACGGCCCCCAGGGCGACCAACACGAATCCTCTCATGACACTTCCCTCCTAGAACGAAATCATCACCCCGACTTCAGGGGCGAAGTCGGTCGCGTTCATCGTCAGGCCCAGGCCGCTGTTGAACTTGAAGGTGGCGTGGCGGCTGGGCTGCCACTGCAGCTCCGTGAGGAGCGATATCTCGTCTACCTGATTGCCTTCGATCGCGGCGACGACGCGCCACTTGGGCGATAGCCGCCGCAGAACCTCGAAGGCGTATTCGCCGGCGTCGAACTTCGGCTGCGACGCCGCGGAGTACTCCCCCGCCACGCGCACGGTGAACGTGCCCCAGCGGTACCCTCTGGTGAGACCGATCCCAAAGAAGTGCTCCCAGTGCTGCGTACCGATGATGTGCTTGTCTTTCTGGAGCGGCAGCACTGTGCCGAAGTAGGTGAACAACTCCGGTCGCGTCGCCGTCTCGCGCTGAAAGCGCCAGCGAATCTGCCCCTCGACGTCGCCGAGCCCCGATTCCCGAACCTGGGGAACCTTGCCGCTGGACGTATCGGCCGCCGACGTCCGCACCTCGGCCGAGATGACGGCTGCCTCGAACTCCAGGGCGAGATCGGCCGTCACGCCGTACCCGAAGAAGAGGATCCCCTCGGACGCGCGGTATCGTCCCCGGTAGTCCACGATCGAGGGCCCGTACCCCAGCTCGCTCGGCTTGTACTCGAAATCCTTGTCGGCGTACCACTCGAAGAACGGATACACGAGCAGCTCGCCCTGGCGGACGTAGCTCCCGAGGAGCGATGTGCGGACGCCGGTGCCGCGGTCCCGCAAGTACGGCGGATCGTCGGCGGACGGTTCTTGGGCGGTGAGCGGCGACGTCGTCAGGATGGCGGCCGCGGCCGCGTTTACCAGGATTCGAGATAACGTCAAAACGTCACCATCGCGTTCAGGCGCAGCCGGGCCCGGTACTGTCGCAGGGCTGCTTCGTGGGGACGGTAGGCATACAACGTCCCGGTCAGCAGCATCCCCGGGATCGGCACGCCATCCACCGCCAACTGATGGATCTCGTAGTTGGTCCCGAGTGTCGTGTTGTCCTGGCCAAACGCGGCCAGCATGGCATCGGTCTGCGCGACCGCGTACCCGTAGCGCCAGCGAGTCTCGCCGGGACGCGTGACCCGGCCCACGTACACGTCCGCCTCCCAGCCCGTGTTCAGATCGTTCGCCCCCGAGTTGTGCACGTAATCGCCCACGATGCGGAGCGGGAAACGCTCACCGAACCCGCTGTAATCCACCGTGACCAGCACGTTCAACAGATTGAAGTCCGAAAGATACGCGGTGTTCCCAGGAGCCAGGCGGTTGCCCCGGATGTCCTCGCCGGCCACCGCATTGACCAGGCTGCGGATGCGATAGTCGTAGTAACCGGCCGCAGCCGTCACCTGCCACCGGGCGCCCGCCTTGGTTCGCACCGCGACCTGCGCGCCCGCCATGTCGCTGCCGGTATCGGCGACTTGCTGGTCTACCACGAAGTAGAGCCCTGTCAGGGTGCCCGTGACGCCGCCCGGCTTCCCGAAGGTGACCCGTCCACCCAGCCCTTGCGGGTTCACATCTCCATCCCACAGCAACTCGGTGGAGAGCAGCGGATTGCTGAATTTCCCGCCGACCAGCCCCCAGCGCGGGCGATTCAACTCGACCGACGCGATGTCCAGGCTGAAGCTCAAATCATTGACAAAGCTTCCCAGGGTGACGTCGGTGGAGTTCGGGTCCCCCGCGTCCCCCGTGGCGAGTCGTGCGCGGACGACGAGGTCCTGGCGCAGGGGGTAGGTCATGCCCAGCCGCAGCCGTACGACCTCTCGGTCAAAGTTCGGAGCGCCGTTCCCGCGCGTGTTGTATTCGTAGCGAACTCGGAAATCGCCGCTAAAGCGGAGCGCGGGAGGGGGGGGAGGCGTGGGCGCGCCCTGGGCGTGCCCGGCACCGGCCCAGAGCCCGGCGACGAGTGTCAGTCCCGTCAGCGCCCTGGTCACGCCGATTGCGCCTTTCCGAACCGGAGGTAGAGGGACGGAACCACGAACAAGTTGAGCAGCGTGGACGTGACGAGGCCGCCCAGCACGACGACGGCCAACGGGTGCTCGATCTCGTGCCCGGGAATCGTGCCGGCGATCACCAGGGGCACTAGGGCGAGTCCTGTGGCCAATGTGGTCATCAGGATCGGGAGGAGCCGTTCGCGCGCCCCGCGCAGGACCAGGGCGGAACCGAAGGTTTCGCCCTCCTCCCGCTCGAGATGCTGGAAATGGTTGATCATCATGATGCCGTTGCGGGCGGCGATCCCCAGGATCGTAAGGAAGCCCACGAGGGCGCCGAGGGAGAGCACGCCGTCACCCAGGTATGCCGCCAGGATCCCGCCGACCAGCGCCGACGGCAGCGTCAGGAAGGAGAGCCATCCGAGGCGCCAGCTCTTGAACGACGTTTCCAAGAGGAAGAGGATGCCGATCGCCGCGACGATCGACAGGAGCAGGAGCCCCTTGCTCGCCGCCTGCCGTTCCTGCCACTCGCCCTGGAGCTCCGCGTGGTAGCCGAGGGGGAGCGACACGCCCGCCAGGGCGTTCTCGACGTCGGTCGCGACGGACCCGAGATCCCGTCCCGCCACGTCGGCCCGCACGTCGATGCGCCGCGTGCCGTTTTCCCGTTGCACCATGTTCGGGGCCGGCTTGACGGTGACACTCGCCACGTCCGCCAACCGCACGTGACCGCCCTCGGGCGTGTCGATCAGCATTTCGCGGATGCTCGTGAGATTCTGGCGTGCTTCGGGAATCGTCCACACCTGCACGTCGTACACCCACCCGTCGCGGTGAATATCGCTGACTTCGTGGCCCGACATGACCTCATTCGCCGACCGCAGCACGTCGCCCGGCTTGAGGCCGTAGCGTTGGGCGGCGGCGAGGTCAACTTTGACCTCCACAAAGGGCACCATCGTCTGGAGCTGCACGTGCAGGTCGTGAACACCCACGATGCCCTTCATGACGGCTTCAATCGATTCCGCCGACTTGCGGAGGATATCCAGGTCGTTGCCATAGATACGGACGATGAGGGCGTGCCCACCTCCTGTCAGCACCTCCCGGATGCGCTCCTTGAGATACGTCTGCACGTCGCGCTGAACGCCGGGGTAGCCGGCGACCGTCTCCTGAATGGCGTGCAGAGTTTGGTCATAGTCGACGTTGGGGTCGACGCTGATCCAGTTCTCGGTGAAGTTCACGCCGTAGGGTTCATCCCCGGCCAAGGCACGGCCGATGTGCGCCCCGAAGTTGCGCACGCCCGGGATGGCGCGCAACTCCTTGCTCGACTGGACCGTGATCCGGTACATCTCCGGATGCGAGGTGGCGGGCTTGGTCACCCAGTGCATCAGGAAGTCCCGCTCCTTGAAATCCGGCAGGAGCGACTTCCCCAGGCGCGGGGCCACCACGGCGCCGGCCAGCGCGATGATGCCCACCGTGACGTAAGCGCCGCGCGGCACCTGGACGATCCGCGCCAACAGTGCTTGATAGCCGTTCTGGAGCCACCGCGCAAACGGCGAGCCGTGCTCCTTGAGCGGCGCGTTGCGCAGCAGCATCAGCCCCATCGCCGGCGTCACGGTCAGTGCCACCACCAGGGAGGCCATCATCGCGAGCCCGTAGGCAATCGCCAGGGGCTTAAAGAACGCGCCGGAGAGGCCACCCATGAAAAACACGGGGAGCAGGGCCATCACGTTGATGAGGGTGGCGTAGATGATGGCGCTGCGTACCTCGAGTGAGCCGTCGAGGATGATGCGGCCGATCGACTTGCTCGTACCCTCTCGGCGGTACTGGCGCAACCGTCGCGTGATGTTCTCGATGTCGATGATCGCGTCGTCCACGACGACCCCGACGGCGATCACGAGGCCCGCCAGCACCATCGTATTGATGGTCACTCCCTGCATGTACAGGACCAGCACCGCCGCGACGAGAGACAATGGGATCGCGACGACGCTGATCAGCGCCGCCCGCCAGTCGTACAGGAAAAACACCAGCACCATGATCACCAGCACACTGCCGAGCAGCAGCGCCCGCATGAGGTTGTGGATCGAAAGCTCGATGAAGGTCGCCGGCCGGAAGATCTTGGAGTCGATCTCGATGCCGGGAAGCCCGGGCTTGAGCTCGGCGAGCGCCGCGTCGATGCCCCGGGTCACCTCGAGCGTGTTCGCCCACGGCAGCTTCTCGACGATCAGCATGAGGCCGGGACCGTCGTTGATGACGGCGTCCCCGACGAGCGGCCACGTATCCCACACGATGTTGGCCACGTCCCCGAGGTGCACTGTCTTCCCGTTCTTGGTCTGGACGGCGACGCGGGCCACGTCCTCCGGATTGATCACCGGCTGGACGTGCAGCATCGGGAGCCGCTGGTTGGGGGTGTCGATGAACCCCTCGGTCTGGGTCTTCGCCGAGGCCGAATAGGGCACCAGGCCGAAGTCGAGGGTTTCCGAGGTGACTTCGTGGATGCGGTTCATCGACACGCCGTGCCGGCGCGCCCGCTCCGGATCGACCTGTATCGTGAACATCTTGATCCGCTCGCCCCACATCGGCACGTTGGCCACACCGGGCACCTGTAGCAGGCGGAACTTGATCGTCCAGTAGGCGATCATCGACAGATCCATCAGGTCGTACTTCGTCGATGACAACCCGATCTTCATCACGCGACTCGTCGCCGACAGCGGCTGGAGCATCACGGGCGCCGCCGTCGCCGAGGAGGGCAGGTTGGCGATCGCCAGGTTGAGGCGCTCCTGCACCAGCTGCCGGGCATAGAGGACGTCGGTGCCGCGCTTGAACTGCAGCACGATCTGGGAGAGCCCGTTCACCGACCGCGAGCGCACCACATCGAGCTCCGGCGTGCCCATGAGCACCAACTCCATCGGGTTGGTGATCTGGTCTTCGACCTCGGCGGAAGACATCCCCTGGCCTTCCGTCTGCACCTCCACTCTGGGCGGCGCGAACTCGGGGAAGACGTCCACCGGCATGTGGCGCAGCCGCGCGACGCCGAACACCACCAGCGCGGTGGCGCCGGCGAGGACGAGGTACCGGAACTTCAGACTGGACGCTACGATCCATCGCATCATGGCCGCGGGTCTCCCAGTGGACTCAGTGACCGATCTCGAACTCAGCTCCGAACAACTCCGCCGCTCCAACCGTCACCACCACCGTGCCCGCCGGCGGACCCTGCGACAACACCGCGCGGTCGCCGCTGATGTAGTCCACCACGATCTTGTGACGCACGAACACGAGCGGCTGGGGGCTGGTGTACACCCAGTTCGTGCCCTGCGCGTCGTAGAGCACGGCGGCATAGGGGACGACCTTCCGCTTGACGCCTCGCACGACCATCTCCTGAACCCGGTCGGTCTTGATATCCAGCCGCTCCGCGGCCCGCGGCGTCAGCGTCACCTTGTGGAGCTCCGAGCCCTCGATCGCTTCCACCTGGGCCGGCTTGGTCTCGGTGGCCTTCACGGCGGGTGGTTCGCACCCGGCGAGCGTCACACTGAAGGCCACAATCGGTACCACGGTGATCCATCGGTTCATGCGCGACATCGCTGCCTCGAAGGTTGGAGTGTGGTGGTTCACGCCGCCCCACCGGAGTCGATCTGTTTGCGGCGGTGGCGATAGGCGATGAAGATGAGGATCCCCAAGACGACCGGGCCGCCGACTACGTACGGCAGCACGCCGCTCGGGTTGAGTTTGGTGTACGGGGTCACCGTCAGGTGGATGCCCGAACTGGCGACCGGTTGACTCGTCGCATCGGGGCCGGTCGGTGCCGGGATCGCGACCATATACACCATGAAGTCGCCGTCGAGAATGGCGTTGACGCGCCAGTCCAGGCTCGCGGACTGCCCCGCCGCCAGCGGCTCGACGTACTGCGTGCGCTGCGGCGACCAGTCCTCCGGGTCGACCACTTCGCCCTGCTTGTTGAGGTTGATGATGTTCATCGCGACGATCACCGGGCGAGACGCCTCGGCGTGATCGTTCGTCAGCACGGTCTTGAAGAGGACGGTGCCGCCCGCGCGCACGATGGTATCGCCCATGGTGATCGAGACCGCGATCGGCGCTTGGACCGCCGGCTGCTGCGCGGCAGCGGGAGCGGCGGCGAACAGGCCGAGGAGACAGGCAAGCACCGCGGCCGCCGGCGCCAGGCGCCGCTTGCGCGGGGCCGCCGCGTCGATGTTGAGCGCGGGGCCGACAAACAAGAGGAGAGCACCAATCATGAGGACTCCAAAGACGACGGGTGAGGCGGCATAAATCCAGACCTGCTCGGGGGTTGCATTGTTCACCATGATCTTGGCCAGGAAGTAGCGGTACGCGCCCAGCGGGTTCACGGCCTGACCGAACAGTCCCACGACGCCGCTCTGGGCATTCCCAGGCAACTGCGTGGGGAGGACGAACAACAGGAAGAGCGCGAGGCTCACGAACATGCTCGACTTGTTGCTGTTCGATCGTACGCTCGCGAGCATGCCCAGGGCGGTGAAAGCAGGGGTCAGCACGAGGCCGAATCCGGTGCCCCACAGCAGCGCCTGCGCGAAGACTTCATCGCCTTGCGAGAGCACCTTGAAGTACGGCACGATGACGATGAGGGCGACCGGGCAGGTGGAGCACGCCGCCAAGAACTTCGCGACGGTGATCTGCCCGCGACTGATGGGGGTGAGGAGGAGCCCCTCGAGCGTCCCACGCTCCCGTTCCCCACTCATGCTGTCGGCGCCGATGATGAGGCCCATGAACACGCCGGCCAAGAGCCCCGCCTTGAGCAACTCGAACACCATTTCCTTCGGGGGGATGAGGCTCACCGCGCTGTCGCGGGCCATCCAGTAGGCGTAGGCGCCCAACAGGACGGTGTACGCGACGGTGAGGTTGAGCGCGCGCCCGCCGATCCAGAGGTCCCGCAGTTCCTTCTTGAATACGAGCCACCACGGCGACGACGCCGACGAGGCGTCGATGGGGCGATGGCTCATCGCGCGAGGCGCGGAGAACGTCTCCGGTTTCTGGGGGGCCGTGGGCCGGGCCTGGACTTTCACGGCCGGCCGCGCGCCCACGCTGAAGACGGCAAGAAACGCGCGTAACTTCGTGGCCGTTCCCGCTTCGAGGCGCAGGCGCGGGCTCGCAAACCCGAGGACCAACACGAACGCCAGCACCACAAACACGGCGAGCGGCAGGAGTCTGACGGCCACCAGGCTGAACGGCGCGTCGTACACGAGGGTCTGGGAGAGGAACCCGTGCACGGCCGCCAGGGGATTGATCGCCTGCAGCACGAGTCCCTTTTGCGCCTCCGCCGCGGTCATCACCTTGCCGGGCCGGAAGATCTCGGCAGCCATGAGCAGGGGGAGGTAGAGACCGAGGCAAACGAGCATGCTGGCCTTGGTCGTGTTGCACAGGATGCTCACGAGCAATCCGATCGCGGCCAGGGCCGAAACCACCACACTCCCCAGGACGAGGGTCCAGAGCAGCGCCTGCCCGAACACCGGATCGCCTTTGGCGAGCACCGCCCAGTAGGGGACGGAGATCGCCAGTGCGACGGGCCACGGGGAAATCGCCGCCAGCAGTTTGCCGAACACGATCTGGCGGCGCGTCGCCGGCGTAAGCAGGAGCCCCTCGAGCGTGCGGCGCTCGCGCTCACCGCTGATGCTGTCCGCCGCGATCACCATGCAGATCAGCAGGCACACGGCGATGGCGGCCTTCACCATCTCCAGGATCATCTCCTTGAGCGGCACGAGCTGGACTTCCACGTTGCTAGCGAGGCTGAAGGCGTACCCGCCCAGCAGCACCGTGTAGATCAGGATGAGATAGAGCGCCTTCCCCCCGATCCAGAGGTCGCGCAGCTCCCGGGTGAAGACGGTCCACCAAGCGGGCTTCATTTGAGCGCCTTGGTGGTCAGGTCGAGGAACACATCCTGGAGGCGCCCGCCTTGCGGCTCGAAGCCCAGGACCGGGATCTCGGCACGGATCAGTTTGTCGAGAATGCCGTTGTTGACGTGGTTCCCCTCGGATCCCGTGTCATCCACCTCCACGCGCAGCCACCCCGGCTGGCCGGTGCCTGTGACGACGCGCCGCACCGCCGGCAGGGCCTCGACTTCTCGCTGGGCGTCTGCCACCGCCGGCACCGGGACGCGCACCCGGATGACGTTGCGCTCGGCCTTGCCCGTGACGTCCGCGACGGGCCCCTTGGCGACCACCTCGCCGGAGCTCAGGATCACGACGTCGTCGCACACCGCCTCCACTTCCGGCAGCATGTGGCTGCAGAGAATGACGCCGGCGTTGCGCTCGCGCGCGATCCGCTTGACCAGCTCGTTGAGCTCCTGTTGCCCGCGCGGATCGAGCCCCAGGGTCGGCTCGTCGAGGAAGACGACGGCGGGATCGTTGACGAGCGCCCGGGCGATGCCGATCCGTTGCCGCATCCCGTGGCTGTACGTCCCCACCAGCGACCGGCCGCGCTGCGCCAGGCCGACCTCCTCCAGCAGCTGCAGGCCGTAGGTGCGCGCGTCGGCGACGCTGCGCCCATACAGCTGCCCGAAGTACACGAGGTACTCGATCCCGGTCATCTGTTTCGGCAGCCCGAAGCTTTCGGGTAGCACGCCGATTTTCCGGCGGATCTGCTCCGGGTGCTCGTGGGTGATGCCGTCCACCACGAAGGTCCCCCCGTCGGGCTCCATGATCGTGGTGAGGATACGGATCGAGGTCGTCTTCCCGGCCCCGTTGGGGCCGAGGAAGCCGAGGATGCGGCCCGCCTGCAGCGTGAACGACAGGTCGCGTAGCGCGAGCCGCGGCCCGTAGAACTTCTTCAGGTGCTCGGCGACGAGGACGTTCTTGGCCTGGGTCATGCCGCGCCTCCCTCTTCTGCGAGTCCCAGATCGGCTTCGCGCTTCGCCCCGAAACGCAGGTACAGGGCCGGGACGACGTGCAGGGTGAACACGGTCGACGTGACGAGGCCGCCCAGAATGACCACCGCGATCGGGTGTACAATCTCGAGTCCGGCGAGGTCACCCAGCAGGATCAACGGCACCATCGCCGCCGCTGTGGTCAAGGCAGTAATGACGATGGGCGCGAACCGCTCCCGCGTCCCGCGCAGCACGAGGGCGGGTCCGAACGGTTCGCCGTCCTGTTCCTCGAGGCGCTGATAATGCTTGATCAGCACGATGCCGTGGCGCACCGCGATCGCCAGCACGCCGAGGAACCCGATGACGGTCCCGAGTGAGATCGTGGCGCCATCGAACAGCGCGGCCACCACACCGCCCGCGAGGGCCATCGGGAGCGCCAAGAAGAAGAGCCCCGCGACGCGCCAACTCCGGAACGCGGCTTGGAGGAGGAGCAGGATGCCGATCGCCACGGCCAGCGCGAAGTTCAGCAGCCGCTCCTCGGCGGCCTCCCGCTCGACGGTCTCGCCGAGCAGGGCCGGGTAGTACTCGACTGGGAACTCGACCTCATCGAGACGGCTCTCGACGGCATCCACGACGGAGGCGAGGTCGCTCCCGCGCACGTCGGCGACCACGTCGATCCGGTTCTGCAGGGCCTCATGGTGGATGACGGTGGGACTCGACGCGATGCGCACATCCGCCACTTCGCCGAGGCGCACGTGACCGCCGCGCGGCGTATCGAGCAGGAGATTGCGAATGTCACTGACGCTGTTGCGCAACGCCGGCGTCCCCCACACGACGACGTCGTACATCTTCTGTGCCTCGAACAGGAACCCGACGTTCAGGCCGGCGTACATGGTGGCCGCCGCCCGCCGCACGTCGCCCGGCTTGAGCCCATGGGGCTCGGCCGCCGCGAGGTTGACCTGGATCTCCACCTGGGGTTGCTCGATGTACCCATCCACCCGCAGGTCGGCGATCCCCTCGACCGACGCCAGGGCCTGCCGCACCTCCTCCGCTTTGGCGCCGAGCACGTCGCGTTTCTTGCCGTAGATGCGGATGACGATCGATTGGCTCGATCCCGCCAGGACCTCGCGGATGCGGTCGGTCAGGTAGCTTTCCACGCGGCGCGACAGCCCCGGATACCCGTCGACGACTTCCTGAATGGCGGCCACGGTCGCGTCGTAGTCGGCCTTGGGATCGATGGCGACCCACAGCTGGCTGGCGTTGACGTCCACGACCTGATCGCCCGTCACGGCGCGCCCCATATGAACCTGGGCGCCACTGACTCCCGGAATGGACCCCACCTCGCGGCTGGCTCGCGCCATCATCCGGACCATGGCCGGATGCGACGTGCCGGGCGCGCCGACCCAGTCGATCCGCAGGTACCGCTCTTTGAAGGTCGGCAGCAAGGACTGCTCGAGCCACGGCCACGACGCGAGCCCGGCCACGGTGATGACGGCTGCCGTGAAGAGGGCGGTGCGCGGGGCGTTGATGGTCCGCGCCAACACCGGCGCGTAGCGGTGCTGCAGCCACCGCACCCACGGAGCCGCGCGCCGATCGAGCGGCTGGTCACGCAGCAGCAGCAGCCCGAGCGCTGGGGTCACCGTCGTCGCGACCGCCATGGCCGCGAGCACCGCGAGGGCGTACGACAGGGCGAGCGGCTTGAAGAACGTGCCGGCGACGCCCTCCATCAAGAACACCGGGACCACGGCGAGCAAGAGGATCAGCGTGGCGTAGAGCAAGGGGACGCGGACCTCGAACGCCGCTTCGACGGCGAGCCTGATGCCGGACACGCCTTTCCCCTCTTCGCGACGCTTCCGCAGCCGCCGCAGGACGGCATCGACGCTGACGATCGCTTCGTCCACGACGACTCCCAGGGCCATCACCAGGCCGGCCAGGACCATCGTATTGAGGGTCCCCCCGGCGACCTTGACCAGGACGGTCGCCGCCACCAGCGACAGCGGGACCACCGCGAGGCTGATGAGGACCGCACGCCAATCGTACAGCACCGCCCCGAGAATCAGGATGCCGAGCCCGGCCGCGATGAGCAGCGCCGTGGTGAGATTACCGAA
>Ga0075421_100003973_pt1 | contig 17789 bp, 17 predicted proteins | sample SoiMetdeltSBSDD5_FD_75292 | JGI IMG/M metagenome (GOLD analysis project Ga0075421, IMG submission 75292) | Bulk soil microbial communities from a Populus tree surrounding site in Tennessee, USA - Soil MetaG P. deltoides SBSDD5 | ecosystem: Environmental > Terrestrial > Soil > Tree plantation...
GTCTTCGGACGCGGACCCGAGAACCCGTGGTTCGAGTCGTACATGCTCGACGACGCGGACATCGTCCTGGTCGGCATGGGGACGATCTCGCTGCCCATCAAGGTGGCCATCCGAGAGCTGCGCAGCAAGGGCAAGAAGGTCGGGCTCCTGCGGCTGCGGTGGTTCCGGCCGTTCCCCACCGAGAAGATCGTCGCCGCGCTCTCGCGGGCGCAGGCCATCGGCGTGATCGATCGTGACTATTCGTTCGGCTCGCCGTTCGCTTCGGGTGTGGTCGCCAACGAGATCCGAGCGGCCATGTACAACGCGGAGCGCCGGCCGCCGCTGCTCAGCTTCATCTCCGGGCTCGGCGGGCGCGAGGTGACGCTCGAGGACGTCAACAAGGCGGTCGAGATGTGCTACGGCGCCGCCAACGCGGGCAAGTCAGACGCCAAGACCCATTGGCTCGGCGTGCGGGAATAGAGGAGACGACGCTCATGGCGGAGACGACGTTCACCAACGCGACGCAGGTGCTGGAGCCGTTCCGCGGCATCAAGCGCGTGACCATCGAGGAGTACTTCACCTCCGGCCATCGCACATGTCAGGGCTGCGAGTCGGCGCTGGTCATGAAGCTGATGGTCAAGGCAGCCGGACCGCGCACGATCGTGCTCGGCTCCACCGGCTGCATGTACGTCGCGAACACGACGTACTACACGACGCCCTGGGTGGTGCCGTGGATGCATACGCAGCTCGGCTCGTCGGGCTCGGCCGCCCTGGGAACCGCAGCGGGCCTGAAGGTGTTGATGCGCAAAGGCAAGATGAAGTCGGAGCCGATCAACGTCATCGCCTTCTGCGGCGACGGCGGCGGCGCCGACATGGGCGTGGGCGCCATCTCGGCGACCCTGACCCACAAGGAGTACAACTCGCTGATCCTGCTCTACGACAACGAGTCGTACGCGAACACGGACATCCAGCTGTCGGGGATGACGCCCTATGGCGCCAACACGACCTTCAGCCCTCCGGGCAAGGTGAAGCGGCTCATTCACACGCGCTGGAAGAAGAACATGGCCGGCATGATGGCGGCCGGCCATCCCGAGTGCCGGTATGTGGCCACCGTGTGCGCCTCGTACGCGGTCGAGATGATGAACAAGGTCCGGCGCTCGCTGACCATCGGCGGACCGACCTTCATTCACTCGCTCGATCCGTGCCCGAAGGGCTGGGACTACGACCCCATGCTCTCGCACGAGCTCGGTGAGCTGGCCATCGAGACGGGACTCTTCCCGCTCTACGAGATCGAGGACGGCGTGCTGAAGTACTACGGCAAGACCAAGGCCATCGTCGACGGCCGCGCCCGCAAGCCCGTGCGCGAATACCTCCTGAAGCAGGGTCGGTTCGCGCACTTCACCGAGGAAGACCTGGGCTACTTCCAGGCCAAGGTCGACGAGATGTGGGAGAAGTGGGAAATTCCTGCCGTGATCCCTTTCAAGCGACTGGACGCCGCTCGTGCGGCGCTGGACGTGAAATAACCGCGGAGCCCGGTGAGCGGATCACCGGCCACGAGTGACGGGGTCAGACGCGGCCAAGCGTCTGGCCCCGTTTTGCGTTTCGGCTGCCGCGCTGCGTCGCACATCCGGCCACGTTGAACACCTAGGCCGCCCTCACCGTCGAGAGGAGGCGCTGATGACTCGCGCATGGATATATGTGGCACTGGCGCTGATGACGCTCGCCCTCGCCACCCCGGTCACGGCGTGGGAGCCGACGAAACCGATCGAGTTCATCGTGCCCGCCGGCACCGGCGGCGGGGCCGACCAGATGGCGCGCCTCATCCACGGCATCGCGGAAAAGCACAAGCTCGGCCCGCGTCCGCTGATCGTGGTGAACAAGTCGGGTGGCGCCGGCGCCGAGGGGTTCCTGCACGTCAAGAGCAAGAAGGGCGACGCCCACACCATCATCATCACGCTGTCGAACCTCTTCACGACGCCGCTTCACACGGGCGTGCCGTTCAGCTGGCGTGATCTCACGCCGGTGGCGCGCCTGGCCCTCGACGAGTTCGTCCTGTGGGTGAACGCGGAGACGCCGTACAAGACGGCCCGCGAGTACCTGGCCGCCGTGAAGGAGAAGGGCGGCACCATGAAGATGGGCGGCACCGGCTCCGCCCAGGAAGATCAGATCATCACGATCCTGATCGAGCAGTCGCAGGGCGTGAAGTTCACCTACGTGCCGTTCAAGGGGGGTGGCGAGGTCTGCGTCAACCTCGTGGGCAAGCACGTGGACTCGACGGTGAACAACCCGATCGAGTGCGTGAGCCACTGGAAGGCCAACCGCGTCCGCCCGCTCGCCGTCTTCGACACCGAGCGCATCAGCGTCGGCGAGTGGAAGACCATCCCGACCGTGAAGGAAGCGCTCGGCGCCGACCTGAACTACCTCATGCTGCGCGGCATCTTCGGCGCCCCCGACATGCCGAAGGAAGCCGTGGACTGGTACGTGGACTTCCTCCGGAAGGTCACCGAGACGCCCGAGTGGAAGAAGTACATGGAGGACGGCGCCCTCAAGTCCGCCTTCCTCACGGGACCGGAATACGTGAAGTGGGTCGAGCAGAACGAGGTGCTCCACAAAGAGCTCATGACCAAGGGTGGACTCCTCAAGAAATGACCCGGACGGTCGACCTCGTCACTGCTGCCGTGCTGTTCCTGCTCGGTGCCGTCGTGGTGGCGGACTCCCTCCGCCTCGGCGCCGGGTGGGGCAGCGACGGGCCGAGCAGTGGATTTTTCCCGTTCTGGCTCGGGACGCTGCTGGTCGTCACCGCCGGCGTGCTGCTGGGGCAGGCGTGGCGCCGCGGCGTGCGCACCGCCTTCGTCAGCCGTGAGCGCCTGCGACCCGTGCTCATCGTGCTCCTTCCCGCCGTCGCCCTCGTGGTCCTCACCCAGTTCGTCGGGCTCTACGTCGCCTCCGCGCTCTATCTCGCGGGATACACGCGCGGCGTCGGCGCGCACCGGTGGACGACGGTGCTCCTGATCTCCGTCGGGATCCCCGTCGTCACGTTCGTCGTGTTCGAGCTGTGGTTCCTGGTCCCGATGCCGAAGGGGCCGCTCGAGGCCTGGCTCGGCTACTGACATGGGTGTCGACAATCTCTTGATGGGCTTTCAGGTTGCCCTCACGCCGTTCAACCTGTTCGTGGCCGTGGTCGGCATCACCCTGGGCACGATCATTGGCGTGCTGCCGGGGCTGGGCGGCGCCAACGGCGTGGCCATCCTGCTGCCGCTGACCTTCACGATGCCGCCCACCTCCGCCATCATCCTCCTGACCTCGCTGTACTGGGGCGCCCTCTTCGGCGGCGCCATCACGTCCGTGCTGTTCAACATTCCGGGCGAGCCGTGGTCGGTGGCCACGACGTTCGACGGCTATCCGCTGGCGCGGCAGGGTCTGGGCGGGCAGGCGCTCACGGCGGCGTTCACCTCGTCGTTCGTGGGGGCATTGTTCTCGATCATCCTCATCACGTTCTTCGCGCCGCTCCTGGCGGAGGTGGCGCTGAAGTTCGGTCCACCGGAGTTCTTCGCGATCCAGCTGCTGACCTTCTCCAGCTTCATCGGCCTCGGGGGCGGCAATCCGCTCAAGTCGCTCGTGTCGATCCTGCTCGGCTTCATCCTGGCCGCCGTCGGCCTCGACATCGTGACCGGTCAGCTCCGGCTGACCTTCGGCGTGACCGACCTCATGAAGGGCTTCGACTTCATCATCGCCGTCATCGGGCTCTTCGGCATCGGCGAGATCTTGCTGTCGGTGGAGGAGGGCCTGACCTTTCGCGGCGCCGCCACCGGCATGAACCTGCGCGTCGTGCTCGACACGTGGAAGATCCTGCCGCGCTACGCACGGACCTTCGTGCGCGGCTCGTTCATCGGCTTCTGGATGGGGTTCAAGCCCGGCGGCGCCACCCCGGCCTCCTTCATGAGCTACGCGTTTGCCAAGCGCTTCAGCAAGCATCCCGAGCGCTTCGGTCACGGCGAGCTCGAGGGCGTGGTGGCCCCGGAGACGGCGGCGCATGCCGCGGGCGTGGCCGCCATGCTGCCGATGCTGACGCTCGGAATCCCGGGGTCGCCCACGGCGGCCGTGATGCTCGGCGGCCTGATCATCTGGGGGCTGCAGCCCGGCCCGCTGCTCTTCACCGAGAAGCCAGACTTCGTGTGGGGCCTCATCGCCAGCATGTACACGGGCAACGTCATCGGGGTGGTGATGGTGCTGGCCTTCGTGCCGTTCTTCGCGGCGATTCTCCGGATCCCCTTCGCGATCCTCACGCCGCTCATCGTCGTGGTCTGCGCGGTCGGTGCCTACGCGGTGCACTCCAGCATGATCGACGTCTGGTACATGCTGATCTTCGGGGTCATCGGCTACGTCTTCAAGAAGCTCGACTATCCGCTGGCGCCGCTGGTGCTGGCCCTCGTGCTGGGCGACCTCGCCGAGAACGCGCTGCGCCAGAGCCTCATCATGTCCCAGGGCTCGCTGGTCATCTTCGTGGAGCGCCCCATCGCCGGCGCCGTCACCGCCGTTGCGCTATTCTTCCTGCTGATGCCCGTGCTCACTCCGTGGTGGCGGCGACTGCGCGGCGTGCCGACGACGGCGCCGTCCACCCGCGCGGGTCACTGAGCCGTGCCCGAGGAGGTCCGCCGCCGCAGCGGGGAAGAAGACATGGGCATCGCGCCGATCAAGTCCACGCGCATCTACCAGGAGATCGTGCGCCAGGTGAAGGGCATGATCGCCGAGGGGCGGCTCAAGAGCGGCGATCAGCTCCCGCCGGAGCGGGACCTCGCCGAAAAATTCGTGGTGAGCCGCACGTCGGTCCGCGAGGCGCTGCGCGCGCTCGAAAGCCTCGGCCTCGTCGAGATCCGGCCGGGCGAAGGGACCTTCGTGCGCGAGGTGTCGGTGGAGTCCCTCATCGAGCCGCTCGCCCTCGTCATGCTGTCGCAGCGTGAGGCCATCAGCGAGCTGTTCGAGGCGCGACGGATGATCGAGCCGGCACTGGCCGCGCTGGCCGCCCGCCGTGCCACCCCCGAGGACGTGCACGAGATGGAGCGGATCCTGGAAGCGCAGGCCAAGGAAGTGGCGGCCGGGCGTACCGGTCTCGAGCAGGACGCCCAGTTTCATTCCGCCATCGGCGCCGCCGCGCACAACCGCGCCATCACGCGCATCGCGCACGCGGTGATGGACCTCTTGCGGCAGAGCCGCGAGGACTCGCTCAACACACCGGGCCGGCCGGACCGCTCGCACAACGACCATCGCCGTCTGCTCGCGGCCATCCGCGCGCGTGACGAGAGCGCCGCCCGCCAGGCCATGGTCGATCATCTGGAAGCGGTGGAGGCGCTGGTGCTGGGGACCGACGACCGGCGTCCTCTGTCGCCATCGCGGAAGCCCGCCGCGCCTTGACGCGGTCACGGGCCGTCGGTACACTGCGCGGACGATGAGCAGCGTGTCGCGGATTCTGTCGCTCGGGCTGATTCTGGACGTACCGGGCCTGCCCGGAGCGTCCGCGACCTAACACGCGCGGAACGCCACGGGCAGGAGACCTGCCCGCGGCGATCGAATCGAATCGAGGCCACGGGTGGAGCAGCCCGTGGCCTTTTCGTTTTTCGGAGGAAGGGCGCAAGCCGTGTCAGTTCCATTGACAGTGATGCGGGATATCCAATAGAATTGAAAGACTTTTTTGGCCATCCAGCACCGCGGAGAGCTGAGCCCATGACGAAATACGTCTACTCCTTTGGAGGCGGCAAGGCGGAAGGCTCGTCCGTGATGCGGAACCTGCTCGGCGGCAAGGGCTGCGAGCTCGCCGAGATGACCAACCTCGGCATCCCCGTCCCTCCGGGCTTCACCATCACCACCCAGGCATGGGCCGCCTACAACCGTGGCACCCCCCGCGCGTTTCCCGACGGCATGATGGAGCAGGTAGGGGCGGCCCTTGAGAAGCTCGAGCACGACGCCGGCCTCGTCTTCGGCGACGCCCAGCGCCCCCTCCTCGTCTCCGTGCGATCCGGCGCCCGCGTGTCGATGCCCGGCATGATGGAGACGGTCCTGAACCTCGGCCTGAACGACGCGACCGTCGATGGGCTCGCGTCGTGGACGCGCAACGAGCGCTTCGCCTGGGACTGCTACCGTCGCTTCATCACGATGTTTGGCGACGTCGTGCTCGGGATCCGTCGTGAGGCGTTCGACGAGCACCTGGACGCGCTGAAGGCGCGCATCGGCGTGAAGACCGATCCCGAGGTTCCGGCCGCCGAGCTCCGCAAGCTCACGCAGACGTACAAGGACGTGGTGGCCTCGCGCACCAACGCGCCGTTCCCTCAGGATCCGCGCGAGCAGCTGGAGCTGGCCGTGCGCGCCGTGTTCGACTCCTGGTACGGCAAGAAGGCGGTGGAGTACCGGCGCATCAACAACATCCCGGCCGACTGGGGCACCGCCGTCACCGTGATGTCGATGGTCTTCGGCAACCTCGGCGAGACGTCGGGCACCGGCGTCGGCTTCACCCGCGATCCTCGCACGGGCGAGCGCCGCTTCTACGCCGAGTTCCTCGCCAACGCCCAGGGCGAGGACGTCGTGGCCGGCATTCGCACGCCCGAGCACATCGACGACCTCAAGCGCCGCATGCCCGAGATCTACGACGAGCTGCTCGCCATCGCCGGTCGTCTGGAGCGCCACTACAAGGACATGCAGGACATCGAGTTCACCATCCAGGAGGGGAAGCTCTACCTCCTGCAGACGCGCGCGGGCAAGCGCTCGGCGGCGGCGGCCGTGAAGGTGGCCGTCGACCTCGTACACGAGGCCGTCATCGACCAGCACACGGCGCTCCTGCGCGTGAATCCGCGCGACCTCGCGCGGTTGTTCGTCCCGCTTCTCGACCCGCGGGACAAGGAGGCGGCCGTGAAAGCCGGACGGCTCCTCGCGCGCGGGCTCGCGGCCGCGCCGGGCGGCGCCGTCGGCCAGGTCGTCTTCGAGGCCGATCGCGCGGTGGAGCTGGCGAAGAACGGGCAGCACATGATCCTGGTGCGCCCGGAGACGTCGCCCGAGGACGTGGCCGGCATGTACGCGTCGGAGGGCATCGTGACCGCCCGCGGCGGCCGGACCTCGCACGCGGCGGTGGTCGCGGTCGGGATGGGAAAGCCGTGCATCGTGGGCGCCAGCGACATCGTCGTCCACGAGGATCGGCGCGTGTTCGAGGCGGGCGGCCGGCTGGTGCGTGAGGGCGAGGTCATCGCCATCGACGGCGAGACGGGCGAGGTCATCCTCGACGCCGTGAAGCGCACGGAGCCAGAGGTGAGCGCCTCCGCCGAGGAGTTCCTGTCGTGGGCGGATCGCTATCGCACGCTCGGCGTGCGCGCCAACGCCGACACGCCGGAGGACGCCGTGCGGGCGCGCGAGTTCGGCGCCGAGGGCATCGGGCTGGTGCGCACCGAGCACATGTTCTTCGCGAGCGAGCGGATCTCCATCGTCCGCGAGATGATCATGGCCCCCGACACCGTGTCGCGCCGGGCGGCCGTGCAAAAGCTGCTGCCGTTCCAGCGCGACGACTTCGTCGGCATCTTCCGCGCCATGGAAGGGCTGCCCGTCACCATCCGCCTCCTCGATCCGCCGCTCCACGAGTTCCTCGCGAATCCCAAGGAGTACCGGGAGATGATCGAGGAACGGGCGCGGCTGGAGGCGCTGAACATCAATCCCGCGCGCAAGAGCGCGCTCGACGAGAAGCTCGCCAAGATCGACGCGCTTCGCGAGGCCAATCCGATGCTCGGCCATCGCGGCTGCCGGCTCGGCATCACCTCGCCGGAGATCTACGCCATGCAGGTGCGCGCCATCATGGAGGCCGCCTGCACCGTGGCCGAGCAGGGGCTGCGCGTGGAGCCCGAGATCATGATCCCGCTCACCGGGACCGTGGGCGAGATGGCGCTGACCTACGACAACACCAAGAAGGTGGCCGACGCCGTCCTCGTCGAGATGGGCGTGCCCGTGAAGTACTCGGTGGGGACCATGATCGAGGTGCCGCGCGCCGCCCTCATCGCGGACAAGATCGCCCACGACGCGGAGTTCTTCTCGTTCGGCACCAATGACCTGACGCAGATGACGTTCGGGTACAGCCGCGACGACGTGGCGAAGTTCCTGCCCGAGTATCTGCAGAAGGGGCTGCTGCCGCACGATCCGTTCTCGGTGCTCGACCAGGAAGGCGTGGGCGAGCTGGTGCGCATCGGCATCGAGCGCGGCCGGCGCGTGCGGCCGGATCTGAAGATCGGGATCTGCGGCGAGCACGGCGGCGAGCCGTCGTCGGTGGAGTTCTGTCACAAGGTCGGAATGACGTATGTCTCGTGCTCTCCGTTCATGATTCCCATCGCGCGATTGAGCGCCGCCCAGGCGCGCATCCGGGCACGGGAGGCATCGGCGGAAGGGGCTCCGAATACGTAGGAGGATGACGTGAAACTGCCTGGAGCGAGGATCGTGCTGGAGTGCCTGAAGCGTGAGGGTGTCGACATCATCTTCGGCCTTCCCGGCGGCGCCGTGCTGCCGATCTACGACGCCCTCTATGACTTCGAAGGCCTGCGGCACGTGCTCGTGCGCCAGGAGGCCGCCGCCGGCCACGCCGCCGAGGGCTACGCGCGGGCGACCGGCAAGGTGGGGGTGTGCCTGGTCACCTCGGGGCCGGCCTGCACCAACCTGGTCACGGCGCTGCAGGACGCCATGATGGATTCCATGCCCATCGTGGCCTTCACGGGGCAGGTGCCCACGCACCTGATCGGCAACGACGCCTTCCAGGAGGCCGACAACGTCGGCATCACGCGCTCGTGCACCAAGCACAACTTCCTGGTGAAGGACGGGAAGGATCTGGGTCCCATCATCCGCGAGGCGTTTCACATCGCGGCCACCGGCCGGCCCGGCCCCGTTCACGTCGACCTGCCGAAGGACATTCTGGTCAAGGAGGCCGAGCTCATCTGGCCTGAGAAGGTCGTGATGCGCTCGTACAACCCGAACTACGACGGGCATCCGGGACAGATCAAGCGCGCGGCCCGCGCCATGGTTCGCGCGCGGCGCCCGGTGCTCTACGTTGGCGGCGGCGTGATCTCCGCCGACGCCCACGCCGAGCTGCGGGAGCTGGCCGAGCTGACGCAGATCCCGGTGACCACGACGCTGATGGGACTCGGCGCGTTCCCGTCCGAGCATCCGCTGAGCCTCGAGATGCTCGGCATGCACGGCACGTACTACGCGAACTTCGCCGTCCACAACTCCGACGTGCTGGTGGCGGTGGGCGCGCGTTTCGACGACCGGGTGACCGGCAAGGTGGACGCCTTCGCTCCGAATGCCGAGATCATCCACATCGACATCGACCCGTCGTCGATCTCGAAGAACATCAAGGTGGACGTGCCGATCGTCGGCGACTGTCGCCGCGTGCTGACCAGTCTGCTGGCGGCCGTGAAGGAGGAGCTGCGCGGCGAAGGGGCCGTGGCCGCCCGCGAAGCGCGGAACGCCTGGCACGCCCAGATCGCCGAGTGGCGCGCCAAGCAGCCGCTCCGGTACGAGTGGAGCGACGAGGTCATCAAGCCCCAGTACGTCGTCGAGGAGATCTCGCGCCAGACGCGCGGCGAGGCGATGATCGTGACCGGCGTCGGCCAGCACCAGATGTGGGCGGCGCAGTACTACAAGTTCAAGCATCCCCGCGCGTGGTTCACCTCCGGCGGCCTGGGCACGATGGGGTATGGGCTGCCGACGGCGATGGGTGTGCAGGCGGCGCATCCGGGTGGCCTCGTGGTGAACATCGACGGCGACGGCTCGTTCGCCATGAACAGCCAGGAGCTCGCCACCTGCTTCACGGAGAAGCTGCCCGTCAAGACGGTGATCATCAACAACAGCGGCCACGGCATGGTCCGGCAGTGGCAGCGCATCATCTACAAGGAGCGCTACTGCGCCATCGACCTGCCGGGCATTCCCGACTGGGTGAAGCTGGCCGAGGCCTACGGCTGCATGGGGTTGCGCGTGACCAAGCCGTCCGAGGTGCCGGGGGCGGTCGAGAAGATGCTGGCCACCCCGGCCCCGGTCGTGCTCGACGTCTGCGTGGACAAGGACGAGTGCGTCTTCCCGATGGTGCCGGCCGGTGGCGCCAACACCGACATGATCCTGGCCCCGCCGACCCGTGAGGTCCGCGACCGCGCCGAGAAGTCGCAGACGGGATTCTGATGAAACATTCACCGCCGATACCGAGGCGCGCCACGGCTGGGCCGGGGGGCGTCCGAGCGCTGGGGGTCTGGGGGCCATTTCGGGGCCCCCAGGAAGATCGATGACCCTCAACGGGAACGAGCTGCGCAAGCACACGATCTCCGTGCTCGTCGAGAACAAGTTCGGCGTGCTGTCGCGGGTGGCCGGCCTCTTCTCCGCGCGCGGCTACAACATCGAGAGCCTGTCCGTCGGCGAAACGCTGGACCCGAGCATCTCGCGCATGACGCTGGTCGTGTCGGGAGACGAGTTCGTCATCGAGCAGGTCATGAAGCAGCTCCACAAGCTGATCGACGTGATCAAGGTCAACGACCTCACCGACGAGAGCCACGTGGAGCGCGAGCTGATGCTCATCCGGGTCAACGCCGAGCCGCAGCATCGCACCGAGGTCATGCGCACGGCGGACATCTTCCGGGCGAAGGTGGTGGACGTGACGCCGCTCTCCTTCGTGCTGGAGGCGACCGGCGACGAGGGCAAGCTGGAGGCGCTCATCGAGCTTCTGCGCCCGATGGGCATCCAGGAGATCGTGCGCACGGGCAAGGTCGCGATCTCGCGCGGACCCAAGACCCGCACCCGGAAGGCCGAGACACCGAAGCCGCGTCCGCGGGTCGACGACCCGCGGGTGGTCGGCTTCGCGGACTGACCCCACACAGGAAAGGAAGCTCAGACGATGCCGGCGAAGATCTATTACGACCAGGACGCGGATCTCGGCCTGCTCAAGGGCAAGAGCATCGCGGTCATCGGCTACGGCAGCCAGGGCCATGCGCACGCGCTGAACCTCAAGGACTCCGGCCAGAACGTGGTGGTCGGTCTCTACAAGGGGAGCAAGTCGTGGGCGCGCGCGGAGAAGGACGGATTGCGCGTCACCAGCGTGGCCGACGCCGCCAAGATGAGCGACGTGGTGATGATCCTCCTGCCCGACCAGAGCCAGCGGCAGGTCTTCGAGGAATCGATCAAGGGTGTGCTGGGCAAGGGCAAGATGCTGATGTTCGCTCACGGCTTCAACATCCACTTCAACCAGGTGGTGCCGCCCCCCGACGTCGACGTCACCATGATTGCCCCCAAGGCGCCCGGTCACGTGATGCGCGACCTCTTCACGCAAGGGCCCGGCGTGCCGGCCCTGGTGGCGGTGTACCAGGACGTGTCGGGCAAGGCCCGCGACCTGGCTCTCGCGTACGGGCGCGGTGTCGGCTGCACGCGGGCGGGGGTCATCGAGACGACCTTCAAGGAAGAGACGGAGACCGACCTCTTCGGCGAGCAGACCACGCTCTGCGGCGGCGTCTCGCATCTGATCAAGGCGGCCTTCGAGACGCTGGTGGAGGCGGGCTACCAGCCCGAGGTGGCCTACTTCGAGTGCATGCACGAGATGAAGCTCATCGTCGACCTCTTCTACCAGGGCGGTCTCGCCTACATGCGCTACTCCGTCTCCGACACGGCCGAGTACGGCGACTACACCCGCGGCCCCCGCGTGGTGAGCGACGAGACGAAGCGTGAGATGAAGAAGATCCTCGGCGAGATCCAGTCCGGTCAGTTCGCGCGCGAATGGGTGCTCGAGAACCAGGCCAATCGCGCCGGCTTCCTGGCCATGCGCCGCCGCGACGCCGACCACCAGATCGAGGAGGTCGGCAAGCGCCTGCGGTCGATGATGTCCTGGATCAAGCCGCCGAGAGAGTGATGGCCAAGCGGATTCCCATCGCGCGAGAAGGATGGCCCTTCATCCTCGGGCCGGCGATCGCGGCCGCCGGTTTGACGCTGCTCGGTCACCGGCGCCTCGCCCTGCCGTTCTGGGCCGCTTCCGCGGCCTCGGCCGGATTCTTCCGCGATCCCGAGCGGGAGATTCCCCCGGTGGCGCACGGCGTGCTGGCGCCCGCCGACGGGCGCGTCACCTCGGTCGAGGACGCCGTCGATCCCTTCGTCGGATCCTCGCGGCGTGTCGCGATCTTTCTCTCACCCCTCGACGTGCACGTGAACCGGGCGCCGATCGGCGGCCTCGTCACCGACACCGTGTACACGCCGGGCCGCTTCCTCGCCGCCTACGATCCGGCGGCGGGCGAGGTCAACGAGCGCTGCGCGGTGCGGATCCAGGGCGACGAGGCCCGCGTCACCGTCGTGCAGATCGCGGGCGTCGTGGCCCGGCGGATCGTCTGTCGCGTCGGCGCCGGCGACAAGCTGGCGGCGGGCGAGCGCTTCGGTATGATCCGCTTCGGCTCGCGGACCGACTGCTACATGCCGAAGGGCACCGACGTGCGCGTGAAGGTGGGCGACACGGTGGTCGGCGGCGTGACCGTGATCGGGATCCTGCGATGATGCCGCGGCGCTCGCACAAGCGGATCCGGCGCCGGCCCTGGCAGGAGCTGCGCGAGCGTCGTCGCAAGGGCATCTTCCTGCTCCCGAGTCTCTTGACGACGGGCAATCTCTTCTGCGGATTCTTCGCGATGCTGCTGACCGTCGACGAGCGGTTCACGGAGGCGGCGCTGGCCATTTTCGTGGCCATGATCATGGACATGCTGGACGGACGCGTGGCGCGCCTCATGAAAGCGACCAGCCAGTTCGGCGTCGAGTACGACTCGCTGGCCGACGTGGTGTCCTTCGGGGTGGCCCCGGCCTTCCTGCTCTATGCCTTCGCGCTGCGCGAGCTCGGCCGGCCGGCGTGGTTCGCGGCGTTTCTCTTCATGATCTGCGGCGCCCTGCGTCTGGCCCGCTTCAACGTGTTCACGGGCAGCAGCGACAAGCGGTTCTTCGTCGGGCTGCCGATCCCGGCCGCGGCCGCCGTCGTGTGCGGGACCGTCGTCCTGCTGCAGGGCGAAGAGCTCACGCAGTGGATCCGCGGGGCGGTGGCCGTCATGACGTATCTGGTCGCGCTGCTGATGGTGTCGACGTTCCGCTACTGGAGCTTCAAGGAAGTGGACTGGGCGCGCCGCCGGCCCGTCCAGACGCTCCTGATCGTGGTGCTGGCGGTCATGATCGTGGCCACCAAGCACGAGGTGTTCCTGTTCCTCGTGTTCGCCGGCTACGCGCTGTCGGGACCCGTGCGGCGAATCATCGTGGGACGAACGCCGGCCATCGCCGGCCCCGGCGAGCCACTGGGCAAGGAGCACGCGTGAGCGACGACAGGCGGTATACCATCGCGGTCCTGCCCGGCGACGGCATCGGGCAGGAGGTCACTCCCGAGGCCGTCCGGGTCCTCCAGGCGGTCGCCCGGCGTACGCGAGTCTCGCTGCAGTTCGAGCAGGGCCTCTGCGGCGGCTCAGCCATCGACGCGCAGGGCACGCCGCTGCCGGACGCCTCCCTCGCGCTCTGCCGGCGGGCCGACGCCATCCTGTTCGGCTCCGTGGGCGGTCCGAGGTGGGATGCGCTGCCGCAGGAGCAGCGCCCGGAGCGTGGCCTCTTGCGCCTGCGCAAGGAGCTGGACCTGTTCGCGAATCTGCGTCCGGCCACCTGCTTCCCGATGCTCGTCGATGCCTCGCCGCTCAAGCGCTCGGTCGTCGAGGGCACGGACATCATGGTGATCCGCGAGCTGACGGGCGGCCTCTACTTCGGCGAGCCGCGTGGCCGCGAGGCGCTGCCCGGCGGCGGCGAGCGGGGCGTCAACACGATGGTCTACACGACCCCGGAGATCGAGCGCGTGGCCCGCGTCGGCTTCGAGGTGGCGCGCAAGCGGCGCAAGCGCCTGGCCTCGGTGGACAAGGCCAACGTGCTGGCCGTCTCGCAGCTGTGGCGCGAGACGGTGACCCGGGTCGGCAAGGAGTACCCCGACGTCGCCCTCGAGCACGTGCTCGTCGACAACTGCTCGATGGCGCTCGTCCACAAGCCCACGCACTTCGACACCATCGTCACCGAGAACACGTTCGGCGACATCCTGTCCGACGAGGCGGCCATCCTGGCCGGCTCCATGGGTATGCTGCCGTCGGCCTCGCTGGGTCCCGTCGGCGCCGGCGGCCGGCAGTTCGGCCTCTACGAGCCGGTGCACGGCACCGCCCCCGACATCGCGGGCAAGGGCATCGCCAATCCGCTGGCGGCGATTTTGTCGGCCGCGCTGCTGCTGCGGTACTCTTTGAACATGGGCGAGGCCGCGGGCTGGATCGAAGCGGCCGTCCTGCGCGTTCTCGAAGCAGGACACCGGACCGGCGATATCGCCGCTCCGGGCGAGAAGAAGCTCGGGACGCGCGAGATGGGCGACCACGTCGTGAAGGAGCTGGAGGTCCAGGCCTGATGGCGTCAGGGGTGACAGTGGCGGTGGTGGGGGCAACGGGAGCGGCGGGGTCCACGACCCTGCGCATTCTCGAGGAGCGAAAGTTCCCCGTTCGCGAGCTGCGCGCGTTCGCCTCCGAGCGCTCGGTCGGCAAGACGGTGACGTTCAAGGGCGACGGGGTGAAGGTCCAGAGGATCGAGGCCTCCGCCTTCAAGGGCGTCGACATCGCCATCTGCGCGGCCGGTACCGCCCAGTCCAGGGAATACTCCCCGATGATCGCCCGCGCCGGCGCCGTGGTGGTGGACAAGTCCAACGCCTTCCGCATGGATCCGAAGGTCCCGCTGGTGGTTCCGGAGATCAATGCGCACGCCGTCCGGCAGCACGAGGGCATCGTGGCGTCGCCGAACTGCACGACCATCGTGACCGTCATGCCGCTCAAGCCGCTGCACGACGCGGCGCGGCTGCGCCGCGCGGTGGTGACGTCGTACCAGTCGGTGTCCGGCGCCGGCGTGAACGGGATCGAGGACCTGCGGCAGCAGACGCTGGCGTGGGCGCGGGGCGAGGCCATGGTCCCCAAGCACTTCGCCCACCAGATTGCCTTCAACCTCATCCCCGCCATCGACGCGTTCCGGCCGGACGGCTACACGGGCGAGGAGATGAAGCTGGTCAACGAGACGCGGAAGATCCTCGAGTCGCCTGAGCTTCTCATCGCGCCGACCACGGTGCGGGTGCCCGTCTTCACCTGCCACTCGGTGGCCGTGAACGCGGAGACGGACGTGAAGGTCAGCCCCGAGCGCGCGCGCGAGCTCTTCAGCCGCTTTCCCGGACTCAAGGTGTGGGACGATCCCGCCGAGCAGCGGTACCCGATGCCCATCGCCGTCGAGGGTCAGGACGACTGCTGGGTCGGCCGCATTCGCGAGGATCTGTCCCACCCGCGCGGGCTGAGCTTCTGGGTCGTCGGTGACCAGCTGCGAAAGGGAGCGGCGACGAACGCCGTGCAGATCGCCGAGTTGCTGCTGGGCTCGTAGCGCGCGGGCGGGGGAGGCAAGTCGCCATGTCGCTCCGGCGCTTCTATCACCGTCACTTCGGCTATCACGGGCGGTTCCATCTCGCGGTCGGCTTTACGATCTTCGTCGTCGCTTACGTGGCGGTGCCGCGCGTGGCGCGGCTCCTCGAGTCGTTCGGGCGCTACAACCCCACCCACTACGAGCCGAAGGACTTCGACCGCGAGCGGTGGCTCCGCGAGCAGGCCGGACCGCCCATCATCGCGGGGCTCGACTGGGACACCCTCGTCGGCATCACGCTCTTTCTCCTGCTGGCGGCGGTGTGGCTGACCTTCGTGCCCACGCGCTCTCCGCGCCGGCGCACGCCGCACTCATAACGGCTCTCCGCACCTTCCGGCTGCTGCTGTCCTACGACGGCACCGACTTCCACGGCTGGCAGGTGCAGCCGGAGGCGCCGACGATCCAGGGAGCCGTGCTGGAGGCGGCACGGCGCTTTCTGTCGTCCGAGGCGCGTGTGATCGGCGCCAGCCGCACCGATGCCGGTGTTCACGCGCTGGGGCAGACGGCCTCGCTGACCCTCGACTCGCACCTCGGTGCGGCCGCCGTTCACGGCGCGCTGAACGCCGCCCTTCCGCCCGCGATTCGCGTGCTGCGGGTCGACGAGGCGCCGCCCGGCTTCGACGCGCGGCGCGCCGCGATTGGCAAACGCTACGCCTACGTCATCGACAACGGCGCGGTGGCCGCGCCACTGTGGCGGCGAACGGCCTGGCACGTGACGGGGCCGATCGACGCCGGCGCCATGCGGACGGCCCTGGCCGCGCTCCGCGGGCGGCACGACTTCAGCGCGTTCTGCGCGGCGCCGGGCCGCGAGGCGGACCCCGTGTGCCGCATCGAGACGCTGCACGTCATCCGCAAGCGCGAGCGCCTGGCTCTCCTCGTCTCCGCCGACCGATTCCTGCACCACATGGTCCGCAACATCGTGGGAAGCGCGGTGGAGGTGGGACGCGGCGCCCGAAGCTCCGACTGGCTCGCGGAGGTGCTCGCCTCGCGCGATCGGACCCGCGCCGGGCCGACGGCGCCCGCGCACGGGTTGGTGCTGGTTCGCGTGCGCTACCGGCGCTAGAATACGCGCGGAGTGCGATGCGCACCTTTCTGACCATCCGGGGCGGCCGCACCAGCGAGGTGGCCGCCGAAGTCGTCCGGGAACAGCCCCTCACCGTGTACGTCAACGGCGAGAAGTTCCTCACCCTCCTCTGCTCACCGATGATGCTCGACGCGCTCGTCATCGGCTACCTTTGGATGGAGAAAATCATCGCCGCGCGCGACGAAGTGGTGGCGCTGGAGGTCTCGGCCGTCGACGGGCGCGCCGACGTGACGCTCGCCGGTCCGGTCACCTTGCCGACGGAGCGGATCCTCACCTCCGGCTGTGGGGGCGGGATCACGTTCCGGATCGATCATCGCTTGTTCCCGCGCCTGCGCTCGTCGCTGACGGTGCGGCCCGCCCAGCTGGCGAGCGGCATGAAGCAGCTCTTCCAGGCCGCCGAGCACTATCAGCGCTCGCGCGGAATCCACGGGGCCGCCCTCTACGACGGGGAGCGCTTGCTCGTCGTGGCCGAGGACGTCGGCCGCCACAACGCCGTCGACAAGGTGATGGGGCGCGCGCTTCTCGACGGCATCGAGACGCGGGACCGCATCCTGCTCTCGACCGGGCGGATCTCCTCCGAGATGCTGCTCAAGGCCGCGCGGATGGGCGTGCCGGTAGTGGCGTCGCGAACGTCCCCGACCGAGATGGCGGTGGCCCTGGCCGAGCAGCTCGACGTCACCGTCTGCGGCTACGTGCGTCCCGACGGGCTGAATCTCTACGCCGGCACCGCGCTCGCGCTGGAGGAACCCGAGGCGGCGCGGTCGTGAGCGAGGACGAGCGGGTCGAGTCCGCGGCCGAGCGCGCCTTCAAGCGGCGATTCGGCGGCAAGGAGAAGGGGCGGAACAAGCGCGACGACTACGCGCTCGACCTCTTCCGCGAGGCCGGCGCGTATCTTCACGACGTCCCGCGTGTCAACGCGATCCTCCGCGAGCTCGGCAAGCTCTACAACGCGGTCACCGACGCGCCGATCGTGGGGCTGGACGCCCGGCGCCGGATCGTCGGATGCCTCGAGAAGGGCGATATCTCTGAGGCCCAGGCCATCCTTGACGAGTGCTGCAAGCTGTATGCTCCCGTCGACCGGGCCGACGGCGGTTCGGAGTGGAAAATTTCACAAGATTAGGGACTTGCGATCTCGACAGCAAACTTGACATGTGGTCTGACCGCTAATAGGATGCGTCAGCCTCACCCGGCCGCAGGGCCGCCTCAGGGGCGAGGGAGGTAGGCTGATGAGCTTTACCGA
>Ga0075421_100003976_pt1 | contig 17785 bp, 13 predicted proteins | sample SoiMetdeltSBSDD5_FD_75292 | JGI IMG/M metagenome (GOLD analysis project Ga0075421, IMG submission 75292) | Bulk soil microbial communities from a Populus tree surrounding site in Tennessee, USA - Soil MetaG P. deltoides SBSDD5 | ecosystem: Environmental > Terrestrial > Soil > Tree plantation...
GGTCAGCGTCCGCTATGTCCGGTAAATGCGCGTCAGCGGCCCACGGATCCCACTCGAATACTACTCACAGTGACGATGGGCACATGACGCTGCGTAAGGGGGCTGTCGTGTTCCGACCCCGCCAGCGAACGTCCAGCCGCCTGCAGTACGCTCGTACTGCTTGGGGTGGACTCGAACTGCCGTAGGCGGAACCCGCCGACACCGAGAGGAGCGCCGTCGACATGGCGAAGATCAAGGTCACCAATCCGGTCGTCGAGCTCGACGGCGACGAGATGACCCGGATCATCTGGAAGCAGATCCGGGAGCAGCTGATCCTGCCCTATCTCGATGTCGAGCTGGAGTACTACGACCTCGGCATCGAGCACCGCGATGCCACCAACGACCAGGTGACCATCGACGCCGCCAACGCGATCAAGCGGCACGGCGCGGGGGTCAAGTGCGCCACGATCACGCCCGACGAGGCCCGGGTCAAGGAGTTCGGGCTCAAGCGGATGTGGCGCTCGCCGAACGGCACGATCCGCAACATCCTCGGTGGCGTCGTCTTCCGTGAGCCGATCATCATGGCGAACGTGCCGCGGCTCGTCCCCGGCTGGACCAAACCGATCGTGATCGGCCGTCACGCGCACGGCGACCAGTACAAGGCGACCGACTTCGTGGTGCCCGGCCCGGGTACGGTCACCATCTCGTACGTGCCCCAGGACGGTGGCGAACCGATCGAGCTCGAGGTCGCGAAGTTCCCCGGCGGCGGGGTCGCCATGGGCATGTACAACTTCGACGACTCGATCCGCGACTTCGCCCGCGCCTCCTTCCGGTACGGGCTCGACCGCCACTACCCCGTGTACCTGTCGACGAAGAACACGATCCTCAAGGCGTACGACGGTCGTTTCAAGGACCTGTTCGCGGAGGTCTTCGAGAACGAGTTCGCGTCGGAGTTCGCCGCCGCCGGGCTGACCTACGAGCACCGGCTTATCGACGACATGGTGGCGGCCGCCCTGAAGTGGGAGGGCGGGTTCGTCTGGGCCTGCAAGAACTACGACGGTGACGTGCAGTCCGACACCGTCGCGCAGGGCTTCGGCTCGCTCGGCCTGATGACCTCGGTGCTCATGACGCCGGACGGCTCCACTGTTGAGGCCGAGGCCGCGCACGGCACCGTCACCCGGCATTACCGGCAGTGGCAGCGGGGCGAGAAGACCTCGACCAACCCGATCGCGTCGATCTTCGCGTGGACGCGGGGTCTGGCCCACCGCGGCAAGCTCGACGGGACCCCGGCCGTGACCGACTTCGCGGACAAGCTCGAGCGGGTGTGTGTCTCCACAGTGGAGTCGGGTCGGATGACCAAGGACCTTGCGCTGCTCATCCCCGGCGAGGCGCCGTGGCTCACGACCGACGAGTTCATGAACGCGCTCGACGAGAACCTCGCCCGCGGTCTGTCCTGAGCCGGGACGTTCCCCGAGATCTCTCTCTGCAGGGGTTAAGGCCACGCCTGGCGCCGTGCTGGGCGAAATCGACCTGATTTTCCGGAATGCGTAACCAGGGTGACCTTACGGTCGTTGCAGAGGTGTGAACGCGGTTGCTCGCCGCGGTCACGCGGGCATCGCAGCGGCCGATCCGACAGTCGCACTGTGGTGTTCGGTGTATGGGCTAAACAGCCTGCCGTCCCTTCCCGGTGTGGCCGGGCCTCGGCCCGGCCACACGCATGTGTGGATCAGCGGGTGCAGTTGAGTTAGCGCAAGTGCCACTCCGACCCGTCGGGAGTGTCGCGCACCTCGACCCCGGCGACCGTTAGGTGGTCGCGGATCCAGTCCGACGTGGCGAAGTCCTTGGCGTCGCGGGCGCGGGCGCGCAGCTCGAGCAGCCCGTCGACGAACGGCCCCACGACGGTACGGGGATCCTGAGCGCCGACGGTCGCCAGTTCGCCGAGGCGCACCACCATCCGGTGGAGGTGGGCCCGGGCGTGATCGCCCTCATCGGATGTGAGCGTGTCGGACGACCAGTCCACAAGCGTCTGTTCCAGGTCGAGGATGGCCGTGACGCATCCATCGACGTCCCTGGCCGCGAGCGCCGCGTCGAACCGGGCGGCGATGGCGTCGGCGGCCGCACGGAGTGAGGTCGACACGCTTGCCGTCGGTTCCGGCTCCGCGCGCTCGACCGGCGCGGTGCCTCCGGGGGACACGACCGCGGACCGGTCGGCACCGGAGGCGAGGTCGGCGAAGTCGACCGTACGGCCGGCGGGATGCACGACACTGCGGCCGCGCCGGCGCACGGTCATCGTGCCATTGCCCAGCACCGTGGCGGTGGCGTGGTCGAGGTCGAGCAGCACGGCGGTGTGCTCGTCGACGCCGATGATGAACGCCTCCTCGGGCAGCTCAGCCTCCATTGTGGACAGCCGTCCTTCGCCGAGGTAGCAGAAGCGGGTGTCGTGGTGGCCGCCCTCAGCGTTGTCGTAGTGCGGGATCACGACCGCTGGCAACCCCGTCACCTGCTCGATGAGGTTGAGGCCGGGCACCCAGTGCGGCTCGAAGCCGGCCTTGTATATCTCGTACACGGGCACCGTGTGCGAACCGAGCGTGAGCGCCGCGGCGCTGGCGAACACCAAGACCCCGTCGCGCTCGAGCACCCCGGTCAGCGCGGCCGGCACCGGGGTGTCGCGCCACTGCCGCAGCGTATACGTGGGGGAGCCCGGCCCGGCGAACAGCCATCCCGCCTCCCGCAACGTGGCCAGCACACGCTCCCGGGGCAGACCCGGTGGCGGCGGCGTCCGCCATGACACCACCTCGACCTGTCGGCCAACGCTGGCGGCGAAGTAGGCGACCGCCCGAGCCGCGATGTCGTCGGCGTTCGACTGGAACCCGAACGGCGTGTCGAGCACCGCCGCGCGCCGGTCGCCGACGCGTTCGAAGATGGTCCGATGTGGCTTGACCATCGTGGGCGCGGTCTCGCCGGAGCCCATGATGCAGACCAGGCCGGGCATCAGGAGCCGACCTTCCCGGCCAGCTCCAACAGATCGTTCGCGAGCTCGCGCGGGCGCTGGGCGTGCAGGTCGTGGTCGGCTCCGACGTACTCCCGGATGGTCGGTCGAGCCAGCGCCGCCTCGGCCTTGGAGACCTGGGCCCGGCGCCGGGCGGCGCCCTTGGAATTCTTGGGGATCGCGGGCAGCAGCAGCGTCGGTACGTTGATCTTTGCCAGGTCGGCCCACGGCGGGTCGTCCCACATGCTGCGGACGATCTGCATGTGCATCGGGATCGGCAACCGGCGGGTGACCGTGCCGTCGGGCGAGATCCGCATGTTGGCCAGGGTCGCCTCGACCGCCGCCGGTGACCAGTCCTTGTGCGAGGCACGGATGAACGCGCGCAGGTCGGTCGCGCGCTTGCCGTCGACGGGCGGGGGCCGCAGCTCCGCGGCGCACTCCTCCCACGTGTCGAACTCCGTCGACAGGTCGATCCATCCGCCGTCGACGAGCGCCACCGCCGCGACGAACTCGGGGTGGGCCGCCGCGAGCCGGGCGACGACGTTGCCGCCCCAGGACTGGCCAGCGACGACGGCCGCGCGCAGGTCGAGCACCCCGGCGAGCACGGCGAGATCGCGCGCGGCCGTGGCCGTGTCGTAGCCGTTGGGCGGCGAGTCGGAGTCGCCGTGGGAGCGCAGGTCGACCGAGCAAACCGGGTGGCCGGCCTCGGCCAGCGGCACGGCCACCTCGTCCCACAGCCGCGCGTTCGACGACAACCCGTGGACGAGGATGAACGGGCTGCTGGCGGCGGACTCCTCGCCCCACGCACGGACGTGTAGGCGTACCCCTTCGGCGACCGGAACGACCGTGTCGACAGGCTGCATGCGCCGAATCTATCCCGGCCGACCGACAGCGACACCCGATCAGTCGCGAGGCGGCGCCTCAGGTGCGCGGCGGCGGGTCTCAGGTGCGTGGTAGCGGGGCCGTCCCGCCGGCCGGGAGCGCGACGAACGCCTCCGGGGCACCGAAGCCGTGTGCCGCGAACGCCCCGGCGACCGCATCGGTGACCGCCGCGGTGGCGCCGGCCTCGATCAACGCGATCACACAGCCGCCGAAGCCGCCGCCGGTCATGCGGGCGCCGAGGGCGCCGGCCGCCAGGGCCGCGTCGACCGCGATGTCGAGCTCCGGCACGGTCACCTCGTAGTCGTCGCGCAGGGACGCGTGCGACTGGGTCAGTTCCGATCCGATCTCGCGTACGCGGCCGGCCCGGAGCAGGTCCACCGTCCGCAGCACCCGCTCGTTCTCGGTGACGACGTGGCGGACCCGTGAGCGGGCCACGGGGTCCGACAGGGCCGACAGGGCGGAGTCGAGGTCGGTCACGTCGCGCAGCGCCGGCACGCCGAGCGTCCGCGCCGCCTCCTCGCAGGTGGCCCGGCGGGTCGCGTACTCCCCGGAGACCAGCCGGTGCGGCGCCCGGGTGTCGATGACCAGCATCGCCAGCCCGGCCGGTGCAAGCGCGAAGGGGATGTGTTCGGTCGCGAGCGATCGGCAGTCCAGGAACAGGGCGTGCCCCTCGCGGCACAGCGTCGCCGCCGACTGGTCCATGATGCCGCACGGCACACCGACGAAGTCGTTCTCGGCCCGTTGGGCCAGCGCCGGCCACGCCGCCCGCGCGGACAGATCGGTCACCTCGGCCCCCGCCAGGTCGAGCAGGGCGCCCAGCGTCGCGCACTCGAGCGCGGCCGAGGAGGACAGGCCCGCTCCGAGCGGCACGTCCGAGGTGATCGCGATGTCGGCCGGCACAATGTCCACACCGGAGGATCGCAGCACCCAGGCGACGCCGGCGACATACGCCGCCCAACCGGTCACCCGACCGGGCACCAGATCGTCGGCGCCGAACGTGACGGTCTCGCCGGATGCCTCGGACCAGACCATCCACTGAGGACCAATTGCCGGGGCGACCGCGACGGTGGTCCGGTGCGACAAGGCGAACGGCAGCACGTAGCCATCGTTGTAGTCGGTGTGCTCGCCGATCAGGTTGACCCGACCGGGAGCCGACCAGGCGAGCACGTGCGGTCGGCCGTACTGTCGGTCGAACGCCGACCCGAGATGACCCGTCACGGGAGCACCACCTCGCGCAGCATCCGAGCCGCCTCCTCCGGCACCACGTCGTTGACGAAGACACCCATGGCCGACTCGGAGCCGGCGAGGAACTTCAGCTTGCCCGGGGCCCGCCGAACGCTGAACAGCTGCAGGTGCAGATAGGCCAGATCGCGGTCGGCGTGGACGGGTGCCTGGTACCAGGCCGAGACGTAGGGCATCGGTGTGCCGAAGAGCCCGTCGAGTCGGCGCAGGATCTCGAGATAGAGCGGGGCGAAGAGGTCCCGGTCGGCCGGCGGGAGCGCGGCCAGGTCAGGCACCCGCTCGTGCGGGACGAGGTGCACCTCGAACGGCCAACGCGCGGCGGCCGGAACATAGGCGGTCCAGCCGGCGTTGGCCGCGACGACCCGGGCGCCGTCGGTGCGCTCCGCAGCGAGGATGTCGGCGAAGAGATTGCGTCCACCGGTGGTCTCGGCGTGCCGCCGGGCTGCGGCGAGCATCGTGCGCGTGCGCGGCGTGACGAACGGGTAGGCGTAGATCTGCCCGTGCGGGTGGTGCAGGGTCACGCCGATCTCGACGCCCCGGTTCTCGAAGCAGAAGACCTGCTCGACGTCGGGCAGCCCGGACAGGACCGCGGTCCGGTCGGCGAGCGCGTCCAGGACGGTGCGCACCCGCGCGGGCTGCAGCGAGGCGAACGACGCGTTGTGGTCGGCGGTGAAGCAGACGACCTCGCAGTGCTGAAAGGACGGGAAGCGGTTGGAGAACACGACCACGTCGTAGTCGGCTGCGGGGATCTCGGTGCGTCGCTCCGGTGTGGACGGACACAGGGGGCATTCGTCGCTGGGGGGCAGGAACGTGCGCGTCTGGCGATGCCCGGCGACGGCGACCCACTCGTCGGTCAGCGGGTCGTAGCGCAGCTGGGACGCGGGCGGCGGCGGGGGCAGGTCGCGTAGGTCGGCGGCGGTGCGGTCGGCGTCGTCGCACTCGTCGAAGTAGATCAGCTCCCGGCCGTCCGCCAGATGTGTGCTCGTACGCTTCACCGCCGGACGACCTCCGCCTTGATCGAACAGTTCCGCACACTAGACCGTCCCGTCGCGGGAGGACAAGCCACGGCGCCGGATCTCCAGCTACCGACCCGACGCAGATCCCGTCGATCCGAGCATCGCTTGTGGACGGACGGTTCGTCGTGGCGGCCGACGGGCCCGTCGCCCGGTCGGAGGCGGCGACCCTGCCGACGTCGTGCAGATCGACGACGGCTGGGAGGCGAGGTTGGCGACGCCGGAACCGAAGCACCAGCACGGCCTGCTGGCGCCGGAGCATCCTGGGCCGCCCGTTCGGCATTCCTCCCGAACGCCCCAGATCTGGCGTATGCCGGAGGCACGATTCGACCCCTGTGGTGACCCGACCACCGGTACAGTTGCGACTGAGTGTAGTCGGACCTGTACGCAGAGTAATCAGCTCTTCTGGGGCAATCGTGTCTGCGACCGATGAGGTCTTCTTCGATCCCTCGGGCCGCCGATGGCGTCGTGTCAAAATGTCGCTCCTCGCGGCCCTAACGCTTGCGCTCGGTCTGCTCGTCATCTCGTGGGGCCCGGTGCATGCCTCCCCGCCCCTGTTCGGCAAGGGGCCGCCGCCCCGCCCGGGCCTTACCGGCGTCGACTCATCGCCGTTCATCGGCACCGGCCCGCTGGCGCGCCTCGTGAGGATCGAGCAGCGGGCCGGTGGCTGGGTCGCGGTGGACCCGCTCACCGGGGACCGCGTCGCGACGCTCACCGCTGCGGATCGGGCCGCCGCCGGCCGGAGCACCTTCGCGATCTACCGGTACGGCTATGACGAGGGGGTGCATCGGACCATCTCGTTGACGTTCGACGACGGGCCGGACCCGACGTGGACCCCCCAGATCCTTGACCTGCTCAGCGCGCATCAGGTGCCGGCGACCTTCTTTGTGGTCGGCGCAATGGTGGTGCGATATCCCGACGTGGCCAACCGCGAGGTGCAGGAGGGACATGCGATCGCCAACCACACGATGACCCACCCGGAACTCACGATGTCGACGATCGAACAGGAGATCGTGCCGACGGACCGGATCCTCACCGCGACGACGGGCGTACGCACCAGTCTGATCCGGCTTCCCTACGACGGCTATGGGCCGTCCGGGAGTGACACCGAGGGCGAGTTGCTGCTCGAGGCACAGCGGCTCGGCTACGTCGTATCCATCGAGGACTTCGATCCGAACGACTGGCAGCATGGCGACGCCGCCGACCGTCGGAGCCGACCGATCCCGTTGCCACCCACCACAATGGACAACATCACCATCCTCCTGCACGACGGCGGCGGCAACCGAGCCGAGACGGTGGCCTACGTGAGGCGGCTCATCCCGTGGGCCAAGGCGCACGGTTACACCTTCCACTCACTGCCTCAGGTGAGCGCAGAGGCGACGGCGAGCACCACCCGTCAGGCGCCCAACCTCTGGGACCGCGAGACGCTCTGGACGTTCCAGGCCAGGTGGCTGCTGCCCAACGCACTCCTCCGGCTGCTCTTCTGGATCGCGGTGATCTCAGTCGTCGTGGTCGGCATGACCAACGTCATCCTCGCCGCCGGCAACGAGATCAGCAGCCGGCGCCGGCTCGCCCGCGCGCCGGTGAACTCGAGAGGACCGCCCGTGACGGCCGTCATCGCTGCCTTCAACGAGGCGGCCGTCATCGGACGGTGCCTGGCGGCGGTCTGCCACTCCCGCTACGCCAATCTGGTCGAAATCATCGTCATCGACGACGGCTCAACAGACGAGACCGGCGACATCGTCGATGCGATGGCGAACCGCGACCCACGGATCCGGCTGATCCGTCGACCCAACGGCGGCAAGGCGAGCGCGCTCAACCGGGCGTTCGTCGAGGCTCGGGCCGAGGTGGTGGTCACGCTGGACGCGGACACGCTCCTGCGATCGGACACGATCGACCAGTTGGTGCGTGCCTTCGCCGACGACCCAGACCGGCGGCTCGGCGCGGTCGCCGGGCGGGTGAAGGTCGGCAACCTGCGCAACGTGCTGACCAGGTGGCAGGCGCTTGAGTACCTGATCCAGATCGGCGTTGACCGCAGTGCCCAGGCTGCGCTCCACGCCATCATGGTGGTGCCCGGAGCCTGTGCCGCGTGGCGCCGGGGGGCGGTGCTGCGGGCGGGGGGCTACTCGTCACAGACGCTCGCGGAGGATTGCGACCTCGTGCTCGCACTGCACCGGCGCGGCTACCGCGTGGTGCAGAACGACCGCGCCGAGGCCTACACCGAGGCTCCGGAGACCTTGCGCGACCTGAGCCGCCAGCGGTTCCGCTGGACCTTCGGCAACACGCAGGCCCTCTGGAAACACCGCTCGATGATTCTCAACCTTCGCTATGGCTGGTTAGGCATGTTCACACTGCCGTCTGCCGCGATCTCCATCGTGCTGCCGGTGGTGTTCCTGCCATTCGTCTACGTCATGGCGGTGATAACCATTCAAGGGAAGAACGGGGCGATGCTGCTGACCTACGCCGCCATCTTTCTGGCGGTGCAGTCCGTGCAGGCTGCGGCCGGTGTGGCGCTGTCCCGGGAGGATCCGCGACATCTGCTGATCGTGCCTATCTACCGGCTGATCGCGGAACCGCTGCGGGCGTATCTGCTCTACAAGTCGGTCATCATCGCCCTGCGCGGCACCCGGTCGAGATGGAATAAGGTGGCGCGGAACGGGACGGCTCAGATACTCGCGACCACTGGCGCGGAGGTGCGAAGGTGAAGCGCACCCGGCGGAAGCTGACGCTGACCTCGACGCTGCTGATCGGTGCCGCCTTGGCGTCTGGCTGCACCGGCTCCTCCAACTCGGACGCGCCGTCGTCGGCTGGCACCGGTTCCGGTCAGGCCGGCGCACCCGGCGGGAAGGTATCAGGCCTTGCCGTGGCGGGATACGTCGTGCCCTGGGATCCGCGTAGCCGTGCGACGGCGGGCGTCGGAGTGCTCGCGGCGGTCAGCCCGGTCTGGTTCCAGCCGACCGAGACCGGCGCGGTCGTGTACGCGTCCCCCTCGGCGCGTTCGTCGGTGGCCACAGTGGACGCTGACGCCGCCGCGCACGGAGTCGCGCTCGCGCCGTCCATTTCGAACTTCCGCAACGGCGGCTGGGACGGCGCCCTCATCTCGCACCTCGTGGCCGACCGGCAGCGGCGCTCGGCGCACGTGGCCGCCATCGTCGACCTGGTCCGGACGAAGCACTGGCCCGGGATCGACATTGACTACGAGTCGTTGCCGGCCTCGAGCCGCGCCTCCTACAGCGCGTTCATCGCCGAGCTTGCGACCGCCCTGCACCGGCTGCCGGCTCGGCTCTCGGTGACCCTGCACGCCAAGACCGCGGAGCCGGGCGAGTGGTTTGGAGCTCAGGCGCAGGACTGGCGCGCAATCGGAGCCGCCGCCGACGAGGTGCGCGTGATGGCTTACGACTACTCGTACGCGGCGTCGCGGCCCGGACCGATAGCTCCACCGTCCTGGGTGGACCAAGTGCTCGGCCTGGCCACGCGCCTCGTGCCGCCCGACCGGATCGTGCTGGGGCTACCGACCTACGGCTACGACTGGGCCGCCGGCACCAGCGGCGTGCCGGTGCAATGGGCCGACGTGCAGGCGATCGCGAGGACGCACGCCGTGGCGCAACAGTGGGACGCGAAACGCGGGTCACCCTGGCTGCGCTACACCGACGCGCGGGCCCGCGAGCACACCGTCTGGTACGAGGACGGGCGAAGCCTGGCCGCCAAGCTCGACGTGGCGAAGGACCACGGCCTGACCCGGGTCGTGCTGTGGCGTCTCGGCGGCGAGGATCCCGAGATCTGGACGACCCTGCGCACCGCTCGGTAGCATCGCCCTCATAATCCCGGCATGTCGGAAAAGCAGTAATAGACCGCCTATGCCGGACGTGACGCCGTTCACGATCGGGGCCGGATGCTTGTACGTTCGCCGTGTCCCCGGCCAGAGTCGGTGAACCGAGCGCCTCGCCCCCGGGCGCATCGTCACTGGACGGAGACGCCCTGTGATCCGAACGAGGTTCCATCACCGGCACACCGACTCGCCCGATCCGAGGCGCCTTCGCATCGTCGCTGGCCTTCTCGGCCTGGGTCTTGTGCTCGGCCTCGGAGTCGGGATGACCGCCTGGGCGGGGCGTTCCGAGCCGACGGCCGCCGAGAACCGGTTCGACGAGCCGGCGACGATGCCGGGAGTCCAGCCCGACGTCACCCCGCCGACCGGGGCACCGACGGCCCCCGCCCCATCGGCCGGACCGATCACGCCGAGCCCGTCCGCGCCGACGCCCGCCCCCGCCATAACCCCGGCTCGACCGCCGGCCGCGCCGACCCCTTCGAAGACCACCGCACCACCGCCTCCGAGCGGCGTGCGCACGATTCAGGCGTACATAACCGGTTACTCCTACTTCGACAACACGCCGCCCGGCTCGGTGGAGATTTCGAATCCGGTGCTCCACCAGGCCGCTGGCGGAACGGGCACGTACGCGGACCCCATCACCGTCGCGGCTGGACACTCGATCGTCAGCGGCCGCGACCGGCTCGACTGGCCGGCGGGGACGAGGTTCTACATCCCTAACCTGCGGCGCTACTTCATCGTCGAGGACACGTGCGGCGACGGGTCGAGCCCCCAGAACGGCCCCTGCCACGTCGGCTACCCGGCGCCCGCCACCACGTGGCTCGACCTCTGGGTGGGCGGAATGGGCGGGCTGGCCGGCGGCGCCGACTCGTGCATGAACAGCATCACCGCCGTCTGGGACGTGCTGGTCAACCCAGGGTTCGGCTACGCAACCGTTCCGGGCGCCATCTACGGCCCCGCGGGCTGCACCAAGCAGTATGGCAACGCGGTGGTCACCGGCTAGTCACGCCGGCATCGCAGCGTCGCGAGTGGCACTGTGCCCCACGCCGCCGTGCGCCACCATCACGCTCTCCGACGGGGGAGTGGCATCGACCACGATCGCAGCGCCGCCCGCGCCCATCGCCACGCCGACGCGCGATTGCCGCACGCCGCCTCCCAGCATGCGATCTGCCCGAAGACGCGGGCCGCGCACGGCGGGCGGGCGCTGATTTCCGGGTGGCGCTCCATCATCCAACGCAGTGAGGAGACCTTCGTCGCGTACTCGTGGGCGAAGTACGACGCGCGACCCCAGAGCACGCGTACAAGAGGAAGGTCGACGTGCACGATGGGAGCCTGCCGGGCCGCCCGGAGCAGCAGATCCCAGTCCTCGTTCTGGCTGCCCGGCGCGTCCTCGGCGACGAGCCCGATGCCGCCGCGGGAGGGATTGGTGATCAGGGCGCCGTGCCAGGCGAGGAAGCCCGACGAGTGCAGCATCACCATCCGGGACCGGGCGAGGTCGGCCACCTCGATTCGGTCGCGCTCGGCCAGGCGCGGGATCCGGCGTCCGTCGTACTCCACCTCGATTGCGCAGGTGGCGAACTGGGCGTCCGACTGGGACAGCATCGCGGTCACCTGGGCCGTGAGCTTTCCCGGTGCCCACGTGTCGTCGTCGTTGCAGAACGCGACCAGTTCGCAGTCGCCGACGGCGAGGATGCCGGTGTTGCGGCAGCCGGCGAGGCCCGGTGAGCGCCAGTTCGGCATCACGGTGACGGGCCGGTCGCCGCTCGCCGACAGCGACCAATCGGGCTCCGACCGGTCGAAGACGACAACGACCCGCATCGCGCCGGGGTAGTCCTGGGCGAGGATCGACGCCAGCGCCCGCCGCAGCAGGAGCGGACGATCTCGGGTCGGGACCACCACGCCGACGCTCGGCAGAGTCTCCGCGTCCGCTGTTTCGACAGGTTCGACCAGCGGGGTCGAAGTCGCGACCGCCAGCCTCACGACCGCCACCCTCCGGGCGCATAGCCGTAGACGCCGAGCAGCAGCGCTGTGCGCGACCGGCCGCGTGACGCTGGCCCCGTCGTTGGAGTCGGCGAGAAAGTCGAGCGCGTCCGACGAGTAGCGCGTCATGTGGTCGCGCCCGTCGCTCTCCGGACGAGGCACGGTCTTGGTCCAGGAGTACGCGACACCGCGCGCGTCCCGCACGATGTGGGCCACCCGCAGGTCGCGTACCACACTTACCCCTATCGTCGCCCTTCTTCACATAACGACCTATTAGTCGAGTAGCGACGAAAGTTACTATACGGACCAATTCGGGGGGTCTGGCCGAGCCGTCGTCGCAACGCTGACCCCCACAGATGAGGAAGTCCGGCGGGACCCGGCGGTCCGAGGTCAACCGTCCGAACGCGACAGGGCTGGCGTGAGCGATCTGCTTCACCGAGGTGGGTCGCCGCCCCGGTGATCGCCGGCCTCGCCGCTCAGATCGGGCGGTTTCCTCGAGTACACCGACGAACGGGTCAGGCCGGGCTCGCCGTCGGGCGGTCGAGCCAGCCCTCGGCCGCAAGATGCTCGAGCAGCAGGTCCACCGCGTCGTCGACGTCCAGGTCCGTCGTGTCAATGACCAGGTCGGCGGCGTCGGGCACCTCGTACGGGTCGTCGACCCCGGTCATGCCGCCCATCTGGCCGGCGCGCGCCTTCGCGTAGAGGCCCTTGCGGTCGCGCTGCTCACACACCTCGAGCGGGGTCGAGACGTAGACGAGGAGGAATCCGGCGCCGGCCGCGCGGGCCAGCGCCCGGGCCGCCGCTCTCGCCCCCGCGTACGGAGCGATCGGGCAGCACAGCGCGAGCCCGCCGTGCCGGGCGACCTCGGCCGCGACGAAGCCGATGCGGCGCACGTTGGTGTCGCGGTCCTCGCGGCTGTAGCCGAGCCCGGCGGTCAGGAACCGCCGGGCGATGTCGCCGTCGATCAGCGTGACCGTGCGCTCGCCGGTCTCGGCGAGCTCGTCCGCGACCCCGCGGGCGATCGTCGACTTGCCCGAGCCGGAGAGCCCGGTGAAGAACACGACGAGGCCGCGGTCCCGGCGCGGCGGCCGGGCCCGGGCCAGCTCGCGCGCCACCGCGGGCGGCGTGTGCCACTCGGGTAGGGGAATGCCGCGGTCGAGCAGGCCGTCGATCTCCTCGGTCGTCAGCGCCACCCGCCGGTGCCGGGGCGGGATGTCGTCGGCGCCGCGCCACTGCCCGTCCCGGCCGTCGTAGGCCAGCTCCCGCGGCAGCAGCGCCCGCGGGCCGCCGCCCGAGAGTCCCTGTCCGGCCGCCAGGAGGTGCGTCGCACCGTAAGATTCGGCGACCCTCGCCCGCAATACCGCGTCGGCGATCTCGTTGCCGCGGCGGGCGAGCGGGACGGCGACGAGGGTCGCCGGTGGCATCCGGTCCCGAGCGGCGAGGACGGTCCGCACGAGCACCTCGGGCGCGAGCCCGTCGGGGCCGAGTCCGGCCACCGGCAGCAGGATCAGCACGTGCCCGGCGATCGTACGGGCGGCGTAGGCGATTTGGGCGAGCTGCGGCCGGTGCAACGGGCGGTCGGCCACGACGCCGAGGACGCGTCCCGGCGGCAGCATCGAGCGGATCTCCTCCGGGCTGCGCCGGAACTGACGAAACGCTCCGTGCCCACCGTCGCCGATCCGGCGCACGGGCCCGCCGACGCCGCAGAACCCGTCCCGGGTGGGCCACACGTCGACGGCATCCACCGCCGCGATCGGGGCCCCCTCCGGATCGTTGAGCACCAGCACCCGCTTGAGCGGGTTGCCGGGCTCTAGCGACTCGGTGGCGGAGGCGGGCACCTCCAACGTGACCGGGACCGGCCAGGGTGTGCCGTCGGCGGTGCGGCCCGACCGCGCGATGCTCGCGAGGTCGGCCCGCGTGTGAAAGCCCGTGAGCGGAGTGAAGGCGCCGAGCAGCAGCAGCTCGAGGTCGGCGAGCTCACGGGGGCGCGGCGCCACCCCGGGCGCGTCCCGCAGCACCTCATCGGGCAGCACCCAGCTCATGCTGGCTCCTCCGCTGAGGAGAGCGCGTCGTCGCTGCTCATTTCACCGCCCTCGCCAGATCAGCCCACAGTCTCCCAGCCGGGTGCCGAGCGGTCCAACACACCGCAGCGCGCGTCCCCTCGCGAGGCACGCGTCGCCTCGGGAGGCATTGGCCACTTACCCGCGTGAATCAGGATGGAACGCGCGGCGACCGTCCATTGCCGCCGACGGGCAGGCCTTAGTTCCGGGTTTGGGCGGATTGATCCGATTGTGGGGTTGGCTAGCGGAGCTCGGCGGCACCGAAGCCGACCGAGAACCGTTTGCACCAGATCGCAACGCTGCGCAGGCCGCTGAGGTCGGTTCCGGCGGGCACGGGATAGACCTGGTTGCCCCGGTTGCCCTTGAGCCGACCGACCTCGACGTAGCGACCGTCGTCGAACACGTGCCACCCGCTCTCGTCCTGGACCACCGGCTGGTCGGTGAGCCACACCCGCAGGTCCGGACCGTCCGAGGTGTTCAGTCCCTCGAGGACGAGCTGCACGCTGCCGTCGGTCAGCCGGATCAACCGGGCGCTGCCGCTGGTGTCGTGCTCGAGCGAGACGAGCGTGCCGGTCGCGAGGACCACGTTGCGCGGGGCCTGGCCGTCGGCCGGGGCCTCTGCTACCGGCAGCGTCTCATTGACCGTCTTGTTCGTGAACAGCTTCCAGGGCTGAAACAGATAGAGCCCGACCACCGCCGCCACGACCAGCAGGACGGCGGCCGACCAAGCCAGGGGCGAACGCGCGATCCGTCTGATCATGAAACCAGTCTTCCCCGACCGGAGCCCGGGGTCATTACTCTTGGGCGTTACGGAGTGCTTACGCCAGACGGGACGGGTCATGCCGCGCTACGAGTACCGCTGCCGCGCCTGCGGCGACACCTTCGAGGTCAGCCGGTCGATGACGGCGACCGTCGAGGTCACACCCTGCCCGCAGGGTCACGACGACACGGTCAAGCTGCTCTCAACCGTGGCCCTGACCGGACGGGGTGGTGGCGGCGCCCCCGCGCCCACTCGCGCCACCGCACCCCGGGCCGGCGGCTGCTGCGGCGGGGCGTGCGGCTGCTAGTTCCGTGCGGCTGTTCAGAACGGCTGGTTAACGCGGCACGAGCGCCGGTCGGCGCCGGGCGGCGAGGTCCTCGACCCAGCCCACCGGCAGCACCAGCAGGGCCGTGAGCACCAGCACGAGCGGCAGCGCCGCCCAGCGCGTGACGTGCAGCCCGAGCGTGGCGAACAGGCCCAGCGCGAGCACGACGGCCAGGTCGTGCCACAGGTAGATCGACACGGCGCGGGCGTTCATGGCCGAGACGACCCGCCTCACCCCAGGCAGGCCGCGCAGCCACGATGTCTCGGGGTGCCACCGCAGCAGTGTGAGGACCACCGCGGCCGACCACAGCGCGTAGCCGGTCTGGTCGGCGAGCGAGCGGTGGCCCAGCGCGGCGCCGAGCACGTGCGTGAGGACCAGCCCGACCGCTCCGACCGGCACCGCCACCGCGACGCACACCCAGCCGGCGAGCCGGTCGATCGCGCCCTCCTCGGCGGCGAACCCCAGCAGCCAGCAGGTGCCGTAGGTGAGGATGTCGCGGGTGAGCCCTCGACCCGCCCAGTCCCGACCGTCGTCGAGGAACTCGACCACGGGCAGGAGCGCGATCGGAGCCGCGAGCACCAACATCCGGGCCCGCCGGTACGCCCACAGCGCCAGCGGGGAGAGCAGCACGAACCACAGGTACGCCCGCACGTACCAGAGCGTGTCGACGAGGTTGGAGCCGGCCACGCCCTCGTGCGGATCGCGTAACGGCAGCACCCAGAACAGCAGCTGGGCCCAGTGCAGTCCGTGCCGGTCGACGGTCTCCCAGCCGATCGCGATCGCCACGAGCCCATAGAGCCAGAACGGCGGCAGCAGGCGCAGCGCCCGGGAGCCGACCACGCGGCCGGCGACCCGCTGCCGCAGCGACCGCGCCATGAGGAACCCGGCGAGACCGAACATCACGCTGATCGCCGGAAGGGCGTAGTGCAACCAGGACTCCCCGGCGGTGTGATAGGTGATCACCCGCAGCAACGCCAGGGCTCGCAGGAGGTCGAAGTAGAAGTACCGGCCGGGTCCGGGCGCTGGCCGTTCCTCAACGGGCGGCGCCAGGAACTCACCGGTTCCCTCCACGCGACAACCTTTCCGCAGGTCGCAGAGAGGATAGATGCCGGCGGCCATCGCCGCCATCGGGGCAGGTGTCGGTTGTCCGTCAGGTGCACGAACGACGGTCAGCCCGTATTGCGCAGTCCGGCGGCAATGCCGTTGACCGTGATGAGCAACGCGCGTTCGAGTTTCTCGTCGGCGGGGCCGGCACCGGGGGCGCGGCGCTGGGCGAGCAGAGCGGCCTGCAGGTGGTGGAGCGGCTCGAGGTAGGAGTCGCGGATGGCGAGCGTGCGCGCCAGTGCCGGCTGGGAGGCGAGGAGCGTGTCGCCGCCGGTGATGGCGAGGACCTCCGCGACGCTTCGCCCGTACTCCTCCTTGATCGTTTCAAAGACCGACCACAACGCCGGCGGCACCAGCGTGCGGACATAGCGTTCGGCGATGGCGAGGTCCGTCTTGGCGAGTGTCATCTCCACATTGGACACAAAGGTGCGGAAGAAGTGCCAATTCGCGTACATCTCGGCGAGCTGCTCACCGAGACCGGCGGCGCGGGCGGCCGCGAGCCCGGAGCCGACGCCGAACCACCCGGGCACGATCTGGCGCGACTGGGTCCACCCGAAGACCCATGGGATGGCCCGCAGCCCACCCAGACCCGTGCCGGCGTCGGGTCGGCGGGACGGGCGGGAACCGATGTTCAGTGCCGACAGCAGTTCCGCCGGGGTGGCGAGCCAGTAATAGGCCGGCAGGTCGGGATCGTCCACAAAGGATCGGTACGCGGAGTGCGCACCGAGCGACACCTCGTCCATCACGGTGTCGTAGCGCACGAGATCCTCGCTGGCGAAGCGGGGTGTCGTGTGCAGCAGGGCGCTCTGCAGCACGGCGGCGACGGTCAGCTCGAGGTTCTCGCGGGCGAGCGCGGGCAGGGTGTACTTGTCGGAGATGACCTCGCCCTGTTCGGTCACCTTGATGGCGCCGTCGAGAGTGCCGAAGGGCTGAGCCAGGATCGCGTCGTGGGTCGGCCCGCCGCCGCGACCGATCGTGCCACCCCGGCCGTGGAAGAGCCGCAACCGCACGCCGTGCTTGGCAGCGACGTCGCGTAGGGACCGCTGCGCCCGGTGGATCGACCACTGCGACGTGGTGATGCCGGCCTCCTTGTTGGAGTCGGAGTAGCCGAGCATCACCTCCTGAACGTCGCCCCGAGCGCGCACGAACGTGCGGTACTCGGGGACGGACAGCAGGGCGTGCAGCAGGTCGCCGCCGGCCTGCAACTCCCCGATCGACTCGAGTAGGGGCACGAACCCGATCCGGGCCTGGCCACTGTGGACGTCGACGAGCCCGGCCTCGCGCGCCAGGACGACGGCCGCCAGCACGTCGTCGATGCCCTTGGTCATCGAGACGATGTAGGACTCGACGACGTCCCGGCCGAACCGGTCCTGCACGCCGCGGATCGTCGTGAAGACATCGAACGTGCGCCGTTGAGCGTCGGGCAGCTCGGTGCTCGCGCCGGAGAGAGGGCGGCGGCCGGCCAGCTCCCGCGTGAGCAGGTCGGTGCGGGCCGCCCGGTCCAGCACCTGGTAGTTGGCAACCTCTCCCACCCGGGAGTAGAGCTGGGCCAGCACGGCGTGGTGGGCGTCTGCGTGCTCGCGTACGTCCAGTGTGGCCAGTTGCAGACCGAAGGCCGACAGCGT
>Ga0075421_100003978_pt1 | contig 17779 bp, 19 predicted proteins | sample SoiMetdeltSBSDD5_FD_75292 | JGI IMG/M metagenome (GOLD analysis project Ga0075421, IMG submission 75292) | Bulk soil microbial communities from a Populus tree surrounding site in Tennessee, USA - Soil MetaG P. deltoides SBSDD5 | ecosystem: Environmental > Terrestrial > Soil > Tree plantation...
GTGGTGAGGAAGGCGAGCATGGTCGCCATGTCCGGCGCCAGCATGCCGCAGCCCTTGGCCATGCCGCCGACCGCATAGGCGTCACGAACGATCCCGGCCTCCTTGGGCCGCGTGTCCGTGGTGAGGATCCCCTTGGCCGCGTCGCGATGGCCATCGCGGCTCAGCTTCTCGCCGAGCACGGGGATGGCGGTCAGGATTTTGCGCATCGGCAGCCGGTAGCCGATCAGGCCGGTCGAGCAGACCAGCATGTCGCGCGGGTCGCAGCCCACCGCCTTCGCCGCGGCGGCGCACATTTCCTCAGAGTCGCCGCGGCCCTTGGCTCCGGTGCCGGCATTGGCGTTGCCCGAATTGACGATGACGCCCGACGCATAGCCGCCGGAAACGTTGAGCCGTTCGAGGCTCGCCTCGATCGGAGGCGCGCGAAACTTGTTTTGGGTGAAGACGGCGGCTGAAGGCACCGGCTTGCCGTCGCCGGTGGCCAGCAGGCTGACGTCGCGGCGGCCGCCCGACTTGATTCCGGCGGCAAGCCCGGCAGCGACAAAGCCTTCGGCAAGTGTAACGCTCAAGGATAGACTCCCATAGTGCTGAGGCCCGCGCCCTCGTCGAGGCCGAGCATGAGGTTGGCGCACTGGATCATCTGGCCAGCCGCGCCCTTGCCGAGATTGTCGATTGCGGCGAGCGCGACCACGGTGCCGGTGCGCTCGTCATAGCGGGCGGAGAGGAAGGCGGCGTTGGAGCCGGTCGCCCATTTGGTCTCGGGCGGCGTCTCGCCAACATGGACGAAAGGTTCGCCGGCATAGGCGTCGCTGAGGAGAGCAAGTGGATCAGACGATCCGGTCGCGCGGGCGTAGCAGGTGGCCAGGATCCCGCGGCTGGCGGCCATCAAATGCGGGGTGAACAGGACCTGGGCGCCGGTGGTCAGCTCCATTTCCGCCGTGTGGCGGTGTTTGACGAGGCCGTAAGCGCGGTAGCTGCCGTCGACCGCGCAGAAATGGGTTCCGGAATTGGCGGCGCGGCCGGCGCCGCTGACGCCCGAGGCGGCATCGACGATAATGCCGTGTTTTTCGATCGCGCCCGCATCGACCAGCGGCCTCAGCGCAAGGCTGGCAGCGGTCGGGTAGCAGCCCGGAGCGGCGACCAGCTTGGATCCCTTGATTTGCTCCCGGTAGAATTCGGGCAGGCCGTAGCTGAACTTGCCGAGCAGCTCGGGCCGGGCATGCGGCTCGCCGTACCAGCGCTCGAATTCTTCCGCGCTGTCGAGGCGGAAGTCGGCGCCGAGGTCGACGAAGGGGATGCCGGGCGCGATCAGCTCGTCCACCAGCCGCTGGGTTTCGCCATGGGGCAGGGCGGCGAGGATCAGGTCGCAGTCCTTGAGCTGTGCCGGATCCCAGGCAGCAAAGTCGATGTCCGGATAGGCCAGTGCCAAGTGCGGATGCACTGCCGCGACGGGCTGACCGGCGTTGGACGCGCCGAACGCGACGCCGACCTCCATCGCCGGATGGTGGGCGATGAGGCGCATCAATTCGCCGCCGACATAGCCGGAGGCGCCGAGGATTGCCGCACGAATCATGCGCGTCATATGCGAATCTATGAATAAATATGCAACTACTCAGTCGCGATATTCAATTTTCACCCTTGAGGCCGCGGCCACCGCACGCGCCACGGCGTCATCAACGTCCCCGCCGCCCGCCAGTGCCACGCCCATGCGGCGGTTCTTCAACGTATTGGGCTTGGCGAACAGCCGGAGGTCGACCGGCTTGCCGGGCTCGCCGACCGCCAGCGCCTCGGCCACGCCGGAATAGCCGAAATCATGACTCTCGCGATCCGCCAGAATCACGGCCGATGCGGCGGGCCCGGCCAGTTGGATCGACGGGATGGGGAGGCCGAGAATGGCGCGAAGGTGAAGCTCGAACTCGTTGGGGTCCTGGCCGACCAGGGTCGCCATCCCCGTGTCGTGAGGGCGGGGCGACAGCTCGGAGAAGATCGCACGCCCCTGGTCCTTGGCACCGGCGATGAAGAACTCGACCCCGAAGATGCCATGACCGCCGAGCGCGGTGACGACCTTGGCTGCCTGGTCCTGCGCCGACTTTAGCACCGCCTGGTCCATTGGCGCGGGTTGCCAGCTTTCGCGATAGTCGCCTGATTCCTGGCGATGGCCGATGGGCGGGCAGAACAACACGCCGTCTTTGGTCGAGACGGTCAGCAAGGTGATCTCATAGTCGAAGGCGATGAACTCCTCGACGATCACCCGCGGCCGGTCACCGCGCATATTGGCGACGGCATAATCGAACGCAGCGCCCAGCTCTTCCGGGCTGCGGGCGACACTCTGCCCCTTGCCGCTGGATGACATCACGGGCTTGACGACGGCGGGAAGGCCGATCGCCGATGCCGCGGCGATTGCCTCGTCGCGCGTCTCGGCGAACAGGTAGCGAGATGTCGTGAGGCCAAGCTCCTTGGCGGCAAAGTCGCGAATGCCGTCGCGGTTCATGGTCAGCTGCACCGCCTTGGCCGAGGGCACGACCTTCCAGCCGTCGCGCTCCAGGTCGGCCAGGGTCGCCGTGTCGATCGCCTCGATTTCGGGAACGATATAGTCGGGCTTGTGCTTCTCGACTGCCGCGCGCAGCGCCGCGCCGTCGAGCATCGGGAATATCTCGCGCGCATCGGCCAGCTGCATCGCCGGGGCATTGTCGTAGCGGTCGCAGGCGATGACGCGGCAGCCGAGCCTTTTGGCGGCGATGGTGAATTCGCGGCCCAGTTCGCCGGAGCCGAGCAGCATGAGGGTCGCAAGGTACATGGCTGCGCCTTAGCCATCGCCCCCGAATTCGTCATCCCCGCGAACGCGGGGACCCAGATTTGGTTCTTGCTAGGTTCCATGGCGAAAACCAGCACTGTCTGGGGGACAGTGCGTTTTCGCCATTTCGCGGGAATGACGAAGAGGGCAGAGTGAGAAAAGCAACGAAAGGTTTCTACATGCGCCGACTTTCCGTCCTAGCCCTGATTCCCCTGATTGCCGCAGCGCCAGCGGCCAAGCCCAAGACGCCGAGCGAAATCGTCGCGGGCGCCCCCAGGTCCGACTGGCGCGAGATTGCGGCGGAGGATTTGATCGTCTTCGAGCTCAAGGACGGCAAGAAGGTGGTGATGCAGCTGGCGCCCGACTTCGCGCCGGTCCACGTCGCCAACATCCGTGCGCTGGCCAAGGGCGGCTGGTGGGACGGTTCGGCCATCTATCGGGTCCAGGACAATTATGTCGTTCAGTGGGGCAATAATGAGAGCGAGAAGCCGTTTCCGGCCGGTGTGGTCGCCAAGCCGCCGGCCGAATATCATCGCGCACGCAAGGGTCTGCTGATCACGCCGTTGGGCTCGCCTGACGCCTATGCTCCGTCAGCCGGCTTCGCCCGTGGTTGGCCCGTTGCCTATGATCCCAAGGGCGGAACGGCCAATCTCGCCCATTGTTACGCGATGGTCGGCGTCGGACGCGGCCTGTCGCCGGATACCGGCACGGGCGGCGAGCTTTACACAGTGATCGGACATGCGCCCCGCCACCTAGACCGCAACATCGCGGTGGTCGGACGGGTCGTGCAGGGCATCGACCATATGAGCTCGCTGCCGCGAGGAACCGAAGCGCTCGGCTTCTACAAGGAGCGCACGTCCGACGTCCCCATCGTTGGGGCCAAGCTTGCGTCAGACCTGCCGGCTGCCGAAAGGCCGCGGTTCGAATATCTGGCCGGTCCCTCCTTTGCCGCTTATCTGCACGCGCGAAAAAACCGGCAGGACGATTTTTTCATTCGCCCTGCCGGTGGGGCAGATTTGTGCAACATCAATGTGCCGGTGCGGCCCGCTCCGGCCGGCTAGGCGGCCCAGGCAGACTCGGCCACCCGGTTGCGGTGCTGGATAACGACCGCCGCCTTATGGTGGCGCATGCTGGCTTCGGCCAGCGGCAGAGCGGTGGCGCAAAAGGCGCACTCCGCCGAGACCCGGCCCACCAGCCACTGGGTGCGGCCGCAACCCGGGCAATGGTTCACTTCATGCTCGCGATAGACGACATGATAGCCGCGGGCGGCGGGATCGTGGGACATGCCCAGTTCGCTCAGCGTCGAAATTGAAGCCATAGGACGCTCCTTTCGGTGGCGATGAACGACCGAAGTCGAGCCTGGTTGCATGGTTACGGCTGTCATAACGATCTCAGTCCCTCCGCGGGACGGGCGTTAAGTGCCGGGATTGCCGCGAGAAAGGCCGCGAAGACGGCAAGCAGGACGGCCCCCAGAGGGATTAGCGCAAGGCTCGTCCAATCGGGGCTGAAGGGGAATTCGAAGACATAGGTCGCGATCAGTTTTGATGCCAGCGCGCCGGCCCCGAATGCCGCCACCGCGACCGCCGCGGACAGCAGGGCGAACTCGATGAGCTGGCTTCGCGCCACCTGGCCCCGCGTCGCGCCGACCAGCCGGAGGAGTACGATGTCCCGCGCGCGCTGGCGCCTGGTGGCGACGACCGAACCGGCGAGCACGATCATGCCCATCATGATGGCGAAGGCGGTGGCGATGCGGACGGCTCCGTCGATCGATTCGAGCAGCGTCTTCACCTCGGCGACGACGTCCGAGACGCGAATGGCGCTGACCATCGGCAAGTCCTGCGTCAGCTGTCGTTCGAGCGTGGTCGTCGAGCTGCCCTTCGCTGGAGCGACCGTCGCCATCAGCGTGTAAGGCGCCGCCTCGAGCGCACCGGGCGCGAAGATGATCGCGAAGTTGAAGCCGAAGCTGCGCCAGTCGATCTCGCGGAACGAAGCGATCCTGGCTTCGATCGGCCGGCCAAGGATGGAGACCGTCAGCGTATCGCCGACCTTGAGGTTCAGCGCCGTCGCCGCATCGACGTCGATGCTGACCAGCGGCGGGCCGCGATAATCTTTCGGCCACCATTGGCCCGCGACGATGCGGTTTGCCGGCGGCAGGTCGCGGGCGAAGGTCAGGCCCCGGTCGCCGCGCAGGATCCAGGCTCCTTCGGGAATATTCTTCATATCGGCCACCCGGACGCCGTTCACCGCCGTCACCGGACCCCTGAGCGAAGGGACCAGCCGCAGTTCGGCGCCAGGCACCTCGCTGCCGGCCATTTGCCTGAAGCGCTGCTCCTCGGCGCGCGGGATATCGACCAGGAACAGGGCGGGAGCGCGCTTCGGTACGGAGGTGTCGATTTCGGCCAGGATGCTGGACGCCGTTCCGGCCAGGGTGACGAGCAGGGTAAGCCCAAGCCCGAGCGACACCGCCAATCTTCCGGTCGCCGCGCCGGGCCGATCGAGCGCGGCGATGCCGAGCCGGGTGACCGGACCGCCGAGATGCTTGGCGCCGCGAGCCAAGCGGCGGATAATGACGCCGATCAGCGCGAACAGGCCGCATAGCAGTGCGATGGCGCCGATGCCCGCGGCGGCGAACCACCGGTCCGAAGCGCTGGCGACGGCAATGGCAGCGGCAATCGCCAGGGCGGCGATCGGCAGGACATAGGTCCGCCACTTGAGCGGCTCACCATTGCCGACATCGCCGCGCAGCAACCGTGCGGGCTTGGTCTCACCGGCGTTGGCGACCATCCGCCAGCTTGCGGCAAAGCTGATCAGCACGCCGAACAGCGCGGCTTCACCCAGGGCCAGCCATTGCACGCCGGTATCCGGGGCGATCGGCAGCAACCCTTCCGTGATCTTCCCGACGAGGGCCGGCGCAGTCGCGCCGACCGCGAGTCCGGCGAGGATCGCCGTCACCGCGATCAGGCCAATCTCGACGAGGAGCATGGTATCGACCGTGCGCCGGGTTGCACCGACCAGCTTCAAAATGGCGATCGACGGGCGGCGCGAGGCAGCGAACGCAGCCGCGGCGCTCGACATGCCGAGGCCGCCGATCGACAGCGCCGACAGGGCGACCAGCAGCAGCATCTGGCCCAGCCGGTCGATGAAGCGGCGGGTTCCCGACCCCGCTTCGTCGCGGGTCGTTGCACGCCAGCCGCCCGCAGGGAACCGGCGCTGGAAATTCTTGCCGATGGCCTCCTCGTCGGCGCCCTCGGGCAGGAGGATGCGGTAGTTGGTGGTGCTGATGCTGCCCGGCTGGATCAGCCCGCTTGCAGCGAGGCCCGCCTCGTCCACGACCACCGGCGGCGCCAGCGCGAAGCCCGTCTCGCCCGGCACCTTCTGAATGATCGATACGATTCGATAGTCGGCCCGGCCGAGCCTGACCTGCTGGCCCAGCCTCAAATCGAGGCGCTCGGCAGCCTCGCGGCCTACCGCGACCTCGGCACCCGCGGGCCGCCGCCCGCCGGCGCCCCAATCGACCTCGCCCGCCAGCCGCCAGCTGGGGTCGACGCCAGTGAGTTCCACGAGCTGGCTTCGGCCGTCGGACGCGACCAGCATCGATCGTGTCGTGATGCTCTTCGAGGCCCGCCCCAGGGCGTCGATGGCGGCACGCTCGTCGGCAATGGCTTCGCGCGACGAGGTCGACAGCATCAGATCGCCGCCGAGCAGGGCGCGCCCATTGTCGGCGATGGCCCGATCGATCGACGAGGCCAGGCTGGTGACCGACGCCAGCCCGGCGACGGCCACTGCCAGGCAAAGCCACAGCAGGCCAAGCCCAGACAGGCCGCCTCGTAAATCGCGCAGCGCCAGGCGAATGGGAAGCTTCACGCGGTCAGGAACCCGTCGGCCATATGGACCGTCCGGCCGGCCCGTGCCGCCACCGCCGCATCATGGGTGATGACCAGTAGGCCGGCACCGGCCTTGCCGGCCCGCTCGAACAGCAGGTCGATGATCGCCGCGCCGGTCTTGCTGTCGAGATTGCCGGTCGGTTCGTCGGCGAGCAGGAGTTGTGGCCTGGACGCGGTGGCGCGGGCGATGGCGACCCGTTGTTGCTCGCCGCCCGACAGCTGCGCGGGATAATGGGTCAGGCGGTGGCCCAGCCCGACCTGCTCCAATTCAAAGGCGGCTCTGCCGCGGGGATCATCGACGCCCGCCAATTCCAGCGGCACGGAGACATTCTCGATCGCGGTCATGGTCGGGAGGAGGTGAAACGCCTGGAGGATAATCCCCAGCGATCGGCCGCGCAGCCGGGCCAGCGCATCTTCGTTCAAGCCTCCGATTTCCCGGCCCGCCAGCCTGACGCTCCCGGCATCGGCGCGCTCGAGGCCAGCGACGACCGCCATCAGGGAGCTTTTGCCGGATCCCGAGGGGCCCAGCACCGCCACGCTTTCGCCTGGCTCCAATTTCAGGCTGACGCCCTTCAAGATTTCGGTTCGGACATCGCCTTCGCCAAGCGTCAGGCGGACATCCTGCAGGTCAATCAGAGCTTCGGTCATAGCTGCCAGTAGCTAGGTAGCTTGTTTCGCGGCCACAATGGCCCCAACTTGCCCGCCATGATCCGCCGGTCGATTGCCGCCGCCCTTTTGTCGATGATGTTGACCGGCGCCAGCCCGCCGCCAGACCAGCCATTGGTGCTGGCCTTCGGCGACAGCCTGACCGCCGGCTACGGCCTCGATCAGGGGCTGGGCTTCGCCCCGCAACTGCAGGCGACGCTACGGCGTCACGGCCTCAAGGCCGAAGTGGTTGATGGCGGCGTCTCGGGCGACACCAGCGAGGCGGGGAAGGCACGGCTCGGCTGGACCCTCGACGGCATGAAGCGGAAACCCAACCTCGTTATCCTCGAGCTTGGCGCCAACGACATGTTGCGCGGCCTCGATCCCAAGCTGACCGAGGCCAATCTCGACGCCATGCTGGCGGAGCTCGGCCGCCGGCGGATCCCGGTGCTCGTCGCCGGGATGCGCGCGGCACCCAATCTCGATCCGGCCTATGTTGCCAGGTTCGAAGCGATCTATCCCGCCATCGCTGAGAAGCATGGCGTCCGGCTCTACCCCTTCTTCCTCGATGGAGCGGCCGCACAGCCGGGGATGATCCAGCCCGACGGGATGCACCCGACCTACGCGGGGATAAAGCAGATCGTTGTCAGGATAACGCCTGCGGTGAAGCAGGCACTCGGCAAAGACTAGGCGTTCAGCCCGTCGAGCGAGATCGGCTCGGCGAACTCGGCGCCAATCCTCTTGCCGGCAATCCAGCGGACCAGCGCATTGGCACGCTCGCGGCCGGGAAGGATCAGCCAGATTCGCGTTCCGACCTCAAATTCGCCGTCCGCTTCGGCCATGAAGCCTGTCGCGGAGATGTTGAGCACCCTGGCTTCAAAGCCCTCAGCCCCAAGTTCACGGACACGGGCGCCAATTTCCACCGGATGACGAGCCATGCGCCGCCGGTCGGTGGGATCACGCGCCTCTTCAATCCGCGCCTTGATCATGCGGAAACTCATCTCCATCGCCAGCTACTCCAGCGGTCGGGCGAAATAAACGCCCATCCGCCCGTCGCGTAGCCAACGCACCTGACCGGCAATCGTGCCGCGGTCAAGCAGTTGAAGCGAAACGCTTTCCCCGATGTGCGCATCGCCGGTGAAGCGCACCATGGCGCCGGAACGGGACAGGTTTACCAGGCCGACAATGTGGTTGCGGCCACGGAACGACAGGATCGCGGTCTGTGATTCTGCGTCGAGCCGCTCTTCGGAGCGCTCGTCGAACATCCGCTTGACGGAGCGCGGGATCATGCTGCCGTGGAGCTGGAACCGCGAAGTCATCCGCCCTTCCTTCGTCACCTCTTGCCTCCCAAAGCTTATGCTTCCCAACTGTTTAAGGATTAGTTGGCATGCCAACAAAAGGCTGGCTGTGGTCCCGGCGGCCTAGTCCGGCCGGTTCATCCTGTGTATGCCTGGTGATGGTAGCCTAGGCCGCTTGGAGACGAATCCGGGCCTATAGATTTCAGGGGACTTGGCAGTGACGATGTCGCGCGTGAATCGGTTTGCGTTGTTCAGCATGACGGTGGCCATGCCGCTTGGCGCGGCGCTGGCCCAGACGACGGCACCACAACCGGCTGCGAGCCAGGCCGCGAGGCCGGCGCCGACGATTCCCAAGCCAGTTGATCCGATCGGTCCGCTTCCGGAGGGCGCGCAGCAGGCGGCTCCCACCGAGGCCGTTCCGCCGCCGCCACCACCGCCTCCCTTTTGGCGGCCGGACCAGGCGCGGGCACTGCTCAACTATATCTACAATGTCGGGCGCGAAGGGCTGAACCCTTACGATTATGATCCCGACGGGCTGCTGGCCGCGCTCGCCACCGGCGACCCCGCAATGCTCGCCCAGGCGGCGACCGATCGTTTCAATAAACTCTCGTCGGACCTGGCACTCGGCCACGTCCGCGGCGATGCCCGGATCGGCTGGAACGTCGTCGACAAGGATCTGGATGATGTCCGGCAGCGGGCGCTGCTGGTTACGGCGCTCAATGAAAACCACCTTGCCGAAGCGCTGAACGGCCTGCTTCCGATCCACCCGCAATATGGCTCGCTGAAGAATGCCTTGACGGTAACCCCGCGGACCGAGGCGGACAAGCTCAACAAAATCCGCCTGAACATGGACCGCTGGCGCTGGCTGCCGCGCGACCTTGGCCAGAAATATATCATCGTCAACGTCCCCAGTTACTATGCGACCTTGGTCGAGAATGGTGTCACCAGATGGAAAACGCGGGCGGTCGCGGGCGCGATCAAGACGCCGACTCCGCAGCTTAACGCCACGGCCGTCGGCGTGATCCTCAATCCCTGGTGGGAAGTGCCGAAAAGCATCTCCGGTGAAGTCGCCGGCAAGCCCGGCTATGTCGCGGTCAAGGGCAAGGACGGCAAGGTCCAGCGCTGGCGGCAGCCACCGGGGCCGACCAATGCCCTCGGGCAGCTCAAGTTCGTGATGTACAACGAACATAATATCTATCTGCACGACACCAACGCCAAGAGCCGGTTCAACAGCCAGATCCGCGCTGCCAGCCATGGCTGCATCCGCACCAAGGACGTGCTGGAAATGGCAACCATGCTGCTCGGCGACGACAATGGCGAATGGACGCCCGACAAGATCCAGACGGCATTGACCGAGAAGAAGACGGTTCAGGCTAATTTCGTGAAGCCGCTGCCGGTCTACATCGTCTATTTCAGCGTCGCGGCGAATGTCGACGGGTCGATCGTCAATTACGAGGACGTCTACAAGCGCGACAGCAAGGTGATTGCCGCGCTGCTCGACCGGGACGGCGAACCTCCGGCGAAGGCGCAGGCCGCAAAAGTAGCCGCCAAATAAGCATCCGCACAAGAAAAGGGCCGCATCGCTGCGGCCCTTCCCATTCGCCCCCTCAAGGCAGCTTAGGCAACCTTGTCGGCGTAGATCAGTCGGCCTTCGCCAAGCCGGTTCATCACGGTCCAATGGTCCTTGCGGCTGAACGCGAAGCAGCCCTGGCTGCGTCCCAGCTTGCCGTGGATCTCGACCATTTCCGGCTCGGCATACCAGGCATTGTGGATGACGATCGCGCGGGATTCGGCATTGTTGTTGGACCAGTCGAGGCCGCGGACCTTCATCGATAGCCCATATTTGCCGTGATAGGTTTCGGCGGTCATGTAGGCGCCGTTCGACGTCGCTTCCGAACCCGGCGCGTTCGAGAAATGGTCGAGGAACCCGGTATGGGCCGGATCCGAGCCGGCGCCGTGGGCAACGCGGTAGCTTTCGACAAAGCCGCTCGGCAAATGGACGACGTGGAAGCGCGGGTCGGCCGAGCTTTCGGAGAAGTCGGCCACGCCGATAAAATCGCGATGCTGGATCCAGTTGCGCGAATCGAGCGCAGCCTTGGCCTTTGAGAATAGTGTCGGATCGATCCCGCCGGGCGCAGTGAACGTCACCGGCGCGGCCGGGACCGGCGCCAATGGGTCGATCCTGGGCGTCGATGACGGAATCAGCAATGTCGGCAAGGCCTGGCTGCTGGCCGCGCCGGACAACAAAAGTCCGCCCGCGCCGGCTGCACCCAACCGTAACATCTGCCTACGATTCAACGCTTTACTCCCCACGCTCTTCATCTGCAGCTTATACCGGTCAAAAGGTTAATCGCCGATAACCGTTTTGTGCTTCGTTCCGGTTTCCATCCCGCCGAGCCAACGGTTCGTCGTACAGGGCACGGGCAGCAACGCCTTGAATTGGTGGGGGACCGCTGCTAAGGGGCCGCCTCCGCACGCGCTGGTGGCGCGGGCGAACAATATTCATTGCCCAGCGAAATCGGGGCCGGATCGTCCGGCTTCATCGCCGGGTTCGCCCGGTCGATTTCGGGCGGCTAAGTTGAAGGAGGCAGGACGGCTTTTATGCAAATCATCGTTCGCGACAACAATGTCGACCAGGCGCTGCGGGCGCTCAAGAAGAAGCTGCAGCGTGAAGGCGTCTATCGCGAGATGAAGCTGCGCCGTCATTACGAGAAGCCGTCCGAAAAGCGCGCTCGTGAGCGGGCCGCCGCGATCCGCCGCGCCCGCAAGCTGGAGCGCAAGCGGATGGAGCGCGAAGGCGCCCGCTAAGCCGGGCATCTACGCTTTCCAATTTTCTTTCCCTGGCCAGTTTGCAAGGGGTCGGCATGTCGGTTTCGCAGGTTCCGCTTCGTCCCGTCGCAAAGGGCACGCTCATCAAGCTGTGGCTAGCCGTCGCCGCCTTGGTCGGGCTTGCCTTTGGGGTCGCCTATCTCGGGGCCGGCCAGTTCAAGACCGTCTCGGTCGAAACCGTCGTCGCCGGGAAGGGCCCCAACATCACCGAGATGGACGGGGTGATCATCGAATATACCGGCCGGACCGAGAATGGCACCGTGTTCGACACGACCGAGGGACGGGGCCCGGCGCCATTCCTTGTCATGCAGGTCGTACCGGGCTTCCGCCAGGCGCTGATGCAGATGCAGGAAGGCGGCCGCTACAAGATCGTCATTCCCGGCCGGCTCGCCTATGGGCCGAACCCGCCGCAAGGCAGCCCGATCGGCCCCAATGAGGATCTGAGCTTCGACGTCCACGTGCTGCAGGTCGCCCGCAATGCGGCGCTGCAATATGGCGGCGCCCAGGGCCAGTAGGCCTATTTCTTTCGGCCCGGCGCTGCCGGCTTGGCCTTCAGCCCTTTCTCCTTGCTCAGATCCTCGAGCGTCGTCTTGATCGTCGCGACGATCGGATCGGCAAGCAGCAGGCCGAGGAAACCAAACAGGGCCCCGAACAGCAATTGGGCGGCAAGCACCAGCGCCGGCGCAAGGTCGACCGTTCGCCGCGCGACATAGGGAACGATGATGTTCCCATCGACCGTCTGCACCACGAAATAGGTGATGATCGCCCAAAGGCCCGTGTCGGTGCCGGCCGAAAAGCCGACTGCGACCATCAACAGGCCGGAAATGATCGCGCCGATGTTGGGTACGAATGCCAGCAGGCCGGTCAGCAGGCCGAGCAGGGCCGCCATGGGCACACCGCCTGCCAACAGCATCAGCCAGGTACCAATTCCCTCAACGAACATGCCGAGGATACGGCCAGCCATCAGCCGCCGGAGAACGAAGCTGACATGGTCGCTAATGTCGTAGAAGCTGGCCCGCCGCTCCATCGGCAGCATCCAGGCGAAACCGCGATCGTAGAGACGCGGCTCGATCGCAATGAAAATGCCGATGACCAGCACCGCAATGATGGACGAAAATATGCCGGCAACCGTGTTGACCGCGCTCGCCAGACGTCCGACGCCGCCAAGCAGCTGGGTTCCAAGGTTCGCCATTCCCCCTTCGGGCAGCAATCCGACCGAGCCGAGATAGGCCAGAATCTTGGCCCATTGATCGCCAATCACGACACGAAGCGTCTCTGCCTGCGCGGCCAGGGTCGATCCGGCAAAATAGAAAACCCAGACAATGAAGCCGAACCCGACAATGGTGACGATCGCCAGCCGCCAACCGCGCCCAATCGGCAGCACGCGGCCGAGGAGCCTGGTGCCGCCATCGAGAATGACGGCGAACATCATACCGCCGACGATCAGCAGGATGGGCTGAGCCAACACGATGATGCCGACGATCGCCAGCGCCATGCCAAGCCAAACGGCCGCCTTCCACGCTTCCTCCCTGACAGTGTGGCTCGACAGGTCTGCCGGACCGGGTCTTTCTGGGGGACGCGCGTCTTTGGCCATGCGCTACTTAATCCTTCCGGGGCCGCAGCGAGTTGCCGGCCCGTCCGTCGCGGAAGGCGGGCAGCCAGGTGAGCGGATTCCAACTCGTGGTGCCATCAAGGCTGAAGGTGATGAATTCGGCGCGCCCGCCGATATTTTCCCAGGGTACGGGTCCGCCCAGGCCGTTGTTAGGCTCACCCAAGGGGAAGCGGCTGTCGGCGCTATGGTCGCGGTTGTCGCCCATCAGGAAGACGCGGCCGGCCGGAACCTTAATCGGGCCATAGGTGTCGCCATCCGAACCGGGGAAGTCATCGATGGTATCATAGGTAACGCCATTGGGCAGCGTTTCGCGCACGATCGGCAAGCGGCAGAACTCGCCGCGATCCGTCCGCACCAGCCGGTCGTAGAAATGGTCCAGAGTGCATGGCGCATTGGCATCGACCGGAACGTAGACCGGCGGACGCAGTTCGGCCTTCACCGCCTTGCCGTTGAGAATCAGGCGCCCATCACGCATTTCGACCGTATCGCCGGGAAGGCCGATCACCCGCTTGATATAGTCCTGGTTGCCGCCGGGCGGCGTGACGATGACCACGTCGCCGCGCTCCGGCAGGTTGCCCAGCACGCGGCCCTTGGAGAAGGGCAGGGTAACGCTCCACGGCCGGTTTCCACCGAGCATGTTGCCGATGATCGCGATGGGATTGGGAATGGTCGGAGAAACATAGGACCAGCCAAAGGGATATTTGGTTACCACCAGCCGGTCGCCCGTCAGCAGGCCCGGCATCATCGATTCCGACGGAATATAGAAAGGCTTGGCGATGAAGCTGTGGAAGGCCAGCACCGCCAGCAGGACCCAGAACAGACCCTTGATCTCACGCCAGATCGCCTGGCCGCGGCTTTCCTTCGTCGATTCTTCAGGTTCGTCCGGAACCGCGCTGTCAGGGGCGGTGACGGCTTCAAGACGCTCGGACAATCAGGGCTCCATCTTGCGGGCGTAAAGGATGACGAATGCCTGCGCCCAGGGGTGGTCGTCGGTCATCGTCAGGTGCACTTCAAGGGCGTGGCCTGCCGGGGCGAGCGCGTCAAGCCGCGCCTTGGCGCCGCCGGTCAGCTGCAGCGTCGGGGCGCCCGACGGCGCGTTCACCACGCCGATGTCCTTCATGTAGACACCGCGCTTGAAGCCCGTTCCGACCGCCTTGGAGAAGGCCTCTTTGGCGGCGAACCGCTTGGCCAGGGTACCGGCCATAGTGTGCGGGCGGCGGGCGGCCTTGGCGCGTTCGACCTCGGTGAAAACGCGGTTCAGGAACCGCTCGCCGAAGCGGTCGACCGAGGCCTGGATTCGCTCGATGTTGCACAGGTCGGAGCCGATACCGACGATCATGACGGCGCAGTCCTGCCGGGGGCAGGACGGCCACTTGCCCCCAGCAAGTGGCGCTCCGGCATGGCTTCATCCATCAGCTTGCGCATCTGGCGGACGCTGTCCTCGAGGCCGATGAATATCGCTTCACCGACCAGGAAATGGCCGATGTTGAGCTCGGCCAGTTGCGGGATGGCGGCGACCGGAACGACATTGTCGAAGGTGAGACCATGGCCTGCGTGCGGCTCGATGCCGTTCTTAACCGCCAGCGCAGCGGCATCGGCGATGCGCTTCAGCTCGACGGCGCGCTGCTCGCCATCGACGTGCGCATAGCGGCCGGTGTGGAACTCGACGACCGGCGCGCCGAGCTTGACGGCCGCCGCGACCTGCTCCTCACTTGGCTCGATGAACAGCGACACGCGGATGTTGGCGGCACCCAGCTTGTCGACGAAATAGGCGAGGTGGTTGTGCTGGCCGGCGGCATCCAGCCCGCCCTCGGTGGTGCGTTCCTCGCGCCGTTCGGGCACGATGCAGGCGGCGTGCGGCCGGTGGGCCAGTGCAATGGCCAGCATCTCTTCGGTCGCCGCCATCTCCAGGTTCAGCGGCAGGTCGATCTCGGCCATCAGCCGATCGATATCCTCATCGGTGATGTGCCGCCGGTCCTCGCGCAAATGGGCAGTGATGCCGTCAGCCCCGGCGTTGGCGGCGGCATGGGCGGCGCGCAGCGGATCGGGATGCGGCCCGCCTCGCGCGTTCCGGATCGTCGCGACATGGTCGATGTTGACCCCCAGGCGGAGCCGGTCATCAACGGCTTGGCGCAGCTTGCCTGCCATCAAGCGGCGCGGCTGCCGGGTTTGACGGCCGGGATCTTGGCCAGTTCCTCGGGCAGGTCATTGGCGTCATAGGTCGGGACATCGATCCGGATCAGCGCATGGAAAGGAACGCCCAGGTCGACGGTACCGCCAGAGCGGTCGACCAGCGCCGCTTCCGCAACCACCGTGCCGCCGGCCACCTCGATCGCCGCTATGGCTTCTTTCGACGACAGGCCGGTGGTGACGACATCCTCGACCATCAGCACCCGTTCGCCGGGCTTCAGCGAGAAACCGCGGCGAAGGTGAAATGTCCCTTCGGGCCGCTCGACGAACATGGCGGGACGCCCAAGCGCCCGCCCCATCTCATGGCCGATGATGACGCCGCCCATCGCGGGAGAAACGACCGCGTCGATGGATTCGCGCAGGCTCGCGGGAAGCTTGGCGGCCAGCGCCCGCGCCAGCCGTTCTGCGCGAGCGCCGTCCATCAGCACCCGCGCGCATTGCAGGTAGCGCGGGCTCCTGAGGCCGGAAGAGAGAATGAAATGGCCTTCCAGAAGCGCATCGGCGGCGCGGAATTCGGCCAAAATCTCCTCGTCGGTCACTTGTATCTCCTTGGGTATCGCGGCCCGAAATAGGCGTCAGCGTGCGCCCCCGCAACTGGCCGCGAATTACGTTCCGAACACCGGCTTGAGGGACTGGAATGTCCCGCCTATAAGGCCGCCAATTTTCGGACCTGCCGGAACCGGCGGGCTCTTCCTTGCAACCGAACCAATCGGGGTGACGATGAAATTGATGGGATGGGCGATTGCCCTTGCGGCAGCCGGGCTAACACCCGCAACGGCAATGGCCCAGGCAACTGAAGCGGCGGCTCCGCAAGCGGCCGCGGCCCAAGTACCGACCGCGCCTGCGCCGGTGACCGCCGATGCCGCGGCGTCGGCTGCGACCCCGGCCGCTCCGGCAATCGATCATCTGGCCCCAACTCCGGACGTCGGCGTCCCTGTGCCCGGCAGCAAGGGCATCCAGACCCAGGTGACCGAGCTCGGTCAGCAGGCCGCCGACTTCCATAACGGTCCGCTGCTGTGGCTGTGCGTGATCATCAGCCTGTTTGTCCTCGCGCTGCTGGCCTACACCATGATCCGCTATCGCCGCGGCGCCAACCCGACCCCGTCCCGTACCAGCCATAATACGGCGATCGAGGTCGTGTGGACCCTGGTTCCGGTGCTGATCCTGGTGGCGATCGCCATTCCGTCGATCCGGCTGATCCGCGCCCAATACAGCCCTCCGCCGGCCGACCTCACCGTCAAAGTGATCGGCAACCAGTGGTACTGGACCTACCAGTATCCGGATAACGGCGGGATCGAGATCGTCTCGAACATGCTCAAGGAGCAGAAGGACGTGAAGGCCGGCGAGCGCTTTCGTACCGACGCCGATGGCCCGCCGATGCTGGCGGCCGACGAGCGGATGGTCATTCCGGCCGGCAAGGTGGTGAAGTTCATCGTTACGTCCAATGACGTCATCCACGCCTTCGCCATGCCGGCTTTCTGGACCAAGATCGACGCCAACCCCGGCCGCCTCAACCAGACCTGGGTCAAGGTCGATCGCCCGGGTGTCTATTTCGGCCAGTGCAGCGAGCTGTGCGGAGCGCGCCACGGTTACATGCCGATCGCGATCGAGGTGGTTCCGGAAGCAACCTTCAACGCCTGGCTGGCGTCGAAGGGCGGCACGCCGAAGGGCGCGGCTCCGAAGGCTGAGCCGGGCACCCCGGCTGCCCAGCCTGCGGCTGCAGTCGAGGCTGCGGCCGTCGAACAGCCGGTCACCAATCAGGCCGCCCCGGCCCAGAATTAATTCGAAGCGGAAACGAGAGAAATATGAGCACCATTCCCGCCGACGCGCTTCCGCTTAAGGCCCATGAGGATGCCCATGCGCATCATGACGCGGACCATAAGCCGGGCTTCTTCGCCCGCTGGTTCATGTCGACCAATCACAAGGACATCGGCACCCTCTACCTGCTCTTCGCGATTTTCGCGGGGATCATCGGTGGCGCCATCTCGGGCATCATGCGCCTAGAACTGGCCGAGCCGGGCATCCAGATCCTCAACCAGGCCTGGCCAATCGGTGCCGGCAGCGCCAATTTCGACGAAGCGCTGCACCATTGGAACGTGCTGATCACGGCCCACGGCCTGATCATGGTCTTCTTCATGGTCATGCCGGCGATGATCGGCGGGTTCGGCAACTGGTTCGTGCCGCTGATGATCGGCGCGCCGGACATGGCCTTCCCGCGCATGAACAACATCAGCTTCTGGCTGCTGGTGCCGGCGTTCATCCTGCTTTTGGGATCGTCGTTCGTATCCGGCGGCACGGGCCTGGGCGCCGGCACCGGCTGGACCGTCTATGCGCCGCTTTCAACCAGCGGCTCGAGCGGCCCGGCGGTCGACATGGCGATCTTCTCGCTGCACCTGGCGGGCGCATCGTCGATCCTCGGCGCGATCAACTTCATCACCACCATCTTTAACATGCGCGCACCGGGCATGACCCTGCACAAGATGCCGCTGTTCGTCTGGTCGGTGCTGATCACCGCCTTCCTGCTGCTGCT
>Ga0075421_100003979_pt1 | contig 17778 bp, 13 predicted proteins | sample SoiMetdeltSBSDD5_FD_75292 | JGI IMG/M metagenome (GOLD analysis project Ga0075421, IMG submission 75292) | Bulk soil microbial communities from a Populus tree surrounding site in Tennessee, USA - Soil MetaG P. deltoides SBSDD5 | ecosystem: Environmental > Terrestrial > Soil > Tree plantation...
CGCCGGGCGACGCCGCGGCCGAACAGGTCGCGCAGGCGCGCCCTGCGGCCCGATCCTGCCGCGGCGTCTTCGACGAGCGGCGCGCCGGATTCGACGCCGCACTGAGTCTCGATCGATCGCAGGGTCGATTCGGCCTCGGCGAGCCGACCGCTCGTCGCCAGGTAACGGGGTGATTCCGGCAGGGCGCGCCGCAGGACGAGGACATACAAGGCCGGCAGCGCGCCGATCAGGAAGGCAGTGCGCCAGGGAAAGGTGCGCCCGGCCGTCTCCGCGTGTCGCGCCAGGAGCTCGGCGATGATCGCGGCCGCCGCCCAGCCGAAGGCCCAGAACGACTCCAGCAGGACGACCAGCCGGCCGCGGTGGCGGGCGGGGGCGAACTCGCTGACCAGGGCGGCGGCCACCGGCAGCTCCCCTCCAAGGCCGAAACCGACCAGGAAGCGCAGGAGCAGGAGCGATCCGAATCCCTGCGCCAGGGCGCACAGGCCGGTGGCGACACTGAAGATGATGAGGGTCGTCTGGAAGACCCCCTTGCGGCCGAACCGGTCGGCGAGCGAGCCGGCCACCGCCCCCCCGAGGAACATCCCGAACAGCCCGGCGCTCGACAGGGCGGCGACCTGGTCGGGGGTCAGACGCCATTCGGTCTTGAGCCGCGCCAGGACGAACGACATCAAGCCGCCGTCCATCGAGTCGAAGAGCCATCCCAGCCCGCTCAGCAGCAGGAGACGGTAGTGGAAGCCTGCCAGGGGAAGGCGGTCCAGCCGATCGGCGACCCGCATCCGGGCTAGGTGATGTCGGGGGAGGGGGTCGTGATCTTGCTTCGGGCGGCGAACGGGGAGGGGAAGGGCAGCGGCTCGCGCGCCTTCCCCGTCCGGGAAGAGGCGGCCCCTCCCTGGCCGGACGAGGCGGCTTCGATCCCCGAGCCCGGTCCGGTCGAAGGCTCGTCGGACCGCCCGGCCGAGGGGGTCGTTGCAGCGAGGGCCTCGGCGTTGAACAGGAACTTCAGGCACCTGACCAGGACGTCGCGCATCTCGCGCCGCTCGACGATGAAATCGAGCATCCCGTGATCGACCAGGAACTCGGAGCGCTGGAACTCGTCGGGGAGCTTCTCCCGGATGGTCTGCTCGATGACCCGGGGCCCCGCAAAGCCGATGAGCGCCTTGGGCTCGGCGATGTTCAGGTCCCCGAGCATGGCGAACGAGGCGGTGACTCCGCCTGTGGTTGGATCGGTGAGGACCGAGATGAAGGGGACGCCGGCCGCGTGCAGCTTCGCCAGCGCGGCGCAAATCTTGGCCATCTGCATGAGGGACAGCACCCCCTCCTGCATGCGGGCCCCGCCGGAGCAGCAGATGACCACCAGGGGGATGCGCTCGTCCAGGGCGCGCTCGACCGCACGGGTGACCTTCTCGCCGACCGCCGACCCCATCGAGCCCCCCATGAAGCCGTATTCCATGACCGCCATCATGACCGGGACGCCGCCCATCGTGCCGCGGGCATTGATCACCGCGTCGTTGAGGCCGGTCTTCTCGCGGTATTCCCTCAGCCTGTCACGGTACGCCTTGATGTCGCGGAATTTCAGCGGGTCGACCGAGTAGATGTCGGTGTCGACCTCCTGGTACCGGCCGTCGTCGAACAGGGCGGTCAGGCGCTCGCGGGCCGAGATCCGGAAGTGGTACTTGCACTTGGGGCAGACGTTGGCGTTTCGGAGGACTTCCTTCTTGTAGATGATTTCCTTGCAGCCGCTGCACTTGACCCAGAGTCCCTCCGGGACCTGGATCCGCTTATGCTCGACCGGCTGCTTCGGCTTGCGGATTTTCTTGAACCACGCTATTTCCATTCCGGGCGTCTTTCCTCGAGGGGCGGGCCAAAGGTCCGAAGTGCGGCAGATCATAGCCCGGGCCGATTCCCCGGGTCAAGAACCGCGATCGCCTGGCCAGCCGCCCGACATGTCGCGCCGGCCACCGACGTAGGCTGGACACATCGCGTAAGCTATTGATTTAACTTCACATAGTCCGTGTCTATTCCACCAATCCGGGGAATCTTCGACTCGGTCGTGTCGGGGATCTGCTCATTCGACCAGAGGGTCGTTGGATCCAAATTTCCGGTGTCGAGGGTCTGATACCGGCGGTCCATATGCGACTTAAAGCAATTTATTTCAGTCTTTTACGTGGCTGTTCGGTTGGCGGCCGCGCGCACCGTCCGGCTGATGGCACGTCGGTTGCTCTAGTACGGGCGACCGGTAGTGAAGGCCAAACCACTCGCGAGGGTGGGACGGAAAGCCGCGGGTCTCTCAGAGACAGCCGGGTTGCCGACGGGAATCGGTTGAAGGTCCCGTCGAAAACTAGGAGGTCCCATGCAGCGAGAGACTCTATTCACGTCCGCCGGCAGGAAGGGGCACTTCCGCGGCGTCGCCCTCTCGCTCGCGATCCTCCTTTTAGTTACGCTCGGCTTCGCTCCCGCCCAGGCCGCCCGGGGTGGCAAAGCCGGCATCGCCCCGGACCTGGCCGATCAGATTCGGAAAGGCTCCCCGTCCTCCAACGCCCGCCTGATCATCAGCCTGAAGGGGGCCGATGTGTCCTTCGTCACCAGGCGCATCGAGGAGCTCGGAGGCACGCCGCGGAGTCATTACAGGAACGTCGGCGAGATGGTCGCCGACATGCCCCTCGAGGGGATCGGAGCCCTGGCGGAAGTCGAAGGGCTGGAGTACATCTCGCCGGACAGAGAGGTGACGAGCCTCGCCAGTCACCTCGAGACGACCACCGGAGCCAACCAGGTGTTGGCGAGCGGCCAGCTCACCGGCCTGGACGGCGCCGGCGTCACGGTGGCGGTCCTCGACTCCGGCGTTGACCCCGACCACTTCGATCTGCGCGACGAAATCAAGGGGAAGCGGCGCGTCGTCTTCTCGTGGGATTTCACGGGCCGCGGCAGCCTGGATGATCCGTTCGGCCACGGCACGCATGTCGCCGGGACGATCGGTGGGGATGGCAGCTCCTCTCTGTCCGCCGGCAGGGACTTCGCCGGCCTGGCGCCGGGCGCCAGCCTGATCAACTTCAAGGTCCTGGACGAAAGGGGCCGGGGCTACGTCAGCAGTGTCATCGCGGCCATCGACCAGGCGATCTCGATAAGGACGCTCTACAACATCAGGGTCATCAACCTGTCGCTGGCCGCGCCGCCGATCGACTCCTACGTGAACGATCCCCTTTGCCAGGCCGTTGCCAGGGCGACGAAGGCCGGGATCGTCGTGGTCGCGGCGGCCGGCAACTTCGGACAGGACCAGAACGGCAACAAGGTGTACGGTGGCATCACCTCCCCCGGCATCTCCCCCGCGGCGATCACCGTCGGGGCGACCAATACGTTCGGCACGGACGTCCGGTCGGACGATGCGATCGCCCCCTTCTCGTCGCGCGGTCCGACCATGTCGCACACGACCGACCCGCTGACCGGGGCGGTCACCTACGACTATCTCGTGAAGCCCGACCTGGTGGCCCCGGGTTGCCGGCTCGTGTCCCTGGAGCGCTCCCAGAACTACCTGGTGAACAGCTATCCGGTCCTGCACGTCAATACCGGAAGCTCGAGCAACAATGCGCGCTACATGTCCTTGAGCGGCTCCTCGATGTCCACCGGCGTGGTGTCGGGCGCCGTCGCCCTGATGCTGCAGGCCAACCCGGGGCTGACGCCGAACCTGGTCAAGGCCGTTCTGATGTACTCCGCCCAGATCATGGACGGTCCGGATCTCTTCGAGCAGGGGGCCGGAATGCTGAACGTCGAGGGCGCGGTGCGACTGGCGCGCTCGCTCAGCAAAGTCGCCTATGCGCTTCCGGTCGGCCAGCCGCTGAACGTCTACGGCCTGCCGAGCGCGCAGACGACCATCGCCGGCGAGACTTTCGCCTGGAGCCAGGGGCTCATCTGGGGCTTCGGCGGCCTGCGCGGCGACGCGATGTTCACCGTGCAGCAGGGGGCCTACTCCCAGTCGCTCATCTGGGGAAGCCCTAACCGTCTCGACGCGTGGGGCATGGGGGTCACCTACTACGACGGCCTGTTCGCCAGCGATTACGTGGTGTTCGGCGGCAACGGCCAGTGGAATTACGTGACCTGGGGCTCAGGCTCTCCGCAGGCCAGCGGCCTGATCTGGACGGAGCGCCTGTACGCCTCGGGACTGATCTGGAACAACCGTCTGATCGCGAACGACTTCTTCGACTGCGGCCCCACCAGCCTCATCTGGGGTTTGAAAGGGTACGGCGGCTACGACAGCGGTCTCATCTGGGGCATCAGGGACGCCGGTCTCATCTGGGGGTTGCTCAATGAACGGTAACCCGATGGACCCCAGGAGAGATGCCATGAAAGGCAACCTGTACATCGGCGCGGTGGCTGCGGTCGGAGCGGCGGTCCTGGCGATGAGCGTGCGCAACACGGTCGAGTCCGGCTTCGGTCCGGCGAACCTGGCGTGGGTCGGAATCGCGATGCTGACGGTGCTGGTCGGCCGGCTGTCGGTGAAGCTGCCGCTGCCGTCCTGCCGGGTGTCGTTCTCGGACGCCTTCATCTTCCTGTCGGTGATGGTCTTCGGCGTCGACTACGCCACCATGACCGCCGCCCTCGATGGGTTCGCCTCCTCCAGGGGGACGTCGGCCGCCTGGTACAAGCGCCTCTTCAATACCGCCGGGATGGCGATCTCCGTCAATCTCTCGGCGCGTGTCTTCACGAAGCTGCTCCCTGAAGGGGGCGTCTGGGGAACGCGGTTCACGGCCGAGGAGCTCCTCCTGCCGGTGGCGGCGATGGCGCTCACTCAGTACGTGCTCAACACCGCCCTCGTTTCCTGTGTCGTGGCCCTGAAGGAGCACGCCTCTCTCATGGTCATCTGGCAGGACTCCTCCCCCTGGGCCGGCACCGCGTACCTGGCCGGCTCGATGGCGGCGGCGATCGTCTTCCTGGTGGTCCGGGAGCTGGGCGTGGTCTCGGCGTTCGCCATCCTGCCTTTCCCTGGAATTCTCTATCTCACGTACCGCGCCTGCCTCGATCGGCTGGTGCGGGCGAAAGGAGGCATGACTCCTTAGGCGAAGGGTCCCTGAGCTGACGCAAAGGTGACTCCTGCAATCGGCCGGTCCCGTCGTGACAGAGGGACCGGCCCTTTTCTTTGCCGGGCGGGATCTGGACAGCGGGCCGCCGGGACGTCCTGTTCTGGACACCGGGCCGATGCGACAACCGCCGCGCCTGCCGCACTTGCCACGACGGCGGAATTCTGCCGCGAAAGCGTGACCAATTTCCGTGCATTCGCGCCAGCCCTCAGGCGTCATGAGGCCGGCGTTGCCGGCGAGATGCCCTAGAAAATTCGGCCCAAGTGATGTCTCTTCAGTGAGTTGTATCGACGGCACGAACGAGTGATCGGGCGCCCAGGGTCGTGGCACGGGCGTTGCGATATAGAGGGACGCCGGAATCCTGTCCGGCCAGGCAAGGAGAGCATGCAAACCAGCGGGCCAGGTGGACGTCTCTACCTGATGGCGGTTGCGGCGGCGGGGGCAGCCCTGCTGGGGACCACCGCGGCCGCGGTGTCCCTGCTCCTCATCGGCTCGATCGGCTTCGTGTCGTGCGCCGTCATCCCGCCCATCGTGGGGCTAGCCGTCCTGGTCTATCGCGCCTACAAGCGGAACGCCACCGCGACGCTCAGGCGTCTCGACGACCTGATGCAGGTCCACCTGTCGACGATCGAGGCGCTGGCCCTGGCGATCGACGCGAAGGACCCGCACGCGCAGGGGCGTACCCGCCGCGTGCAGGCGTATGCCATGGAGCTGGCGCGGGTGATGAAGATCCCCCGCCAGGAGTTCGAGGCGGTGCGCGCCGCGGCGCTCCTGCACGACATCGGCAAGCTGGCGATCCCGGATCACCTGCTGCACAAGCCGGGCAAGCTCACGGACATGGAATTCCAGAAGGTCAAGGCGCACCCGTCGGTCGCCGCCGACATCCTGGCGCACGTCAACTTCCCGTACCCGGTCGTTCCCGCGGTCCGGCACCATCACGAGCGCTGGGACGGCTCGGGATATCCGGACGGGCTCAAGGCGGAGGCGATTCCTCTCGCCGCCCGCATCCTGGCCGTGGCCGACGCCTTCGAGGCCCTGACCTCCGATCGCGCCTACCGCGGGCGAAAATCGCCGGAGGAGGCCTGCGCCCTGATCGAGGCCTGGTCGGGGATGCAGTTCGACCCGGCCGTGGTGACGACGCTCCGGCAGAACCTCGGACAGCTGATCGTGTCGCCGTACCGCGCACCGCAGAGCGGGATCGGCCCGGCCGTCCCGGGCGGCTCCGCGTCGGGGCCGCTCGGGGCCGTGGAGACCCTCGGGCTCTGGGGCGGCGCGTCCTGGGCCGAGGGGGATCCGGGGGGATTCGGGGAAAGCCTGCATCGCGGGATCGGTGCCGACCGGATCGACGGCCTCCATGCCGGTCCGGGCGGCGGCGCCGCAACCGGGCCGGCGGGGGACCAGGCGGGGGCGGGAACGCCCGGCCTTCCCGGGCCGCTCGATGCCCTGCAGCAGGGCGTCTCCGAGTCGAGCATCTGGCTGGAACGGGACGAGAGCGGGGCGATCGTCGGCCGCCAGAGCGCCGTCCTGAGCACCATCTCCTCCGCGCACCGCGAAGTCTATTCGCTGTACGAGATCGCCCAGGCGCTCGGCTCGTCCCTCCGCCTGCCGGACGTGCTGGACCTGGTCGCGACCAAGATCGGCCAGCTGGTGCCGTACCGATCGTGCGTCATCTACCTGCTGGAGGACCACAGCGACAGCCTGTCGGCCCGCTTCGTCTCGGGGGCCAACATCGACAATCTGCGCGGGCGGGCGCTCAGGGTGGGAGAGGGGATCACCGGCTGGGCGGCGCTGCAGAAGAGCAACCGGTTCTCCCAGAGCGTCGATCTCGATCTGGCCGGGGCCGGCCTCGACCTCTCGGAGTATTCGACCGCCGCCGCGTTTCCCCTGATCTACGACGGACGGGCCCTGGGTGTGATCACGCTCTACTTCCCCAAGGGCGTGCCGTGCCTGGACGATCACATCCGGATGATGGACATCATCGTCCGCCTGGCGGCGGCCGCGGTGCACAACGGCACCCTGTTCGCCGAGACGCAGGAATCGGCCCTCACCGACGGCCTGACGAACCTGCCGAACTCACGCTACCTGCGGCAGGTGTTCGAGCAGGAGAAGGTCCGTTCCCAGCAGGCGGGCCAGCCGATGGCGTTCCTCGAGGCCGACCTCGACAACTTCAAGGTGATCAACGACCGCTTCGGCCACCACGTCGGGGACCGGTACCTCTCCGAGATCAGCCGGGTGCTGAAGAGCCACCTGCGCGAGCGCGACATCCTGGTCCGCCTGTCGGGGGACGAGTTCGCCGCGCTTCTGCCCATGACCGGCTTCGCGCAGGCCGCGCTGCTGGCCGAGCGGCTGCAGCAGGCGGTGGAGCTGTTCCGGCTCCGCCTGGAGGAAGGGAACGTGGCGCGCTCCGGCCTGTCGATCGGCATCGCGCTCTTCCCCCAGGACGGCGAGGGGTTCGAGGATCTCCTGGTTCGCGCCGACCACAACATGTACCAGAACAAGGCGGCGCGGAAGAACGCCCGCCTCGAGATGGACCCGAACATCCTGCCGTTCCCGATCCGCCGACCGTCGGGGACCTGATCCAGGCTCCAGGCGCGCCGCCCCCTGCCCGCTTCCGTCCGACCCGTGCTAATCTCCCGCCCCGCTGCTTCACATCATCAGGGAGGCTCGCATGCCCGGCCGGCCGGTCCGCGGGAGTCGATCGATCCGGAGTCTCTTCGCCGTCGTCCTCGTTCTGGCCGGCGTGACCGCGGCCGTCTGCGCCGCTCCCGGCCGTCCGCGTAGCGCCGTCCTGTTCATCGGCGACGGGATGGGGCCGGCCTACGTGACCACTACCCGCGTGGCGCGCGGCGGATCGGGCGGCCGGCTGCGCATCGACTCGCTCCCCTACACGGCCCTGTCGCGCACGCACTCGTCCGACAGCCCGGTCACGGACTCCGCCGCCGCGGCCAGCGCCATGGGGTGCGGCCAGAAGACGGCCAACGGCGTCCTGTGCGAGGACGCCTCCGCCGTCTACGGCAAGTCCGACGGCCGGAAGCTCGAGTCGATCGCCGTCTGGGCGAAGAAGCGCGGCCTGCGCGTCGGACTGGTCACGACCACCACGGTCACCCACGCCACCCCCGCGGCGTTCTACGCCCAGGAGAAGAACCGTGACAACGAAGCTGGGATCGCGCGGCAGGCGGCCGGGTGCGGCTTCGATCTGATCCTGGGGGGCGGGCGCAAGTATTTCCCGGACGACGTCCGGAAGGAGGCGCAGGCGGCCGGCTTCACCATCGTCGAGACGGCCGAGGCCCTGCGCGGCATCGGCGGCCTTGATCGACGCATCCTAGGCCTGTTTGCCGAGGGCTACCTGCCGTACCAGCCGGAGATCGAAGCGGCCAGGGCGCGCCCGGCCGGAGCGGCAGCCGGCGAGTCCGGCGCCGCGGGAGCCACGGGCGTTGCCGGGGGTGCCGCGGGCGCCTCGGGCGGCGGCGAGGCTGCCGGGGATCCCGTGGCCCGCACCGCGCCGACCCTCGTCGAGATGACGCGCTTCGCGATCGACGCGCTGCGCAAGACCGGGCAGCCGTTCTTCCTGATGGTCGAGGGCGGCCGGATCGACCACGCCGGCCACGCCAACTGGGCCCGCACGCTGGTCGACGAGACCGCCGCCTTCGACGAGGCGATCGGCTACGCGGTCGACACTCTCGATCCGAAGACGACGCTCGTCCTCGTGACGGCGGACCACGAGACCGGAGGCCTGGCGCTGAACGGCTATCCGGACGAGAAGGACGGGATCTGGTCTCCGTACCGCGACCCCTACGGCGACAAGGACGAGGAACCGTATCCGGTGATCACCTTCACGAGCGGCCCGGGAACGAAGAAACAGGACCGGCATCCCCCGCATGGATCGGACGACCCGCGTCCCTCGGGGCTGTCCATGGTCAGCGCCGCGCACACGGGGGTCGACGTCGCCCTCTACGCCTGGGGAGCGGGGGCCGATCGCGTCCACGGCACCGTCGAGAACACCGCGATCTACACGATTCTGAAAGAGCACCTGGAGGGGAGGAAGTGAACGACCTCACCCAGGGCTCCGTCACCAGGCACCTGCTGGGGCTCTCCGCCTTCATGGCGGTGAGCATGATCTTCCAGACCCTGTACTACCTGGCCGATCTGTACTTCGTCGGCCGTCTGGGGAAGGAGGCGATCGCGGCGGTCGGCCTGTCGGGTAACCTGATGATCGTCGTCCTGGCGATCACGCAGATGCTGGGGGTGGGGACGACGACGCTCGTCTCGCACGCCATCGGCCGGAAGGATCTCGGGCGGGCCGTCGTGGTGTTCAACCAGGCGTTCTTCCTGTCGCTGCTCGTCGGGATCTCCGTGACGGTCGTGGGATTCGCCCTCCGCCATCGGTACTGCGCCTGGCTCGGCGCCGACGCGGTCACCGCGCGCCTGGGTGTCGCGTACCTGGACTGGTTCCTTCCCGCGATGCTCATGCAGTTCGTCATGGTGGCGATGGGGGCGGCCCTGCGCGGCAGCGGGATCATCAAGCCGGCCGTCGGCATCCAGATCCTGACCGTGGTCCTCAACATCGCGTTGGCTCCCGTCCTGATCCTGGGATGGGGAACGGGCCGCCCGCTGGGCGTGCAGGGGGCGGCGCTCGCGACCTTCCTGGCGCTGGTGGTCGGCGCGCTCGCCTTCTGGGCCTATTTCCTGCGGCCCCAGAACGATCTGCGTCTCTCGATCCGCCTCTTCCGGCCGGACGGGGGGACCTGGCGGGACCTGATCCGCATCGGGCTTCCGGCGGGAGGGGAGTTCGCCCTCATGTCGGTGTACGTGGTCCTGGTCTACTGGATCATCAGGGACTTCGGCGCCGCCGCCCAGGCCGGGTTCGGCATCGGCGCGCGCGTGATGCAGTCGATGTTCCTGCCCGTCGTGGCCATCAGCTTCGCCGCCGCGCCACTGGCCGGCCAGAACTTCGGCGCGCGGAACGCCGAGCGGGTGCGGCAGACGTTCCGCACGGCCGCGCTCCTGGTCACGGGGCTCATGCTGCTCTTCACGGTCCTCAGCCACGTGGCGCCCGACCGCCTGATCCGGATCTTCTCCGGCGATCCCGCCGTGATCGCCTTCGGGGCGGAGTACCTGAAGATCATCTCGTACAACTTTCTGGCGATGGGGCTCATCTTCACGAGCTCGAGCATGTTCCAGGCGATGGGGCACACCCTCCCGCCCCTCGCCGCGTCCTCCCTGAGGCTTCTCCTGTTCGCCCTGCCGGCCTTCGCGCTCTCCCTCCATCCGGGGTTCGACATCCGCGACGTCTGGTACCTCTCGGTCGCCTCCGTGGCGATCCAGGCGGTGATCAACCTGACGCTCATCCAGCGCGAATTCCGCCGACGCCTGGTGTTCCCCCCGCTGGACGCCCGCACTTGACAACCCGGCCGCCGGGATGATATTTAGACATCTGTCTAATTAAGCATCCCGGAGCCGATGGCCTCGAACCGGATCTTCAAGGCACTGGCCGACCCCACCCGGAGGGAGATCCTGAGGCTTCTGGGGCGCGGCGAGATGAGCGCCGGGCGGATCGCCGAGCGGTTCGACATGAAGAAGCCCTCGATGTCGCACCATTTCGCGGTCCTCAAGGAGGCCGAGCTCATCACGTCGAGGCGCGAGGGGCAGCAGATCTTCTACGCCCTCGATGCGACCGTGGTGCAGGAGGCGCTGACCTGGCTCTGGGACGTGTTCGGGGACGGAAAGAAAGGGAGGACCCAATGACCCGCGTCTACTATGTCGTGGCTGTGATCCTGGTGGCGGCGGCCCTGGGTGCGTCGCTGGTTTTCTACTCGCTCCTGCCGGAGACGGTGCCGATCCACTGGAACCTGCAGGGAGAGATCGACGGCTACGGGCACAAGGCCCAGGTGCTGTTCCTCATGCCTGCGATCATGCTCGGGATGATCGGGCTGTTCCGGATGCTGCAGTGGCTGTCGCCGCGGCACTTCGAGGTGGACTCGTTCCGCGCCACCTACCTGTACATCATGGTGCTGGTGGTCGGTTTCTTCGGCTACTTCCATGGGGCCATTCTCTGGTCCGCGCGAACCGGCACGGTGAACCCGACCCGCACGGTTTTCGGGGGGATCTTCCTGCTCCTCGCGTTCCTCGGCAACGTCCTGGGAAGGGTGCGCCGGAACTTCTGGATCGGCGTGCGGACGCCGTGGACCCTCGCCAGCGAGCGGGTGTGGAACGACACGCACCGGCTGGCCGCCAGGCTGTTCTTCGGCGTGGGGCTCCTGGGGGCCGTCGCCGTCTTCCTGGGAGTGCCGGTCATCGCCTCGCTGGTCATCTTCTCGACGATCGTCATGGTGCCGGTGGTCTACTCCCTCGTTCTGTACAAGCGGCTGGAGCGCAGGGGAGAGGTCTGAACGGAGAAGGCCGCCGGGCGGTCGGCGGGGCGGGAACCCGGGGCCGCCCCGCCTCGTATGCTCCGATGGGGAAGCCAAGACGAGGCAGAAACATGCCCCGAGGAGGTCTCGATGATCCTGACGACTACACCGAGCATCGAAGGGAAGGCTATCAGGGAATACAAGGGGATCGTGACCGGCGAGGCGATCCTCGGGGCCAATATCTTCCGGGACCTCATGGCGGTGGTCCGCGACGTCGTCGGCGGGCGTTCGGCGGCCTACGAAAAAGAGCTGGGCGAAGCCCGGAGGGTCGCCCTCGAGGAGCTTCAGGCGGAAGCGCTGCGGGTCGGCGGCAACGCCGTCGTGGGGATCGATCTCGATTACGAGGTGGTGGGGCAGAACGGCAGCATGCTGATGGTCAGCGCCAGCGGGACCGCCGTCGTGGTGTGACCGCCCGACCTGACGCCCGCTTTCTTCCCCGCCCGGGCCTCATCCCGCTTCGGCACCTGACAGCGCGCGGTAGAGCAGGGCGCGCGCGGCCCGCCAGTCGCGGTTCACCGTGCGAGCGTCCACCCCCAGCGCCTCCGCCGTCTCCTCGATCGAGAGGCCCGCGAAGAAGCGCAGCTCCACCATCTTCACCATCCGCTCGCTGAGAGACGACAACATGCCGAGGGCCTGGTCCAGGGCCAGGATCTCCTCGGCCCGCGCCCCCACGCCCGGGCCATCGGCGTCCAGGAGGACGGGGCGCACGCCGGCGCCGCGCTTGGCCGCCCCGCGCCGGCGGGCCCGATCGACCACGATCTGGCGCATCGCCGTCGCCGCCACGGCGAAGAAGTGCCCCCTGTCCCGCCATTCCACCCGCGACTGGTCCACCAGCTTCAGGTAGGCCTCGTGGACCAGGGCAGTGGTGTCGAGCGACGCCCCGGGGCCCCGTCCCGCCAGCCTGGCGTGGGCGATCTTGCGCAGCCGGTCGTAGACCAGGGGCACCAGCTGGTTGAGGGCGTCCCGGTCCCCGCCGCGGAGGGCGAGGAGCCTTTCGGTGATTTCTCCGGAGGATCCCATAGAGTCCCGAACCGGCGACAGAGCCCGGTTTTCCGCAAGGTTAGCCCCTTTCCCTGAGGCCAGCAAGTGGCGGTCCGGCGGGCGGCATCCGCGAGTGAGATCCCGTGTCGCACATCGGCCCCCGTCTGCGTGTACGTCCATGACGGCCGGTTCCGCCGGCTGCTGCCCATGGAGAGCGCAACATGAAATCGAGACATGTGACGAGAACGAGCCTGGTCGCGGCGTTCCTTGCCCTGGCTGCCTGCTACCCTGCAGCCGCGCAAACCGGAAAAATTCAAGTCGAGGTCCTCGAGGCCGAGGCCTATCACAAGGGAATCGACGCCTGCGCCGGGCCCTGGTGCAACGAGCAGGACTTCTTTGCACGGGTGGCCTATCCGCCCTATCTCATCTGGCAGCGCACCGCCGAGGTCGGCAACCGGGATCGCCCGTCGTGGTCGTTCGTGGCGAGCGGCAACGTGTCCAAGCTGCAGCGCTATCACGATATTCGCGTGCAGCTGTGGGACAAGGACGACCCGCAGTGGTCGGCGGACGACCTGTTCGACATCAGTCCGCTGGCGCACCACGATCTGTTCGTCCATTTCGACGCCTGCAACCAGACCTGGGAGGAGATCGGCCTGCCGACGAGGCACGGGCCGGGCCGGTCGTATCCTCCGTTCGGGACCTTCTACTCGAACCAGGACCACGAGTTCGACGGACGGGTGGTCCTCGATGTCCACACCGAAGGGCGCATCCCGTTCACGACGAACGACATTGCCATCGTGGGAATCGACCCGGTGCAGGTCGCCTTCGATCCGGGATCGGTCGTGTCGGGGAAGCCCACGGCCATGAGGGTGACCATCGCGAGCACCTACACGATGCCGACCCCCGCCCCCGCTCCGGTGACCGTCACGGTCACCGACGGGATCAGCACCTGGACCGAGACGCGCCCGGTCAGCATTCCACCGGGGCTGTCGACCTTCTATTTCTTCGACGGGATGGCGACCGGCTCGACGCCGTTCTATCCGATCAAGCCGTCGTACACCGACATCGCGTTTCTCACGTACTCCGTGAGCCTTCTCTACAACGACGTGGCGCCGTCGGGGACTCCGCCCGATTTCATCGACTGCTACCAGTACAACAACAGCCTCACCGACAAGCAGACGCCGCTGGTCCGCACCTCGGCCCCCGATCCGGTCTTCGTGCGCTGGGACTGGCTCGACTCGATGAACGTCCCGGCCCTGCCCGCCATGGCCCAGATGGCGCAGCGCGACGAGCATTATCGCCAGACGACCTGGCCCCTGGCGCAGACCAGCCCGGTCGTCTCGGGCGCGACCATCGGGACCTTCTGGAACCCGACGGATCTCGGGACCTGGATCTCGGAGCCGTACCGCTCCCTCGAGGGGCTGAGCATCGGCGCCAAGCTGGGCGGCATCGATCGCATGATCCTCGTGACGAGGAAGGGCTGGTTCAAGGCGAACAACTGGCGTTCGTGGATCTGGCCGTCCGGCGCGATCGGCCTCTCCCTGGGGGAATTCGGCCCGCACGCGGTGATCGCCGAGGAGGGGTATTACGCCGTCTCGACGCACGAGCTGGGGCACACGTACACGCTCAGCCGCAGGAAGTGCAGCCACGATGACATGAACGCCGGGTGCCGCGACGAGTACACGTTCTCGGCGGCCGACGGCGCGCCGTTCCTGGCGCGCGGGCTGGACGTCCTCGGGAGCATCTTCCCGGCCGGCAGCCCCACCGGGTCGGGAGACGCGGTGACCGGCTGCCCGAACGCCGCGCCGGGGACGCGGGAGGTCTGCCGCAAGAACCTCATGGACATCCAGACAGCCGGTTCCTTCAACAACTGGACCGACACCTTCACCCTCAATTTCCTGACCGACACGCTCAAGAATCCCGCCGATCCGGAGCTGATCAACCTGAGCGGCTGGGTGCACACCACCAACGGCTGGAACCCGACGCAGGCGCCGATCTTCGAGGGGAGCCTCGATTTCTCCTATCACTCGTTCGGCATGCCGGACCTCGAGGATCCGCTGGCCATGACTCCCCCGAAGCCGTTCAGCGGCCTCGGTCCGTTCTCCATCCACCTCACCGGCGACACCGGGGAGCACATCTATCGCTTCACCCCGTCATTCGCGTCCGAAGGAGAAAGCGGCCCGCGAGACGGGGCCTACTTCTCGATCTTCGTCCCCTGGGACCCGACGATCTTCAGGGTCGCCCTGTACGCCCCCCTGGACATCCGCAACGCCGAATGCGAGGACCGGACCTGCGCCGAGATGCTGCTGTTCGAGCGCTTCGCCGCCCGCCGGCCGCCGATCATCCAGGCGCTGGCCGCCGGCAGGGATACCGCGCCGTCGCTGGTCGGCGGGCCGCAACCCGTCCCGTGGATTGAGTCGGGACATGACGCCGTCATCGCATGGAACGCGACCGATGTGCCCATCGGGTCGGCCGATGGCGCTTCTCCGGCCGGGGCCTCGAGCCCGGCGCCCCAGGAAGGAGCGGCCGGGGGCCTGCGCGCGGTCCTGCTGCTCCGGCGCGCCGGGGCGGCCGGCGGGCCGGGATCGCCCGGCGCGGCCGAGCCGTGGCTGCCGTACGCGGTCGAGAGCACCGGGTCGGAGGTTCGCATCCCGTACGCGCTGTTGGCCGATGCGCCCGGCGACTACGCCGCTCAGCTGATCGTCTCCAACGGCCTGCAGAGCTCGACCCTCACGAGCGAGACGCTCTTCCGTGTCGCGCAGGGCAGAGGCTGCGAGGCCGACCCGACTCCGGGAGCCCCCTGCGACGACGGCGACGCCTGCACCGGGAACGACCGGTGCGTGCAGGACCCCCTGGCCGGCATCGTCTGTCGCGGCACGCCGGTCAACTGCGACGACAACGACGCGTGCACCGTCGATTCGTGCAACCCGACGGGGGTGTGCGTGGTGCCGGACAACGGCGAGGGGACGGCCGACCTGCCGCCCCAGGGGTGCGGCTACTCCAGCCTCGACGATCTGCAGATCATCGACGGGCTTCCGCTGGGGAGCACCATCCACCTGGCCGCCGTCCTCAACGGCTTCACCTGCCCCGCGGCGTCCCCCATCTGCTCCTTCGCGCTGCCGACGCCGGGAGTCGACTGCGATGCCGCGGGAGGGACTCTGGGAGGCGACAAGGCGTGCGCCGCTTCCGACCTGGGGCTTCACCTGACGGGGACCGGGGCCCTGTCCGGATTCAATCGGAACCTGAGCATCACAGTGGGCCTGGAGATTCACGCGGCGCCGCGCACCCCGGGCGATCCGGTGCAGTCGTTCGACGCCGACATCTTCCGGCTTTTCGGGCAGCTCCCGGTCGGCGATCCCGACTTCGACCTGCTGCGCATCACGGCCGGCGACGACTTCAACCTGCCGAGCCCCGGGCACACGACGCTGACGCGCGAGGCATCGGGGGACTGGGACGTGGACAGCTTCGTCGACACCACCTACCGGATCGACTTCATCGGGAAACCGGGCGGGACCTTCTCAGGGATGTCCGGATCGACCACCGGGACGATACGCCTCCGGACCGGCGGCGGTGCGTGCACCCACGCTCCGGTCGCCTGCGACGACGGCAACCCCTGCACGGTCGACTCGTGCGATCCGGCGACCGGCGCCTGCCGGTTCGTCCCGACCCCCGGCGCGCCCTGCAACGACGGCGATCTCTGCACCCAGGACGATCGCTGCGTCCAGAGCCCGACCGGCGGCATGGCCTGCCAGGGGGCGCCGGTCGCGTGCGACGACGGCGATCCGTGCACCACCGATTCCTGCGATCCGAGCGGCGCCTGCGCGCACGTGGCCAGGAGTTGCGACGATCACAACGCCTGCACCAGCGATTCCTGCGACCCGCTCACGGGACAGTGCCGGAACGTGACGCAGAGCTGCGACGACGCCAACGCGTGCACCAACGATTTCTGCGATCCCGCCAGCGGCCAGTGCACGCACGGATCGATCAGCTGCGACGACCAGAATGCCTGCAGCATCGACACGTGCAATCCGCTGAGCGGCTGCGCGCACCAGCCGGTCCCGCCGGCCGGCGAGCCGATCCCGGCCCGGTTCGATTCGCAGGTGACCCTGACCTGGCCCGCGAGCCCGAACGCCACGCACTGGAACACCTACCGCGGGACCATTCCGACCGGCATGCTGGGGAGCCGCATCCCGGCGTCCGTGTACGACCAGGGCTGCTTCGAGAGCGCCGATGCGCACGGCGACGGGGCGACCGTGGCCACCGATGCTTCGAATCCGGCGCGCGGGACCGCCTTCTACTACCTGACCAGCGGCGAAGCGGCGTGCGGCGAGAGCCCCCTGGGCCACGCCTCGTCGGGGGCCGTCATTCCGAACACGTCGGCCTGCCCGACGCCGCCATAGCCGGCCGACCCCACCTGGGCGGGACTCCCGGAGTCGCAGCTTCCGGGAGTCCCGTCATCCACGATCGCCGGGCCAGGAACAGCCTGCCGTCCCCCCGCTCGGCTCGACCGCTCCGCCGTCCCCACCGAAAGTAAAGTTTACTTGACATTCTGACAAGGTAGCTGTACATTCCCCCTCGAACACTGACGAGGAGGAGGGATCATGAGCACAGGCAAGTCGGTCATTCTGGTGACAGTCCTGTGGGCCATCGCCTTCATCGCCGCCGCCCTGATCTTCAAGGGACACCGGCACGGCGACTGGATCGAGGGGGCCCTGTACGTGGGATTCATCACTCACCTGAGCTGGATGGAGGCACGGGGCCTGCGATGCCGAAGGAAGCTGGAGCGCCAGGCATGAGCGGGGAGGGAGGCTCCGCCTGCAGGGCGACGAAGAACCAGATCCTGGTCGCGCTCGCCGCGGCGGCCGTCATCCTCGCGGCGGCGCTCGTCGGGCGAGGGTATCCGAAGGGATCGGGCATGCGGCTCGCGCTGGCGATCGTCGAGACGCTCGCCACGGCGGTCTGCCTCATCGTCCCGGCCTGGAGCGTGGGGCATCTCGACGAGCTGCAGCGGAAGATCCAGCTCGAGGCCCTCGCGCTCGCCTTCATCGGCACCGGGATCCTGGGGGCCGGCTACGGCTTCCTGCAGGACGCCGGAGTGGCGCCAAGCGACTGGGGGGGATTCATCTGGCCCGCGATGGTCGGCCTGTGGGCGATCGGCTACGTGGTGGCGAGCCGGCGGTATCGATGAGGAACCGCTTGCGCGTGCTGCGCGCCGAGCGCAACTGGTCGCAGGCCGACCTGGCCGGGAAGCTCTCGGTCTCGCGCCAGACGGTCAACGCGCTCGAGACCGAGAAATACGACCCCAGCCTGCCTTTGGC
>Ga0075421_100003986_pt1 | contig 17764 bp, 12 predicted proteins | sample SoiMetdeltSBSDD5_FD_75292 | JGI IMG/M metagenome (GOLD analysis project Ga0075421, IMG submission 75292) | Bulk soil microbial communities from a Populus tree surrounding site in Tennessee, USA - Soil MetaG P. deltoides SBSDD5 | ecosystem: Environmental > Terrestrial > Soil > Tree plantation...
AGTCAGCCGGTGGGAACAGGGCAAGGCATCGGCGGCGGAAACGCCCCGGATGGAAAGCGCACGAGGCGGTCGCCTCGGCGCAGGCGGTGAGCCGCGTCCCGGAACGCGTCGGCGAAACGCCAGTACGCCGCGCGCAGCAAGACGCGGATCTCCTTGCTGACCGCGTGGACCGCCGGCGCCGGCGAGCGATCGCTGTGCAAGGATCTTTCGTGGGGATCTTGGATGAGGATGGCGCGCTTGCCGAGCACAGGCCTGCCGGCACGCTCGTCGCGGCCCTCTTCGACGATGCGACGGATGATCGCGGCGATGCGCTCGCGGTAGAGGCCGGCATCGAGGTTCGCCCAGCACGGGAGCGGCGAGAAGACGGCGCGCTCGCTGGTGGCGAACTCGTCGTACGCGATCACTTCGCCTCGCCGGCGCGCCTCGTACTCGGCGGCCCGGTCGAACCAAGTGCCCTCGAGGTCGGCCCCCGTGAGCAGAGCCTGAGCGCAGTGGACGCCGGGCCAGTGTTGCGGGCGCTCGACGAGCCCCTCCTTGACGCCATGGCCGAGGATGTAGGCGAGGCGCGCCACCTGGGCTTCCTCTTCGTGGGAGACGACGATCGAGCGATAACGTCTCGACCAGAGCTTCTCGCGCCAGTCGTGGAGCCGTCCAACCTCACGCGCGATGTTGCCGGCTGCGTACTCCATGAAGCGCGCGAGCTGCTGGGGCGACTCCGGAGACACCAGCAGGTGGGCGTGATTGGAGAGAACGGCGAGGCCGTGGATCGTCATGCCGTACGTTCGCTGAGCGCGGCCGAGAACGCCGGCGACGAGGTCGTTGAGCCGGCGGTCCGGCCGAAGCAGGAGGCGACCGTGGACGGTGCGCAGGGTGACCTCGACGACGGCGCCGGGAGGGACGAACCGCAACGGTCTAGCCACGTGTATTCAGACGAAGAGCGCTTGCAGATCCTTACTCCGAAGTGGTTGGCACCTCGGTTGGGCACCTCGGTTGGGCGCCCATCTAGGATGGATCGCGAAAAAGACGAGAAGGGACAAGCCCCAGGTGTGGACGCTGCGAACGTCTAACAGAGAAGCGGACGATCCTTGGGACTACCTGAAGCGGATCGCTGCACAGCAGGGCAATGCGGATCCGAAGATGCTCTCCCAACGACACAAGATCGCGTCGCGTGCCGCACTGGCGAGGGACCTGCTCGCGGGTCAACGGAGCACGGCTGATCCGAATCACGCGGGATCAATTGGGCAGACTGGGCAGCAAGGCCGACGTTGGAGGAGATGAAGAGCTTGGCCCCCGGAGATGTTGGGCAGGTGGCAGGGCAAGGACCCGAACCCGATGAGCCGCGCCAACAGGCGCGACTCAACCTAAATCTGGACAAGCCCCTGTCTGTACTCCAAGTTGCACTGCAGCGTGCTGTGGATCATGCGGCCTTCGGCCTCACCGCAGCGGGGTCCATCCAGCCAGAGCAGCTGCACCAACTCCCTGGGGTCTTCCCTCAGGTGGCGTTCGCGTCCAAGCCGCTGCTCGGCGATGAACTCGTTTCAGCCTTCAAGGCATGGACTGTTGCGGGTGCCGTGCGCGATGCGATCGAAGCGCTGGAGCTATTTTGGCGGAACTTCATCTTCTTTGCGTCGCCGCCAGGATCTTCCTCCTCGCTCACCAATCGACACTGACTGGGGCTGACCTCAACCGTATGTGGGTTGAGATCGCCCGCGAACAGGATTGGGACGTTCAATGCGTAGTCGACGCGCGAGGAGGTGCCGCGGCGTAGAGGTGCCACACATTTGAAGGCTCCCGTCAAGAGGGCATACTTCTAATGTGTGGCTCCGAATCGGGGCACCGTCCTTCTCTGGCTCTCCCCGAACCTCTCAGTCCTTCTCTGGGCCGGTGATCTGCTTCTCGACGACCTCGAAAGCCTACGGCGTCGGCGCGAAGTACCCCGTGATGTCGACGACGAGGTGCGTCGCCGCGACCGAGTAGACGCTGAGGTCGTTGGCCGCCGTCGTCGCCGACGATAGCGGAAGCACGGCTCCGCTGCCGATAACCCAGCTCGATTGGTACAGGAGCTGGCCCCCGATCGGGAACGCGCTGCCGGTGGCCCAAAACTGGAGGTGACCCACGGTGTCGGGCCGAACGACCGCGAAGTTGGCCGCCACGGCGCGGGCGTTGTCCGGTATGGCGCCGCACATGCCGCGGACCTGGATGGCCCTGCGCTCCCCGGCCGTGAATCGCCCTCCCGAGATGCGCGTGTCGAGCACGCGACACGGAGCAATGGGGTGGTATTGCAGCGAGTCGGACGTCGGCGCATGGAAGACGCCGTTCACGTCGATCAGGAAACGGTGGGCTTGCGTGCTGAGCGCGGCGACCTCGCCCTTTGGAGAGGCACCGAGTCGCACGATCGTGCCGTTGTAGAGCCGCGACCCCACGGCGTAGTTGAGCGTGGAGGTGCCGCCCGATGTTCCTCCCGCCGGGAACACCGCGAGGTGGCCGGCGGCGGGCGTGTCGATGGCGGCGACGCTCACGGCCAACGCCGAGATGCCATTGCCCACGGGGAAGATGCTCTGAACGCCGGCGAGCAAGTTGATATCGGCCAGTCGCCACGGCGAGCTCGCCGGCGTGTAGTTCTGTCCCCCGACGTCGGGCGCGCCGAAGTAGCCGGTCACGTCGATGACCAGGTGTGTCGACCCCTCGCCGGCCACCGAGGCCATGGCCGTTACCTGCCCCGCGTTGGAGAGAGACGTCACCGCCGAGCTGGCCCACGCGCCCCCCGCCGCGGGGAAAGTGGCGACCGAGGTGAGCGTCAGCGGGCCGCCGTTCATCTGGATGTTGCCCGCCCCGCTCGGCCGGACCGCCGTCACCACCGCCGCCACTGCCTGGGCGACCCCGGGCACGCACGGCCCGGTGACCTGGATGGCGCGCGGCACGCCGTGCAGCAGCGGGCTGGCGGTGGTGCGGGTATCGACGGCGCGACAGGGCTCCACCAGCGGGTAGTACTGGAGCGCCGCGCTGGGGATGGGCGGGTCGAAAGATGCCGCTATCGCCGCCGGTCCGCGGACCGTGACGTCGCAGGTGCTCTGAGTCCCCTGGCACGCTCCACCCCAGCTCACGAACGTCGAGCCGGGTTCTGGCCTCATGCCGAGCCGCAAGGTCGTGCCCCAGAGGAACGACGCCGAAACCTGGGAACAGCCCGGGCCGCAGTCGAGCCCCGGCGGGGTCGACGTCACCGTGCCCTGGCCCGTTCCGCCCTTGGTGAGCGTGACCGTGAACGAACGCAGCGCGAACCTTGCCGTCACCCGCCGCGGGCGGTCCATCCGCACCGCACACGGGCCTGTGCCCGCCGCCTCACAGCCTTCGCCGGTCCAGCCCTCGAAGGTCGAGCTGGAATCCGGATCCGCCCGCAGCTCGACCGTCGCCGCCGGCGGGTACTCCTCGGAGCAGTCCACCCCGCAGTCGATGCCGGCCGGGTACGAAGTCACCCTTCCCGTCCCGTTGCCGGTCTTGTCGACGAGCAGCATCTCCGCCACCGGTCGGGTGATGTCGTCCCAGATCTCCTGGTGCGCCGCGATCAGCTCCGCGTGTCCGCGGGTGCCGAAGCCGAATCCCGCGCCGGTGCCGCACTGGTTGCCGCGGCGGCCATAGGAGAAGACGACGATGGCGCGCACCCGCGGGTCGCCTTTCACCATGTCGAAGTAGGTCGCGCGGTTGAGGGCCGTGAGCACCGGGAGGTTGGTGAAGGCGCCGTTGCGATCGTAGCCCTGCATCACCACGGTCAGGAACGTCGAGGCCGGGATCCGCGCCTCGGCCTGCGCGAGCCGGCCGGCCACCGCCTGGATCTCCGGGGCCGCCGTCGCCGCGCCACAGGCCGAACACGAGCAGGGCTGGCTGTAGGCCTCGACGTTGATGAAGTCCCAGTTGGCGAAGACGATCTCGTCGTCGAGCGCGACATCCGGGGTGAGGGTCACGCCGATCGGCTTGCTGTCGTCCAGGCCGAGGTTGCGCATGCGCCGGCGGAGCAGGTCGATCTCGTTGTTGATCTCCGCCACCGTGTAACAGTGTCCTGGCGCACACCCAGGATGCGGGTCGCTGAGCTCGTCGGCCAGGATCACGTATTTCACCCGCTCCCAATGGGGCTGGGCGGCTTGGAGCACGGCCCCCACGGTGAGCGGACCGCCCAGCTCGATGTCCAGCATGATCTGCAGGTTCGCCTGCGCGGCTCTGGCGATAAGCAGGCGCAGATTCGCGTACAGCTCGGCCGGCGGGGTGTCGGAGACCCCGGCATCCGCGCCTCCGATGTAGATCAGGTTGGTGCGCGATGTGACCTCGTCGACGTAGAAACCGTAGCGGATCGTGTCGACGTTGTAGTAGCCGAAGTCGAGGGTCGGGACGGCGGCGACGTCGGCCCGACCCGGGCCCGCGGCCAGGCACACCAGCGTGAGAAGGAACGTGAGAAGAAGCAGAGAGCGTGCGATGCGCTTCATGGTGCGACCCTTTTCGTTCAAGAGCCAGTAGTGATTCGTCGCCTCCATCTCTTGCTTACGGGGCGGCGGAGAAGTAGCCGGTGATGTCGACCAGCAGGTGCGTCGGCGCCACCGTGAACACGGTCAGGTCGTCCACCGGTGTGGCCGCGGAGGACAACGGCAGCACCGCCCCGCTGCCGATCGTCCAGCCCGGCGCGTAGAGGAGGTGGCCGCCGGTCGAGGCAGTCGGCGGCGGACCGCCGGTGGCCCGGAAGATGAGGTGGCCGTGGGCATCCGGACCCACCACCGAGAAGTTGGCGGTGACGGCGCGCGCGGAGTCCGGTATGGCGCCGCACATCCCCCGCACCTGGAACGACCTCTCGCCGGTGCCGAGACGGCCGCCCGCGACGCGTGTGTCCAGCACGCGGCAAGGCGTGATCGCGTGGTACTGCAGCGAACCACTCGCCGGTGCATGGAAGACACCGTTGATGTCGATGAGCAGGCGATGGCTCTGCGTGCTCAGCACCCCGAGGTTGCCGGTGGACGCCGATCCCAGGCGCACGATGGTCCCGTTGTAGAGGCGGGACGGGGTCCGGTAGTTGAGCGTGGACGCGCCACCGGTGCCAGCCGCGGACGGATACGCGGTGAGGTGGCCGGCGGCCGGCGGATCGACCGCCGCCACGCTCAGCGCGACCGCGGCGGCCGGAGCCGTCGGGAAGCCTGTACCGCCGATCTTGAACAGCTTCTCCACCCCGGCGGCCACGGTGGTGTCGAACAGCCGGGTCGGTGTGGCGAACGGCGTGAAGTCCTGGCCGGACGGACCGGGCGCGGCAAAGTAGCCGGTGACATCGATGAGGAAATGGGTCGAGCCGCCGCCGACCAACGCGGCCATGGCGACGACCTGCCCCTGGCTGTTGAGGGTAGTGACGGCCGAGCTGGCCCAGGCGCCACCGGCCTCGGGGAAGCTCGCCACCGAGGTCAGTGGCAGCGAGCCGCCGTGCATGCGGATGCTGCCTCCCCCGGTCGGCGCCACCGCGGTCACCACCGCGGCCACGGACACCGCGGTTGGGGGCACGCACGTGCCGGTGACCTGGAGGGTGCGCTGCTGACCGTGGAGTAGGGGGCTGCTCGCACGCGTGTCGACGACGCGGCAGGACACGGGCAACGGGTAATACTGCAGGGCCGGACTGAGAGCGGGCGGCTGGAACGTCGCCGTCACGGTTTCCGGACCGTCCACGACCACGTCGCAGGTGCTCTGGGTCCCCTGGCACGACCCACTCCAGCCGACGAACGTCGATCCGGCGGCGGGCACCATCCGCAGCCGGATGAGCTGGTGGTGTGCGTACGTCGCGCTGCAGGCGGTGCCACAGTCGATGCCGGTAGCGTTGGTGGACGTCACGGTCCCGGCTCCCGCTCCCAGCCGGGTCACCGTGAACGGGTAGGTGCGGAGCTGGAAGGCGGCGGTCACCGTCCGCGCGGTGGTCATCGTCACGGTGCAGGTGTTTGCCGTGACGCTGTCGCAGCCGGTCCAGCCCTGGAACGTCGAGTCGAAATTGGCCGCCGCCGTCAACGTCACGACGGTGCCGTGGGCGTAGTCGTCCGCGCAATCGAGACCGCAGTCGATGCCGGACGCGGTGACGCTGCCCGAGCCGCCACCCGACCGGACCACCGTCAGGGGCGCCAATACCGAGACCGCGATCGGCGCCGTGACCTGGCCGAACCACTGCGGCCCGTCGAGCTCTTGCAGCATCCGCCATTGGCTGATGTACGTTCCGGCCACGGCAGGGGCTGTCACCGTGAAGTTGAACGCGGCCTGCTGGTCGCTGACGATCGCGGCCGGGACCGCGACTCGCGAGACACCCCACGGGCCTCCGGCCCACGCGCCGAGGGCATAGTTGGCGACCGGAGTCCACAAGTTCCCTCCGGTGTTCCTCATCGTCACCGACGCGCTGTACGTCCGGCCGGCCGTCATCGTGGCGGGGATCGAGTGCGACACGACGGCGGAGTCGTTCGGCACGCACAGGGGCGTGAATGCGACCGTCTGCGACCAGGCGGCGGCCGTAGTCGACATTGGATCCAGGATGGCCTTCACGGTGGCGAAATACCTCTGCCGGGGCGTGAAGACGACGTCCGCCGGCGTGGCGAAGGAGGTGCCGGGCAGGTGGACGTCGATGAGGCGGCTGGTGGCGGGGGAGCTGAAGTCGGGGCTGTCGCCGACCAGCAGCCAGTACTCCACGGCCGCGGGGATGGAATCCCAGGTGAAGACCGGCTGCTGGGTGGAGATGCATCCGCGCGGCTCGCGGATGGTCGGCGCGACCCCGTTGCAGAAGGTGGTAAACGGCATGCTGTCCGCCCACGGGCCGAAGCCGGCGTCGTTGATCGCCTGCACCTTGAAGCGGTGCGGAACCTGGGGATCGATGGCCACCGGCGAGACGAGGGCGGTCTCGCTCGTGGTCTGGTCGATGAAGAAGTCGTCGTGGCTGGACGGGCTGACCACGATCCGGTAGTCGGTGGCGCGCGGCACACGCTCCCAGGTGAACGTGGGGCGCACGGCGTCAACACATCCCGAGGGCCCGATGAGGACGGGGGCTGTTTCCGGCGCCCGGCAATCAGCGGAGAGCGTGAACCACTTCTGGTCGGAGTAGAGGCCGGGGCCGGCGCAGTTCTGTCCTTTCACCTTCCACCGGTACCGCCTCTCCGAAGGCAGCGGAAACGGCAGCGCGAAAGACGTTCCCGGCACCGGCTCGTAGAACACCAGCGCCTCCTGCGCCGGATCCGTGGTCTCGAAGAGAGCGAGCTTGTAGTCGGTCGCCCACGCAACCGGCGACCAGGTGAACGTCGGGCTCGCGGGCGCGGCGAAGCAGCCGAAGGGTTCGCCCAGGATCGGTCGGCCGGTGGGCCGCGTCACCCTGCAGGACGGCCCCCCTCCGTCATCGGGGGGTGGCGGCGGAGGGGGTGGCGGCGGTGGCGCTCCGGGCGAGTGGAAGACGAAGCGGGCGAGGGTGGCGTAGTGGTCGGAGAGGTCGCCGTCGCGGTACGGCGACCGCGCCTCGCGCGGGTGAATCACGTACGCGCTGGCGCTACTCGGCTGCTCGTAGTCGCGGTGGTAGAGGACGTAGTCCAGCCACTTGCCGCCGGGATTCGTGATCAACGGCTCCGCGGCGGGGTTGACCGCGCGGAGGACGTTGATCATCAGGTTGTAGTCGCCGGGTTCCCGGTGGAAGTTGATGTTGAAGTCGCCGGCCATGATCACCGCATCCCCGGGCTCGATGCGGCTCGGCAGCGTGCGGTCGATGAAGTCGCGCATCTCGAAGATCTGGCTGAGCCGGAACGCCGGGTCAAACGCGTTGGTGTGCGTGCCAAAGATGTGATGGCGCTGTCCGCCCTTGTTGATGCGCACGTATTGGACGCCCTTATCGGCCTGGCACTCCGGATCGGTGATGTCCGGTCCGCACCCCCACTTCGGATAGACGAAGTCCACCACCTCCTCGATCGGCCACTTGCTGAAGACCATCACCCCGCCGTCCTGGCTGGTGCCGTGGTCGCGGCTGAGAACCGTGCTCTGGTGCGCGTAGAAGGGGCGCAGGGCATTGCGTAGCTCGGAGCGATGGGAGTCGCTGAACGCCTCCTCGAAGACGATGACGTCGTGCGAGCGGAGGTCGGGGCTCGTTCCCATGAGGTCGACGCGCGTGTCTTTCCCACAATGCCCTTCGCAATCGCAGCGGAACAGGCACGGCGTTGTCGGCGTGCTGCAGGCGCCCCGCGGCGCGAAGCAGCCGAAGTCGCGGCAGGGCGGATTGGCGAAGGGGCACGCGATGTCGGGCAGCAGCATGAGGTTGTAAGTCAGGACGTCGAGGGCGTTGCGGCGCGCGGGGTTGCAGGAGCCGGTGACGACGAACGGAGTTCGCCCCTGCGGCGTGCGGAAGCAGACCGATCCAGTGGGGCACAGGACGGCGAAGTAGTGGGTGCCGCAGTCGGCCCCGGCGGGTACGGTGAAGGTCACCCGTGACGGGCCAACCACCCCGAACTCGACCGGTACACGGCTGTAGGAGCTGCCGAGATCGTCGCCAAAGCTGAGGTAGAAGGTGGCGCCGGACGAGAAGGGCGGTCCTTGCACAAGGTCCGCGGTGACCAGGGTGCCCGGCGGCCCGCCGTTGGGCGTGAGGATCACGCGCACTTCCTCGAGCGCTGTCAGGGGCACGGCCACGAGCAGGAAGGCGAAGCCGAAGAAGCAGCGGAGGACGAGCGGGAGAGCCCGGCGCATGGTCGTGTTCCTCCTGGGTTGGGACGTCGCCGGCAATGGCGGGATCGCCGCCGCAGCAGTCCGTCCGTAATGGAGTGGCCCGACCTGGCGAGCCGTTACGGGGGAGAGTCGCCGACCAGGCTCAGCGCCACTCGCCCTGGACTGCCCGTGGACGGGTAGAGTCGAGGACGGGCGCGGTGGCCGACCCTGGACGGTGCCACGCACAGTCAGGCGACGACCAGCTCGGAGAGCCGCTGAATCTGCTCAGCGGCGGCCAGAGGCCCGACCTTCACCTCTCCAGGTGAGCGGAGAGGCCAATAGGCGGTCGACGGCTGCGGCGCTAGAGCGCGAGCGAGGAGCCGCAGGGCGGCGATCCACTGCGCGCGAATAGGGGACGCCCGGAGCTCGCGATCAGCCCGAGGTTGTCCGTCGTGTTGTCTGCCCGGGCCCGGTGTGCGAGCTCAGCTGCTGCGGCAGAACGGCAGCGGTGGCGGGAAGCACCCGTCAGGGAAGAGGGCGTCGCTACAGCCGCGCTTGAGGCGTTCGGCGGCAGCCCGGAAAGCTGCCACGAACTGGTAGTAGACGATGCGGACTTCGCGGCGGGCGCGCTTGCTCGCCGCGTGGACGAGGGGCGCGGGCGAGCGCGAGCTACTCGCCGGATGATCGTGAGGATTCTGGCGCAGGATCCCCTCTCGACCGAGCGGCTTGCCGCCCTCGGCGCGGCGTTGCGCGGCTGCCTCACTCTCGATGTCAGAGACCAACAGAGCGATGCGGCGCTGCACCTCGACTGGCGCCAGGTGTTGCCAGCATGGCAGCGGCGCGAGAGCGAGCTGGTGATGGGTGCAGAAGCCCTGGGGTGGCTTTTCCTCGCCGCGCACGCGCGCGAGCCATTCCCGGTGACGGTCGAACCAGACCCCCGCACAGGCCTCGCCGGTGGTGAGGGCTTCGGCGCAGTGGGGGCCGGGCCAGTCGCGGAGCGTCGCTACCAGCCCCTCTTTGCACCCGTGAGCGAGCAGGTAGCGGAGGCGACCGACCTGAGCTTCTTCCTCGGTGCTGACGGGGATCGCCTGGTAGCGGCGCTCGAGTAGCGGTCCACGCCAGCGATGAAGCCGCCCGGCCTCCTTGGAGAGGTTGGTGTTGACGTAGCAGCAGAAGCGCGCGAGCTCGCGCGCATCCTGGGGCGTCAGGAGTGCGTGCCAGTGGTTGGAGAGGCAGACGAAGGCGTGGACCCGCACTTCGTACCGCGCCGCAGCTCGAGCCAGGATGCCCACGAAGATCTCACGCAGTCCCGCCGAGGGTTTCAGCAGGAAGCGACCCTGGAGGGTTCGCGTGGTGACCTCGACCAGAGGCCGGTCCGGGAAGTAGCGGAGGCGGCGACCCACCTCTCAGCAGACGATATTGGTCTGCAGAACCTTGCAGCTACCGGCTCCCGACGGCTTCCGGATCCTGGTGCGTGGCCGTGAGCCGGGGCACCGTGAGCCGGGCGATCGACTTGCTCATCATGCCGCTGCCGCGTGATGTCCGCGGTCAGGCGTACACCTTTCGAAAGGCGTCTTTTCGACGAATCAGATCGCCTTCGAATTCAAAGACATCGCAGCCGCGGATCACCGTCACGGTGCCATCGCCGGCTGTGAACTCGTAGGACCATTCGGCAACGCCGCGCTCACCGGCAACGAACGTCGGCCCGGCCTTCGACCTACCGCCTCCGTCATACGCCAGCATTTCGATCACACCCCGTCTCACCGCCTCCCGCCCCTCATAGTTCCGTCCAGGTTCAGGTCCGGCCGATGCGTGATATGTGCACTCCGCGGCGAAGTAGCTCATGATGTCGTCAACGTCGCCGCGATTCCAGGCATCGCCGAAGGCCAGCAGTCGTTCAATCGTCATCGCGTTTCCCTTGGAACAGCTGGAGCTGCGCTGCCAGGCGTTCACGAAACATGCACCTGAACAGCGACACGCGTCCTGCGGTTCGCCGAGTGCGCCCGCGCATCATCGCGTTCGGTCCGTCGTCACGAGACGGAAGCCTTCGTCCTTCCATCCCTCGACGCCGCCAATCATCTTCTTGACCGGTCGGCCAAGGCGCGCCAGGCGTGCGGCCGCGCGATCGGCGCCGTTACAGTGCGGTCCGTTGCAGTAGACGACGAAGAGCGTGTCGGCGGGGTACGCGGCCAGATTCTGCTCGTTGATCTTTCCATGCGGCAGACTGACGGCACCCGGCACGTGCCCCTGCTCGAACGACTGTGGCGCACGCACGTCGAGCAGAACGAAGCTTTGCGCGTCGCCGAGCGAGGCATGGACATCCCAGCAGTCGGTCTCGTAGGCGAGCAAGCCCTCGAAGTGTGTGCGCGCGGCGGTGGGATCGGCGGCGGGTAGTTCGGTGACTCGTGACATGCCCGACAGTATGGCGGTCGCCGCCCGCCCGATCGAGCGGCAGAAATGACAATCTTCGCTAGAATCCTGCCATGTCGACTATCGATCGCCGCCACGTCGCGGCACTGGCATACGACGGCCTGGGCACGTTCGAGCTCGGCATCGTCAGCGAAGTGTTCGGGCTGCAGCGTCCAGAGATGGGAAAAGGCTGGTATCGGTTCCGTGTCTGCTCGCACGAACGTGGTCCCCTTCGAGCCACCGGCGGAGTGTTCCTGCAGACGCGCGGCGGTCTTGCGGAGCTGGCCCGCGCCGGCACGATCATCATCCCGGGATGGCGTGTCCACGATACGCCGCCTGCCACCCTTATCGCGGCGCTGCGTCGCGCCCACGCGCGCGGCGCGCGGCTCGTGTCGATCTGCTCGGGCGTATTCGTGCTTGCCGCCACAGGCCTGCTCGACGGTCGGCGGGCGACCACGCACTGGCGTTATGTTGAGACGCTGCGGTCACGCTACCCGAAGATCCGGGTAGAGCCGGACGTCCTTTACATCGACGAAGGTGTCATCCTTACGTCGGCAGGCAGCGCTGCAGGAATTGACCTCTGTCTGCATCTTGTCCGCCGAGACTTCGGAGCGGAGATCGCGAATCAAGTGGCACGCCGGCTCGTCGTCCCACCGGTTCGCGAAGGAGGCCAAGCGCAGTTCGCGGTCCGGCCCATTGTGTCCGAAGGATCGCCGGGGCTCGCAGGCCTCCTCGAATGGGCCCAGGCGCACCTCGATCGTACGCTGACCGTCGGCGACCTCGCGGATCGAGCGAACATGTCGGCGCGGACGTTCGCTCGTCGATTCAAGCAGGAGACAGGTACCACTCCGCATCGCTGGCTGCTGCACCAGCGGATTCTGAGCGCGCAGCAACTGCTCGAAAAGAGCGACCGGCCGATCGACTGGATCGCCGAGTCGGTGGGGCTGCAGACAGCAGCAACGCTGCGCGAACACTTCCGACGAATGCTCAAGACGACACCGACCGCCTACCGTCGCGCGTTCTTCGTCGCGGGACAACCGGTCGGGACCACCAGTTCATCGCCGTCCCGATCTTCGCGGCTACGGGTGAGACCGTGATCGACGGCATTACGACTGCGACCGTCGAACCAGAAAGACCATCAGTAGCCCAAGAGCCGCGAAATCCCCCAGCAGGACGGTGCCATGCACCAGTTCGGTCATGGACGGTGCCACGCACCAGTCAGGCCCCGAACGACCGACCGCGCCCAAGAAGCGGTGTCAGCCACCTCGCAGGAGCCGCCACCTCGCAGCAGCCACCGCATTGACGAATTCGGCGACCTCGAGCGCGCCCTGGAGCAGCCGCGGCGCCGTCGCGCTCTTGCTCGCGCCGTTTGGCCCGCGATCACGACGACGAGCGGGGCCGGTCATCCCCGAAGAGGGATCAATTCTTCATGAGCGAGGTCAGCCGCGTAGGACACGGCCGCCAGGACGTCGTCGAGACTGAGAGGGAGATACTCGCCGACGATCTCGGCAGGGGATAGGCCGGCTGCCAGATTGTCCAGCACCGTGGAAACGCCTTCGTGACGAGTGGCCGCACCGCACGCATTGTCTGCCGCGGTCCGCCGGTCTACGATCGCCACCTCCGCAACTCGAACTTCGCGACGCAGAGTCCGCCCGAACGGGAGATCGCCATGCGCGCAGCAGCCTTCGCCAGTCTCGCGGCGCTCGCCACTCTGCTCGCCGTTCCGCTCGCCGCGCCACTGGCCGCGGCGCCCTACGAGATCCGGCTCCTCGGTGGCGAGCTCCAGCCCGCGGAGATGTCCGCCGCCGAGCGCGCCGCGGTGGCGGCGCGCATCGCCGGCGCGCACGCTGGGTCGGCGGACGATCGATCCGCGGGCGTCCGCACGCACATCCTGGTCCAGTTCCGCGAGGTTCCGGGCGAGGTGGAGCAGGCCTCGATGCGCGATCGCGGCCTCGACCTCGGCGCTTATGTGCCCGACCGCGCATGGGTGGCGGCAGTGCCCGTCGACCAGCTCGCGGCGGTGGCGGCGCGCGAGGACGTCCGGTGGATGGGCGCTTGGGACGCTTCCCGCAAGGTGCATCCCAACGTCGCGGCCGGCAACTGGGGCAAGTGGACCGTCGACGCCACGCGGGACGAGTACCGGGCGACCTTCCGGATGACGTTCGTGCAGCTCCACCACGACGTCGACCTGGGGCGCATCGGCGAGATCGCGGCGGCCCACGACGGCGTCGCCATGGAGCCGGTCCAGGGTCTCCACGGGGCCACGGTGTGGATCCCGGCCGCGTCGATCCCGGCGCTGGCCGGAGAGGAGGACGTGCTCTGGATCGAGGAAGGCCCGATGCCGCTCGGGCCGACCAACGACGGCGTGCGCCAGCTTCTGCACGCCGACCCGCTCAACGTCGCACCCTATGGTGTCAACGGCCTCGACGGTACCGGCGTACGCGTGTTCGTCTTCGACGTCGGCCGCGTGAAGGCGACGCACGACTACTTCGAGCCTCCCGCCGGGAGAGTGACCGGCATCGACGCCACCGCCGTCGAGGACCACTCGACACACGTCGCCGGCACCGTGGGTGGTGACGACGACAGCGTGGCGCCCGCCTCTTCGCACGGCCGCGGCGTCGCCCCCGGCACCAGCATCATCTCGGCGGGTTTCGAGCAGGTCGCCGGCACCATGCTGTTCTGGGACAACGCCGGCGACATCGAGGCCGACTACACGCTGGCGCGCCAGACCCACCACGCCGACGTCGCCACCAACTCGCTCGGCAGCAACGCCGCCTCGAATGGATACGACTGCGCGCGCGAGGGCGACTACGGCGTCGCCTCGGCGCTGCTCGACGGCATCGTCCGCGGCGACAACGCCCCTGTCGGCGGCCCGGTGCTGGTCACCTGGGCCAACGGCAACGAGCGCGACGGCGGCGTCTCGGGGGAGCGCGGGCGATGTGGCTCCAACTACGCGACCACCGCGCCGCCCTCCTGCGCCAAGAACCCGCTGCAGGTCGGCGCGCTCTCGACCGACGGCGGGGCGATGACCATCTTCAGCAGCTGGGGTCCCTGCGACGACGGCCGCATGAAGCCGATCGTCGCCGCCGGCGGCTGCGAGACCGGCCGCAAGTTCAACAGCGACGGCGGTATCTTCTCGGCGCTGGCGGGCAGCGACAGCGCCGACGGCGTGCTGTGCGGCACCTCGATGGCCACGCCGGCGGTGGCGGGGGTCGCCGCGCTGTTCATCGAGGAGTGGCGCGCCCTGGGTTTCGGCGGCGCCAATGCCCGCCCGCTGCCGGCGCTCTTCAAGGCGATGGTCATCCACACCGCGCGCGACCTCGGCACCGACGGCCCGGACTACTCCTATGGCTACGGCAACGTCGAGGCGAAGGCGCTGATCGACCTGCTCGACGCCGGCGACCCGCTGGCATCCGGGAACCTGCCGGCGTTCGGCACCGACTCGGTCGGCAACGGCGTGCAGGACGACTACACCTTCGTCGTCCCCGCGGGTCTCGGCGAGCTGCGGGCGAGCCTGGCCTGGGACGACAAGGCGGCGGCGGCTTTCGCCGCCACCGCGCTCGTCAACGACCTCGACCTCACCCTGATCGCCCCGGACTCGAACGTCCATCGCGCCTGGGTGCTCAACCCGGCCGCGGGGAACCGCCAGAACCCGGCGACGCAGGGCACCAACACCCGTGACAACCAGGAGCAGGTGGTGGTGCAGAACCCCGCCGCCGGCACCTGGACCGTGCGGGTGAGGGGAACGACGGTCCCCAACGGTCCGCAGACCTACGGCCTTGCGGTGAGCTCGCTGCCCGTCAACGTCGGCGGGGGCTGCTCCAACCTGATCATCAACTCCGGCTTCGAGACCGACACCACGGGGTGGACGCTCGGCGACGCGACGCGAGTGGCGGCCCCCGCGGCCGGCCACGGCAGCTTTTCGCTCGAGATCGGCGACGGCGGCGGCTCGGGCTTCACCGCCACCGACCTCACGATTCCCGCCGGCACCAGCCGCGCCGAGCTCAAGTACTTCTGGCGCCAGACCACGAACGAAGGAGTCTCCGGCTTCGGCTGGGATCAGTTCTTCACCGAGATCCGCACCACCGCGGGCGTGGCCCTCGCCATTCCCGACCAGCGCAACGATGGCTGGCTGGCCGGGACCTGGCTCGGGGTCGAGAACATCGACCTCACGCCCTACATCGGCCAGACCATCCGTCTGCGGTTCGTGGGCGACAACGGCATCTCGCGGCCAACCCGCTTCTGGATCGACGACGTGACCGTCGACGTTTGCACGTCGCTGCTGCTCGCCGACGGCTTCGAGACCGGCAACGTGTCCGCCTGGTCCGCCGGCACGCCGTAGCGCGCACGGCTGGCGGTTCGCGCTGGCGGGAGCGCCCAGGGACGGTGCCAGAACGCACCAGTCAGGCGGATCGAGGCGAGCGGGGATCGGGGAATTGCGAGGACGGCGTCCGTCTAACAGGATTAGCCGTCAACTGTGAGAGCCAGTCCACTTCACGTGGCTCCACGAACAAGGAGTTGCAAAATGAGATGGTGGGCAAAGGGTGCAGCCTTGGTGTTCCTCGCCTTGCCCATGCTTCTTCTGGCCCGCCCAGGCCAAGCCCAGTTGACGATCTCCAATCTCGGCGATGTGACCATCGGCCAACCGGGAGCGCCCGCGAGCTTGACGGTCCATGGCTCGCTCACCGCGTACGGCACTCTCCCGATTGGGGCGGTGATCGACTGGTGGCGACCGTCGAGTTCCAACCTCAGGTTGCCCGACGGCTTCGAAATCTGCGACGGGCGGATGATCACCGACCCGACGAGCCCCTTGCGCGGCTCTCGCACGCCCAACTTGGTCGGATTGTTCACTAGCGGCGTAGCGGCCGCCGGCGACATCGGCGGCACCGGTGGCGCCGCTGCGGCGAGTGTGGACGTCGTCGTCCAGCTTCCTGCGCGGACCGAAGCTATCCCCACCGAGAGCCCCTCCCCCAGCGCGAATCACCGCCCGGGGCTCATCGTCCGGGGGTTGGGGTCTTCGAAGTACCGCTTCGCGCTGGTGGATCAAGGAACAGGACCGGACACACCCAACGACGGTCAACACGTTCACGACTTGGGCGACCAAGCGACGGGCAGAATCAGGGTGCCTACGCTTCCGCCCTTCTTCGGGATGCTCAAGATCGTGCGCATCAAGTGATGAAGCTCCGCGCACGAAGAACGTGGATGGCAGGGTCAGGCTGTCGGCTTGGGCTAGTTCTCCTTTCCGTTCTCCTCGCGACCACGCGCGCCACAGCAGAGCAAGCGGAAGCGGGAACGCAGGCCCAGCGTTCGCTGGAGGGTGGCTTCCGGATCCAGCAGGAAGGGCCCTCGCGTGCGAAGCTCGTCGCGCCGGGAGCGAAATACGTTCGCGCGCACTTCTCTCGCACGCCGCTGCCGGCCGGCACCAACCTGCTGGTGAAGGATGCGTCGGGCCGTGATTGGCAGCGCTTCGACTCGCCCTTGCTTGCGGCCTGGTCCTACAGCACGCCCTACTTCAACGGCGACACCGTGCTCCTCGAGCTCGCCGGCGGCCCCGAAGGGCCGCCGGCCGAGATCGCGACGCTGCTCCAGGGCGTTCGCCTGGAGACGAACGGCGAAACAAGCCTCGCGAGGGTCGCCGGCGCCCACCAGGTCGCGGGAGTGGTTATCGGAGCGGATGACCGCGTGCACTCCACCGACGCGGCGACCGGTCGGATCCTTCCCATGAACTGCACCGGCTGGCTGGTCGCCGCTGGCGTCGGTCTCGCGGCGGGCCACTGCTTCGTGCCGCTGCCCAGCAACCCGCAGGTACTCGAGTTCAACGTACCGCCGTCTCTGCCGGACGGGACCATCCAGCACCCACCCCCTGGCGACCAGTTTCCGATCGACAATTCGTCGGTCAAGGCCCGATACGACGATTGGAACCAGGCGCCGGGCAGCGACTGGGCAGTCTTCCGTCTCGAGGATTCACCGAGCGGTCCGGTCTTCTCGGCGGGACGCCCCTTCTTCCGCCTCGCGACGGCGATCTCACCGACGGCTCCCGGCCCAGGCATGCCGCTGCTGATGGTGACCGGTTACGGGGGCGTCGTCCTGCCGCCGGGATCCCGGGGCAGGTACAACGCCAAGTCGCAGACCGAGCAGGAATCGCTCGGCAGGCTGCTGAACACCGTCCGCGCCGATGCAGATCATGAAACGCTGGTCCACGATGCAGATACCGAACCGGGCTCTTCGGGTAGCCCGGTGCACCTGCCGGGAACCCGAATCGCCGTGGGCATTCACGGCTCGGGAGGCGCCAACAACATCTGCCGACCCGATCCGGTGTGCAATGTCGCCACCGGTTTCGTCAACGCCGGGCTCCTCGCAGCCATCAGCCTGGTGGCCGGCCCGCCGGGCGCCACGGCCGCGCTCGTGGATGCTCGAGCGCCCAGTTGGGCCTGGCCGGCCGACGGTACCGGCATACGCCCCTACCGCAGCATCGAAGATGCGCTGGCTGCCGCCACCAGCGCTCAAGTGCTCAACATCGTGAGTGGGCACTATGCCGGCCAGGGCTTGACCGTAGGCCCCCGCGGCCGATCGGTGACTCTCCGGGCTGTGGCAGGAGAGGTCGTTCTAGGGCCGGTTCCGCGACCGCTCGGACCAGCTCCATGACCTCGATCGTCGCGTAGCACATCTCCTGGTCAGC